>JACCDS010063516.1_pt1 | contig 30788 bp, 27 predicted proteins | sample 7446441 | NCBI WGS metagenome assembly JACCDS01 (sample SAMN15323445, study PRJNA562643) | freshwater metagenome | isolation source: river surface water | place: USA:Blue River Watershed | collected 2017-08-17
ATACTTGCTTTTTTAATGAAGGAGCTAAGCGGGGGTGATTACTCAAAATCATGAAGTAAAAGTCACGCCAGATGAGTTCTGATAACCAAATCGTGGCTCCCATACTGCCAGCTAGCATGCGTTGATGCGCTTCGCGCACCAACGCTCTGATGGAGATTGTGCCAAAACGTGAATGCACCGATAGATAGCTAGGACCTTTTACTGCCGGAAAATCACGCGTAGCGTGATAGTGATCCATCCGATCTAAAAATTCTTCAAAAAGCTGTGAGGCGCCAGACATGCCTGTGGGTAGATAAGATTCAATAGCTGTTGATTCAAAACCCATCGACTTTAACGATGGAAATGCTAAATCTAATGATTTTGGAATCGCAACAAACTGACCGCGATCTAAATCGACAGCATGCGCATCTAGGTCCGTTGCTTGTAACTTCTTGAGCCATGCATTTTTAAAGGGCGTGAAAACTGAAAACACACCACCTTGACCAGTCAGCACTTCTTTGTGCTCGAAGATCACTTGATCTTTATAACTATGAAACGCAATGTCTTTAGATTCAAGTGCAAGAGAAACTATACGGTCACGCTCAATGGCTGCTGGTTCATAGTCTTTGTTAGCAAACACAGCACTAACGCCCAATTGAACGGCTAACTCAGGAATGAGTTCAGTAGCTTTGCCGTGACGCACAATCAAGCCACCGCCTTTAGTGCGCAGTTCGGAGTCAATTTCTTGAAGAGATTGCCAAATGAAATCAATGCGACGGTCTTTTTGAAGACCGCGCTCTAACAAGTGAGACAGGATATCTGTGTCAAAAACAAAAGCTACCCACACCTGCTTGCATGACTGAACTGCCATACGCAGGGCGTGATGATCGTGAATACGTAAATCACGTCGGAGCCAAACCAAGCCTTTTGAAGCAGTCATTTTGTCACCGTTGCCTTGTTTGTTTAGACCTTGGGGGTCTTTTAAAGTAATTTTTAAGCTCTATTAGTCATTTTATAGACTTATTGAGGTGTGGGTATTGGCAGTCTTAATCGTCCGAATAGTTCATTTGAGATCTGGGCTTAATCAGATAAAATCACCATATGACTCAAAAATCTGGTGATGTCAGTCACCTCAACAACCTTAGCAATCAATTCTTGATTGCCATGCCCGGCATGGTTGATGAAAACTTTGCAGGCACAGTGGTATACCTCTGCGATCATACAGCCAGTGGTGCCATGGGTTTGGTGATTAATCGCCCTACCGATGTTGATTTGGCCACTGTCTTCGATAAGGTTGATCTCAAACTGGAAATCCAACCCAAAGCCCAAGAGCCTGTTTACTTTGGTGGTCCAGTACAAACAGATCGTGGTTTTGTATTACATGAGCAAAAGCAGGGTGAGCACACCACGCATTACAACTCCTCTCTTCGTATGCCGGGTGGCTTGGCAATGACCACATCCAAGGATGTTTTAGAAGAAGTTGCTGCTGGACATGGACCTTCACGATTTTTAATGACCTTAGGTTATGCAGGCTGGAGTGCTGGACAACTCGAAGACGAAATAGCGCGCAATGGTTGGCTCAATGTGCCAGCTCCTGCTGAGGAGATGGCACACATCATTTTTGATACGCCTGATGAATACAAATATCAAAACGTTTTAGCGCTTTTAGGGATTGAGCAAAGCTTCTTATCAACCACTGCTGGGCATGCTTGATGTCACAAACGATCCTGGCTTTTGACTTTGGTGAAAAGCGCATTGGTGTGGCCGTGGGTAACACCATCACTAAAACAGCAGAACCACTAAAAGTTATTCAAGAAAAAAATCAAGACACTCGTTTTGTAGTGATAGAGGAACTTATAGCAGAATGGCAACCACAGTTGTTGGTGGTGGGCTTGCCCACCCATCCAGATGGTGCGGAGCATGAGATGACGCAAAGGGCCAAACGTTTTGGCAATCAGCTCAAGGGTAGATTCCAGAAGGAAGTGGTTTGGGTTGATGAGCGCTATACCTCTGTATCAGTGGAAAACGGCAATGATGCCTTGGCAGCCCAACTCATTTTGCAGCAGTATTTAGATCAAGCATCATCGGAGTAAGATACATACATTAACCTTGAGTGAAAGCTTATGTCATCCATTCCTAACGCAGAAGACCTCTACCAAATTCTTTTAAAACAATTAAAAGAACAGAAGGGCGTCAACCCTGATTTTCAATTGGCCGGATTGGCCAGTGGTGGCGCATGGATTGCTGAGCGTTTGGCCAAAGATCTTCAATTGCCAAATCATGGTGTTATTAATGTTTCATTCCACCGTGATGATTACTCAGAAAAGGGCGTTAAAGCGCTTAATAGTTCAGAGGGTATGTCGACCAAACTTCCTTTTGAAGTTGAAGGTGCTCACATCATTTTGGTCGACGATGTTTTAGACACGGGTAGAACAGTGCGTGCTGCTTTGAATGAGTTATTTGACTATGGTCGTCCAGCCAAAGTTGATTTGGCTGTCTTAGCTGATCGCCACAGAAGACAATTGCCAGTCGATGCTACTTTCAAGGGTGCTAAAGTGAAATTGGCCGATGACCAAATTTTGGTCCTGGAACAAGCCGAAGATGGGCGCTTTGGGTTTGCTACGGAAGTTAAGCAGAGTTAATTTAGTGAAGTTTATTAAGCCAAATTAAAAGCCAAGACTCTAAAACAGATTAAAATACCTATCCAAGATGACTAAAACTCCAAGCCAACTTCAGCTCAATGACCAAGGTGAACTCACCCATTTATTGACTTTGGAAGGTTTGTCTAAAGAGCACATTCTTCATATCTTAGATACTGCCAAACAGTTTGTGGCGGTCAGCGACTCAGACAGGGAAGTTAAAAAAGTGCCTTTGTTAAGAGGTACTAATGTTTTTAATCTCTTCTTTGAAAATTCCACTAGAACTAGAACTACCTTTGAATTGGCTGCCAAGCGTTTGTCGGCCGATGTGGTCAATCTAGATATACAAACATCATCGACGGCCAAGGGTGAGACTTTGCTTGACACCATTGATAACCTAGTGGCGATGCAGGCTGATATTTTTGTGGTGAGACACAAAACCACGGGTGCCGCTGTTGAAGTGGCGCAACATTTACCCCCACATGTTCATGTGATCAACGCGGGTGATGGTACCAATCAACACCCAACGCAAGGTCTACTTGATATGTACACCATGCGTCATTACAAACAAGACTTCACCAAGATCAAGGTAGCCATCATTGGAGACATTGTTCACAGTCGTGTGGCTAAATCGAATATTCATGCGCTGACCACCTTGGGTTGTAAAGAAATTCGTGCCATTGGTCCTGAGAGTTTGTTGCCTAAAGACCTCAATATGATGGGTGTCAAAATCTTCAACAACATCGAAGAAGGTTTAAAGGATGTTGATGTGGTGATGACCCTCAGAATCCAAAAAGAACGCATGGAAGCTGGTCAAGTGCCTGAAGGTGATCCCTTTTTCAAGCAGTGGGGTCTTACTCAAGCCAGACTTAAATTGGCGAAACCTGATGCAATTGTGATGCACCCAGGACCTATGAATCGTGAAGTAGAGATTGCTAGTGATGTGGCTGATGGCCCTCAGTCAGTGATCCTCAAGCAAGTAACTTTTGGCATCGCTGTGCGGATGGCAGTGATGTCGATTGTGGCGGGTAATTAAGAGAAAAAATAAAAGAAAAAAAGAAGAGAGATAGAAGAGGGTAAATAGATAGAGATGGCCAAGGAAAAGTTCTTGGCCATTTTTATTAGATCAGCAAGGATCCACTTTGATGATGCCAAATGGGAAATCCGAGGGTATCAAGGAAATCTTGACGTCATAACCAATCATGGTGATGGCATGAAGCAAACGCAAGAACTCAACATGCTTGTGATCTCCATTAAAGAACTGAATTGATTTAGTGGGGTTAAGACCAAGGCTGCCCATACATGTGATGGGATTTAAGTTCTTTAGTTTGGCCTTTTCGATGAAAAATTCACAGGCTCTGTTTTTTGTAGTGATCATCGCTGCTGGTTTTGCATCCATTTCTAATTCATTCACAAGAGCTGCATTCATGGCTGCCGCTTGTTCACTATTAGCTCCTGATTCATGTGGAAAATACTTCATACGAATACCCATTGATACACCTCTTTCTAAAAGTTAAGTGGGGGAAATGTTGGGTAAACAGGATAGTCAGGTTTGTGCATAAGGTAGTTCTGATTTTGTTGTAGGAAATGTCTTACATGAGGATTGTTTGTTTATAGATAAAAGTAATGAGGCTCCATAAAAATAAATTCTCTATTAACTAATGAGAGATTTTTAAACAAAATCATCATCGTCAAAAGAGTAAAATTTAGTTTATGGATATATGGAGCTATAGCTGGGCGATACGTAACCTCGCAGCGGAACTGATGATGCCACCGGGTATTTGGGTGTTGTGGGTGCTGCTCATGCTTTTTTATTTAAAAAGCATGAGCTTGTTAAAAAAATACTGATCTTTTTCGGTCTCACCATGATTTGGTTCACCAGCACCAACTACTTTGCAAATAAGTAGATACAAATTGCTGGTTATATTCTTGAATGGCCTAATCCATTGGTGCTAGAAAAGGTGCAAAGCGAACAACTTGATTTAAGCCAAATAAAAAAATCGTCACTAAAATTTGCTGACCAATCAAAATCTAAGAACCCAAATGCTTTCTCACATAATCAAGAGACGGCTTTTAAAGGGATGTCAAATAAAGAAGCTATGCAGGCAATTATCATTTTGGGCGGCGGTCGACAAAGGGGTGCTTTGGATTTGCTCGAGTATCAATATCAAAATCTCAGCCCTCAATCGATAGAGCGTCTAAGAGCAGGTGCTACATTAGCTAGAGTTACTAATTTGCCTATTCTGCTTAGTGGTGGAACACCAGATAGAGTTGAAGAAAAAGATTTGTCCGAGGCCAGGATCATGAATATGGTTCTCAAACAGGAGCTTGGCATTCAAGCAAGATGGTTAGAAGAGCAGTCCAATACAACTCAAGAAAACGCTCTTCAATCAGCAAAAATACTCAATCAAGAAGGCATTAAAAATATTTACTTAGTCACCCACTTTTGGCACATACCTAGAGCCAAGGCTCAATTTGAAAAACAGGGTTTGAAAGTCATTGAAGTCTCCTCAGGTTTTTATCTTTAACAGCAAGAGGCTTAATTATCCAGTGAGCTCTCTCAAAAAACTTTCATATCATAACGGATGATCCGATTGAGCCAAGGTTTCGATTCTAGCTGTAATTTAATGATCTTAATTGCGGATTTAAATGGAGTTGGGTGCCGTACGGATTTTTTGATACACTCCTTTTAACATTTTGTATGCAGTAGTGCATTAAATATCAAATTTGCCGACCTTACCTAAAAATTTGTAATTTTTATAAGAAAAAATTAAACTACAAAAATGTTCTGGTACTTACTTCAAACAAAACCTCGCGCAGAAAACTTGGCTTTAGAAAATTTGTCTAATCAAGGGTACAAGTGTTATTTACCCATGATGAAGGTCGAGAAACTATTAAATGGCGAAATTGAGGTTAAAAAAGTACCGCTCTTTCCTCGTTATCTATTTATCAATTTAGATCTAAGCTTTGAAACAAAAAGTTGGGCTCCTGTGAGATCTACTAGGGGCGTATCTAATCTGGTTCGCTTTGGACAAAGTCCTGCAAAAATTCACGATGAGCTTGTTCAGTATATTTATTCGAAAGAAATCTTATCTGAATCTTGCGTGCAGCAACTGTATCAGCGAGGGCAAAGTTTGAAGATAATCAATGGGCCGTTTTCGGGTTTTGACTCGATATATCAAGCTATGGATTCTGAAATGCGTGTGATGGTCCTCCTTGAGTTTATGAGAAAACCTTTGTTTATAAAACTTCAGTTAGATCAACTGAAATTAGGTTCGTAATCGAAAGAAATTTCATCGCCCTGCCTTATTGCCCGGGAATATTTAATTCTGATCAAGATAAGTAGTAGTGTGTGAGATGAACTTGTATCTCATCAATCATAAATTCAGATATGAATTTTTTGGCTAGGCAATCTTCCCAGTAGGTTTGTTATTGTCACGGCGACTTTCTTCGAGAATTTGTAAAAATACTGTTAACCATTGCAGGAGAGTTGCTTTAGTCTTAAAAATTTCGGGTCTTGCGAGTCCTTGGTTGGATTGAAGTAACTTTTTTCTTTATTCAATGGCATCTATTTCATGATCGATGGCGAGCACCCTTGATGGTACTGATTAAGATTGTTACCAATATGCTTGGCAGTCCATCGTGCCGGCTAGTTGGGATGATGAAAGCCAGTAAGTCCATTCTTTGTCTGTTTAATAAAACATTTGTCGAGGATGCAACGTTGTGGCAAAATCTATTAATCAGTCAAATTCGTGGTTACATTTTGACTGTATTTATTGGTCAGAATCCCTGCTAAAACGGCTGGCTGAGCATGCTGTTTATTAAACAGTACGGCGGTAGCGTGCCTAATTTCTGTTGGATTCCTATGCCTAATTTAGTACAACCATTAGTCTGCTTCCGAAAGGAAATTGACATGCAACTCGACCAACTTTTATATCGAGTGAAGAAGTGTGGCTGCTTTAGTTCAAAATTGAGGCATTTAAAGCCGAGATGAATTTTTTGAGGCGCTGACCGTGATGAAAATTGCTATAGCCGGAACTGGTTATGTAGGGCTTTCGAATGGAGTTCTGCTGGCACAACACAATGAAGTGGTGTGCCTCGACATCATCCCGGAAAAGGTTGCGATGCTAAATCGTCATGAGTCGCCGATCGCGGATGTTGAAATTGAATACTTTCTTAAGCACAAGAAATTAAATTTTCGCGCCACACTTGATAAAAAAGAGGCCTATTTGGGTGCAGACTACGTCATCATCGCAACTCCCACAAATTACGACCCTGAGACCGATTGCTTTAATACCAAATCAATTGAGGCCGTAATCCAAGATGTAATGTCCATTAATCGTAACGCAATAATGGTAATTAAGTCGACTGTTCCGGTTGGCTACACTGTACGAACCAGTAAAGCCCTAGGCACTAAAAATCTCATCTTTTCCCCAGAATTTTTGCGAGAAGGCCGGGCACTTTACGATAATCTACACCCCAGCCGCATTATCGTTGGTGAGGTATCCGTTCGGGCTGAAACCTTTGCGAATCTTCTTAAGCAAGGAGCCATCAAGCAGGGTATCCCTTGCTTGTTCACGGGTAGCACCGAGGCCGAGGCAATCAAGCTTTTTGCCAATACCTATTTGGCTATGCGAGTCGCTTACTTTAACGAACTTGACACCTATGCAGCAATTCAAAATCTAGATACTCGCCAGATCATCGACGGTATTTGTTCCGATCCTAGGATCGGAGATCACTATAATAATCCCAGTTTTGGCTACGGCGGCTACTGCCTACCAAAGGACACCAAGCAGTTACTTGCCAACTATCGTGATGTGCCACAAAAGCTGATTAATGCGATTGTTGATGCCAATATTACGCGCAAAGAATTCATCGCGAATGAAGTTGTGCGTCTGAGTCAAGTTGACAGATCAGGTAAGGTGCCAGTAGTTGGTGTTTACAGGTTACTGATGAAGCAGGGCAGTGATAACTTTCGCGCTTCAGCCATTCAGGGAGTAATGAAGCGAATTAAGGACAAAGGGGTTGAGGTTATCGTTTATGAGCCATCCTTAAAGGAAGCTAGATTTTTTCATTCCCGTGTTGTTAATGATCTAGCTTCATTTAAGCAAGAGGCTGATGTCATAATTGCCAATCGTCGTTCATCTGATTTGAACGATGTTTCCGAAAAAATTTATACACGAGATATCTTTGGGAATGACTGAATTCGTTCAACCAGTTATCCTCTGCGGAGGTTCTGGAACTCGCCTCTGGCCACTTTCTCGGGCGGGGTTTCCCAAGCAGTTTCTCTGTCTAAAAGGTGCCGAATCGCTGTTTCAGCAAGCAACCCAGAGGTTGGTGAATTTGAGTTCAATAGATATAAAAGTAGCCAAGCCAATAGTCGTTACTGGTGAGCAACACCGTTTCCTCGTTGTCGAGCAGTTGCGCGAAGTGGGTATTGGTATTAGTGTTGCACTCTTGGAGCCAGTCGGGCGGAATACGGCCCCGGCCCTAACCATGGCTGCCTTGGCTGCACAAGCTGAAGGTAGTGACCCAATTTTGGTAGTATCGCCTGCAGATCAAACCGTTGAAAATGCCGCTTGTTTTACTCAAGCGATTCATGCAGCCATCAAAGAGGCTGCCAGTGGCAATATCGCTATTCTGGGGGTTGCGCCTGTTTCACCTGAGACCGGCTACGGCTATATCCAGGTGAGTAAAGATAGCAACCAGGTTGCGAGGCTAGTTCATCGTTTTATTGAAAAGCCCAGTGCCGATATGGCAAGGCAGCTCATCAATGAAGGGGGCTATTACTGGAACGCCGGCATTTTTGTTTTAAAGGCTTCTGTCTGGCTCAACGCGTTGACCACCTTCCGTCCAGATATTTCCAGTACCACGGCAGCAGCATGGAATAGTAAGACACAAGACAACATTTTTTTTCGCCCTAGTAAAGACGTATTCGCTGCCATTCCCAGTGAATCTATTGATTACGCGGTTATTGAGCGCTGCCCTGGTAGCAACTTCTCAATCAAGATGGTCGCGCTGGCCGCAGGCTGGAGCGATCTTGGTACTTGGGATGCAGTCTGGAATGCACTACCAAAAGACGATCACGGAAACGTCCATCAGGGCGATGTCCTAAACAAAGATAGTTGTAATACCCTAGTTCATGCCTCTAGCCGATTGGTTAGCTTAGTAGGGGTAAAGGATATTATCGTCATTGAAACATCAGACGCCGTGCTTGTGGCTGACAAAGCTCGAAGCCAAGACGTTAAACATATCGTTGGATTGTTGCAAACCTCAAAACGAGAGGAACACTCTTCGCACCGCAAGGTCCACCGCCCCTGGGGTTGGTTCGATAGCATCGACGAGGGCGGGCGCTTCAAGGTTAAGCGCATCCAGGTTAAGCCCGGCGCTAGCCTGAGTTTGCAAAAGCACCACCACCGGGCTGAGCATTGGGTGGTTGTCACGGGGACGGCAGAAATCACCAGTGGCGACAAAAAAATCACGCTCACTGAGAATCAATCTACTTACATTCCGCTTGGCGAGGTGCATCGTCTAGCTAACCCAGGAATAACGGAGTTAGAGATTATTGAGATTCAATCTGGTTCCTATCTTGGTGAAGATGACATCATCCGCTTCGAAGACGAATACGGTCGTAATCACGGATGATTTCTCCTGGTTTCATGAATAGATAAAAAATGTCAAACCAAATACTCTCAGTTATCCTTGGACGTATTTATAAATTTTTTTTCTATTAAATTTGTTGGTTTAATGAGTACGGCGGATAAAATGCGAAATTACAACACGCGTAAACGAATTATGGTCACTGGAGGGGCTGGTTTTCTTGGTTCGCACCTAATAGACAGTTTAATCAGGCTAGGCAATGAAGTCATTTGTGTTGATAATTTATTTACGGGGGATAAGCGAAACATTGAGCACTTATTGAGCCACCCTCGTTTTGAGTTCATTCGTCATGATGTAACTTTTCCACTGTATGCAGAAGTGGACCAAATTTATAATTTGGCATGTCCAGCAAGTCCTGTTCATTACCAGCATGACCCAATCCAGACCACTAAGACAAGTGTGTATGGGGCAATTAATATGCTTGGTTTGGCAAAGCGCGTTAACGCTCGAATTTTTCAGGCGAGCACAAGCGAAGTTTATGGAGACCCTCTGGTACATCCCCAATCAGAAGAATATTGGGGAAACGTGAATCCTATTGGCTATCGTAGTTGTTATGACGAGGGAAAGCGATGCGCAGAAACATTATTTTTTGATTACCATCGTAAGCATGGTCTCGACATTCGAGTTGCGAGAATCTTTAATACATACGGTCCTAGAATGCATCCGAACGATGGTCGTGTTGTTAGTAACTTTATTGTGCAGGCCTTGCATGGACAGGATATTACCGTGTATGGTGATGGTCTGCAAACGCGAAGTTTTTGTTATGTTGACGACCTTATTGATGGTTTTCTTAGGTTCATGGATCTACCTTCAGGTGGGGAATTGGTGCCGGCATATCCGGGGCCAATCAATTTGGGTAATCCAAAAGAATTTACAATACGACAATTGGCTGAAAATATCATCGATCTAACTGGTTCGAAATCTAAGTTAGTGTTCAGGCCACTACCTAAAGATGATCCTATGCAACGTAGGCCTGAAATTCTATGCGCTAACGAGCATTTGAATGGATGGCTGCCTCGGGTCGAGCTTGTAGAAGGATTGAAAAATACTATCAAGTACTTTGACAAACTTTTGAAAAATGATGCATTTTGATTTATATCCGACACTAATTTCGAACATTCGATTTCTGGGAGTCTTTAAAATAGTGCTAATTTTGAGCGTTCTTGGTTTTAAGCGATGAAATATCTTGCTGTCATCCCTGCGAGAGGAGGATCAAAGGGACTGCCTGGAAAAAATACTAGGTTGTTAGCCGGTAAGCCACTGATCGCCTGGAGCATAGAGCAGGCTTTAGATAGCGGTAAGATCGATTGCGTTCATGTCTCTACAGACGAGCCGACGATAGCTGAGGTTGCTTGTACATATGGCGCAGATGTTCCATATCTGCGCCCTGCTGAGCTCTCACAGGATACTACGCCAACTGAGCCAGTGATGGCCTATGCCCTAGATTGGTACGAACGGGCAGGGAAGATTTTTGATGCTATTGTGCTTTTGCAGCCTACCTCCCCTTTGAGGTTTCCGGGAACATTGAGTGCTGCATTGGAAGCGTTTGAGTCACGTAGACCGGAGTCTCTTCTAGGAGTTTGTGAAAATCACCATTTTTTTTGGCGTAATTTTAATGATCCATTAGCGCTTTACGATTATCGCAATCGCCCGCGCCGCCAAGAGATTTCTTCTGTCGATCGATGGTACCGCGAAAATGGTTCAATCTACATCACACGTACCTCCTCTTTTCGGCATTACTTAAATCGTCTCTCCCCACCTATTCATATGCATGTCATGCGTGAGGAGGAGGGTTGGGAAATTGATAGCCTCGCCGATTTCATAATCGTTGAAGCTTTAATGAAACTTTTTGACAAATCATGATTCTTGACCGCAATTTAGCAAAATTTATTATCTTCTCTGAAGATTCTCTGCACAACGCGCTGCGCAAGATCAGCGAAAACAAGGCACGCATCGTCTTCTGTGTGTCTTCGAGCGGAGTGCTCGAGGGCGTTCTCACCGATGGTGATTTTCGTCGTTGGATCACCGAACACCCTTCCTTTGACACCGGCATACAGGTAATTTCGGTGGCAAATAAAACCTTTACTTACCTGTCTATCGACGCATCGCATGAGGAGATCAAAAGTCAGTTTTCGGAACGTATAAGTTACATCCCGTTACTTGATCGTCATAACCATCTCGTGGCGGTGGCGCATCACAGCCTCCCGGAAATCCAGATCGGCCATTTCATCATTGGGGCAAATTCGCCGTCTTTCCTGATCGCTGAGATTGGTAATAATCACAATGGAAGTCTTGATGCGGCCAAACGTCTCATCGACGAGGCCATTGATGCTGGCGCAGATTGTGCCAAGTTCCAGATGCGCAGCATGGCATCTCTTTACAGAAACTCCGGTGATGCCAATGACGCAAGTGCGGATCTGGGAGCGCAGTACACGTTAGATCTCTTGTCTCGTTTCCAACTTTCCTCTGAGCAGATGTTTCAGGCATTCGACTATTGCAAAGAAAAAGGAATAATGCCTCTATGCACACCGTGGGACCATGACAGTCTGGCGCAGCTGGAGAGTTATGGTATGCTGGCCTACAAGTTGGCTAGTGCTGATCTTACTAATCATGAGTTGCTTGATGCCATGGCGCGCACTCGTAAGCCACTCATTTGCTCCACTGGGATGTCCAGTGAAAACGAAATCCTGGATGCAGTTAGACTTCTTAAGCAGAATAATACTCCATTCATATTACTACACTGCAACTCAACTTACCCGGCACCATTCAAAGATATAAATCTTGAATACATGGATCGGCTTCGTCAAGTTGGCGATTGCGTGGTTGGTTATTCTGGTCATGAGCGTGGCATCGCAGTACCGATTGCTGCTGTTGCGCGCGGAGCTAAAGTCATCGAGAAACACTTTACGCTTGACCGCACTTGGGAGGGAAATGATCACCGAGTGAGCCTACTCCCCTATGAGTTCAAAGCTATGGTGCAAAGTATTCGCGAGGTTGAGCAGGCTTTGGGCGCTGGTGGGGCGCGTCGTGTCACCCAAGGTGAGATGATGAACCGTGAGGTACTGGCTAAGAGCCTGATTGCTAGTCGCGATATTGCCGCTGGGGAGATTGTGAGCGCAGGTATGATAGATGTTCGCAGCCCTGGACAAGGTTTGTCTCCGAATCGCAAGTCTGAGCTGATCGGTCGAAAGATTGTACGATCAATGATGGCAGGTGATTTCTTCTACCATTCAGATCTTAATGAAAGCTCAGTGCATCCGCGCGCTTTTAAGTTTCGTAGGCCCTATGGCTTACCTGTGCGCTATCATGATGTTAAGCGTTTAGCTGCAGCAGCACCTCTTGAATTGTTTGAGTTCCATCTCAGCTACAAAGATTTGGATGAGGATATTTCAAAGCACTTGGGCGGTCAATGCTATGACATGCATTTGGTGGTGCATAGTCCAGAGTTATTCGCTGGCGATCACATTATGGATCTGTGCTCGCCAAATGTCGAGTATCGTCAGCGTTCTATCGATGAACTCCAACGAGTGGTCGACGTGACACGGTCTATCGCCCGGTATTTCAGCCGCACGCAGCCACCGCTCATCATCATCAACGCCGGGGGCTTTTCGTCTGATGGGATGTTACCTATAGCCGCTCGAGGTCCACTATACAAACTTGTGGCTGAGTCGCTGGCCAAGGTTAATCAGGCTGGCGTCGAGATTATTCTACAAACTATGCCTCCATTCCCTTGGCATTTCGGCGGGCAGCGCTTTCACAATTTGTTTATGATTGCAGATGAAATAGTTGCCTTTTGTAATCAATATAGATATAGAGTTTGTCTCGACATTTCACATTCACAACTGACTTGCACATACTTTAAGAACTCCTTCAAGGATTTCCTTGAGCGCGTAGGACCTCATTCCGCCCATCTCCATATTGTCGATGCGGAAGGGGTTGACGGTGAAGGTCTACAGATTGGGGAGGGTATGGTTGACTTCGCAATGGTTGCTGAAATACTTGATAGATGTGCCCCTAAAGCTTCATTTATTCCTGAAATATGGCAGGGGCATAAAAATGAGGGTGAGGGATTCTGGGTGGCCCTAGATCGTCTCGAAAAATGGTTTTGAGGAATATTCATGTTTAATAATTGTTGTATTTTAATTACTGGCGGAACTGGGTCATTTGGGAATACGTTCGTACCAATGATTTTGTCAAAATTTAACCCGAAAAAACTCATTATTTTTTCACGTGACGAGATGAAGCAGTGGGAAATGGCCAAGCTATACCAGTATGATGAACGAATTCGATTCTTTATTGGTGATGTGAGAGATAAAGATCGACTCTATCGAGCGCTTGATGGAGTGGACTACGTGGTGCATGCTGCAGCTACTAAAATCGTGCCTACTGCAGAATACAATCCTTTTGAATGTGTGAAGACTAATATTGATGGCGCCATGAATTTAATCGACGCCTGCATTGACAAAGGCGTGAAGCGTGTTGTAGCTCTCTCAACCGATAAAGCTAGTAGTCCCATCAATCTGTATGGTGCGACCAAGCTGGCATCTGATAAGTTATTTGTTGCTGCCAATTCTTATTCTGGAGGGCACGATACTCGATTTGCCGTGGTGCGCTACGGTAACGTCATGGGTTCTAGGGGATCTGTCCTACCTTTTTTTATGTCTATTAAGGACAGGGGTGTTTTACCTATCACCGACGTCCGCATGACACGCTTCATGATTTCATTGGAGCAGGGTGTAGAGTTGGTCTGGCATGCCTTTGAAGATATGGTGGGCGGCGAAATATATGTTAAGAAAATTCCTTCCATGAAGGTAACTGACTTGGCTCGCGTCGTTGCTCCCGAATGTAGGCAAGAAATTGTCGGCATCCGTCCTGGTGAAAAGTTGCACGAGCAAATGATTGGTGCCGAAGATGCTCATTACACCTACGAATACCCTCATCACTACAAAATCTTACCTGCTATAAACAACTGGGACAAAGATGGTAGCCGAATAAAAGATGGAAAAAAAGTACCTGAAGGTTTTATCTATTCTAGCGACAATAACCCCAACTGGATGACTGATTTAGAGCTGCATGCTTGGATTGCTCGCAACCACGATAAAATTGGAAGGTTATAATCATGATACCTTACGGTCGCCAGGATATAACCGACGCTGATATAGCGGCTGTTGAAGAGGTGCTCCGTTCTGACTTTTTAACACAAGGTCCAACTGTTCCACGTTTTGAAAAAAGTGTTGCAGAATATGGAGGCGCATTACATGCAATCGCTGTGAATAGTGCCACTAGTGCTCTGCACATTGCCTGCCTTGCGCTTGATCTTGGCCCCAATGATTGGGTTTGGACTTCGCCGAATACATTTGTTGCCAGCGCTAACTGCGCACGATATTGTGGTGCGCATGTGGATTTTGTGGACATTGATCCAAAAACTTATAACATGAGCATCAGTTTTCTAAAGCAAAAACTGGAGCGGGCAGAAAAAAATGGGTGTTTGCCAAAAATTGTGATTCCCGTTCATTTTGCAGGTCAATCATGTGATATGCATGCTATTTATGCATTAAGTCAAAAGTATGGATTTAAAATCATAGAAGACGCTTCGCATGCTATAGGTGGCTCGTATGCTTCTGCAAAAATTGGTTCCTGTGAGTTTAGCGATATCACTATATTGAGCTTTCATCCCGTAAAAATCATTACTACTGGCGAGGGCGGTATGGCTCTCACAAACAACGATGAGATAGCTAATTGCATGCGTCGTTTGCGAGCCCATGGAATCACGAGTGAAAGAGAATTGATGGATCCTCGGCCGGCAAATGAAATTTGGAATTATCAACAAATAGAATTAGGCTTCAACTATAGGATGACTGATATTCAGGCTGCACTCGGCCTGAGTCAAATGAAGCGACTTGATGAATATGTTGCACGTAGAAATTATATTGCTAAGCGTTACAACGCTGAACTTGTTGGACTACCAATTGCTATACCCTTGCAAACACCACTAGCTTGTTCTAGTTACCACCTTTATCCAATTCGTTTAGATGAAGAAAAATCAAAAAAAACGCAGCGATACATATATGATGCGCTTTGGAAAAATGGTGTAAATGTAGGCATTCATTATATTCCAGTGCATCGTCAGCCATATTATGCAAATTTGGGATTTAAAGTGGATGATTTTCCAGAGGCTGAAAGGTTTCATCGGGAGGCTATCAGTTTGCCTATCTTTGTAAATTTTACTGACGAGCAGCAAGACTTGGTTATCAATATATTGCGAAAAGAACTTATCTCATGAATTTTTGTGTAATTCCTGCGCGTGGTGGAAGTAAACGTATACCGCGTAAAAATATTAAAGATTTTCTCGGTAAACCAGTAATTGGATACACAATTCAAACTCTTCTGAAAAGCAAACTTTTTGACCTTATCATAGTGAGTACTGATGACGATGAGATTGCTAGCATCTCTCGCCAGTTTGGAGCCGAAGTACCTTGGATTCGTCCTAGTGATCTCAGCAATGATACAGCGACTACTGATTCAGTTGTTGAAAATGTTCTTAATGAAGTTAGTTTAACCTATGGAGAGTTTGATTCTGGGTGTTGTGTTTATCCAGTAAATCCATTGTTAGATACTGAAATACTTAAAAAAGGTTTTTCTGATCTTAAAAACTATAAAGCCGCAAGTGTTTTTCCTGTTGTAAGATTTGGATCTCCAATTGAGCACGCACTGCTACTAAACAAAGGTCGCCCTTGTTTTCTTTCTCCAGCAGCTGTAGCAATAAATTCTCATGACTTGCCAACTTATTTTCATGATGCTGGTATGTTTTACTGGTTTGATGTCGCAAAATATCGAAAGCACCCCTTTCTTTTTTCTGGGGATAGCTTTGCTTTTGAGATTAATCAACTGTATTGCCAAGATGTTAATACTCCTGAAGACTGGGCACTTGCTGAGCTTAAATATATCCGTTTACAAAAAACAAAGAAGTTATGAGGCAAATTGGAATTATTTTTAGGGTGGATGCTGGTCGAATCGAAGGGTTGGGTCATTTGCAAAGATGCATTGCACTTGCAACATACTTAAAAAATCAGGGATGTAATGTATGGTTTATTTGCCGAGCTCGAGTGGCTACAACTAATCAGCGATTAAAAGATTTTCCAGTTTTTTATTTGGAGAATATTAAAAAGATTGATGGTTTAAGTTGCGGTGAAGAGTGGGATGCTAGAGCAACATTACATACAATTGAAAATCAAGCTATTACACCAAGCTTGATTGTTGTTGATCATTATGCTCTTGGTGCCAAGTGGGAAAGTAAGCTTCGGGCAGCAGGTTATGGGATAGTGGTCATAGATGATTTTCGCACTAGACATCACCAGGCTGATTTAATTACTAGTGATTCTATTGCACCTTTTGATCTATCACTGAATGGCGGTTTAACTGATGCTATTTTTCTAAATGGCCCTCTCTACACACTTTTAAGTCCCGATTATGCATTAGCAGATTTGCGCGAGATTACGAAAGTTAATAGAATCTTGATTACTTACGGAGGTGCAGATCCAACGGGTGAAACATTAAAAGCAATAAACGCAATAGGGAGTCTAATTTCACAGGGTCGATTATCAAAAAACATCAACGTTGATGTGGTAATAGGACCTTTAAACGAATTGGATGCTCCTTTATCTAAGGCGGCTGAAGAATTTGGATTGACGATTTACTATTCACCTCTCAAGCTAACAACTCTAATGCTCGCTGCCGACTTGATCCTTACATCGGGCGGTAATTCAATGGTTGAGGCTCTTGCTCTTCTTAAGCCTTGTATTGTTACTGTCACAGCAGAAAATCAGTGGCAAATGGTGAGCGAACTGAAGGCGTTGGGGGTAATAAATTTGATTGGAGAATCTCATGGTGTAAGTGTCTCTATACTTGCCGAAGCGGTTGTTGAAACCGTGCAGTCTGTGGAGATATGGGGGATGAAAATTTCTGAAATAAGACCTTTTGATTGTTTTGGTGCGCAGCGCATTGGCCAGTCAATATTGGGTTTAAGTGGTCAAATATAAATGAATTGTATTTCGAGGGTTGCTTGATGATGAGACAAGTTGATATTAAGATTGGACAACATCTAGTGGGGTCAGGTCACCCGCCATTCATAATAGCTGAAGTGTCAGCTAACCATAGGGGTAGTTTGGATCGTGCACTCGAGATTGTTCATGCTGCAGCTGATAATGGGGCTCATGCAATTAAATTACAAACGTTTACAGCCAGCACACTTACGATTGATAGTTTTGGGCCTGATTTTTTTATAAGAGATCAAGACAGTCTTTGGAATGGACGAAGGCTTTGGGAACTTTATCAAGAGGCTGAGACTCCTTGGGAATGGCACGCCCCCCTTTTTGAGGCTGCCCGTGAAAGAGGTATGGCATGCATTAGTAGCGCCTTCGACGAATCCTCGGTTGATTTTCTGCTAAAGCTTGGTGTTGATGCGATTAAGATAGCTTCTTTTGAGCTAGTCCATATACCGCTGATCAAAGCTGCTGCAAAAACTGGTCTGCCTGTTCTTCTTTCTACAGGTATGGCTACAGTTGACGAAATTGAGAATGCCGTTGAAGCTCTGCGGAATAATGATTGCGAGCAGTTTATTCTACTTCGATGCACAAGTGCTTACCCATCTTTGGAAAAGGATGCTAATACTGTTTCTATAGTTGACATGCAAAAGCGTTTTAGTTGTCAAGTTGGTCTATCAGATCACAGCCTCAGTCCTTATGCCGCTTATGCTGCTGTCGGCTTGGGTGCTACTATAATTGAAAAGCACTTGACACTGCACCGTGCTGATGGAGGCTTAGATGCTTCTTTTTCTATGGAACCCCCCGATCTTAAGGAGATTGTTGAGGGTAGCAAGCAAGTTTGGCTTTGTCGGGGGTCAGTTAAATATGGGCCGCAAAAGGTCGAGGAAACGTCACGAAAAGAACGCCCATCGATTTATGTTACTAGATCTATCGCAGCAGGAGAAATTTTTACACCAGATAATATTCGCATTATTAGACCTGGATATGGATTGCCACCAAAGGATTTTCACCGTGTTTTAGGCCATCGCGCTTTGATTAATATACTTGCAGAGACTGCTCTAGATTGGTCAATGATTGATCATGATTAATTTTTATAATGTTTAGGGGTTTTAAATGAGTGCCAGAATGAAGCTTAACTCATGTAACGAGTGGGATAGATTGCGAAAAGTTATAGTTGGTTCAGTAGAAGGTTTCAGTCCTGGACTGGATTTTGATAGACGTGTATCTGCAGAAGTTCGTAGACAAGCCGTTGAGATTGCACGTTGCGCCTATCCACAGTCTTATCTCGATGAAGTCGCTGAGGATCTTCAAGATCTTTGTGAAATATTTCAGAAGTCTGGAGTTGAGGTGCTTCGGCCGCGCTGGACTGCGGCTGAAGATAGTTTTGATACGCCAGAGTGGTCAGCTAGTGGATTTGATATTTATAATGTTCGCGATCTACATATAGTTTTTGGTAATTCGCTCGTTGTTAGTGCACCTTCTTCTCGTTTTCGCTTATTTGAAAATTACGCGATGCAGAATCTTTTTTACGATCATTTTTTTGACGAAGGATTTCGTTGGATAGCAGCACCTACTCCAAAGTTAAGTGGTAAATATTTACACGAAATCGACGGTCCAAGAAATGCACTCGAAAACTTGGAGGATAGTCTACATACTAAGCTTTCGGGGGGTCTCAAAGAGATATTCCATAGGTTGGATGAGGATGAGATAATTTTTGATGCTGCAAATATTATTCGCTTTGGTGAGGATGCTCTCTTTCTTGTTTCGAGCACTGGTAATAGAAAAGCAGCTAAATGGCTTCAAAGTGCGATTCCTGAATGCCGTATTCATGTAACTCAGGCATACCGTTCCTCGCATCTTGATTCGACAATTTTGCCTTTGCGTCAAGGCCTTGTGCTTATGAATGCTGCGAGAGTATCGGAGGAAAATAGCCCACAATTATTGGCTAAATGGAATAAGCTGTACTTTAACGATCCGGCTCCGGTATGCGAAAAAGAAGTTATTTTTCATCGCGATCATAGGTTACCAATTTATGGTCAATTAAAAAGTCTTGGTGTTGAATCAGCGCTTGGTCATATGAGCTCTCCTTGGGCTGGTTTAAATGTCATGTCTATTGATGAACAAACAGTTTTGGTTCATGATAGACAAACAAAGTTAATTAAGCTTTTAGAACAGCAAAAACTTAATGTTATTCCTGTGAGAATGCGTCATTGCTACACAATGCTAGGAGGGCTTCATTGCACAACATTAGATGTTGTAAGAGAACCTCAATGACACATTAATGCAAATTCTTTGTTACAACTTTAATGCTACTATAAGTGCTAAGTAGGTTGTTTATTGCGGCATTAAAGAGTCTCGTAACAATAATCATATGATTGCGGACTACAGCCCTCGAGCAGTTTGCGATAGATATCAACCTTCTATTCTCTATTATTATGATTGCCTTTGTTTACGATGGATGATGTAAGTAATGCATTAATGAGCTTATGGTTTCAGGAGTTGATGCACTAATCTCTCGGAAGCAATCAATGTCAAGTTAATTTATTGTGTCTCATCAAAATAATCAATGATTACTCTTAAAGTCGCAAAGAGTAGTCCTGCCGCACGATAGACACCACTAATAGATTTATAGTTAGAAAAATTCTATTTACGATTTGAGCTTTAGGCATTCAAAACCAATTCTGTAAACATTTATCACTTCATATTATTCTTAAGTAGAATGAAAAAAAGAAGTATATTAATTCCAATTGACCATAAGTGGCGAGATCTAGCTGCTTATGTTCTGCTAGGTCTTGAACTTGAGGCACGGGGCTTGGAGGTTAACTTTTGCCGTAATACTTTGGAGCATTTTTTTATTGAGTATTACCAGCCGGACGGAATTATTCTTAACCAAGTTCTGAGTGAGCAGTCCGAGATGTATACAAAGCAGTGGGCCAATCATGGCGTAGGGGTTTATATCCTCCCAACGGAGGGAATCCCTACGTTATCAGGAATGTACAAATATGCAGTTGGTGGTTTTAGTGATCTCTCGGGAGTGAGAAGAATCTATTGTTGGAATGATATATCTAAAAGTAGATTACTTGAAAACCAAACAATTAAAGATAATCAGCTGGTGACTATTGGCGTTCCAAGGTTTGATTTTTATTCAAACTCATTTAAGAGTATTTGTCTAACTCGTGCTCAATTTAATGCTAAATATGGATTATCTAGTGATCGTAAAAACTTATTAGTCGCTACTAATTTTACTCAAGCTGACTTTCATATTTCGAATAAAGGTTTCCTCTTGCAAGATGCAAAGCATCTTCGTTATGATGGGGTTATGAATGATCTTGGTAATGGGGTTGAAGAGTGTGCCAGGTTAGATTATGAAAGTCGAAAATTGCTAATTGATTCTGTCAAAAAGATGGCCGCTAGCGGATTAAACGCAAACATAATACTAAAGCTTCATCCATCGGAGAGCCATCAGTTTTACGTCGATGAGCTATCTGAAAAAAATGGGCAAATAGCCATTATTAGTCAGGAGCTGATCTGGGATGTATTGATGAATTGTGATGTCGAGATCAAGCGGTCTTGCACAACAGCGTTCGAGTCGTGGATACTGGAAAAGCCCACAATTGAATTCAGACTCAATCCTGACGAGTGGTATCAGAGTGAAATTCACAGTTGCGGTAGCTTCATCGCAACCAGCCATGAATTATTAGCAGAGGCAACTTTAAGTGCTTTGAATAATCCAACAAAATTCACTGAGAAATATACAACTTGCCGAGAGTCAGTTTTGGACTTGTATTGTGGTGAGCGAGATGGCCTCAGGACGGTAACGCTTGCAAATGATTTGGCGAAAGATATCACCAATCAACCGCCTGCTTACTGGGGGGTTAGAAACTATAAAGCTACTGCAATAGCTGCGGCACTGGGGTTTAATGATTGGATGATGGATGATATACGCGTGTACGGGCTGAAAAACTTTCTGACTGGCTCTCGCATAGATCAACTTGGCCGACTGGATAAGCATGTGCATTACTCTGATATCGCAAATTGGAGAGAGAGATTGGCTCCGCTGGTTTGTTTGAAAAATTCTGAATATTTGGGAGCCTTGTAAGTATGTCAAGAGTGCCTATTCAAATGCTCGGTCAGTCGGGCTGCAAGTTTTCTTTTCCCGAGGTTAACGTATATGTCGATCCTTACCTCTCCAATTCTGTACAGGAGCTGGATGCACAAGATCTAGTCAGGTTAGTACCGATCCCATTTTCTCCCTCTGATGTTAGAGATGCTGACTGGATATTGATTACGCATGATCACATAGATCACTGCGATCCTAGTACGATACCCTACATCGCGAATGCATCGCCACAAGCTATGTTTATCGGTCCTCCAGCGGCACGAAAATGGCTTCAGCAATGGGGTGTTGCAGAAGAGCGGCTTTTTACCGCGAGCGAGAGTTGGCGATTGTTGACTTCAAGATTGCGCGTATGCGCAGTTCCTGCCGCTCATCCTGAAGTCTCTAGAGATGAAAATGGTAATCTAATTTGTGTAGGCTATTTGCTGGAATTCGATGGTAAGTTGATCTATATAGCTGGTGATACTTTCGTTCAACAAGAAATTATAGATGCGATCATGGTGCACGGGGAGGTGCATACCGCCATATTACCAATTAACGAGCATAACTATTTTCTCGAACGAAGGGGAATCCTTGGAAATATGTCTGTGCGTGAGGCGTTCCGATTGGCCGAGGAAATTGGCGCTTCTAATGTGATACCCGTGCACTGGGATATGTTCGCAATAAATTCTGTGTCAGAAGAAGAAATCAGACTTCTTTACAGAAATTTAAACCCCCCATTCTCTTTGCTTTTGCGTCCCACGATCCTCAGTTTTGATAGAGTGCGTATTAGTTATCTAATTCGTACCTTGAACGAGTTCAGGTACCTTGATAAATTGTTGCAAAGTATTTCTGAGCAGCAAACGATAGGATTCGACTACGAAGTGGTCTTGGTCGACTCTGGATCAACCGATGGCACTCTTGAGATTGCCGAGCGTCATGGATGTCAGATCCATAAGATCACGCGTGAGCAATTCTCATTCGGACGATCACTAAATATTGGCTGTGAAGCGGCGAGAGGTGAGGTTATTGTTATTGTCAGCGGTCATTGCATTCCAGTTGACAACTCTTGGGCCCAAAAGCTTTGCCAGCCAATTTTTCATGGCTCGGCAGATTATACTTACGGACGACAATATCCTGGCCCCAATAGTGCTTGGAGCGAAGGCCGGATATTTGCAAAGTATTTTGGTGAGAAATCCATGATTCCTCAGGATGGTTTTTTTTGCAATAACGCCAATGCTGCTATTTCAAGGAAAAGTTGGGAGGCGCTGCGTTTTAACGAAGATCTTACTGGCCTCGAAGATTTAAACATGGCTCAACGCCTGATCAAGACTGGTGGTCGTGTTGCTTATGTTGCTGAGGCTGGAGTCCTTCATTTGCATGAAGAGAGTTGGAGGCAAGTACGTCGTAGATTTGAGAGAGAGGCGATTGCACTTCAGTTGATCATGCCTCAGGTGCATATCAGTATGGTGGATGTTTTGCGCTGTCTGATTGCAAGTATTTGGTCAGACTGGTTGAATGCTTTGAGTAAAGGGGTGCTAATGAAGAATGCTCTCGATATTCTGTTATATCGCTGGAATCAGTACCTGGGTTCCTATCAGGGCAATCATGAGCATAGAAAATTATCTGCAATAGAAAAAGAAAAGTATTTTTATCCTAATAATTAAGGTGTCGAGTGATGTCTCTGAGTAAACCTCATATCGTTGCACTTCTTCCGATGAAGGCTAATAGCCAGCGTGTGAAGGGGAAGAACTTCAGAAATTTTTGCGGAAAACCCCTGTTCCGATGGATTCTAGATACTTTAATCTCTGTTGATCAAATAGATCAAATCATCATCAATACCGATGCCAGACAAGTGCTCGCCAACAATGGTCTGGTAGAGGGTGGACGCATCATCATTCGCGATCGTAAGCCAGAGCTTTGTGGTGATGACGTATCTATGAATCTTGTTCTTGCCGATGATATTGCAAATGTGTCAGCCGACATTTATCTGATGACCCATACGACTAACCCTTTGGTCAGCGCAGAAACTTTTTGTAATGCCCTTACAGCCTTCAGGGGTGCTCGATCATTATGCCGAGCGGACTCGCTGTTTACGGTGAATAAAATTCAAAGCCGTTTCTATCTAACCGATGGCAGCGCCGTTAATCATGATCCAGACAATCTCATTCCAACGCAGAATCTAGAGCCTTGGTACGAAGAGAATTCAAATGTTTATATTTTTACCAAGGATAGTTTCAATCAAACTAGAGCGCGAATTGGAAAGTGCCCAATGATGTACGAAAGCCCATTTTTTGAATCTATCGACATTGATACACAGGCAGACTGGGACTTCGCGGAGGTGGCTGCACGCTACCTAGCAGAGAAAAGTAAGGAGAAAATTTAATGAAAGTTTTGGTTACTTGTCCACCTATGCTGGGTATGATTAAAGATTTCCTACCGATGTTTTCGAAATATGGTGTAGAGGTGACGACACCGAATGTTATTCAGACCCTATCGGTTGAACAATTGAAGCAAATCGTTCCTTTACATGATGGTTGGATAATTGGCGATGATCCTGCTACCCGCGAGGTTTTTGCTGCGGGTAAAGCGGGCCAATTAAAGGCAGCGGTAAAGTGGGGTGTTGGCATTGATAACGTTGACTTTGTAGCTTGTAAGGAGCTTGATATTCCTATCACCAACACACCGAATATGTTTGGTAACGAGGTTGCTGATATTGCCATGGGTTATGTTATTGCTCTTGCCAGAGAAACTTTTCAAATTGACGATGGTGTACGACAGGGGCAATGGCCAAAATTCCAAGGAGTTTCCCTTGCCGGTAAGACAGTCGCGCTGGTCGGCTATGGAGATATTGGAAAAAATACGGCAAAGCGCCTGCTGGCTTGCGAAATGAGAGTTTTGGCTTACGATCCTGTTGCTTTTAATGGAGATGAGCTAGCCCGATTAGATCGAGCGGAGTGGCCCAATCGCATTGAAGAGGCTGACTTTGTCGTGATCACCTGTTCATTAACCGCTAGCAGTAAGCATATGATTAATGCGGACGTACTCAGAAAGATGAAAAACGGGGTAAGAATTGTAAATATAGGCCGAGGAGCTATCATTGACGAATCTGCATTGGAAGCTGCGTTGAAGTCGGGTAAGGTTTACTCTGCAGCGCTAGATGTATTTGAGATTGAGCCCTTACCCCCTGATTCATATTTGCGCACCCATGCACGCTGCATTTTTGGATCTCATAATGCATCGAATACAAGAGATGCAGTTAGGAGGACCAGCGAAATTGCAATTTCAACGCTGATGAGGTATTTGGGTGTCAACTGAATTATTGAAAGCATGCTTGATCACTGGTGCTGCGGGAGGTATAGGCCGTGAGCTTGTTCAGGAATTCTATGATGCGGGTTTCTATGTTATTGCCACCGACCAAGTTGAGCAGCCAGAAATCAAGGGAAGTGGGCGCTATCTTCGTATTGACCTTAGTCGACTTGTAGAAGATGAGGCATATGCTCAGTTATCAATTACTGCCATCACAGATGCCCTACATGGGTATGAGCTCAATGCTTTAATTAACAATGCTGCTATTCAGACTATTGGGGGAATATCTGATATTGATCGCCAAACTTGGCATCAGACATTGGATATAAATTTGACAGCCCCTTTTCTGCTTATCAAGGCGCTGCTACCTTATTTGAAGATCTCTTACGGTGCAGTGGTCAATATTGGGAGTATTCATGCAAGACTGACTAAAAAAAACTTTGTCGCCTACGCAACAAGCAAGGCTGCTTTAGCGGGGTTGACACGAGCGTTAGCGGTTGATGTCGGTGTGAGTGTACGTATTAATGCAATAGAGCCTGCAGCGATCGAGACTGATATGTTAAAAGCCAGCTTTATTGGGAAGCCTGAGTTATATCAACAGCTTGAAATGTGCCACCCGTTGCAGCGCATCGGTCAGGCTAAAGAGGTTGCTCGTTTAGCTCTCGCTATTGTGGAGGGGGGGATGAATTTTTTGAATGGTGCTTGCATAGGCCTTGATGGCGGGATCAGCGTTCGACTCCATGATCCAGACTGAATCGACCGGGTAATATAAACCGTACTGCTCAATTACCCAAACTATATTCGAGTTTCTCCTATCAACAAAAGTAAAATCCATGTGATCACATCGCTATCCTAAGGTTCTAATCAATGCACATTCTACAAGTGGTGATTAAAAATACCAGTACCATGGATTTCACAGCCCCAGTATTGGTCGAGTTAAAGCAACGTAGTCCCAATATTCAGTTGACTGTGCTCTTCTGTGTCATGGATAAACGTAATATTCTTCGTCAATCTAGGTTTTATGAAACCATATTTACAGAGTACGAAATAAGGCAGATTGATTTTCTAAACTTTCTTCGGCCATTATGGCGTCCAGCGGAGGGATTGCTGAGGAGATTTTTCTCAGGGTCTAATGCTGACAAAGTTCATCTTCATGAGGCGTATGAGTTTTATTCTCTGAAACATGAAGTTAAAAGTCGTATCGGATTCATGATTTATTTGATTCGCAGTTATAGGTTCAGCGACTTAACCAGCACTTTTATGCAATATATAGCGACAATGGCTGAGAGGTACTTAGGCACGATAATTTTTAAACCGGAAGTGCTGTTAGATGAAATCGCACCAGATATAATTTTGTTTGATAACAGGGCTTTAACGCATTTCCCGGGAAGAGACGACTTTTATGCTTGGATGTATAAGCATAAGGTTAAAGTAGCTTTGTTGCCGCATGCGCCACATCTGCGTGATCCAATTAGGGAGTTCTGTGCGTTTGACGAAAAAGGTCAAAGTCTCCCAGATTTTTGCGAGTTTTGGGTGCCCATGAAGTTTGGTGAGCCCTGGAAGCAAATTCCTGATAGGAGGTCGCAATTCCGAATAACTGGATACCCGGGACTGGATTCACTTTGGTTAGAGCGGTGTGTTAGCAATGGCGGAGTGTTTAATCCATGCATTAAGTCTAGAAATAAAGTTCGTTGCTTATTTGTTCTGCGCCGATACATCCCAAAAGGTGTGGATCGCCCCCCTAAATTAGATCCATACATAGTCGATTATGAAGATGTTTTCGATACATTAATGGCTTTGCGGCGATCCTTCAAAGAATTGAACCAGGAAGTTGAGTTAATTTTAAAGCCGCACCCAGCTAATAACTACTCGGTATTGGCTTCCGATATGATGCATTTCGGTTTTTCAGATTGGAGAATTAGCCATGAATCTATCTATGCATTGCTTGCGGAAGTAGATATGGTGGTTGGCTTATTTTCAACAGTGCTGCTGGTGCCTTCTATGGCAGGTATTCCCACCGTGTTAATAAAAACAAGATTGCAGGAGGTTGTTCATTCCGAATGGCCTTTATTGGAGAGTATGTATACCAATATGCAATATTATGCACCAACACTTGATGGGTTAACCCCCGTTTTGGAAAAAGCATTAATCAATATTGGATCTCATCACAACTCGGAAGACTCTGTGCGATTGAGACGTTTTTTTCCAGATAATGCCACTGAAAATGTTGTGAGTAGTTTGATTAAAGATTAAAACCCCTTTACTTAGAATAATTTAACCTCTATGAACTCCTTCAAATCCAAGCTAATCGATTTCTTACAAGGAAACTCCTTGCTAAAATTTTTGACTAACTGTTTTCTATTCTTAAGGTCGTTGTGGCGAGCTGATCTGCTTAGTGCAATGCATTTAAAGGACTTGCATGATATGTGGTTAAAAGTTGAAAAGCACGACAGAAATTTAATGCTTATCCCCCATTTTTTCTACAAAGTTCATGCGACTCCGACTGCAAAAGCGTTCTATGAAGCACGTGAATACAAGATTTCCTCTCAAAATGGAGAAGATGGCCTTCTTCTTTATATCTATTCCCAGATAGGTACAGCGAATCGCTTTTTTGTTGAGTTTGGTGCTGGGGGCGCCACATCAAATACGCGTAACCTATCGACTCAATTCGGGTGGAACGGAATGTCGTTTGATGGTGATGAAACTAGTATCAAGGGAATGAGAGAGTTATACCGCATGATATGCGCCGAAGACACAAGCCGCATACTGCGCGCAGAAACGGTTTGGTTAAGTAAAGATACTGTCAAGCATCATTTGCAAAAATACAGCATACCAGCCGATTTTGACTTGCTATCTATAGATATTGATGGAATTGATTATTGGCTTTGGAGAGCGCTGAGCGAATTCCGGCCCCGCGTAGTTGTTGTGGAATACAACGCTAGTCTGGGGCCGGATACAAAACTAGTAATTCCTTATGAAAAAGACTTTTTCAGGTGGAGCAGTAAGTGTCATCCAGCGGGTTGGTACTACGGCGCATCACTTTCGGCTTGGGTTGAACTTGCTAAATCCAAGGGGTATGAGTTGATTGCGTGCGAGTCAACGGGAGTAAATGCCTTCTTTGTTAGGTCTGATTTGCTCGTCCCTGGTCTGCCAACTCAAACTGCCGTTGAGGCGTTTTATCCCGATGCGCGTAGAGCTGCAATCGCAACCCAGCAGCAGCAGATTGAAGAGTTAAGACAATTTCCATGGGTTGATGTGCCGTCCGTCAGGACTGCATAAAAATATGTGGAATCATCGCCGCTAACTACTGCAAGGCAGTGCGTTTATGTCATTAAAGTCAAGGGCAATTCATAATACAGTCATAGTTTCTGGTGCAAATTTACTGGTACTGTTGATAGGATTTCTGTTATTGCCAATTTTGGTCTATCACATCGGGGTAGATGGCTATGGATATTTGGCTTATGCACGCATGTTCTCAAGTATGGGGCTATTGGCAATATTTGACTTGGGTCTACGGACGGCTGTCACTAGGAGTGTTGCAGACTATCATGTGCGAGGTAACTTCGACAAAATTAATTCTTTACTAATATCTACGATCTGGCTGCTTGCTTGTGTTGGCTTTTTTTTTGCTGTTATTGGCTGGCAATTTTCGCAAGAGATTGCGCGAGTACTAGTAAGTTCGGAAAATGACATTGAGAGGATGGCGCTGGCGATAAAGTGGACATTTGCCACCTGGCCCATAGAGTTGCCTGGTATGGTTGTTTATGGTGCACTTGAGGGTTTTCAGCGATTCAAACAGTTAAAGATTCTTGAGATCCTCTGGTATTCAATATATTCAGCTTTAGCTATAGCTGTAGTAACTAATGGCTACGACTACTTTACTGTTGCAGCAATCGCCTTAGTTCTGTTGCTAATGAAACTCGGAGTTGCTACAAATATCTTGTTTAGAGCCTTGCCGAAAAGATCTTATTCCTGGGTTAGTTTGCCAAATATAGCATTGTTAACTAAGCAGATGAAACTCGGTAAGCATATTTTCTTATCCCAATTATCTAGTATCGCTGTAAACCAAGGGGAAAAAATAGCTGTGGCAGTACTGCTCCCACCTGCCATGATGACTAGCTATGAAGTATTGATCAAGCTTCCTCGCATGATAAAAAGCAATTTCTCGTTGGGAAATCAAGTAGTAATACCCTTGGCATCAGAACTTGGTGCGTGCGAGGACAGGGATCGCAATCGGAAGCTACTTGACTTCGGAATGCAGTTTAATTTAGCTGTCGTGGTGCCAGTATCTGTAACCGCAGCCTATCTCGCCCACCCATTCCTTAATGCTTGGATGGGGCAGGATTTCACCTTCCTTACTCCCTTGCTGCAGATCTTGTTGATATTTAACATGATCAATCCACTATCTTCATTTGGATGGCAAATAATGATTGGAGTGAATCGTAAGGTTCATCATGTTTCATTGATTCAATGGCTGAATCTTGTTGTTACCTTATTAATATGGTTAACTTTAATTCCCAATTATGGCCTCTGGGGAGTTGTTGCTGCGTTCTTTTCTATTGTAATAACTATTCCCTGGTCAATAAATGTCCCTTGCCGCGAATTGGGTCTTCCTGTAGGCGCAGTAGCCTCAATGTTCTTTCGAATACTAGTACTGTCGATCATTCCAGCTGCACTATTCAAGTTAATAGGTGCTGACCATACCAATGATGCAGTTTTGATATTTGTTCTGGAGGGTTTGATTTGCAGCCTGGCGGCGTGGCTTCTAATATATCGTTGGGGTTTGACAGAACAAGCTCGTGCATTAGTACGAGGACATTTGAATAAAATGATGAGTCGGCAGAGATAAATAATGATAAATAAAACCTGTTTTTTGATTTCTACGCTTGCAGAGTATCAAACAGAATTTTGGTTGAGTATCGGTCTTGAGCTAAGGCTTCGTGAGGTAGAGTGCGAATATCTTTCGTTTGATGACCGCAGTACTGAGATGTTGAGAGCGGCCGGATTTAATGTTTATGCTTTTTCAGAAATGTCTGCAAGAGCTGAGTTTGGGCAGAGTGAATTAGATGCCATATTCAAAGAATACTCAGTCTTAAATTTAAACTTGTGGCTGAGTCATGAGCGTTTTACCTTCGGTATTAGAGATAGTCAGTGCATGCAAGAGAAGCTTGCTAGATCTTTGGCTCTGGCAAACGGTGCAATTGAAGAGTTAAAGTCGCGAGGGCGGAGTGTCATATTGATCCAAGAGCTTGGAGGTTTTCTATCTGTGATAGGATGCTTTTTCGCAGCGAGAAAAAATGGTGTGGATAACTTCTTTGTTGAGCCTTCGTTCTTTCGCAGGAGAATTTTTTTTCTTAAGAATACTTTCAGTGCCCCGCGTATCTGTAATGATAAGAAATCGGATGTTAACGAGCAACTAAGAGCATACCTCGCCGAGACGGTTAGGTCTCATATAATCGTTATTCCCGTTAAGGATAGGCACCATTACAATACTGCCGCGCGCAAAATTGTAAATGTTAAGAATTTGCGTCGTCTTTTGATGAAGTTGCTCGATAAATATCTTTTGGGTAAACGACAGGAGTTTGGTCACATCTTTGGACATGTAAAGAAGCATCTGATCATGTTTTTTAATAGTTTGCGGCTTAGGTATTCGTATACTATGCTCGTCGAGTTGGATCAGTTTATATATTTCCCAATGCATGTTCCAGCTGATATGGCGTTGACTATACGTTCTCCGGAGTATTTAGATCAGTTAGCGCTTATTGATTATCTTGCTCGAGTAGTCCCTCATCACTGGAAGCTTGCAATCAAGGAACATCCTGCAATGATTGGCGCTATCAATGCGAATCTGATCAAGAAATTACTGCAGCGCCATGACAATATTGCGTTAATCGAGCCTTCAGAAAATAATTACATGATCATGCAGCAATGCAAAGGCGTTATTTCAATTAACTCCAAATCTGGAGCGGAGGCGGTTCTTCTGGGTAAGCCGACGCTGGTCTTGGGAGATGCTTTTTATAGAAATGCGCCTCTGGTTACGCCTATAGACTCGATCTTAGA
>JACCDS010571346.1_pt1 | contig 30768 bp, 35 predicted proteins | sample 7446441 | NCBI WGS metagenome assembly JACCDS01 (sample SAMN15323445, study PRJNA562643) | freshwater metagenome | isolation source: river surface water | place: USA:Blue River Watershed | collected 2017-08-17
GTGATACGGGCGACTGCTCGATGCCCAGGCGCTCGGCCGCACGTGCGAAGTGCAGTTCCTCTGCCGCAACAATGAAGTAACGCAGCAATCGGAGCTCCATGTGGTGCCTCTCTTATATTGATGATTTACGGGTCTCTCGAGAGAAAAAATCACCCCCAAAATGGCGTTAACCCAACAACCATTGATACAAGTTACTCGATCCATTTAGTGGCTGTAGCTTCTCCCATGAGGAGAGGTTGATTCGCTACTACCACCGCCTTAAGAAAATCCCAGAGTGCCTGCACCTTCGCCAATTTACGTCGCTCAGCAGGCGCAGCCAGCCAGAAGGTGCGAACAATATCAATATCATCAATCAATATGGGAAAAAGCTTTGGATCCTCTGCCGCCAAATAGCAGGGTAGCACTGCAAGCCCCCTGCCCTGCCGAGCCGCGATATATTGAGCGACGATACTGGTGCTTCGCAACGGCGTGAAGGCATTTGGTGCTAGCTTCCGGAGCCATCCAAGCTCCGGGCTGAACGCAAGTTCATCGACGTAGCCAATAAGTCGGTGCACCTCGAGATCGCGTGCGCTATGGATAGGAGGGCTCTTTGCTAGATACTCCCGGGTAGCGTACAGGCGCAGCCTGTAGTCAGAGAGTTTGCAAACGACATCGCTGTTGCCATGGGGCCGTTCGATATTGATGGCTAGATCGGCTTCTCGTTTGGAAAGATTCACGAAGCGCGGTGCGGCAATGAGCTCCACCGATATTTTCGGATGCTGATCGCAGAAGCGCGTCAGATGCGGCGCAATGAAATAACTTCCAAATCCATCTGTTGCCCCCAGTCTTACTGGGCCGGTCAGGGCATCGCTACCCCCTCCGATCTCTTCTTCGGCCAAGACAAGTATGTTCTCGACTCTGTCGATGTACTGCAGGAGTTGCTGGCCGGCGGGTGTCAGTTGATGACCAATACTGGTTCTGGAGAATAGTTGTGTCCCTATTTCCTGCTCCAGTCTGTGTATGTGCCGGGTTAGAGTGGAATGATCGATATCAATTCTTCGTGCAGCTTCTTGAGCCGACTCTGCCCGGGCGACAGCGAGAAAGAGCCGCAAGTTATCCCAGTTGATATTCGTTATCTTCATAGTGGCCTGCACGGTTTCATTTTTCAATGAAGGGAGAAGCTGAGGCATCACTACCACAAGCCGACTGATTGAACGCCATGCGGGCTTGAACCGTCAAGAGCGGTATCGAGACAATGCTCCCTTCGGCCCAGAGTTCGATTAGAGCATCCAGACAGCTTGGATAGGCTACTCAAGCCCTGGTAAACCGCTACAACGAACGGCAGTGTTCGCGGATGGCCGTAGCCGCGTCATCCAGCGCACAGTCTGCCGTATCTACAAGATTCATCATCCGGACGAACCCGTGCCCCATTCCCGCATACCGATGCAACTCGACTGGAATGCCCGCAGTGGCAAGGCGCTCCGCATAAGCCACGGCTTCGTCGCGCAGCACGTCGTACTCCGCGACGGCTATCCAAGCCGGTGCCGCGCCCTTCAGGCTGGTGGCGCGCAGCGGCGAGATGCGCGGGTCGCTCCACAGGGCCTCGGGTGCATAGTGGCGATAGAACCATTGCATATCGGCGCGGCTGAGGAACAGGTCTTCTTCGGGCAACTGATAGCTAGCGGTCGTGAAGTCGCAATCGGCAACGGGGTAGATCAGCAGTTGCAGTGCGACATCGATTTCATCCTTGAGCGCCGTGACTGCCACCGTCGCCAGATTGGCGCCCGCGCTGTCACCGGCGACCAGCAACGGAACGTCAGCGCCCGCCAGTTGCCAGCGCTGGCCTGAGGCCCAGCGGATCGCGTCTTCGACATCTTCGAGCCCCGCGGGAAATCCGTGCTCTGGCGCGAGGCGGTAGTCGACCATCAGCAGCGCGCAACCGCCGCGGGCCACCAGGTAACGGGCCAGCGCATCGAAGTCGGCCAGTGCCCCGATCACCCAGCCACCGCCATGCACATAGACGACCAGGCAGCGCTCAGGCCCGCCGGCCCGATACAGCCGTGCGGGAACCGCCCCGGACCGTGTGGGAACTGCCAAGTCACTCACCAGGCCAATCTGCGGGCCTTCCCCCAGGGTGGCTGCGCTGGCGGACAGCAGATCGCGTGCTTCTTCGGGCGAGCAGGCCGCGAACGCGGGCCGGCCTGCAGCGCGGTATATCTCCAGCATTCTTGCAAGTGTGGGGTGCAACGCCATTTTCTTCTCCTCGTCAGGCGCACAGATCAGACAGTCAGGTACTGAACCAACTGATCGATGCGGTCTTCCGCTTCTGCGCGCACGAACTGATCGACCACCTTTCCTTCGTCGAGGACGTAGTGGCGGTCCGCGAACTCGACCGCGAATGCGATGTTCTGCTCGACCAGCAGGATCGTGAACCCCCTCGACTTCAGGACGTTCAATGCGGCGCCGATCTGGTCCACGATGGCGGGCGCGAGACCTTCGGTGGGTTCGTCCAGCAGAATCAGGTCGGCACCGGTTCTCAGTATCCGCGCGATCGCCAGCATCTGCTGCTCGCCGCCGGAAAGCTTCGTACCCTGCGTGGCCCCTCGCTCCTTGAGGTTCGGGAAGAGCCTGTAGATGTCATCCATGGACAGCCCCCCCGGCTTGAGCACGGGCGGAAGCGTCAGGTTCTCATGGACGGAGAGGCCGGAATATATCCCCCGCTCTTCCGGGACATAGCCGAGCCCGAGCCGCGCGATCCTGAAGGAAGGCCAGGTTTCGACGCGGGTGCCGTCGATGCTGATCTCACCCTTGCGGGTGATCAGCGTCCCGACGATCGATCTGAGCAAGGATGTTTTCCCCGCGCCATTGCGGCCGAGAAGGCTGACAAGCTCGCCACCCTTGACGTCGATGTCGATGCCGTGCAGGACGTGGGACTCGTTGTAATAGGCGTGCAGGTTGCGCACTGCAATCCGGGAGTTTTCTGCGTCAGACGGCATTTTTCCTCTTCCCCATATATGCTTCGATCACCGCGGGGTGGGCGGAAACCTCTTGGTAGCTTCCCTCGACCAGCACCTCGCCACGGCGCATGACCGTGACGCGGTCGCAGATTCGCGCGACCACGCCGAGGTTGTGCTCGACCATTAGGACGGTTCGGTTCCTCGCGGCGGCCTTGATGAGATTCGCGATGCCGTCGATATCAGCATGGCTGATGCCGGCCATCGGCTCATCCAGCAATAGCACGGCCGGGTCGAGGGCCAGGGTGGTGGCCAGTTCCAGGGCGCGCTTGCGCCCATAGGAAAGCTCGCCTGCTCTCGTATGAACATACTGCGCCAAACCGACGGACTGCAGCAGTTCGAGTGCGCGAGGCTCCAGGTGCCGCAGCGACTGGATGTTCTTCCAGAAGGCGAGCCCGCGCTCCTCTTTGCGCTGCAACGCCAGCAGCACATTCTCCAGAACGTCCATGTGCGGAAAAACGGCGCTGATCTGGAATGACCGGGCGACGCCGAGATGCGCGAGGCGCGCCGGGGGCAGCGCCGTGACATCCTGGCTGCGGAACAGAACCCTCCCCCTGGACGGCTCGATGAAGCGCGTAATCAGGTTGAACAGCGTCGTCTTCCCCGCCCCATTGGGGCCCAGCAGCGCATGAATGCTGCCGCGCCGCACCTTGAGGGACACATTCTTCACTGCGGAGAAGCCAGAGAACTGCTTGGAAAGCCCTTGCGTTTCTATCTCGAATTCGGTGGGGGTAAGCATTGTTCGATGTTCTCTCATGCTTGTTCACGCAGACTGGTTGCGCGGGGTTTCCGCAGCCGCTTGGACAGTGTGCCCACGAAGCCCTCGCGGAAGAACTGGACGCAGGCAATGAAGATGACGCCCTGGATCAGGGTGACCCAGCTCCCCGACTCGGCCAGCAGGCTGTGCAGCAGTGCAATCGCGATCCCTCCCAGGATCGGCCCCCAGAAAGTGCCGGTTCCCCCGATCAGGCATGCCAGTACGACCAGCCCCGACAGGTGCCAACTGAGATCCGACAAGGTGGCGAACTGAAACACCAGAACCTTCAACCCGCCGGCCAGCCCCGCGAGCGCCGCGGACAACGCCATGACGACCATCAGGTGCTGCTGCACCTCGTAGCCCAATGACAAGGTGCGTTGCTCGCTGTCGCAGAAACCACGGAGCACCAGGCCGAAGGGGGAATGGATGATCCGGTGGATCAAGGCGAGCGCGGCCAGCACCATCACCAGCAACACGTAGTACAGCGTCGTGGTGTCGTTCAGTTCCAGCCATCCGAACAACGCGCCGCGTGGCACGCCTTGCAACCCGTCTTCCCCCCCGGTGGCGGGCCAGCGCAGCGCGATGAAATAGATGACCTCCGCCAGGGCCAGCGTGACCATGGAGAAATAAATCCCCCGGCGCTTGAGCGCCAAGAGGCCGAAAAGCGCTCCCAGCGCCCCGGAAATGGCAACCGCCGACAGGAGTGCGAGTTCTGTGGAGAAGCCATGGTCCTTGACGAAGAATGCCGTTGCATAGGCGGAAACGCCATAGAAGGCCGCATGCCCGAATGACAGCAATCCGCTGTAGCCGAAAACCAGGTTGAACGATGCTGCGAACAATGCCATCGTCAGTGCTTCCATCAGAAAGACCGGATAGATGGCCAGCGGGGCCACGGCCAGCACGCCAACGAACAGCAGCAGCAGGAGGCGATTCTGGGTATTTTTCATCATCAACCCTTTCCCAGCAGGCCGGCCGGCCGGAACATCAGCACCAGGGCCATCGCGATGAACACGGCAACCCCCGCGCCCTCGGGATAGAACACCTTCGTCATCCCTTCGATCATGCCGATGGCAAGGCCGGAAATGACCGCGCCGGTGAGCGAGCCAATCCCGCCGATCACCACGATGGCGAACGCAACAATAATCATGTGAGCACCCATTTGGGATGAAACTTGGTAAACCGGAGCCGCCAGGGTTCCCGCCAGACCGGCGAGCGCCAGGCCGAACGCAAAAGTGAATGTGATCATCAGCGGCACATTGATTCCGAAGGTCTCCAGGAGCCTCGGGTTCTCCATGGCCGCGCGCAGGTACGATCCAAGCCGCGTGCGCTCGATGAGGACGATGGTGGCGATGCACACCACGATGGACAGAACGATGATCCAGGCGCGGTAGTAAGGCAGATCCATGAAACCCAGGTCCAGCGCTCCATCGAATTGCTCCGGCAAGGAATATGACCTGCCGGATATTCCATATTTGATGCGGAACACGGATTGCAACGCCAGGGCAATGCCAAAGGTGAGAAGCAGGCCGTAGACCGGGTTTGCGTCGTACAGGCGGCGCAGCAGCGTGCGCTCCACCAGTATGCCGAACAACGCCATGGCCGCGGGCACCACCAGCAATGCCACCCAGTAGCCCATGCCAAGGTATTCGTTGAGCATCCAGGCCAAGAAGGCGCCCATCATGTAGAAAGCGCCCTGCGCGAAATTAATGATTCCCAGCATGCTCACGATGATCGCCAGGCCCAGCGCTATCAGGGCATAGAACGATCCGTTCACCAGGCCGAGCATCATCTGCGAAAGAATGATCTCAAGGTAGCCGCTCATTTTTTTGATGATGTCGTAATGAAATATCACCCATGGCCCCGCGTCGCGCGGATGCGATGCCGCGGGCATGAATGGCGGCGGTTATTTCTTGACCAAGCTGCACTCACTTTGCTCAAGCGGAATGAATGCCGATTGGCCGGGAATGGTGGCAAGCACCTTGTAGTAATCCCATCTGGCCCGTGACTCGCTGGGTTTCTTGACCTCGGCAAGAATCATCTCGTGAACGAGCTGGCCGTCCTCGCGGATATGGCCGTTCCTGGCGTAGAAATCGTTCACCGGCGTGGCGCGCATTCTCTGCAGCACCAGCTTTGGGTCCGACGACTTGGCGGCCGCTACCGCCTTGAGGTAATGCGTCACGGAAGAGTAGTTGCCGGCGTGCGGCGAGGTTGGCATGCTGCCGTGCTGCTCATAAAAGCGCTTGGACCAGGCGCGCGTGCTGTCGTCGCGGTCCCAGTAGAAGTTCGTGGTCAACGTCAGTCCCTGGGCGGTTTCGAGGCCGAGCGCATCCACTTCGGGGATGAACAGGACGCTGGCGACCAGCCGCTGGCCGCCCTTGGTGATGCCGAACTCCCTGGCTTGCTTGATCGCGTTCAGGAGATCGTTTCCCGCGACGGCCAGCGCGATCGCGTCGGCGCCGGACGCCTTGGCCCTCAGCAGGTACGAGGAGAAATCCTTCGTCCCCGTGGGCACCAGGACCGAGCCGACCATGGTGGCGCCCGTGCTGTTGATCACCTTCGTGGCGCGCGCCTGCATGGACTGGCCGAAGGCATAGTCCGCCGTGATGAAGAACCAGCGCTTGGCCCCTTGCTGCACCATGGCCCGCGTTGTGCCGACGGCCAGGCTGTAGGTGTCGAAGGTCCAATGGATGCCGGTCGGAGAGCATTCCTTGCCGATCAGGGCCTCGGCGGCGCCGCCCGAGACGATGTCGATCTTCCCGAGGCCCTTCGCCACGTTCTGCACCGCGATGGCTACGGCGGAGTTGGTGAGTTCGGTGATCACTTCCACTCCGTCGTTCTCATACCATTTGCGGGCGATAGCGGCCGCCACTTCGGGCTTGCCCTGGTGGTCCGCGGATACCACTTCGATGGCGCGGCCGTTGACCTTGCCGCCGAAGTCCTGCACCGCCATCTTGGCCGCGACGACGGCACCCGCTCCACCCATGTGCGAGTAGATGCTGGACATGTCGGTCAGCACGCCGATCTTCAGGGGCGGCGGCGCTGCCGTAGTTTGCGCGATGGCCGCGCAGGATGCCAGGAGCCAGGCTGCTCCCGCCAGAATGCACTGATGCAGTTTTTGATTCATGGTGTTTGTCTCCTGTATTTGATGGATGTTCAGTCGCGGGCGATCACCAAGCCGCCGCGCCTTGAAAGACCGGAACGAGCCGCTGGTCAGCGGGACAGCTCAAACCCCCTATAGCCGTCCTGCGCGATCTGCTTGCATGTCTTTCGTACTTGTCCAGACCGGCGACGTAGGGCATGAAGACGTGGGGTTTGCCTGGATGACAATGGCATCGAATTCGCCAACCGGTGCGGCTGGTTGATGCACATCCTGCGCGCGGTGCAATGCTTGTTCCATTTTTCAATTTCCTTTGGTTTTAATGAATGAGTCGAGATCCGGCCCGGTTGTTCAGGGGCAGCTTCCGGCGGGATTGGCATCATTCTTGGATGCGAAAAGATTGAATACGCTGGCGAAGTCAAGGCCGCCGTTGCCTGCCTTGCTGTGGATGTCGTACAGGTTCCGGGCCAATGCTCCCAGGGGCACGCAGGCGCCGACGCCCATCGCGCTCTCGACCGCGAGCCCGAGGTCCTTGAGCATCAGATCGACGCCGAAGCCACCGGCATAGCCGTGCGTCGCCGGCGCGCTTTCCAGTACGCCGGGGCAGGGGTTGTACGATTCCAGCGCCCAGTTGCGGCCGGTGCTTTTGGCAATCACGTCGGACAGCACCTTGGGACCGATGCCGTGGGCCATGCCCAGGCGCAGGGCTTCGCTGGTGCCGATCATGAGAATGCCGGTCAGCATGTTGTTGCAGACCTTGGCGATCTGGCCCGCGCCCGCGGGACCGACGTGGAGGATGTTCTGGCCCATCTTCTCCAGCACGGGGCGGGCCCGGTCGAGACCGGCGGCCTCGCCGCCGACGATGAAGGTGAGCGTTCCTGCCTTCGCCCCGCCCGTGCCGCCGGACACGGGCGCGTCGATCATGGGAAACCCCTTCGCGGATGCCGCCTGGGCCACCTTGCGCGCCGACTCGGGCGCGATGGTCGAGCAGTCGATGAGCAGGGTGCCCTTGGGCGCGTGGGCCAGGATTCCGTGCTCCCCGAGGTACAGCGCCTCGACGTGCTTCGAGGCGGGCAGCATGGTGATCACCACGTCCGCCCCGGCGACGGCATCCGCCGCACTCGCCGCGCGGCGGCCGCCGGCGGCGGCCAGCGCGTCCATCTGCCCGGCAGACAGGTCGAAGCCGGTCACCGGGATACCGCCCTTGAGCAGGTTCAAGGCCATGGGCAGGCCCATGTGGCCCAGGCCGACGAATGCGAGATTCATGGCCGCCCCCTCAGGCTGGAAATACGGTGTTGATCTTATCGGCCGCCGATTCCTGCTCGAACCAGCGTGCCGTCACGGTCTTTGTCTGTGTCCAGAAAAGGACAGCCTGCTTTCCATTCGGCCCCAGGTCGCCGAGCTTGGAGCCCCGCGAACTGCTGAAACTGAAATAGGCGACGGGCACCGGCACGGGCACGTTGATCCCGACCTGGCCCACGTCAATTTCATTCTGGAATTTCCGTGCCGCCCAGCCGCTTCCGGTGAAAATGGAAGTGCCGTTGCCGTTGGGATTCGCATTGATCAGCGCAATCGCTTCGTCCAGCGTATCGGCAGTCAGAAGATTCAGCACCGGTCCGAATATCTCTTGGTCATAGGCCTCCATGCCCGGTCTCACGTCCGCCAATATCGTCGGCCCGACGAAGTTACCATTTTCGTAACCCGGCACGACGCAATCGCGACCGTCCAGAAGCATTTTCCCGCCCTGGCTGACGGCGCTGTCAATCAGGCTGACCACCCGGCGCATGGCATTCCTGCTGACCAGTGGTCCCAGATCGGCATGGTCATCATTGCCGGCCCCCAGCTTGAGAGCACGTGTTTTCTCGACGATTTCGTCGGCCCATTTGGATGCCTCGCCGACCAATACGGCGACCCGGTTGGCCATGCAGCGCTGGCCCGCCGAGCCGAATGCGGAAGAGATAAGATGGTTGATGGCCTGCCCCTTGTGCGCGTCCGGCATGACGATGCAATGGTTCTTGGCTCCCATCATCGACTGGACCCGCTTGCCCGCATCGGATGCGCGACGGTATACGGCCGTCCCCACGGGGGTAGAGCCAATGAATGACAGTGCCTTGATATCAGGGTGATCGCAAATCATGTTCACGACGTCGGCACCGCCGTGCACCACATTCAGAACGCCGGGGGGCAGGCCCGCTTCATGCGCCAGCTCGACCAAGCGCAATGTGGAAGTGGGAGCCAGCTCGGACGGTTTGAGAACGAAGCAGTTGCCGGCCGCGACCGCGATCGGGAACATGAAACACGGCACCATGACCGGGAAATTGAATGCCGTAATGCCCGCGCCCACGCCCAGGGGTTGCAACAGGCTGTAGGTTTCAACGCCGGTGGCCGCGTTTTCAACGAAATCGCCCTGCTGCAAGGCCGTGATGGAGCAGGCATATTCAACAACTTCAAGGGTGCGTCCGATTTCCCCCATGGCATCGGAAACCGGCTTGCCGGTTTCCCTGGAAATCAACGCCGAGAGTTCCTTGGTATTTTCCCGGATTAGTTGCTGGAGCTTGAGCATGACCCTCATCCGGGTACTCAAGGATGTATTGCGCCATTGCTTGAATGCTTCTTTAGCCGAAGCGACCGCAGCATCGACTTCATCGGATGTTGCAAATGGAACGCGTCCTATCAGTTCTTGCGTGGCTGGATTCACAAGATCGCGCCATTCATCTGTCTTAGATGGATAGAATTTGCCTCCGATAAAGTGATGAACCGGTGTCACGACAGATGGGTGGTGAGTATTCATGATGATGATTTGGGTGAGTGAAAAGTGAGCTGATGTCTCGTCGCTGCAGAAATCCGAGTGAATTCGATCTACTATTTGCTGGTGCGTGGTGCAAATGTGCCCATTAATCAGGGGCCCGGATACCTCAGGGTTGCGGAACGGCTTTGCAAATTTGCACCGCCATGGGGCTTTGTTGCACAAACCACCCTGTGCGGCCTGATTGGCTCGCCGCGTGAGTGAACCGAGGCAAGCCGAGCGGCGCTACAAGACCACCAACTGGAAGGCGTACAACGCCGCGCTGAAGGCCCGAGGCTCGCTGACGATGTGGCTGGAGCGGGACATGCAGTGGTACGCGCTGGCCAGCGGCAAACGAGGCCGCCAGCGGACCTTCTCGGACCAGGCCATCGAGTTGTGCCTGAGCCTCAAATGCCGGTTCGGCCTGGCGCTGCGCCAGAGCCTGGGCTTGGTGGAAAGCGTGCTGCGCCTAGCAGGGCTGCACTGGCGGGTACCAGACTTCAGCACCGTGAGCCGACGCCAGCGCCATCTGCAGATGCAACTGCTCTACCAGTCTTGCACGTCGGCCTTGGAACTGCTGGTGGACAGCACCGGCATCAAGTTCCTGGGCAAAGGGGAAGGGAAGCGCAAGAAGCACGGTGCCGAGTACCGGCGCCAGTGGCGCAAGGTGCACCTGAGCATTGATGCCCGCACGCTGAAGATTCGGGCCATCGAGGTGACCGACAACAGCGTGGGCGACGCGCAGAATGCTGCCTGAGTTGCTGGCACAGATTCCGCTTGATGGGGCCCATCGCCAGCGTCAGCGCAGACCGCGCCTACGACACCCGTGCGTGCCATGCGGCGATCAGCGCACGCGGCGCGCAGGCGGTGATTCCACCGCGGCGCAATGCCCAGCGCCTGGAAAGCGCACAGCCGGCGGTGGCCGCACGCAACGAAGCGCTGCGCGCGGTGCGCCGACTGGGCAGCCGCATCTGGAAGAAGTGGAGCGGCTATGTGACATAGAACAAGACTTCAACGGCGAACAAAACACCAACCGAGGCCTGCTGCCCGGTTCCGCACCTGAGGGTAGCTATCAGCCTCAGTTTCAGAGGATCGCGACTACTGGAGACTCATGCAGTCCTTAGAGTCAGAGGAATCAGCTGCATTTGAAGGGAAGACACATGAATCTGCGCCACATACGTTGCTTCATCGCCATTGCAGAGGAACTGCACTTTGGTCGAGCAGCCAAGAGACTGCACATTGAGCAGTCACCGTTGTCGCGCACCATTCGAAAGCTCGAAGCAGAACTGGGCGTTGCATTGCTTCACCGCACGCCGCGCGGATCACACTTGACGTGGGCCGGGCAGGTGTTTCTGGAAGATGCCCGCCGCGTGGCGCTGGCCTGCGAGCAAGCGCAGGCCCGCGTGCGCGCTGCGGCGGCGGGCTATCGCGGCACACTGCGGATCGCGCTGGCGGGCGACATTGGGCGCACGCGCCTAGCCGCGTTGCTAGCACTGTGCCGCGAAGAGGCGCCGGAGGTCAGTATCCGGCTGTCTGAGGTATCTCTGGCTCAACTCTTGTACGGGCTTGAGACGGGCCTGTACGACGCGGGTCTGACGGTGGTTGGCAAAATGGACAGCGAGGTTGTGGCGACACCACTGTGGCGTGACCAATTCCTGGTGGCTGCGCCCGCGCGTCATCCGCTGCTGGCGTACAAGGAGATGCCCCTGCAGGAAGTGGTGAGCTATCCCCTGGTGCTATGCGACCCCCAAGTCTGCGACGGCTGCCACCAGGAACGCGAACGCCTGTTTCGCTCTATCGAGATGCAGCCGACGGTGATCGAGTACGTCAGCACCCATTCGCTGATGTTGGCCCTGGTGGCTGCGGGGTACGGCGTGGGCTTTTCAAGCGCTGCGCATCTAGATGGCCATATGCAAGAAAACGTGGTGGTGCGTCCACTAGCCGACCAGACAGCTTTGTTGACGACCTATCTGCTGCGGCCCGAAGGAGAAATCATGGAGCCGCTGCGCCAGTTCATCGATCGTGCCGAACGTGTGGGCCGCGCGCACGGAGGCGATCCATCTCCGGCATGACGTAGGCAATAAGCAATATCGGATTGCACGATTCCATTTTCGATCTGGCATCTGACCTGATTTGCATCGAATTTTGATCTCTTTGAGTGACGGCGATGCAGAGCCAACTGCTGGGCAATCCAGACGGCATGGACAGTCGCTTCTGCTGACTGCTGAGGTCAGCGCACTGACGCAGCGTGCATGAGACCGGGTCGATTGCAGATCGGCTCATCCGGCGGATGCATTTGCGCTTTACCCTGCCTGATTTACCAAGAAAGATTCGCTCTGGTTTTCCGGTTGAGCGCGGCATCACTGATAGATGCGCGACATTTCAAACCGTTGTGCCGGTAACAAGACTTTTCGCAGGCGCATTATGGTGGAGGCGTATCGGGCATAGCAAGAAGTGTTTGCCCCTTATGCGACGCTCGGCGACTGCGCCGAACTCAATGTTCACCATGCGCCGGCCGGCCCGCGCTTCATCGGGTTCTGGGCAATCGTCGCGCCCACGTGGGCCGTGCGCGCTTGCCGCTTGTCGATCCGACGATGGGAAGAGCGCGATATGCCGAAATCGAGCAGCCTTGCCTTTGGCGCCAAGACTTACTACCGCCCGATCGAAGCGGCCATCCGTTGGTGCGGGCTGCTGCGCTTCGAGCAGCGCATCCTGCAAACGCTGGGGCAGCGCGCAATGCCGGAGCCTGGCGAGTTTCCCCGCTGGCCGCTGCTGCACCTGTATGCTGAACGCATCTTCGACGGGTTGACGCATAGCGAGCTGGCTGGCGGCAAGGCCGGCATCGTGCTGGATGCGCAGCGGCCGGCGCTCGACGACCCCCAACTGACCGTACGCCACGTGGACCTCAAAGCGTGGATGGCCCACTACTACCCCGGCGAGCGACCGGGGTTTTTGTTTGACGACATCGAGCGCGCAGTGCATCCGGTGGTGAGCGTGGACACGCTCAACATTCTGCTGGCCGACCGCGAGGCGACGAAGGTGCAGCTCGCCGAACTTTCGCAGGTGCACGAGGCGCTGCGTGCCGCGCATGAAGCCTTGGCAAAGGAACAGGCGGCGCGCGGCGATGCCAACGATACGTCCCGCGAGCCGGGCCTGCGCAGCGAGACGACCTACCTCAACATCATCGGCGGGCTGCTGACGCTGCTGCTGGGCAAGTCGCCCTCGGGCACGGCCTATTCGTCGTTCCACAGCATGGATGCCGTGGTGAGCGCGCTGCTCGCGCACCACGAGGGCCGGCCGGGCCTGAGCGAACGCACGCTGTGGAGCAAGCTCGCGCAGGCGCGGCGCCACCTCGAAGCGTCGCGCTGACCTGCACGCAGGGCGCACTCTGCAATTGCAGTCGCGCGTTCTGCAATTGCAGTGATTTCGCCGGCCGCCGTCTATTCAATGCGAGGCACTTTCCGAACAGCGCCAGTGAGCGTCAAGGAGTGTCTCTCATGTCTTCGCAGACTACCGCCCCGACGGCATCAGCCTCGCCGGCAGCCGAGCACCGCATCCTGCGCCGCGCCGAAGTCGAGGCCAAGACCGGCTTCAAGCGCGCCCACATCTATTCGCTCATGAAGGAAGGCAAGTTCCCCAGGGCGCTGCGCCTGGGCGTGCGCGCCGTGGGCTGGGACTCGGTGGAGATCGAGCAGTGGATCGATGACCGCCTCAACGAGCGCGCCTGACGCTTCTTCCGGCACATGCCAATCAACCGGGAGAAGCCCATGCAGGTGGTGTCCATCATTTCGACCAAGGGCGGCGTGGGCAAGACCACGACGGCGGCCAACTTGGGTGGCCTCGCGGCCGACGCTGGGCTGCGCGTGCTGCTGCTGGACCTGGATGTGCAGCCCACGCTGTCGAGCTACTTCACGCTGTCCGAGCGCGCGCCCGCCGGCATCTACGAGATGCTGGCCTACAACGAGCAGCGCGCCAAGCAACTCGTCTCTCGCACCGCTATCGCGGGGCTGGACCTGGTGCTGTCGAACGACGACCGGGGCGAGCTGAACACGCTGCTGCTGCATGCGCCGGACGGCAGATTGCGGCTGCGCCATCTGCTGCCGACGCTGGCGCCGCATTACGACCTGCTGCTGATCGATACCCAGGGCGCGCGCAGCGTGCTGCTGGAAATGGCGGTGCTGGCCTCGGACCTAGCACTGTCGCCGGTGACGCCGGAAATTCTCGCGGCCCGCGAGCTGCGCCGCGGCACCCTGCAGCTCATCGAGGACATCGCACCGTACCGTCACCTCGGCATCGAGCCGCCGCCGCTGCACCTGCTCATCAACCGCGTGCATCCGGTGTCGTCGAATGCCCGGCTGATCCAGCAGGCGTTGCGGCAAGTGTTTCAGGGCCAGCTCGGCGTGCGCGTGCTCGATACCGACGTGCCGGCGATCGAGGCCTATCCGCGGGCGGCGACGCGCGGCCTGCCGGTGCATCGGGTGGAGTACCGCCAGCCGGCGGGCCGCTCCGCACCCGCGGCGCTGGACACCATGCGCGCGCTGGCCAGCGAGCTGTTCCCGGCCTGGCAGGAGCGCTTCGCGCTCGTCACCGGCCGAGAGAACGCGGGAGGGGCTGGCCATGGCCAGCGCGCATGAACTGGCGCGCGGCCACAAGCGGCTGCGAGCGCTGATCGAGTTCGCCCTCGGCGAGGGCTGGAAGGTGGTGCGCACCCGCGGCGGGCACCTGCTGTTCACGAAGCCGGGCTGCGCGCCGATCTACACCAGCTCGACGGCGAGCGACCACCGCGCCGAGCGCAATGCCCGTGCACAGCTTCGCCGTGCCGACCGCCAGGCGCAGGTGGCCGAGGCATCGCCGCAGGAGAGCGGCCATGGCTGACATGACACCGGACGACATGGCCGCCAAGCTGCTGACCTCGGGCTTCGAGCGCAGCGGCCCTTCGGCCGCGGCCTTGACCGACCCGATCGCCGACACTCTGATGGTGGTGACGCTGGACCAGTTGCGCCCCTATGACCACGACCCGCGCGTGACGCGCAACCCGGCCTACGAGGACATCAAGGCGTCCATCCGCGAGCGCGGGCTGGACGCGCCGCCGGCGATCACGCGCAGGCCCGGCGAGCCGCACTACATCATCCGCAACGGCGGCAACACGCGCCTGGCGATCCTGCGCGAGCTGTGGAGCGAAACGAAGGACGAGCGCTTCTTCCGCATCCCCTGCCTGTTCCGCCCCTGGCCGCAGCGCGGAGAGGTGGTGATGCTGACCGGCCACCTGGCCGAGAACGAGCTGCGTGGGGGCCTGAGTTTCATTGAGAGAGCCCTGGGCGTGGAGAAGGCGCGCGAGTTCTACGAGCAGGAAATGGGGCGGGACAGCGGCCAGGCGCTGTCGCAGAGCGAACTGGCGCGTCGGCTCACCGCCGATGGCTTTCCGCTGCCGCAGTCGCACATCAGCCGCATGCAGGACGCGGTTCACTACCTGCTGCCAGCGATCCCGAACCTGCTGTACGGCGGGCTCGGCCGCCACCAGGTCGAACGGCTCGCGGTGCTGCGGAAGGCCTGCGAACGCACCTGGGAGCGGCGTGGGCTGGGCTGCAATCTGCCGGTGGACTTCGCCACGCTGTTTCAGGACGTGCTCGCGCAGTTCGACACGCAGCCGGACAACTTCTCACCCCAGCGCGTGCAGGACGAGCTGGTCGGTCAGATGGCCGAGCTGCTGGATGCGGACTACGACACGCTTGCCCTGGAGATCGACGACACGGAGAGCCGGCAGCGTGCGCTGACCAGCGATCCGGCACCGCCAGCAGCAAAGCCTGCACCGTCGGCTGCATCGGCCGCACCTGCACCCGAGCCGCAGCGGCCGTCGGCGCCGGCTTCTCCTTCGTCGCAGGCGTCGGAGTCTGATTCGTCCGCGCCGACGGGCGCAGGCACGGCGGCATCGAGTGTCGGCCACCAAGGCGAGCAGCGGGGAGACGGTCAGCGCGATGAACGCCTGCAGGGCCACATCGTGTCGCCGGCACCGACCACCGAGCGCCTGCAATCCATCCAGCGCCTGGTCGCCGACCAGATGGGCGACAAGCTGCCGGACTTCGAGGCGGACGCGCTGCGTGCCATTCCCGTACAGGCGGGCGGGCTCTATCCCATCTCGGACGTCTGGTACATCGAGCCCGGCCTGGACGTGCCGGATCGGCTGCGCGTGCACATCGCGCAGTTCGCGCGCGAGATCGCCGGCGAAGCCGACGTGGCCGAGCAGGTCGAGCCCAGCGACGGCGGGATCGGCTTTACCTGCATGGCGCCGCCGGCTGCGCGCGCGATGCCGCCGTTCGCGCGGGCGGTGCTGACGCTGCTGCAGGCGCTGTGCGCCGCACGTGCGGCAGCCGGGCTCGATCGCGCCCGGCTCGCCGACGACCTGGCGCCCCTGCTGTACGGCGGCGGCGCCTATCCACGCCTGAGCGATGCCGGGCTGGTCAAACTGTTCCGGCTGCTGCGCCTGGCGCGGCGGCTGTTGGATCTGGAAGCCGGCGCGGGCGCCAGCGCCGCCGGCCACGGCGCCTGAGCGGAGACCCGCCATGTCTGCACCGCACCCGCTCAACCAAGCCGTGATCGCGCAGGCGCTGCACGACCTGCGCAACGGGCAACTGCGACGCTGCAAGGCCATGGGCTTCGGCGAGGAAGAACTGGATGCGCTGAAGCATCCCGAACTCGTGAGCATGCTGGTCAATGCCACCGTCTCATGGTGCTCGGTGTCGGTGAACCGCGAAGTGCTCAAGCGATTGCTGAGCCAGGTGCACGACGTGGAGCGCGAGATCGCGACGGTCGACCGTATGCTGCGACTGGGCGCCAGCACGGAGATGGTCAGCCGCTTCTACGGCTTGACGCACCAGGAGGTCGCGTTGCGCCGCGACATCCTCGGCCTGCCCAAGCGCAAGGGACGACACCCGGTGCTGGACGAAGCGCAGGACACGGCGCTGTGGAAGCAATGGAAGGTCGGCGTCACCGAGCGCGGCATCGCGTTGAACGACGAGGTGGCGATGCTGGCTCTGACTATGGACCTGGCCGAGACCTTGAACCTGCCGATGTCGGTGATCTGGTCGGCGATACGCAACTGGATCGACCAGGGGCTGGTGTAGGCCATGGCGACCGGCGGCGCACCCCGGCGCGATGGCCCCGTGGCGCTGTCGGCATTGTTCGACGAGGCGCTGCGGGAGCTGGTGCCATTGGCACCGCCAGCCCCGCGCGGTGCAACCCCTGCGGCACCGGCCCCGCAGGTCAACGACGGCTTCCTCTACAGCGGCAACCGGCATGAAAGCGTGCCGCGTGCGCTGTTCCTCGACCGTCGCCTGACGCCGCTGGAGCGCAATGCCTGGCAGGTGTTCCGCCTGCAGCTCCAAAGCGACGGCGTGACGGCGTTTCCGACCTACGACCAGCTCCGGCCCTATCTCGCCTCGATGCCCTGCGCGGCGCAGGCCTCGCACGAGACCGTGGCGCGCGCCTTGACGCTGCTGCGGTTGACGCGCTGGTTGAGCCTGGTGCGACGGCGCCGCGACCCGAAGACCGGGCGCATCCTGGGCAACCTCTACGTGCTGCACGACGAACCGCTGACGCCCTTCGAGGCTATGCAACTCGACCCCGATTACCTTGGCCTGGTCAGCCAGGCACTGACCCATGCCGCGAAGGCAGTCCAGATCGTCGGCATGAACACCCTGCGCGAAATCGCTGAAGACCCGATGCTCAATGGCCGCACGCTGCCCACGCGCCTGCAGGTGCTGGCACAGCGCATGGCCCGCAACGAATGGGCGGACGCGAGTTATCCACAGGAGCCTGTGGATCACGAATCCGAAGAAGGCCAGGACGGCCTGCTTCGGAATCTCGATGACCCCTCTTCGGAATCCGAAGCAGGGTTGAAACCCGCGCCAGACGGCTCACTTCGGAATCCGAAGGAGGACCGTACTGTACGTATAGATCGTATAAATCATGTACGTACAGTACCGCGCGCGAAGGCGTTGCAGCACCTGCGCCTGCCCGAGCGCCTGCTGCGCCTGAAGGACGAGCAGCAAAGCGGCGCGATGGTGGCCTTGCAGCAGGTGGACGAGTCGCTGCGGCAGGCGGTGCTGGACGAATGGGATGCGCGCTGCCGCAACAGCGCGGTGCGCAACCCGGCCGGCTACCTGTTCGGCATCATCCAGAAGGCGATCCGCGGCGAGTTCAAGGCCTGGGCCGGCGAAGGCGGCTCGCCATCGACGCCGCCTGCGCCGCCGCCACGGCCACCCGCACCGGCTCCTTCTGCATCGCCACCGCCCGCACCGAACGGCCCCGGCCGTGAGGCAGCGCGGGCTTACCTGGCGAAGCTGCGTTCGACGTTGGGCGGCTCCTGAACAGCTATCCCCAGGGGATAGCTGGGACACGAAGCCTTCCAGTCATCGGCTTCGGTTCTGTCATGCGTCGCACCGTCGCAGCCCGGCGCGGACCTATCCCCAGGGGATAGATGGAACACGCAGCCTTCCGCGCCGCCCGGTTCGCTCCCCGTCTTCATCGCCTGAGACGGGGAGCTATCCCCTGGGGATAGACGCAACACGCGGCCTTCCGGGACGACAACCGGGGACGCACCCGCTGCGGTTTGTTGACTGACGGACTTCCGGGCGATGCCGATGCTGGCGGCCCGTTCCCTAACCGCGAGTCGTCACCATGGCCAACGAATCCCAGCAGCCGTTGCAGTTGAACCTCGGATCGCTGCGCAGCGCGATGTCGCTGACGCTGCACACCCACCACGCTTCGCGCATCTGGCATGGCCGAGCGCCCGCCGAGGGCCGGCCCGGCATCATCGGCCTCAACGGCTACATCAGCGTGATGAACAAGATGAAGCGCGGTGCCGAGCAGGACGATCCTTACTCGGATTTCTGGATGCTGCGCATCGAGGACAAGCTGACGCAGACCAAGACGAGCTTGCAGGCGCTGCGCGAGCAGGTGGACCAGGCACTGGCCGACGTGCCGCCTGCGCTTTCGCTGGGCGAGAACATGAACGTGCAGCCCGTGAAGCTGCCGCTGTTCGTCAACGCGCAGCTCGGCTTCATGGCGGTGTACCTGCTGGCCGACTATGACGACCTGGCGCGCAAGCTGATCCTCGCCCACCACACCGCACTGATCGACCGCAGTACGTTGGAACGCTGGCTCAACGACGGCGCGCACGCGCTGCGCAGCCTGTTCTCCCTGGCACAGCAGTACCGCTACTCCGGCGCGACGCGCGACGACTTCGCCTCGAAGAACGCGGTGGCGCGGGCGGCCCTGGAGAAGTTCGGCGAGCTGCCGCAGGACGTGCTCGAAGGCACGCGCCGCTCGCGCTTTGCGCCACCGATCGCGCGGCGGGCGGGCAAGCCTGGTGCAGCCGCTGAGGCCGCGCCCGTCGCTGGCGCAGCCGACGTGGCGGACGACGACCAGGACGGCGAAGGCGCGAAGGCATGACGGCATCGTCTTCCACCGGCCAACTGGCGCGCTTCCTGTCGCTGGAACAGGCGGACTTCCAGCGCCTGGAACACGCGGGCTACCTAAAAGGCCTTTTACAGCCTTTTAAGGGTAAGGGGGGTCTGGAGGCCTGGGCCAACCAGTGCACGGCGCTGCGCGACGACTTGATCGGCCTGGCGCAGCGGCGCGTTCTGCAACAGGCGCGGGCCTATCCCTTCTCGCTGCTCGACGTGGAACTGGCCCAGCAGACCACTGGCGCAGGCACGACTTTCCTCCGCTGGCGCAACCACGACCGTTCCTCGATGGGCGTGGCCCTGTGGGAATCGCTGCTCGACCGTCCGGGGACGCCGGCCTCGCTGATCGATGACCTGTACGCAATGGAGCTGCAGCGCATCGCGCTGAACATGCAGATCAGCCTCCTTCACACGCTGGGCCGTCAGGCCCAGGAGTGCGCCAGCAAGGCCGCGCAGGCCGAAGCGGCTTACCTGCGGCGTATCCACGGGCATGCCGCGTCCGTTCCATCCACCACACCAAAGGAGTCACCATGAGCACGCACTTCGTCGGCGAGGGCAACATCGGTTCTGCGCCGGACTACCGCGAATTCCCCAACGGCAACGACGAGCCGCGCCGGCTGCTGCGCCTGAACGTCTACTTCGACAACCCGATCCCGAAGAAGGACGGCGAGTTCGAGGACCGCGGCGGCTTCTGGGCGCCGGTGGAGCTGTGGCATCGCGACGCCGACCACTGGAAAGACCTGTACCAGAAAGGCATGCGCGTGCTGGTGGAAGGCCGGACCGTGAAGGACGAGTGGGAGGACGCCGACGACAACGAGCGCACGACCTTCAAGATCGAGGCTCGGCGCGTGGGCATCCTACCGTACCGCATCGAGTCCGTGACGCTCAGCGCCAAGCCGGCCGGCGGGCAGTAGCGCACCGATCGCCCGACCTCGCGACGCCCGAGGGCGGCTGTAGCAACCGTCAGACGCCCGCCATGCACCAGCTATCCCCAGGGGATAGCTCCAGGGTGTTCCACCGAGTTCCAGTCGCTCTCCCGAAACGACGCTCCCGTTGCGCCAGCCGTTGTGATTCCGCACATGCAGCTGCGGCAATGCATCGCCTGCCGATCACAAAGCGGTGTCTGTGCCGATCGGCTTCCTTGCTGCCGTCATCCGCTGGCCCGGCCAAGCTGGGGCCATCCGATGAACCGCACACTTCCAAGGAGGCTTCATGCGCGTGTTCCTGTGCGAGAAGCCGTCCCAGGGCAAGGACATCGCCCGTGTGCTGGGCGCCGGCCAACGCGGCAACGGCTGCTACAGCGGTGCCGGTGTCGTCGTGACCTGGTGCATCGGTCATCTGGTCGAGGCGGTTCCGCCCGAAGGCTACGGCGAGCAGTACAAGCGCTGGGCCATCGAGCAACTGCCCATTCTTCCCGAGCGCTGGCGTGTCGAGCCCAAGGCGGCGACCGCGGCGCAGTTCAAGGTCGTGCAGCAGCTCGTCGCCAAGGCGGGCGAGCTGGTGATCGCGACCGACGCTGATCGCGAAGGCGAGATGATCGCCCGCGAGATCATCGAGCTGTGCGGCTACCGTGGCCCGATCCAGCGGCTGTGGCTGTCGGCGCTCAACGATGCGTCGATTCGCAAGGCGCTGGCGGTGCTCAAGCCGTCCGCCGAGACGCTGCCGCTGTACTTCTCCGCGCTCGCCCGATCGCGTGCTGACTGGCTGATCGGGATGAACCTGAGCCGCCTGTTCACGTTGCTCGGGCGCCAGGCCGGCTACAACGGTGTGCTGTCGGTCGGGCGCGTGCAGACGCCAACGCTCAAGCTGGTCGTGGACCGTGACCGCGAGATCGCGCGCTTCGTCTCGGTGCCGTTCTGGGCCGTCGAGGTCGCGCTTTCGCACGCGGGCCGGTCCTTCGTCGCAAGCTGGATGCCGCCACAGGACAGCATCGACGACGCCGGCCGCTGCCTGCAGCAGCCGGTGGCGCAGCAGGCCGCCGAGCGCCTGCGCGCGGCCGGCGCTGCCCAGGTGCTGTCGGTGGAGACCGAGCGCGTGCGCGAAGGCCCGCCGCTGCCGTTCGACCTCGGCACCTTGCAGGAGGTGTGTTCCAAGCAATTGGGCCTCGATGTGCAGGAGACGCTGGACATTGCCCAGGCGCTGTACGAGACGCACAAGGCGACGACGTATCCGCGCTCGGATTCGGGCTACCTGCCCGAGAGCATGCTGGCAGAGGTGCCGGCCGTCCTCGACAGCTTGGTCAGGACCGATCCCAGCCTGCGGCCGCTGATCGACCGCCTGGATCGCCAGCAGCGTTCGCGGGCCTGGAACGACAGCAAGATCACGGCGCACCACGGCATCATTCCGACGCTGGAACCGGCCAACCTCTCGGCGATGAGCGAGAAGGAGCTGGCTGTCTACCGGCTGATCCGCGCCCACTACCTCGCGCAGTTCCTGCCGCATCACGAGTTCGACCGGACGGTGGCGCAGCTTACGTGCGGCGGGCAGTCGCTGCTGGCGGTCGGCAAGCAGATCGCGGTGGCCGGATGGCGCCAGGTACTGGCAGCGCCGGAGCCCGAGGACGGTGAAGGCGAGGACGCACAGCGCGGTCAGGTGCTGCCGGCGCTGCGTGCTGGAGCATCCTGCCAGGTCGGCCAGGTCGAACTGAAGGCGTTGAAGACGCTGCCGCCCAAGCCCTACACGCAGGGCGAACTGGTCAAAGCCATGAAGGGCGTCGCCAAGCTCGTGACCGACCCGCGCCTGAAGCAGAAGCTCAAGGACACCACGGGCATCGGGACCGAGGCCACGCGCGCCAACATCATCAGCGGGCTGTTGGCCCGCGGTTATCTGTTGAAGAAAGGCCGGGCCATCCGCGCGTCGGATGCCGCTTTCACACTGATCGACGCCGTGCCGGCGGCCATCGCCGACCCGGGCACCACGGCGGTGTGGGAGCAGGCGCTGGACATGATCGAGGCCGGCCAGATGACGCTGGACACCTTCATCGCCAAGCAATCGAGCTGGGTCGCCCAGCTCGTGCAGCAGTACCGCAGCGCCACGCTCGCCATCAAGTTGCCGCCTGCGCCGAGCTGCCCGCAGTGCGGCGCACCGATGCGTCAGCGCAGCGGCAAGAGCGGCGCGTTCTGGTCTTGCAGCCGTTACCCGGACTGCAAGGGCACTCAGCCGGTCGAAGAGGCCGCGGTAGGCAAACGCGGCGCATCCAGCCGTAGCTCCAGCTCAGCGCGTCGGCGCCCCAGGGCGAACTGACGCCCAAGTCTCCCTCTGCCACGCCGGCTTCTGCCGACGGCGGGGCAAACCTCCCGCGCCCCGCGGGACTCCCCAGCGCGCGTTCCCTTCTGCAACGGTGTGCGCGTCCTGCACAGGCCAATCACGGCTTGCAGGGCGAGAAGGTCATTGCTCCGTCGAATCGCGCTCGCCGCGATTCCGCTGATCGAAGTGCTTCCGTCCATCCGCGAGCGGTCTCCTGACGCCTTGGCCCGCAAGGCTGCGAGGTACCAGGAGACCGCTTGCGGTCGACGGTATTTGGTGCCGGTGCCCGCCGGCGGAACAACGGGCTCCCTTTGTGTGTGGATACACGCCAGAGGATGCCGGCCCCAGCCACGAAACGGGCCGGGTGAGATTGCTGACGCAGCGAATGGCTTTGACGACGGCCTGGCCTGCTTGCAGCCCACAGGTGGATTGATTCCTTTCCAGCCGAAGCCTTGCGGGGCTTCGGCGCCTTTGTCGTGGGCGAACGGAATCGTGCATCGCTGCGCGTGCCAGCGCTCGGCCCAAACCGGACGGCGTTCGGTTCTGTTTGATCCGCGACGGCGTACTGCCGCGCTTCCATCCTTCCCGCATGTGTCGCTGACGGTCGTCAGCACCATGCCCTGGCAGCCCCGGTCTTCAAGGCTGCAACGCGGTTCGCCACGTTGACCGATCCAGTCCGCTTAGCACCGACCACCGCGGACGCGCGTCGCCACGACGCGGGTGCTTTTCATGTTCAACCCTTCGGGAGGTATCCGCTCCCGTCAGGGTGTGGTGCTCCCGGTCTTCAACCACCAGGAGAAAACCATGTCCCTTGCGTTCGCATCGGCACCTTTGAGTGCTGAACAGGCCCGCGCCGAATCCATCGGCTACCAGGCCCTGGCCTACGTCGGCAAGCGCCTGCCCCTGCAGGTGCTGTGCAGCGCAGCCGGCCACTACATCGGCACCGCCGATGCGGACGGCCCGGTCTCGCGCGAGTCGGTCAGCTACTTCCGCTCGCACCACGCCGCCGAGCACGCCCTGCAAACGGGCCGCTGGCAGCAGCGCCTCAACCCGTGAATCCAACCACCAGGAGCCCATGTCATGAACCGTGCCCTGCCTCAAGAGGTAATTGATCAGATCGAGCTGGAACACCAGCACTTCGCCGCCGCGCCCCAAGCCTTCTTCGAGGCGTGGAAACGCGGCGTCCACATCGCCGGAGCCGAATGGTTCGGCGACGGCACCCGCGAAGGCCTGCAGCGTGCCACCACCAAGTGGGATCTGCGGCCGAAGCTGCTGATGCTCAACGACGCCCTCGGCGTCCTGAGCAGCGGCCAGCGGATGTTCCTGTCCGCGATGGTGAGCTTCTACAACGCCCGCGAGGGCGGCGCGATGCTCAAGCGTTGCGGCTTCGAGGGTCTGTCCGACCTGGGCGGCCTCGACCTGGAACGGCGCAAGGTCATCGCCGAACTGACGCTGAACTACAACGGCTGGTGAGCTGCTTCGGGCCGCCGACGTTCTTCTTTTTTCTCCCACCCCACGAGGGACATGCGTCCCTGTGCGGGGCCATGTCCCTCCTTTGTTCATAGGAGTGAATCATGTCCCCAGACTTTTCCATCGGTCTGCTCGTGACCGGCGACGACATCGATGCGGTCATCCTGGAAGGTTGGCCGGCAGACGTGCCCAAGCCGCGCATGGTGGTGTTCGACTACGCCGGCAATGATGTGCCCGACGAGTATGTGCTGCATGTCAGCAGCGGAACCCCGAACACCGGATTGACCGGGCGCGAGGTGTTCCCGGTCGAGTACGGACCCGACTGCCGCCACCCATCGCCCGCTGAAGTCCTTTCGGTGCTCGATGCACGTAAGCCGGCCGAAAAACCTTCCGCGCTGAGCATCGCCCGCAACGTGCACCAGAGCATCCTCGACTTGGATGCGCGGCTTGATCGCCTGGAGCAGGCGCCGACCGGCGACGACTACAACCACCTGTACCAGCTTGCGAATGGTGGCCTGATCGACCTGTTGAAGGCGCTGGGCGACCCGTCCTCAACCGCTGCCGGCTGACCGGCTGCCACTTCATCCACCCGCTGGGGTTCAATCCCCAGCAGGGGATTGCCTCGGCCATCCTCTGCTGGAGAAATCCCATGTCTTACCCGAACAACAATCCCTTTGTCCGCGGCTACGACGGCCTGTCCGTCCAGCGGCTGCTCGTCATCTCCTACGACGACGACTGCCCGCTGACCTACCTGCCGCTGCATCCCTCGCAGTCGAATCTGCCGGACAGCCAGGTCGAACGGCGGACCTGCATCTTCTCGAACGACTTTGTGCTGATCACCGAGGACCAGGCGGTCCCCGACGAGTTGCAGGCGCAATGCACCAGCCATGGACTCGCCCGCAACGTGGTCTATGCCGTGATGGCCCAGGAAGAAGGCGAGCCGCGGCACGTGGGCGACACCTACTCCGAGGAAGCGGCCCGTGAGGTGGCGCGGCGCCTGCGCTTCGAGAACGGCTACTACAGCCGGTGCTGGGAGATCAGCAGTGCGCACCTCGACGCCGAGGCGCACCGGTTCCTCGCAGAGCTGGCGGACATCGCCACGCCGACGCTGTTCTTGTTCATAGCCTTCCGCATCCCGTACAGCCCGGCCATCGGGTTGAAGCTGATCGCCACGCCCTGGACCGACGAAAACCTGCGCGCGGTGGAAGGCATCACGGCAAAGCGGCTGATGCAGGAGCACCGCAAGAAGGGCATGCCGGAATCCCTGGTGCACGTGCTGCACCTGGCCGCGCTCGCGAACGTGCGCGTGCTGATCTTCGATGCCGACGCGCAGGTGCTGGATGGCCTGCCGATCTACGACGACTGACACCACCTTTCGAGCCCCCACGCGGGGCTCGTCTCCTTTCTGGACGAAGCCGGTGGCCGCGCAGTGCCGATTCCCCCGCGACGCTGGCCCTGTGCCTGACGCACGCTGCTCGCATGTTCGCTGGCGTTGCCGGCAAGCATGCCCAGGCAGTCGAGACCTTCGAGGCTGCGGTGCGGTTCGCCGTGCAGGTTGTTTTTCCTTCCACGGGCGCATGCGCGTCCATCCACCTCACCCCCAAGGGACACACCTCCCTTGCGGGCGGAAGTTCCTTGGATTGCCACAAGGAGCCTCCCAATGGATACCCAAGCCATCCGCGCACAGATGCCGACGCTGGTTCGCGGCCACGTGCCTTCCAACGTCCGCAGCTTCAAGTTCAACATCTTCGATGGTCAGCCCAAGGTTTCGACGCTGGGCTTGCACATCGATCCCAAGCCCTTCGAGGGCAAGGTCATCGCCACCACCGACGAGGCCATCGTCGTCAAGACGGGGCGGGCCGAATTCGCGGTGCTCGACAAGGCGCTCGTCACCGACGTGCCCGACGAAGGCGCCAAGGTGCAGGTCGAACCGTATGCGCGGCGCCGCTTCGACGGCATGCGCGCGGACACGCCCGAGGAGAGCACCGAGTTCACCGCCGACGGCCAGCCCTACACGGTGAAGCGGCTCATACTGGGCTCGGCGCCGGCCAAGCTGCCGATCGCCGAACCGCAATGCCCCGAGTTGCAGGAGCTGATCCACCAGTTGGAGCAGTTGCCCGCGCCCGATGGCTTCCGGCGCATCACGCACCTGCTGGTGGATGCCGGTGCGCGGGACTTCACGGTGGTCGATCCGAGCCCCAGCAACATCATCGCCACACCGCCGGCCATCGGCTTCACCGTCGCCTCAGCCAAGTTCCAGGGACGAGTCACCGTGCTCTACGAACGCGGCCTCGACCTCTACGCGATGGAACTGCGCCGCGACGACGAACTGGTCGAGCGGGTCGATGAAGTGTCCTTCGACGCGCTGGGCCAGGTCCTGGAACGACTGATCGACGACGGGAGCTGGCGCCTCATCCGCGTGCAGCGCTTGTCCGGTCGCAAGCCCGTCCAGCACTGAGTCCCTGCATCCCCAAGCGGCTTCCCGTCCTCACGGCGGGAAGCCTTTTTCTCGTACCTACGTTGGAGATCACTTCCATGACTATTCGATTCAAAGGCACCGAGCTTCGGTCGGTGCTCGCCGAGGCGGCGGCCAACCAGTGCCGCGTCATCCTGGTCAAGGACCAGGGCGTGTATTTCATGGCCGAGCATGGAGAGAGCCGGCCCGATGGACGGCGCAAGACCATCGCCTACGCCGTGGGCTGCAACCCCGACGTCGATGCGTTTGACGACTGGTGGGAGCTGGCGCGCACCGAGTTCGGCGGAGACGACTTCGGCGAGTTCTTCGATCTGCAGGAACGGGTATTCATCCGCATCCTGCACAGCGAGGACGACCTCGAAGTGTCGGCCACGGCCACGCACCTGTCGATGCAGCCCATGCCTGCTGCGCCGGCCAGCCATTGACCGTTCTGCTTCCCAGCCCCCTCATGGGGGGCTTCTCTTCTTTCCCGAGGACGCCGTCAATGCGGGGCGTCTCGGATACCGATTGCCGCTCGCGTGAGCGCGTGCCAGACGCCACGCTTACCGTCATGTTCCGCTGACACCCGTCAGCAGCATACCCAGGCAGTCTCGATCTTCAAGACTGCGACGCGGTTCCGACCGCGTTGATCACACCAGTTCGCTCCGGCATCCCAGCGCGAACGGCCATCGGTTCTCCCGATGGTGATGCCACCCAAGCTGTTCCTTCAACCCACGCGGGGGTTCCACACCTTCCCCGCCTTGGGTCGGGTGTGTCTCCGCCTCTTTGTTCTCAGGAGATTCACCATGACCACTTCCACCGACAAGTCCTACTTCGACCTGCACATCACCGGACTCGGGTATCTCAATCGCATCCGCGAAGTGAAGCCCAAGAAAGGCGATTCGTTCCTGGCCTGCGACATCGCGGCGCTCAACGGCCCCAGCGATGACGTGGCCTACGTGCGTTTCGACACGCGCGTCTCGGGGTCCGAAGCGCAGCACCTAGTGCGCCGCTGCATCCAAGCGGTCGATGCCGAGAAGAAGGTGATGATCGGCTTCCGCCTGGGCGACCTGTGGGCCGACACCTTCACCTACTCCAAGGGCAAGCGTGCCGGCGAGCAGGGGGTGAGCCTCAAGGCCCGCCTGCTGTTCGTCAGTTGGATCAAGGTCGACGGCAAGCTCGTCTACAAGGCCGAGCCCAAGCAGACCGATGCCGAGGACCGTGACGAACGCGACGTGCGCAACACGGATGTCCCCGCGACGTCCGCCGATCCGCAGGCCGCTGCGTCCGAGCCCGTCCGGCCCGCCGCCGAAGCTGCAGACGAAGCCACTGCCGATGCTCCCGCATTGGAAGTTGCCGAGTCGTTCTGATCCGCAAGGCCCCGTTCCCTGGGGCCTTGTCTTCTTTCCACTCGCATGCGCATGCGACCGTCGCCATGACGGCCGCATGCGTGATTGCAGCTTCGTCCGCAGGAGTTCTTCATGATCACCATTCCCGGCCAATTGGCCATCAAGACCATCCACGGTCGCAACGGCGACTTCAACGTCGGCCGCCTCGCGACCTCCATCGGCGAGTTCGTCGTGAAGAACGCCGAACTCGACCAGTACGCCGAGGGCAAGTACGAGGGCGACTTCGCCATCGCGGAGATTCGCCCATCGACGTACACCGCCAACGGCCGCATGGTCATCGAGATCCGCGCCCTGTTGGGCGGGATGACCTTGTCAGCCATCGACGCCCTGAGCCGTGACGATGCCAGCCGGCTGAGTCCGCAGGAGGTCGATCCGATCGACGAGGAAGCGCAGACCGCCACGCCGACGCCGACGACCGCCCCCAAGGCGGCCGGCCGGAAGAAGGTACGCGGCTCGCGCGACCCGCTGGTCGATACCACGCCGTTCGGCAGCGACCCCGCTGCTGCGTCCGCCGAGGCTTCGGCCCATGCCGACGATGGCGACGACGCGGCGCTGTTCGGTGCGCTCTGGCCGCTGGGCGATGTCGTCAAGCTCGACGCCACCGTGGATCGGCGCGTGCTGCGTCAGCAGCGCGACCGCCTTGGTGACTTGGGCTACGAGTTCGCTCCGCTGTCCCAGGACTGGCACCTCGCCAGGGTCTGATCCGACCAACGTCCTGCGCCGCGTTCTGCGGCTTACACCACCCGCCGGGGTTCCTTCCCCGTCGGGAGGACTCCGGCCCTTTATCACAGGAGTCATTCCATGGGCTGGACATTCGTTCGTATGACGCGCGATCAGTTGATCCGCGAGCTGACCGCAACCGAGGACACCGAGCGGTCGCGCAATGAGGTCATCGACCACACGCTGGTCGGTAATGTGCTGTGGTCTGTAGTGCGCGTCACCGCCAAGCAGGCCGACGTCGTGGGTCTCGCACCCGGAGAATCGGCCACCTTGATCGGCTGCCATCTGCTGGAGAGCGAGGGCCGCGAATGGGGCTACAAGTCCCTGGTCGAGGCCGAGCACCCGTATTACTACTCGTGCCCACTGCGCTATCTCGACATGGCGCCGCAGCGCTGCGCCACTTGGCGCGCACGGGTACATGCCTTCCACCAGCAGCAGCCGACGCGCAAAGCGGCCGGCGATGCAGCCACCCAGTGAGGCGCACATGGACACCATCCTGTCGTCCTTGCCGCCCGAGCTGCTTCGCTTCATCGAAGACCAGTTAGCCAACAACGAGGTTTCCGACGACGACGAACTGCGCGAGCACTTCATCGCCAACGGCCTGAGCGAAGAACAGGCGTGGCAGGCACTGACCTACCGCGCGCTGTACCTGCAGCACATCTTCCTCGAAGGTTTCACGCCGATTCTCAAAGGCCAGGAAGCGCTTTGCTTCAACCCGAACAGCCGCGGCTGGGAGCCGGTGCCGAACCCATAGGCCGGCCTTCGCACGGCGCGCTTCGTCATCCCTTTCACCAGGCCCTGTTCAGCAGGGCTTTTCTTCGTCCCATGCAATCGCGCGCATCCGGCCTCGGCCGCTGGATGCCGATTGCTCCATTCCGCAAGGAGATCATCATGCAACTCGCATCCCGCTTCGCCCCTCGTTCCCCGGTGCTGCGCTCTGACCATCCGCTGTCGGACGAACAGATTCGCACCGTGGCCCCGTCCATCTTCGCGGACACGCCGCACGAAAGCCGCTCTGAACGGTACAGCTACATCCCCACGGCGGCTGTGCTGACCGAACTGCGCAAGGAAGGCTTCCAGCCGTTCATGGTGTGCCAGACCCGCGTGCGACACGAGGACCGCCGCGACTACACCAAGCACATGCTGCGCCTTCGCCACGCCAGCCAGATCAACGGCGCCGAAGCCAACGAGATCATCCTGCTCAACTCGCACGATGGCAGCAGCAGCTACCAGATGTTGGCGGGCATGTTCAGATTCGTCTGCCACAACGGCCTGGTGTGCGGCGACACCTTCGCCGATGTGCGCGTGCCCCACAAGGGCAACGTCACCGATCATGTGATCGAAGGCGCCTATGAAGTGCTGCACGGCTTCGAGCGTGTGCAGGACTCTCGTGACGCCATGCGAGTCATCACGCTGGACGAAGGCGAGGCCGAAGTCTTCGCCCGATCGGCGCTGACCTTGAAGTACGACGACTCCGGCAAGGCCTTGCCGATCACGGAAACTCAAATTCTGCGGCCTCGTCGTTTCGACGATAACCGCGGCGATCTGTGGTCCGTCTTCAACCGGGTGCAGGAGAACCTGGTCAAAGGCGGCTTGACCGGCCGCGCCGCCAACGGGCGCCATCAGCGCACGCGACCGGTACAAGGCATCGACCAGAACGTCCGGCTCAACCGGGCGCTGTGGCTGCTCGCCGATGGCCTGCGTCAGCTCAAAGCCTGAGCCAACAGCCGATCACGTCGGAAGACGTGATCGGCTTTCTTTTCGGCTCTCGGCCTGCAACCGACTTTGGAAACTCCGCGTCAATGCATACCTGCTTTTCGATTTCACCGCATCGGCGACAATCGATTCGAGACTGCATCCTCCCTGGCTTCACCTCCCTGAGCCACGCAGTCTTTTTCCGCCCCGGTGTCTCCGGGGCGATTTTCTTTCGGCGCACGGAAGACGCTGCAGTCGGTGATATGGGATTTGTACTCAACTCCCTCTCCGTGGAAACCGGGTGGAGCGCCGGGTCGGTTTTTCGCTCCCGCATCACACGCGTCCGGGGCAGGCTATGGCCCATGTCCGTCGGCGTTGCCGACAACATGCCCAGGTAGCCCAGACCTTCAAGGCTACGGTGCGTTGCGACGCACGGTTTGATTCTTCACCACGACGTTCACCGCGTCTTCTTCCATCCCCCTGGGGCAGTGACTGCCCTCGCGGGTGGTGCTGTCTCCGCTCACATCGAGGACATCACCATGCCTGCACCTTCTTCCCCCAAGACGCTCTATCGCATCGACGAATGCCCCGACCTGATGGCCGATGGCGTCGTCGGTGACGAGAACGGCAACCTGGTCTTCATCTCCCTCTGGGCGCGCGACACCGCCGTCCAGGAA
>JACCDS010850442.1_pt1 | contig 30765 bp, 23 predicted proteins | sample 7446441 | NCBI WGS metagenome assembly JACCDS01 (sample SAMN15323445, study PRJNA562643) | freshwater metagenome | isolation source: river surface water | place: USA:Blue River Watershed | collected 2017-08-17
CGTCGCCAGCAGGTCTTCCGCGGCCTTCCAGCCGACGGCGGAGTGCGGACAAAGGACATACCCTCCGGCTGCGCGCACGCGGCGCATGGCGTCGATGGTCTGCCGGTCGTCGACCGTGACCGCCGAGACCGCCGGGCCGCCTTCGCGCCAGGCCAGCAGCCGGGCCAGGTTGTTCGGATCGCCGATGTCCATGGCGTTCGACGCCGTGGGGGTCGCGCGGCGCGGACGATACTGTCCGGTCGCGAAGAGTTCCGGCAACGGGGAGTTCACGTTCGTCGCCGCCACCAAGGCGGCGACCTCGAGACCCATCCGCCGGGCGAGCTGGACGGCCCCGATGTTGCCGAGATTGCCCGAAGGCACGACGACGCCCATCCGGCAGCCCGGAGCGACCAGGCGCTTGGCGTGGAAGGCGAACGGGACCTGCGCGATCAGCCGGACGGGATTGATGGAGTTGGCCGTCAGCAGAGGACGGCGACGGCGCAAGGATTCGTCGGCCAACGCGCGCTTCACCATCGCCTGGCAGTCGTCGAAGGTGCCGTCCACCGACAAGGCGACGACCCCCGGACGGGCCCGCGCGATCTGGGACTCCTGGACGGCGCTGACGCCCACGCGAGGATAGAGGACGACGGCCCGCACGCCCGGGACGCCGGCGCAGGCCTCCGTGACCGCCGCGCCCGTGTCACCCGAGGTGGCGGCCAAGACCGTCAGCTGGGGGAAGTCGTTCCCGAGCACGCGCGCGGTGACGCGGACGAGGGTGCGCACCGCGAAATCCTTGAAGGCAGCGGACGGGCCGTGGAAAAGCTCGAGGACGCCGATGCGGCCGGACGAGGAACCCTGGAACCCCTGCGGCCGGACGAGCGGGACCGGGAAATCGAAGGCCTCCTGGCAGAGCCGGCGAAGTTCGGCCGGCCCCAACGCCTCCGCGAAGTAAGGCGCGATCACCGCCTCGGCGAGGTCCGCGTACGAGGCGTGCCGATGCCGCTCCAGGAAATCCGGTCCGATCTGAGGGATCCGCGTCGGCACCCAGAGGCCGCCCTTGGCGGGCATGGCCGAAAGGAGCACGTCGCGGAGCGAACCGCGGCAGGCCGGGTCGGCGGTCGAGACGAATTCCAACTCAGGCTTCGGCGAGGACATGGACACCTTGGGGATTGATGCGGGAGACGTAAGGCGTGGCCTTGAGCGGCACCGAGGCGAACACCGCGGCGACCGCGGCGGCGACCTTGCGGGCCGTCTCCTCGCCCTCGCAGAGGGCGAAGACGCTGGGTCCGGCGCCGGAGATGGAGAAGCCGAGGGCCCCCGCGCCCATGGCCGCGGCCTTGGCGCGATAGAACTCCGGGATCAGGCGGTGGCGATGCGGCTCGGCGATGAGGTCATGCAGCGAGCGGCCGATCAGGGCGTAGTCGCTCTTGAAGAAGCCGCACAGCAGGCCGCCGAGGTTGCCGCTCTGCTGGGTGGAAGTCTCGAGCTGGACCTGGCGCGGCATGATCTCGCGGGCCACCTTGGTCAGCACGACGATGTCAGGGTGCACCACCGCGGCCCAGAGCCGTTCGGGGATCGGCACGTCCATGACGTCGAGCTCGGCGTTCGAGCGGATCAGCGTGATCCCGCCGAGGAGGCAAGGGCCGACGTTGTCGGCGTGCCACGCGCCGTCGGCCGCGGCTTCGCCGGCGACCACGAAGGGCAGCAACTGACGGCGGGTGAGCGGTTCGCCGAGGAGGCGGTTGACGACGTAGGCGCCGCCGACGGCGCTCGCCGCGCTGGAGCCGAGGCCGCTGCCGAAAGGCATCTTCTTGTGGATCTCCATCTCGATGCCCAGGTCGCTCTTGCCGAGGTGTCGCAGCAACGCATGCGCCGCGACCCCGGCGGTGTTCTTCTTGGAGTCCAGAGGGAGGCGACCGTCGTCGCCGGTGATCTTGGTGATGCGCAGCCCCGGGGTCGGGGAGAACCGGGCCACGATCTCGTCGCCCGGCGCCTCGATGCAGAACCCGAGCACGTCGAAACCACAGGCGACGTTGGCCACGGTGGCGGGCGAGAAGATACGGACTTCTTTGAGCGGCTGGGTGGGCATAGGACCCCTTGAAGGCAGGGTGGGCAGACCTTTCGGGTTGCCTCCCAATCGGTCAACGGTGAACATGACCGATAACCGTCCTTTGATGTCCAATCGCCTTCACCAGCACGGTTTCGTGACCGTCGCCGCCGCCTCCCCGGCGCTCCGGCTCGGCGATCCTGCGGCGAACGCGGGGCTCATCGTCCAAGCCCTCGAAAAAGCCGCCCAAGAAGGGGTGGAAATCGTGGTCCTGCCGGAACTCTGCCTGACCGGCTACAGCTGCGGCGACCTCTTCGGCCAGCGGACGCTCCTCCAAGGGGCCCTGAAGGCCCTCGAAGTCGTCACGGAAGCCACCGGCAGGCTCGGCCTCACGGCCTTGGTGGGCCTCCCGTTGGAAGTCGGCGGCAGGCTCTTCAACGTCGCGGCGGTGCTTTCCCGCGGCCGGGCCCTGGGCGTCGTCCCGAAGACCCACCTCCCGAACACGGGTGAATTCTACGAGCAACGCTGGTTCGCCTCCGCCCGGGTCGCCCCGGTCGCCGAGGTCGAGCTGATGGGCCAGAAAGTCCCCTTCGGCGCCGACCTGCTCTTCCAGGCGACCGACATGCCCGACTGCGTGCTCGGGGTCGAGATCTGCGAAGACCTCTGGGCGGTCGAACCCCCGAGCGGCCCGCAGGCCCTCGCCGGCGCCACCCTGCTCTGCAACCTGTCCGCCAGCGACGAGCTGCTGACCAAGGCCGCCTACCGGCGCGACCTCGTCAAGGCGCAGTCCGCCCGTTGCCTGGCCGCCTATGTCTACGCCGCCGCCGGGGCGGGCGAATCGAGCACCGACATCGTCTACAGCGGCCACGGGCTGATCGCCGAGAACGGCGTGGTACTCGGCGAATCCGAGCGTTTCCGCTTCGACCTCGCGCTGATCGTCTCGCAGCTCGACCTCGACCGCCTGGCCGCCGAACGCCGCCGTAACAGCACCTTCTTCGGCGCGCCCGTGACGGCGCGTCCGCGCGTGGTCGGCTTCACCCTCGGCGTGCCGACGGGCCAGGCCCCGAAGCTGCGCCGCCGGTTCAGCCAGCACCCGTTCGTGCCGTCCGACCCCCATCGCCGCGACGAGAACTGCCAGGAGATCTTCGCGATCCAGTCGACGGGCCTGGCCCGCCGCCTCCGCCACACCGGCCTCAAGCACGTCGTCATCGGCGTCTCCGGCGGGCTCGATTCCACCCTCGCCCTGCTCGTCACGCTGGAGGCCTTCAACCGCCTCGGCCTCGACCGCAAGGGCATCATCGGCCTCACCCTGCCCGGCCCCGGCACGTCGGCCCGCACCCGCGTCAACGCGATGCGCCTGATGGAGACGCTCGGCGTCACCGCCCGCGAGATCCCCATCAACGGCGCCGTCGAGCAGCACCTGCGCGACATCCAGCACCCGCCGGGCAAGCACGACGTCACCTTCGAGAACGCCCAGGCGCGCGAGCGCACGCAGATCCTGATGGACGTCGCCAACCAGAGCCACGGCTTCGTCGTCGGCACCGGCGACCTTTCCGAAGCCGCCCTGGGCTGGTGCACGTTCAACGCCGACCACATGTCGATGTACCACGTGAACATCGGCGTGCCGTAGACCTTGGTGAAGCACCTCGTGGCGTGGGCCGCCCACGCCCGCCACGTCGGCCCCGAACGGGCCATCCTCGAGGACATCGTCGCGACCCCGGTCAGCCCCGAACTGCTCCCCCCGGGCGCCGACGGCGAGATCGCCCAGCAGACCGAGATGCTGGTCGGCCCTTACGAGCTGCACGACTTCTTCCTATACCACGTCGTCCGCAACGGTTTCCGCCCCTCCAAGGTCCTTTGGATCGCCGAGCACGCGTTCGCCGGGAAATACGACCAGGCGGAGATCCGCCACTGGCTCCGTTCCTTCCTGGGCCGCTTCTTCAGCCAGCAGTTCAAGCGTTCCGTGATGCCCGACGGCCCCAAGGTGGGCTCGCTGGCCCTCTCGCCCCGCGGCGACTGGCGCATGCCTTCCGACGCCGAGGCGACGGCGTGGCTTGCCGAACTGGGCTAACCCTGCTTGATGGACGGCGTGAGCCTTCCCGCGCAGACGCATCCCGCCGCCACCCAGGCCCTGCTGGCGAAGCTGGGTCCGGCGGTCGTGCGGACGGACGAGGCGACGTGCTTCGCGGCGTCGTTCGACAACCTGCGGCTTTCCTTCATGCCCGAGGCGGTCGTCCGCCCGGCGACGGAGGATGACATCGGCGTCACGCTGAAGCTCGCCAACGTCCATCGCGTGCCCGTCACCGTGCGCGGACGCGGGACGGGGACGACCGGCGCCAGCGCGCCGGTCCAGGGGGGCTGGGTCATCCACCTCGACCACTGGGACGAGATCGAGATCGATCCGGTCTCCGCGATGGCGACGGTCCGGCCCGGGGCGATCACGGCGCACATCAACGACCGCGCCGCGGCGCACGGGCTGTTCTTCCCGCCGGACCCGTCGTCCGTGAGACATTGCAGCATCGGGGGCAACATCGCCACCAACGCCGGCGGCCTGCGCGCGGCCAAATACGGCGTCGTCCGCGACCACGTCTACGCCCTCGAAGGCTTCCTGCCGACCGGCGAGAAGGTCCGTTGGGCCGCCCCGCTGCGGAAATTCGTCAGCGGCCTGAACCTCCGCGACCTCTGGATCGGCTCCGAAGGCACGCTCGGCGTGATCACGAAGGCCACGCTGAAGCTCTCGCCGCTGCCCGCCGCGCGCCGGACGTTCCTGCTGGCCTTCAAGACCGACGAAGCCGCCCTCGAGGCCGCCCTCGACCTGCTGTCGCTCCGCGTGAATCCGTCGGTGCTCGAGTTCCTCGACGTCCAGACGGTCGCCGCGACGGAGAAGCGGCGCGGACGGCGCGTGTTCACCGACGCCGAACTGGCCGGCTCCGCCGAACCGCCCGCGGCGCTGCTCGTCGAACTGGACGGCCACCCGGCCGCGCTCGCCGACGACGCCGTCAAGGTCCTCGCCTGGGCCCGCCGCCATGCGGCCGCCTTCCGCGCGCCGGAGGACCCCACGGAAGCCGAAGCGCTCTGGGAACTCCGCCGCACCTGTTCGCAGGCGATGTTCGCCCTCGGCGACGCCAAGCTCAACGAGGACGTCGTGGTGCCGGTCCGCAGCTACGTCGCCCTGCTCCGCTTCACCCGGGAGGTCCGTGACCGCATCGGCCTGGCCACCCCGACCTTCGGCCATGCGGCCGACGGCAACTTCCACGTGCACATCATGTACGACCGGGCGAACCCGGAACATTGCCGCAAGGCCGAACAGGCCATCCGCGAGGTGATGGAGAAGGTCGTCGAACTCGGCGGCGCGATCACGGGCGAACACGGCATCGGCCTCGCGAAGTCCCCCTTCCTGGCCCTGCAGCACACGCCGGCCGAGATCGGCGCGATGCTCGCGGTCAAGAAGGCGCTGGACCCGAACGGCATCCTCGCCCCCGGGCAGATCTTCGAACCCTTCAACGTCTGGGAGCACCGCCCGATCAAGGTCACGCTGCCCTGGGACAAGCACTGAACCATGCCCCGCACCGTCGCCGTCTTCGACTGGGATGGGGTCGTCATCGACTCCTCCGTCGCCCATGAACGATCCTGGGAGGCCTTGGCCCGAGAGGAGGGCCGCGCCCTGCCCGCCGACCACTTCACGCGCGGGTTCGGCAAGCGCAACGAGCTGATCATCCCCGACATCCTGGGCTGGACGCGCGACCCCGCCGAGGTGCGGCGCCTGTCCCTCCGCAAGGAAGCCCTTTACCGCGACATCGCCCGGACCGGCCACGTCCGGCTCCTCCCGGGGGTCCGCGAACTCTGCGGCGCGCTCCAGGAGCTCGGCGTCCCCTGCGTCATCGGGACGTCGACGCACAAGGAGAACCTGGCGCTGTCCTTCGAGCTCTTCGGCATCGGCCGCTTCTTCGCGGGCGCGGTGGCCAGCGAAGACGTCACGAAAGGCAAGCCCGACCCGGAAGTCTTCCTGAAGGCCTGCGCGCTCGGCGGCGGCGACCCGGCGACGTCCTTCGTCTTCGAGGATTCCTTCTCGGGCCTCCAGGCCGGCCTGTCCGGCGGTTTCATCACGATCGCCCTCGCGACGACCAACACCCGCGAGCAGCTGGCGCCCGTGGGCGCCCACCGCATCGTGCGGGACCTCTCCGAAGTCGACCCGCGGTGGCTCGCCCGCGGACGCCTGGACTGAGATGGAGTTCCGCCTCAAGTCCGACTACCGCCCGATGGGCGATCAGCCGTCCGCGATCGAAGCGCTCGACGCGTCGCTGCGGGCCGGCCATGGCCGCCAGACCCTCCTCGGCGTCACGGGCTCGGGCAAGACGTTCACGATGGCGAACCTGATCGCCCGGCAGCAGCGGCCGGCGCTCATCATCTCGCACAACAAGACCCTCGCCGCCCAGCTCTACTCGGAGTTCAAGAACTTCTTCCCCGAGAACGCGGTCGAATACTTCGTCAGCTATTACGACTACTACCAGCCCGAGGCCTACGTCCCGTCGACGGACACCTTCATCGAGAAGGACTCCGCCATCAACGAGGACATCGAGCGCCTCCGCATCAGCGCCAGCAGCGCCCTGCTCTCCCGGCGAGACGTCGTGGTGATCGCCTCGGTCTCCTGCATCTACGGCCTCGGCTCGCCCGAGGATTTCCTGGCCGCGATGATCTCCCTCCGGGCCGGCATGACGCTGCGCCGCGACGAGCTCCTCGCGAAGCTCGTGGCCAACCAGTACGTCCGCAACGACGCCATCCTCGAACGCTGCAACTTCCGCGCCCGCGGCGAGACGATCGACGTCTGGCCGGCCTACATGGAGTCGGCCATCCGCCTCGAATTCTGGGGCGACACGCTCGAAGCCATCCGCGAGCTCGACCCGGTGAGCGTGAAGCCGGGGAAGCCGCTCCAGAAGTTCGACCTCTACCCGGCCAACCAATACGTGATGGCGCCGGGCCGCGTGAAGGCCGCCGGCGACGCGATCCGCGCCGAACTCGAGGAACGCGTGGCCTATTTCGAGAAGCAGAACCGGCTCGTGGAGGCCCAGCGCATCCGGATGCGCGTGGAGCACGACCTTGAGATGCTGCGCGAGACCGGCTTCTGCCCGGGCATCGAGAACTACTCGATGCACATGTCGGGCCGCCGGCCCGGCGAGCGCCCGCACTGCCTCCTGGACTTTTTCCCGAAGGACCGGCTGGTCTTCATCGACGAAAGCCACGTCTCGGTCTCCCAGATCGGCGGCATGTACCACGGCGACCGCGCCCGCAAGGAGCGCCTCGTCGAATTCGGCTTCCGCCTGCCCTCGGCGCTGGAGAACCGGCCGCTCCGCCCCGAAGAGTTCGACGAACTCGTCGAACAGGCGGTCTACGTCTCCGCCACGCCGGCGCCGCACGAATACGCGGTCTCGGCCGTCATCGCCGAACAGGTCATCCGCCCGACGGGCCTGCTCGACCCGGTGATGGAGGTCCGCCCGATCGCGGGACAGGTCGAGGACATCATCGGCGAAGCGAAGGCCGTCGCCGCCCGCGGCTTCCGCACGCTCGTCACGACGCTCACGAAGCGGATGTCCGAGGACCTCGCGCATTTCATGCGGGAGAGCGGCCTGAAGGTCGAATACCTGCACTCGGATATCGACGCCATCGAGCGCGTCGAGATCCTGCGCCGCCTGCGCGCGGGGCATTTCGACGTCCTCGTGGGCGTCAACCTCCTCCGCGAAGGCCTCGACCTCCCGGAGGTCGCCTTGGTCGGGATCCTGGACGCGGACAAGGAAGGCTTCCTGCGCAGCGAGACGAGCCTCATCCAGACCGCCGGCCGCGCCGCGCGGCACCTCGAAGGCAAGGTCCTGCTCTACGCCGACGTGATGACGAAGTCCCTGACCCGCGCCCTGACCATCTGCGGGGACCGCCGGAAGCGCCAGGAGGCCTACAACACGAAGCACGGCATCACGCCGAAGAGCACCCGACGCCGGATCGAGGAGAGCCTGGTGGAGGACGAGGCCGACGAGACGCTCGCGGTGGCCGAAGGCACCGCCGACCGGGACATCGCCCGCGTCCTCGCGGACATGGAGGCCGAGATGCTGGCCGCCGCGGATGAGCTGCAGTTCGAGCGCGCGGCCGCGCTGCGGGACCAGATCGAAGCCCTCCGCACGGGCAAACCGGCCACGCCGAAGCGCCCCAAGGGCCGCCGCTGATCAGCCGAAGCGCCGGCCCAGGTCGGCGTCGGTCCACTCCACGTACGTCCGCCGGCCGCGCGGGCACGTGGCGGGCTGGGCGGTGCGGAACAGGGCCTGGACGAGCTCGTGCAGTTCGCCGTCCGAAAGGCCGTCGCCCTTGCGGCGGGCTTTCTGGACGGCGATCCTGGCCAAGGCGTCATAAGCCAAGGAAGGGCGGCCGAAGTCGCCTTCGCGGCGGGCCATCTCGGCGAGCAGGTCGCGGACGAAGGCGAGGGCCTGCTCCGGCTCGAGCCAGGCGGGCAAGGCCTGGATGCGCCAGAAGTTGCGGCCGTATTCCTCGAAATCAAAACCGGCGGACGTCAGCAGCGGCAGGCGCTCCTTCAGCACGGCTCCGGGCAGAGGCTCCAGTTCCATGCTCAGCGGGACCAGGAGCGGCTGGCTCACGGGCCGACCGGCGGTGAAGCGCGCCAGGATGTCCTCGTAGAGCACGCGCTGGTGCGCGGCGCCGAGGTCAAGGACGGCCAGCCCGGTCGGCGTCTCGAAGACGGCGCGATCCTCGCGCAGGCGCGCAAGCAGGCGCCAGCCGAGCCGGACCGCCGGCGCAGGCGCGGACGCAGGAGCGGGCGAGATCGGCGCGGGAGCCGCGGACGGGACATACGCGGCCGCAGCCACGGGCGGCGGAGCGACGACGTCCTTGCCGGGGGCTCCGACGGCGGGCGGGACGACCGGGACCACGGCCGGGATGGTCGTGGCCGGCAGGCCTTCGTCGGCCCGTGCGCGCAGGACCGCCAGGACCGATTCGATGAGGAAATTACGGACCTTGGCTTCGTCACGGAAACGGATCTCCCGCTTGGCGGGATGGACGTTCACGTCGACCCACGCGGGATCGATCTCGAGGAAGACGAAGGCGAGCGGGTAGCGCCCCTTCGGGATCAGGGTATGGTAGCTCTCCGTGAGGGCGAAGGCCATGGTACGGCTGTCCACGGGACGTCCGTTGACCACGGTCACCAGGTCTTGGCGCGTGCCTCGGCTGACGCCGGGCTTCCCCAGGAGACCGCTGAGCCGCAGGCCCGGTCGTTCGAACACGGGCATGATCGCGACCTCCTCCGCGACCTGCCGGCCCCAGATCTCGCGCACCCGGTCCAACAAGGGGGCGTCGCCCGGAGAGCGGAAGATCTCGCGGCCGTCTTCGCGCAGCAGGAAGCCGACCTCCGGATGGGCGATGGCGTAGAGCCTGACCAGCCGCACGATGTGGGCCGCCTCCGTCTCGTCGGACTTCAGGAACTTCAGGCGGGCGGGGACGGGGTGGAAGAGGTTCGTGATCTCGATGCGCGTCCCGGGCGCCATGCCGTGGTCGCGCCGGTGGATGAGCTGGCCTCCGTTGACGGCGATCTCCGTGCCCGCCGGCGCGGATGACGGCCGGGTCTGCATCGTGAAGCGCGCCACGCTGGCGATCGACGGCAGCGCTTCGCCCCGGAAGCCGAAGGTGGCGATCCGGTCGAGGTCGGCGGCGACCTGGATCTTGCTGGTCGCATGACGCTCGAGGCTGAGGAGGGCCTCGTCGCCGGTCATCCCCTTGCCGTCGTCCTCGACGCTCATCTGCGCCTTGCCCCCGCGCGAGAAGTCGACGGTCACGCGGCGCGCGCCGGCGTCGAGGGAGTTCTCCAGCAGCTCCTTGATGACCGCCGCCGGCCGCTCCACCACCTCGCCCGCGGCGATCTGGTTGGCCACGGTGGGCGCGAGTATCCGGATGGTCGACATGGTCAGGCAGGACCCGCCGGGGCCGCTCCGGAGGGAGGGCGGACAGCGCGGCGAGGGTGAAGGGAGGTCACCCGATGACCTTTGCTCCTGACCCCCTCCCCTGCAAGTCGAAGGGCGCGGAAACGGTCTTTGTTGCGCCCGGGCGCAGGATGCCAAACTTGCAGGCGTGTCGAACCGACTGGCCCAAGAAAGCTCCCTGTACCTCCGCCAACACGCGGACAACCCCGTGCATTGGTGGCCCTGGGGACCCGCGGCCTTCGCCGAAGCCAAGGCCAAGGACCGGCCCGTGCTCGTCTCCGTCGGCTATTCTTCCTGCCACTGGTGCCATGTGATGGCCCGCGAGTCCTTCGAGCAACCCTGGGTGGCCGAGCTGATGAACCGGCACTTCGTCTGCGTCAAAGTCGACCGCGAGGAACGCCCCGAGGTCGACAAACTGATGATGGACGCGGTGCAGATGATCCAAGGCCACGGCGGCTGGCCGTTGAACTGCTTCTGCCTCCCCGACGGACGCCCGTTCTTCGGCGGCACGTACTTCCCGCCGGAGGACCGCGGGCAAGGCCAGGTGCCCTGGCCGCAGCTGCTGATGCGCGTCTCGGACTTCTACCACCGGAACAAGGCCGAACTCGCCGCCAACGCGGACGCCATCGCGCAGAACCTCACCCACCTCACGCGGGCGCCCGACGCGGACGGGAGCGCGCCGACGCCGGCGGACCTCGTCGCCGCCGTCCGCCGGATCGCCGAGCAGCACGACGACGTCCACGGAGGCTTCGGCGCGGCGCCGAAGTTCCCCGCGCCGCACACGCTGAACTTCCTGCTCGGCATGCGCGGGACGGCCGCCGTCGAAGCGGACCGCGCCCTCGCCACGCGCGTCGACGCCGTCCTGACGATCACCCTGGGCGCCATGGCGCGGGGCGGCCTCTACGACCAGATCGGCGGCGGCTTCCACCGCTACTGCGTCGACCGCGACTGGACCGTGCCGCACTTCGAGAAGATGCTCTACGACAACGCCCAGCTGCTCGGCACCTACGCCGAGGCCTGGGCCCGCTACCGGGACCCGCTGTACGCCGACGTCTGCGCGGAGACGGTCGGGTGGCTCCTCCGGGAGATGCGCACCGCCAACGGCCTGTTCGCGGCCTCGCTCGACGCCGACACGGACCACCACGAAGGCACGACCTACGTCTGGACCGCCCCCGAGGTCGCCGCCGCGCTCGGCGCGGAGGCGTTCGCCTTCGCGCAGGCCTACGGCTTGTCCGACCAAGGCAATTTCGAAGGGAAGAACATCCCGAAGCTCAAGGGTGACCAGGCCGCCCGAGGGCGCTTCGCCCCGGCCCGCGCGAAGCTGCTCGCCCTGCGCGACCGCCGTCCGCAGCCCGCCCGGGACGACAAGAACCTGGTCAGCTGGAACGCGCTGCTGGTGACCAACCTCGCCAAGGCGGGCTGGATCTTCGGTCGCGTCGACTGGGTCGAGCTCGCCCTCGAACTGGAAGCCGGTCTCTGGCGCCGCTTCGCCGTCGGACAGGGCCGCCGCCTGCGCTCCGTCGCGCAGGGCGAACAGGTCGGACTGGAAGGCAACCTCAGCGACTACGCCTGGCTCGTCGAAGCCGAACTCGCGCTGGCCGCGGTCGCCGCCTGGGCCCGCCCCGGATCCGCCTCGCCGTACGCCGGCCGCGCCGAAGACCTCCTCCGCTCGGCCGTGGAACTCTTCGGCGACGCTCATGCCGTCGGCGCCTTCGTCGTGCCGGCCCATCGCGAGGACCTCTCGGTCCGGCAGAAGGACTGGTTCGACAACGCCGTGCCCGCCGGCAACTCCTCGCTCCTGCACGGCTTCGGCCAGCTGCAGGCGCTTTCGGATGATCCGCGCTGGCGGCGCGAGTTCGCGGACCTGTCCTGCGCCTATGCCGGGCTCTGCCGCAACGTCCCCAACGGGGTCGCCCACGCGTTGGACGGAATCGCCCGGCAAGCAAGCGGACCGGCGGTCATCAAGGCGGCCGGCGGCTGGGAAGCCCTCCGGGTGGCGCTGCTCGGCGATCTGCGGACCGCCCCGCACGGACGCCCGTATCGTCTGACCTTCCTGCGGGAGACGCCCGGAGCGGAAGGCTTCGCGGTGTGCGTCGGCCAGACCTGCCGGACTCCGGTCGCGACCGCCGAAGAAGCCGCCGCGAGCCTCTGAGGCCTACTCCGCTCTTGCCCGCCCAAGCGGGAGCAGGAACATCATGGCAGGCATGCCAGCCGAACCCCATTACGTCTACGGCCAAGGGCAGAGCTCGCGCTCGAGCCATCCCATCCTGCTGGGGATGGTCGCCGTCGAGGTCTTCGGGTACAAGGAACGGAAGTATCGGCCGGTCTGGCGACGCATCGCCCTCCTCGCGCCGATCTTCCTGACCTTGCTCTGGGTGGCGCTCTCGGAGGCGAATTATTTCAAGGAGCGCTTCATGAACGGCATCCCCACCACGCGGCGGGCCGACATGTACCTCTACCTACCCGACACCCTCGCCAACAGCGCGGCGAACCTCTTCCTCGGCAAGGAGGCGGTCCGCCTCCGCGAACGCGCCAAGCTGCTTTCGGTCAAGGACAGCTACGGCCGGGCCGCCCACCTGCACCGCAAGGGGGAATATTTCGTCCAGATCGCCAAGGCCGCCCTCGCCCGGCAGGACTATGCGGAATTCGCCAAGTACATCGGGACGGGCGCCCAGCTCACCCCCGCCAACCTCGAGGCCCAGCGGCTGTGCGCCGACCTCTTCTTCGCCTTCCAGCGTCCGCTCGACGGCTATCAGCTGATCGAAGAGTCCCTCGGCTTCGCGCGGAACGACCGCGAATATTTCCGCTTCTACGTCCAACGCTGCCTGATGCTGGACCAGGACGCGCGGCTGATCGCCACCGCGGCGAAGCACCTCGCGGAACCGGGGCTCGACCCGGCGATCCGGGGCGACCTGCTCCTCGCTTCGGCCCAGGCCCACTTCCTGCGCGGCGACTTCGGCCTGGCCGCGCAGATCATCAAGGAGCACCGGCTCGACACCACCACCGAGGGCTTCCTCCTCAAGTGCCAGCTTCTGTGGGAAAGCGGCGAGCGCGTCGCCGCCCGCGAGGAACTGGACGCCGCCTTGGTCAACTACCCCGCGGGCGTCCGGCTGCTCGAAATGAAGGCCCGCTGGCTGAAGGAGACCGGGGAGCTGCGCGGAGCCCGCGACTGCCTCGACCTCATCGCCATCACCCTGCCCGACCGGCCGGAGCCGTTGGTCCAATCGCTCTACCTTTTCCCCGGCGAGGAATATCAGGCCAAACGCGCGGAGCTCATCTCCCGGCTGCTGGCCCGCTACGGCCAGCAGGAATCGGCGATGCTCGACCTGGCCCGCTTCGGCAACGACACCGCCGACGTCGCCCTCACCGCCCGGCTGGCCCGGCACGCCCGGGAACGTCGCTTCACGAACCGCGTGCGCTTCGACCTGGTCCACGTCGAATGCCTCCTCAACGCCGGCCGCGCCCGCGAGACCATCCTCCTCGTCGACGACCTGTACAAGCAGGCGGAACGCGACCAGTGGGTCGCCGAGACGCGCATCGCCTTCGACGCCCTCCGGACCATCGCCTACTTCGCCGACGGCCAGACGGAGATCGGCTCGATCAACCTGCAGAAACTGATGCAGCACCGCAACGTGCCGCCGCAGGTGCTGGTCTCCGCGAGCCGCAAGCTCATCGCGGCCCGACGTTACGACGAGGCCAACGACGTCCTCATCCAGGCCCACCTGCAGAACGAGACCAACCAGGCGGTGCTGATGCAGATCGTCCGCATCAAGCTCGACCATCCGCCGATCGCGGGCGACCTCGAAACCTATCTCCGCCGGCTCATGCAGAACCGCCGGCCGCCGAAGGAAGTCCTGACGGCCGCCCTCCGGCGGCTGGGCTCGGACGCGTACCTCTTCTCCCCGGAGCGCGAAGGCCTCCTCGGCGAACTCGCCGCCAAGCTCAGGACTGCTCCGGCGCCGACGGACGCTCGGTGATGTCGAAGTAGCCGACGGAGCCCAGCTTGGTCCCGTCGGGCAGCCACAGCCCTCGGCTGCATCCCCGGTTGACGAATTCCTCGGCCTCCGCCGGGGCGAGCACCGCGCCCGCGACCGCGAGGCCCTCGGCCTCGAGGGCGGAAGTCGCGATCGCCCGGACCGGTCCCGACAAGCTGACCGGCTGGCCGCTGCGCGGGTCGATGAGGTTATGGCGCGCGGGGTCCGCCTGCTTGCTCGCCATGGCGAAACGGCAGAGACGGAGCTCCGACCGGGCGCCGACGCCGATGCGCCAGCCGGCGGAATCTCCCGGCGGATCGAGCGCGAGGGTGACGCCGCCGCCGAACATCAGCAAGGCCCGGTGGATGCCCCAGCTGCTCTCCAGCAGGTCCGCCATGCGGTCGAGCGCGTAACCACGGACGATGCCGCCGAAGTCGAGCGAAGTGCCGGGCCGGACGCAGGTCAGCCGGTCGCCCTCGAGGCGGAACTCGCCGTTGCGGCAGGCCGCCATGGCCTGCTCCCAGCGGGCGTCGTCGGGATTGAACGGGAGATCGCCGCGCTCGCGCCAGTATGCGAACAGCGCGCCGGCGCCGGCGTCGAAGCCACGCCCGGTGTCGGCGCCGACGTCCTGGGAGAAATTCCACAGCGCCCGCACGTGCTCGGTGAGGGTCGCCTCCGCGCCTTCCGGCAGGGCGTTGATCGCGGCCACGGGGCCGCTGTCGTGCCGGCGGTCCGTCTGGAAGTCCAGGTCGTCGAGATACTGGAAGAGGCCTTGGGCGGCGTTCCGCGCATAGACGCCGTCCTCCGCCGCGATGCGGACCCAGAAGCGGGAGCCGAACGCCTCATGCGAGAAATTGTGGATGATCGGGGTGTCTTCCATGGCTTGCTGACGAGTCAGCAAAACGCTTTCGCCGGCCTTGGCAACCTGCACCCGGCCGATTGCGCGGCCGACCCCCGCGATCAGCCTCCGAAATGCTTCTGCAAGGCCGTCTTGATGTCCAGCGGCACGAGGGCGGCCGACATGGGGCCCTGCGCCTCGCGCCAGGCGTAGACGGTGGTCAGGGCGCCCCGGGCGACGGGCCGTTCGCCGACCTTGGCCTCGAACTCCCAGACGAGCTTCTTGTCGCCGATCTCCCGCGGAGACAGGGCGAGCGTGACGAGGTCCTCGCGGTAGATCGGGGAGAGGAAGTCGCACTCGACGCGCACGCGCGGGAAGCCGGTGAGCTTCGCGCCTTCCGCCCGGAGGAACGGGAGGCCGAGCTGCCGGAAGAGCGCCTCCTCGGTGGCTTCGACCCAGAAGAAGACGGTGGAGAAATGGATGATGCCGGCGGCGTCCGTGTCGGAGAAATTGGCTCGGTATTCCGCGGTGAAGGGGCGCATGGGACCATGCAAGCCCACTTGGCGGAGGGCGCAACCGTCAAGGCGGACCGCCGCCGCCTTGACGCAACCAGGACACGGAGGTCGCGGACCCGCCCGAAGCGTCGACGCAGGCCAGCAGGAAAGGCTGGGGCGTCTGCTGCGCCGAGAACAAGTAGAGCCTGGGACCCTGCCCTTTGCCGCCGCGGCCGAAGGCCTCGAGCCACTCCCTTTGCCACCGGGGCGCCGGGGAAGGCGGCGCCCCGACCTTGTGGTAGGAACTGTCGGCATAGACCAGCTTCGGGACGCGCTGACGCAGCTCATACTGACGGATGCCGTCCTGGAAGTCGGAGAAGACGACCAAGGCGTCGTAAGGCTCGAGGATCAGACGGTCCAGCCAAGCGCCGAGGGAGCCCTTCTCGCAGGCTTCCCTGACCTTGGCCTGCAACGCCCTGCCCAACGGCGTGAGCGTGGTCAGCACGGTCTGGGTGGGCCCTTCGCGCAGCTTCGGCGCGACGCCTTGGAAGCGGCGGCCATGGACGACCTGATCGCCGAGCCCGACGACGCGCGCCCCGTCGAAACGATAGACGTCCGCCGTCGGGAATTGCCTGCGGATCTCCGCCTCCACCCGCGGGAGGTAGGAGCGCATGGAGCCGGAACAATCCAGGTAGACCGCGACGCGGCGGGCCCGGATCATCGCCCCCATGACCGGCCGACCGACGAAGCCCGCGCCCTCGGCTTGGCCGACGCCCGGACCGGCTCCCCGGCCGAAGCCTTGCCCCCGGCCAAAGCCCGCCGGGCCGGCGGCCGACGACGGACCAGGCCACCCTGCCTCGAGGCCGCCCAGTCGCATCGTCGGCAAAGCGAGCGAAGCGGTGGCCGATTTCGAGGTGATCCGATGCGCGATCGGCGGCACCAGAGGCTTGCGGACGACCGCATAGGCCCGTCCACCGTGCCCGCCCTCCTGACCGACCACGAAGGATGGCGAGGCGGCCGGCGCGACGGCCGCCGGTTGCCGGAATACGACCCAGCAGGCGGCGACGACCAGGAGGGCATGGGTGGCCATGGAGACCAGGAGCCCACGCAGCGAGCGGGCCGGCCGACGGCGCGTGACGAGTGGCTCCGGATGGGTCATGGCCGGCAGATTAACCGTGCCGACCTGGACTCAACCCTGCCGCCACACGGATAATACTCCCTGCCGGCCAAGGCCAACCCCCCAGCAAGATCGCCCGACGGCGCCGCTCGGCACACATGTGACGACTCGAAAGGACCATTCCAAAGTCCCCCAAGAAATGGCTTGCGAGCGAGCCGCTGTCCTATTCTCCTTTGCCTTCCACTGATTGCAGGGTGGAGCAGCCCGGTTAGCTCGTCAGGCTCATAACCTGAAGGTCGTAGGTTCAAATCCTACCCCTGCACCCAATTTAAAGCCCTAAGGGGCAACAACTTAGGTTAATCGAAGAAAAGTCTGATTTAAGGCTTGTGCGACCAAGGGTTATTTGCACGATTCCATCTATAAATTTGTCCTACGGGACAATGGGGTAAGTAAGATAAAGCAGTAAAAAACAGGCGGCTTGCATAGGGGTATGCAAGCCGCCTCCTTTTTTGGCCGGCGCCCAGGTTCATGCGCACGAAAAAGCCCGGCTCCTCTCGGACCGGGCTTCGTCGTCGGTTGAGCGTCCTGCTCAGCCGCCCGTCATCTTGGAGATGAGCGCGATCAGCGGCAGGAACATGGCCAGCACGATCGTGCCGACCACGACGGCGAGGAAGACGATCAGGACCGGCTCGATGATCGAGGTGAGCGCGGTGACGGCGTTGTCGACCTCTTCGTCGTAGATGTCGGCCACGCGGTTGAGCATCTCCGGCAGCTGGCCCGTCTCTTCGCCGACCTGGATCATGGAGGTGACCATCTGCGGGAACACGCCCGACTGCTCGAGCGGGACCGACAGCGGCTCGCCGTCGCGCACGCGGTCATGGACGCGCTCCAGCGACTTCGCGATGACGACGTTGTCGAGGGTGTCCCGCGTGATCGAGATGGACTGCAGGATCGGCACGCCCGAGGCCATCAGGGTGCCGAACGTGCGGGCGAAGCGGGAGACCGAGACGATCTGCACGAACGGTCCCACCTTCGGGAGCCGGAAGATCATGCGGTCGAAGAGCTCCTTGCCCTTCTCGGTCGAAAGCCACGTCTTGAGGCCGAAGTAGATCCCGAAGATGACCACCGGGGTCGCCCACCAGTATTCCGTGAGCATCTTGGAGATGCCGACGACGAACTGCGTCAGCGGCGGCATCTGGGTCTTCTGGCCGTCGAGCAGCTTCTGGAAGGAAGGCACGACCTTCACCATCAGGATGTAGACGATGATGACGGCGACCGACATCACGACGCCCGGGTAGACGAGCGCCGACTTCACCTTGCGCTGGATGCGTTCGGCCTTCTCGCGGAACTTGGCGAGACGGTCGAGGACCTTGTCGAGCACGCCGCCCGCTTCGCCCGCGCGGATCATGTTCACGAAGAGCTTGTCGAAGACCTTCGGGTGCGCCTGCAGCGCCTCCGAGAAGTTGTTGCCCTGGGAGACGCTCTCGGCGATGTTGGCCAGGACGGCCTTGAAGGCGGGGTTGCGCTCCTGCTTGGTGATGAGCTCCAGCGCCCGGAGGAGCGGCAGTCCGGCGATGATCAGCGTCGCGAGCTGACGCGTCATGACGGTGACGTCGTTCTGGGTGATCTTGGAGCCGAACGAGAAGCCCGGCTTGGCGGGGGCCGCGGCCGCCGGGGCCTTGGCGGCGCCGGCTTCCGCCGCGAGCGAGGTCACCATCAGGCCTTTCGCCATGACTTTCTGGCGGGCCTGGGCGGCGTCGGCGGCGTCGATCTTCCCGGTGGTCTGGGCGCCATTGCGGTCGATGGCGGTGTATTTGTATTCAGGCATGGAGGTGCGGAGAGGGTTCAGGTGTACTTGAGGACTTCTTCGATGGAAGTGTGCCCGTCGAAGATGCAGCGCAGGCCGTCCTCGCGCAGGGGACGCATGCCCGACTCGACGGCCTTCTGCTTGAGCACGAGGGTCGGGGCCTTCTGCGTGATGAGGGTGCGGAGCGGGTCGTTGATGGTCATCAGCTCGAAGAGACCTTGGCGGCCCTTGTAGCCGGACCGGTTGCAGTCGGCGCAGCCCTTGCCGTAGTAGAACTTCTTGTTGGCGATCTCGAGCGCGTCGACGCCCAGCATGTTGACGACGTCCTTGTCCGGCTCGTAGGGCGTGCGGCAGGTCTTGCAGACGCGGCGGAGGAGGCGCTGGGCGAGCACGCCTTCGAGGGAGGCCGAGATCAGGAACGGCTCCAGGCCCATGTCGATCAGACGGGTCACGGCCCCGGGAGCGTCGTTGGTGTGCAGCGTCGACAGCACGACGTGGCCGGTCAGGGAGGCCTGCACCGCGATCTGGGCGGTCTCGATGTCGCGGATCTCACCGACCATGATGGTGTCCGGGTCCTGACGGAGGAAGGAACGGAGCGCCGCGGCGAAAGTCAGGCCGACCTGGTGGTTGATCGGCACCTGCATGATGCCTTCGACCTCGTACTCGACGGGGTCCTCGGCGGTGAGGATCTTGACGTCTTCGGTGTTCACCTCGCGCAGCGCCGAGTAGAGCGTGGTGGTCTTGCCCGAACCGGTCGGGCCGGTCACGATGAAGATGCCGTTGGGCCGGCCGACCATGGCGCGGATGCCTTCCTTGATGTCGTCCTGCATCGAGAGCGCCTCGAGGCTCAGGTTGACGACGGTCTTGTCCAGGATACGGAGCACCACGGACTCCCCGAACTGGGTGGGCAGCGTGGAGACGCGGAGGTCGATCTGGCGGCCGCTGATGGTCGTCTTGATGCGACCGTCCTGCGGGACGCGGCGTTCCGCGATGTTCAGCGAGGAGAGGACCTTCACGCGCGCGATGACGGCGGAGGCGAGGTTCTTCGGCGGGGGCGCCATCTCGTAGAGCGAACCGTCGATGCGCAGGCGGATGCGGAACTCGTTCTCGAAGGGCTCGAAGTGGATGTCGGAGGCCTTGGCCTTGACGCCCTCCTGGAGCACCAGGTCGACGAAGCGGATGATGGGCGCCTGGCTCGCCTGCTTGGTGACGTCCTCGTCCGTCACGGCCACGGGTCCGTCCACGGAGTCGAACTCCCCGAGCAGGTCTTCCATCGAGGAAGAGGTCGCCTCGCCGTAGACGCGGACGACGCCGGCCTCGACCAGCGCCGGATCGGCGACGGCGAGCTCGATGTCGCGCTGCAGGATGAAGCTCAGCTCGTTGATGACCGCCGAATTGAACGGGTCCTTCGCGAGCAGGGTGAGCTTGCCGGCCTCGTCGCTCACGGGCAGCACGACGTACTTATGGGCCTGGGCCGGCTTCAGCAGCCTGGCCAGCGCGTCGCCGACCTCGGCGGGCACCGCGGAATAGAACGCCACGCCGAGGTGGTCGGCGACGGCCTGGAGGATGGTGGCGCGGTCCGCGTAGCCGGCGTCGACGAGGCTCTCGCCGAAGGACTTGCCGGTGCTCGCGTGCGACTCCCAGACCTCCGTGGCCTGGGCGGGCAGGAGGAGCCCCGCCTCGAGGGCGATGTCGCGGATTACGTCACTGTGGTCGTCGAACATGATGATGAAGGGTGGCGGATCAGCGGGAACCCGGGCGCAGGCGTTCGCGGAGGGCTTCGGGGTTCTGGCTGTAATCGAGCGCCTCGGACTCCGCGACGACGCCCTGCTGGCAGAGCGCCAGGAGGTCGTTGTCGAGGGTGCGCATGCCGCGCGCCCCGCCCGTCTCGATGTCCGTCATGAGCTGGAAGGTCTTGCCTTCCCGGATCTTGGCCGCGACGCCGTCCGTGCGCACCATCACCTCGAAGGCGGCGACGCGGCGGTCGTCGGTGGTGTGCAGGAGGCACTGGGAGATGACGGCGGACAGCGAGGTCGCCAGCTGGCTGCGGATCTGGTCGCGGGCCGCGGCCGGGAAGGCGTCGATGATGCGGTCCACGGTGCGCGTGGCGCCCGAAGTGTGGAGGGTGCCGAGCACGAGGTGGCCGGTCTCCGCCGCGGTCACGGCGGCCTCGATGGTCTCGAGGTCGCGCATCTCCCCGATCAGGATGACGTCGGGGTCCTGGCGCAGCGCCGCGCGCACGCCCTCCGCGAAGGACGGCAGGTCCTCGCCCACCTCACGCTGGGTGACGAGGCAGTTCTTGTGGGCGTGGGTGTACTCGATCGGATCCTCGATCGTGATGATATGCCCCTGCTGGTTCTCGTTGATCCAGTTGATCATCGAGGCGAGCGTGGTCGACTTGCCGGAACCCGTCGGCCCGGTGACGAGGATGAGGCCGCGGGCGCGGCGCAGCATCTCCTTGATCACGGGAGGCAGGCGGAGGTCTTCGAGCGAGAGCATCGCCGAAGGCAGGAGGCGGAGGACCATGCCGTAACCGCCGTGACCCCGGAAGGCGTTGGCGCGGAGCCGGGTGCCTTCGCGGAAGGTGAAGGCGAAGTCGCAGCCGCCGTCCGCCGCCAGCCGGGCGGTCTGGTTGGCCGGGACGAGGCCGAGCACGAGCGACTCGGCTTCGGCGCGGGTCAGCGCCGGGCCCTCGACGGAGACGATGTCGCCGTTGACGCGGAGGCTCGGGGAGCGTCCGGCGTGGATATGCAGGTCGGAGGCGCCGTTCTCGAGCATGGCCTCCAGCAGCTGGTTCATCGCGTAAGCCATGGGAATCAGATGATGTCGTCGGCGACGGTGGCCCCGAGCACTTCCTCGATCGTCGTCATGCCGGAGGCGACCTTGCGCTGGCCGTCCTCGCGCATGGTGCGCATGCCGGCCTCGCGCGCCTTGCGCCGGAGGTCGACCAGGTTGGCGCCGCCGTAGATCATCTCCTGGATCTCCTCGGTGATGACGAAGAGCTCGAAGACGCCGCGCCGGCCCTTGTAGCCGCGCTCGCCGCACTTGGGGCAGCCCTTCCCCTTCATCGGCGTGGCGTTGGCGAGGTCCTGCTCGGTCATGCCGATGGAATAGAGCTCCTTCGCGGTGGGCCGGTAGGGCGCGGCGCAGGCCTGGCAGTTGCGGCGGACGAGGCGCTGGGCCAGCGCCCCGCGGAGGGCCGCCGAGACGAGGAACGGCTTGACGCCGATGTCCACGAGGCGCGTCACGGCGCTGACGGAATCGTTGGTGTGGAGGGTCGAGAAGACCATGTGGCCGGTCAGGGCCGCGTTGATCGCGATCTCGGCGGTCTCCAGGTCGCGGATTTCCCCGATCATCACGATGTTGGGCGCCTGACGCAGCATGGCGCGGAGGGCGGCGGCGAACGTCATGCCGACGTCGCGCTTGACCTGCACCTGGTTGATGCCGGCCATCTGGTATTCGACGGGGTCCTCGACGGTGATGATCTTCCGGTCGGGCTTGTTGATGTAGTTGAGCGCCGAATAAAGGGTGGTCGACTTGCCGGAACCCGTCGGGCCGGTGACGAGGAAGACGCCGTCGGAACCGGAGATCAGGCCTTGGAACTTGGCCTGGTCGTCCGCGAAGAACCCGAGCTCGGGCAGGCCCAGCTTGAGGCCCTCCTTGTCGAGGATTCGCATGACGATGGATTCGCCGTAGACGGTCGGCAGGACCGAAACGCGCAGGTCGATGTCGCGGCCGCCGGTGCGGGCCTGGATGCGCCCGTCCTGGGGGATGCGCTTCTCGGCGAGCGAGACCTCGGCCATCAGCTTGAGTCGGGAGATGATCGAAGGCTGCAGGCGCTTGGGCGGTCCCTTCATCTCCTGCAGCACGCCGTCGACGCGGAAGCGGACGCGGAACCGCTTCTCGAGGGGCTCGAGGTGGATGTCGGAGGCCTTGCGGCGGATGGCGTCGACGATGAGCGAATTGACGTAGCGGATGATCGGCGCGTCGTCCTCCTTGACGTCGCCCCCCGCCGGCAGTTCGACGGCGAGCGCGTCTTCGACGCCCTTGCCGAGGAGCTCGGAATAAGCGGCGCCGCCGCCGATCTGGCCGCCGTTGTAGCAGCGGGAGATGGCGTCCTTCAGCACGTCCGGCGGAGCGAGCCGGGGATTGATGGCGAGCTTGAGGACCCGCGAGATCGAATCCAGGGTCTCGGTGTCGAGCGGATCGGAGATGGCCAGCAGGAGTTCGGCGCCGTCCATCTGCAGCGGCAGGATGTTGCGGGCTTCGGCCTCGTCGCGGCTGATGAGTTTGAGGATGTCGTCGGTCGGCGAGACCTGGGAGACGTCCACGACCTCCATGTCGAATTCACGGCCGAGCGCGGCGGTGATCGCGGCCCAGGCCACCTTGCCGCCTTCGACCAGCTTGGCCAGCGCGAGGGTGTCGGCGTTCTGCCCCTCCGGCACGGCACCGACGGCGGTCCGGGCGGCGGCGACGTCGGCCGGGGTCACGATGCCCTTGTCCTGGATGAATTGGATGACGTAGTCGTCGGAGGTCGTCACAGGCTGAATTCCGGGCTGGAAGTTGGGGGTAAGGCGGGCGTCCCCCGAAGCGGGGAACGATGGGGACGTGACCCTAAATCCGTGACCCTTGCCCGCAACCGCAAATAATGCCTAAGGCGACGGCGTCGAACTCAGCGGAGAGCGGCCACGAAAGCTTCCACCTGAGCGCGCAGGAAAGCCTGGTCGCCGTCATTCCAAAGCACCACATCGGAACGCTTAACCTTCTCTTCCACAGGCATTTGCGAGCGAATACGCAGATCGATCTGCTCCGGGGCAAGCCCCCTTGCGAGCAAGCGATGACGGCGAACCTCCTCGGAACAGGCGACGCAGACGACGCAGGCGAAGTCGGCGGCGAGATCTTTTTCGAAAAGAAGCGGGATCTCGACGACGTGATGACGGGAAGCGTCCGCGACCGCGACACGCCTCAGTCGGGCGACCTCCGGATGGGTGAGCGCCTCGAGGAAAGCCTTTTCGGAGGGCTGGTCGAAAACCTTGGCGGCGATCCAACCTCGGTCGGGCCGGCCGTCGGCCGCGACGCAAGCCTCGCCCCAACGGGCGCGCAGCTCCGCGACCACCTCAGGAGACTCGAGCACCTGGCGGGCGAGCAGGTCGGCGTCGACGACGTGGAAACCCAACCCGGCAAAGCAGGCGGCCGCCGCGGACTTGCCGCAACCGATGCCGCCCGTGAGTCCGATGACCATGCCCTACCCTACCCACCCGGCCCGCCGAGGGCAAACCTCAAGCAGGGGTGGGTGAGGACTGCAGGCCGGGGCCGGCGTCGGCGGCCGGAGACGAGGCAGGCTGCGTCGCCTCCGGGGTCGTCGGCGCCGCGGGAGCGGCGGCGGCGATCGGCGTCTGGATGGCGCCGGTCTTGAGGATTTCCATCACGTGCACGCCGTCGAGGGTCTCGTGCTGCAGGAGGGCCTCGGCGATCTTGCGATGGGCTTCGGCGTGCTCGGCGATCAGCTTCTCGGCGCGGGCGTACTGCTCCTGGACGATGGCCGTGATGGCTTCGTCGATGCGGCGGGCGGTGGCGTCGCTGTGGTTCTGGGTGCGCGAGATCTCGCGCCCGAGGAAGACGGTGTCGGAGTTCTCCCCGAAGGCGATCGGGCCGAGGTCGCTCATGCCCCAGTCGCAGACCATCTGTCGGGCCATGCGGGTGGCCTGCTTGATGTCGCTCGAGGCGCCGTTGGAGATCTCTCCGGAGATGACCTTCTCGCCGACGCGGCCGGCCATCGCCATGCAGATGTAATCCAGGAGGCGGCGACGCGAATACCCCAGGATCTCCTTGGTGGGCATGAGCATCGCCATGCCCAGGGCGCGACCGCGCGGGACGATGGTGACCTTGTGCAACGGCAGCGCGCCGTCGTCGATCAGCGCCTGCACGATCGCATGGCCGGCCTCGTGGTAGGCGGTGTTGCGGAGGTCGACGGGGTCCATCACCTTCTTGCGCTCGCGGCCGTAGGCGATCTTGTCGCGGGCTTCCTCGATGTCGGCCATCTCGACCTTGTCATGGCCGCGGCGACCGGCGTGGAGGGCGCCCTCGTTGAGGAGGTTGGCGAGGTCGGCGCCCGACATGCCGGTGGTGATCCGGGCGACGCGCTGGAGGTCCACCGAAGGGGCGAGCTGGAAACGCTTGGCATGCACGGCCAGGACCGCTTCGCGGCCGCGCAGGTCCGGCAGATCGACGAAGACCTGGCGGTCGAAGCGGCCGGGCCGCAGGAGGGCGGAGTCGAGCACGTCGGAGCGGTTGGTGGCCGCGATGACGATGACGCCCGCCTGGCCGTCGAAGCCGTCCATCTCGACGAGCAAGGAATTGAGGGTCTGCTCGCGCTCGTCGTTGCCGCCGCCGACGCCCGCGCCGCGCTGACGGCCGACCGCGTCGATCTCGTCGATGAAGATGATGCAAGGCGCGAGCTTGCGGGCCTGCTCGAAGGTGTCACGGACGCGCGCGGCGCCGACGCCGACGAACATCTCGACGAAATCGGAGCCGCTGATGCTCAGGAAAGGCACGCCGGCCTCGCCGGCCACCGCGCGGGCGAGGAGCGTCTTGCCCGTGCCGGGAGGGCCGACCATCAGGACGCCCTTCGGGATGCTGGCGCCGATCTTGGTGAAGCGCTTGGGGTCCTTGAGGAAATCGACGATCTCCTTGACCTCTTCCTTGGCCTCGTCGCAGCCGGCGACGTCCTTGAAGGTCGTCGCCTCCTTCTCGTTCGCGTTCAGACGCGCGCGGGACTTGGCGAACTGCATCGCGCCCCGGTTGGCGTTCTTGAGGAAGCGGTACATCATGAACAGCACCACGCCCGAGATGAGCAAGGTGGGGAGCACGTTGTAGAGGAACATCGTCCAGCCGGTCTGGGCGGGGACTTCCTTGAAGGAGTCGCGGGGGACCGACGCCCGGAGGGCCTCGAATTCCTTCTCGGTGAGATGCCCGTCGGCGACGAACCGGGCCTTCTCGTCTTCCTTGGCGCCGGAGACCTCGAGCTCGCCGGTGACATGGACCCAGCGCTCGGAACCGGCGGTCGGGTTCGGCTGGAGGGTCAGGTTCTTGATCTTCTTCTCCTGGGCGTAGGCCAGCACCTGGGTGACCTCGAGCTTCTGGACGGCGTTGCGTGAGTCCGCGCCGGGGATGTTGAAGAGCGCGATGATGGCCACCATGAGCAGGAGCCAGACGAAGACCGGCTTGGCGTTCAGGCGCGGACCGTTTTTATTATCATTCGGCTGGTCGTTTTGACTCATGGGCGGTGTTTCAACCTAAGCAGGGCCCAAGCCAAGTCAAACGGAGAGCCCCCCGCATGGGGCCATCCAGCCTCGACGCCTCCGCCGGAGGCAGGCCGGGCACCCAGAGGATCTCCGGGCCGCCGAGGACGACGGGCAAGCCGTCCCGCATTTCCGCGGGGATCTTACGGTTGATGAGCAGGTCGGAAAGCTTCGCGGACCCCGGAGCGCCCAGCGGCTGATAACGGTCGCCGTCGATGCGGCCCCGCCAGACCAATGGCCCGGACGGGGCGCGGAGGTAGGCTTCGCGCGCGGGCGAAATGTCCCCGCGGGACAAGATTGCCCAGAGCGCCTCGTCCACATCCGTGATCTCGGCGAGGAGCCCGCACTCGTCATCGGCGCAGCCGGTCGCGAGCGGGCGCAGACGCGGACCGAAGGAAGGCGCGGCCTCGCCGGGCAGGGTCAGCGCGCCGGCCTTCACGCGGACGACCCGGCCGCGCACGACGGACTGCGCGTCGCCGCCGGAACGGATCGCCGTCGCCAACGGACGCAAGGATTCGACGCCGGGGTCGCCGACGCCATGCAACTGGAGGAAACCGCGGAGACATTCCTGGATCAGGGCCTCGGGCCGGCCCTTGAGCGGCCCGACCGGCAGGCGTCCGGCGGCGTCGACGACGCAGCCGAGTTCCGCCGCCCAGGCGGCCAAGGCGGCCTGCGCATCATCGAGGATCCGGGCGGAGCGGGCGAAGCCTTCGGCGTAACCGGGGCCCAAGGCGGCTTCGCCGCCCTGCGCGAGCCAGGCGCGGACACGATTACGCGCGGCTACCGGCAGGGCGTTCGTCGCGTCCTCCCGCCATGGGATGCCGGCGCCCCGCAGGCCGGCGACCAGCCCGGCCTTGGTGACGCCGGCGGCGATCAGCGGTCGCCGGCGGACATGGCCGTCGCGGAAGACCTGCGTGACGCGCGGGGCCGCGAGGCCCGCCAGGCCGGCGCCGCGGGCGAGCCGGAGCAGCACGTTCTCGGCGACGTCGTCGAGGTGATGCGCGGTGCAGAGGCATCCGTATCCGAGCACGGCGCGCCGCTCGGCGAAGAAACCGTCGCGCGCCGCGCGCAGGGCGGCCTCCGTCGCCGGCCCTTCCTCCGCCCGCGAAGCGACGTCGCACGGGACGCCCAACGCGGCGCAGAACGCGACGACGAAACGGGCGTCCTCCGCGGAAACCTCGCCGCGCACGCGGTGGTCGAAATGCAGGACGCGCAGACGCGGACGGAGCGCTTCATCCGCCCAGAGGACGCAGAGCAGATAGACGGAATCGGCGCCGCCGGAGACCGCGACGGCGAGCGGCCCCGCCGGGAAAGGGCACGACGGGAGCCGCGGCAGCCGCAAGGCGGCCGCGCGCAGGGCGTCGGGGCTGGGCAGGCTCATCGGCACGCGGCCCAGACTAGGCGCAGCCGCGGCCGTGCCAATCCAAAGCGACGCTCAGAACGAAAGGGTCTCCTTGCCGTACCAGCGACGCAAGGCCGCGGGCACCCGCACGGTGCCGTCGGGCTGGAGGTTGTTCTCCAAGATGGCGGCGAGGACGCGCGGCAGGCCGAGGCCGGAACCATTGAGCGTGTGCACGAACTCCGGCTTCCCGTCCTTGGAGCGGAAACGGATGCCGGCGCGGCGGGCCTGGAAGTCCGTGAAATTGGAACAGCTCGAGACCTCGAGCCAGCGCTTCTGGCCCCCCGCCCAGACTTCGAGGTCGTACTGCTTGCTGTGCGAGAAGCCGATGTCTCCGGCGCAGATGAGGAGGACGCGGTAAGGGAGCTCGAGCTTCTGGAGCAGTCGCTCGGCGTCGCCGCGCAGGAGTTCGAGCTCCTCGAAGGACTTGTCCGGATGCGTCCACTTCACGAGCTCCACCTTGTCGAACTGGTGGAGGCGGTTGAGGCCGCGGACATGCGCCCCCCAGCTGCCGGCTTCGCGGCGGAAGCACGGCGTGTAGCCGGCCCGCTTCACGGGCAGCGCCGCCTCATCGAGGATCTCGTCGCGGAAGAAATTCGTGACGGGCACCTCCGCCGTCGGGATCAGGTAGAAGTCATCCGTCTGCGCGTGGTACATCTGGCCCTCCTTGTCGGGCAGCTGACCGGTGGCGGTGGCGGACGCGGCGTTGACCAGCAGCGGCGCGTGGACCTCGGTGTAGCCGTTGGCGCCGGCCTCCTCGAGGAAGTACTGGATGAGGGCCCGGACCAGGCGGGCCATGTCGCCGACGTAGAAAGGGAAGCCCGCGCCGGTGACCTTCACGCCGCGCTCGAAGTCGATGGCCTTGTTGAACCAGGCGATGTCCCAGTGCGGCTTGGCGGCGGCCGAGACGAGCCTGGACTGGTCGCCCCACTCGAGGACGACCTGGTTGTCGGCCTCGGTGCGGCCGGCGGGGACGGACGGGTGCGGGATGTTCGGGACGGACAGGGCGGCGGCCTTCATCTGCTCCTCGGCTTCGGCGACCTTCTTCTCGAGCTCCTTCACCTTGGCGGAGGCGGCCTTCATCTCGGCGACCTTCGCCTGGAATTCCGGCGAACCTTTCGGCATCGCGGCCATCTCCTTGTTCGCGGCGTTCTGCGCGGAACGGGCGGCCTCGAATTCGGCCACCGCCCGGCGGCGGGCCTCGTCGGCGGCCAGCACGGCGTCGAGGTCGACCTGGAATTTCTTCCGGGCGACGCCTTGGCGGACGAGGTCGATGTTTTCGCGAAGGAACTTAGGGTCCAGCATAGGCCGACTTTGCCCAAAGTCCCCGTCCGAGGGCAACGGGGAATTATCGCCCGCGGCGGATTCGGCGGGCCAGGAAGCGGGCCAGCCAAAGCGCCTGCCTCCGGTCCGCGCCGACATCAATCTTCAGCGGCTCGCCTTGCCGCAGTCTCAGGACGCACGCATAACCGGTAGCATACCCGCCCTTCTTACGGCTGGTCTCTTCTTCCAGTTCGGCCGAAACGACGTCCGTCCAAGCCGCCGTGCGGGTCGAATACAGGCCGAGGCCGCCCTTGCGGATGCGGAGGCTGCCGTCAGGGGCGGAGTCGACGACGAACCGGCCGAAGGTCGCCATGAAGGAGAGGAAAAAGAGGAAGACCGAACCGGCCAGGAACGGCAGACCGAAGAGCGACATGACCAGGTCGAACTCCCCTCTGACGATCTGCGAACCGTAGATCCCGCCGAGCGAACCGCCGGACCAGATCAAAGTGAACGGCACCAGGAAGAAGCCGACGCAACTGCGCGTCGAAATCGTCAGCCGGAAGCCATCCATCGTCTCGACGAGGCTCACTCCCTCGGGCGGGGCCTCGACGGGCTGGAGCGGCCTTTTTTCATAAGGCACCGCGGCCTGGCTGGCCGCCAACGGGAAAGGCTTCTCGCAGAAGCGGCAGACGGCCAGCCCCTGCGCCGGCGCGAGGTCGGCCGTCGCGATCGGCAGACCGCAGTCGGGGCAATGGAACTCCACCCCGCCTTGATAGCCGCGCCGCCCGCGCGGTGACAGCCTGAAAACAAAAAGCCCCGCGGCAAGGACCGCAGGGCTTTTCAGGAAAGACGGCGCAAGATCAGACGCGGCTGGCCTCGGCGGCGAAGACCTCGTCCGCGCGGAAGAAGCGGCGGACTTCGGCTTCGGCGGCGGCGGGGCTGTCCGAGGCGTGACAGACGTTACGCATCATCTCGGTGCCGAAATCACCGCGGATCGTGCCCTTGGGCGCGATCTTGGAGTTGGTCGGACCGAGGAGCTCACGGACCCGGGCGATCACGTTCTCACCCGAGAGCACGGCGATGATGACCGGACGGGAGGACATGAAGGCCTCGATTTCCGGATAGAAAGGCTTGTCGGCCACATGGGCGTAGTGCTCGCGCAGCTGGGCGGAGGTCAGGCGGGCCATCTTGCAGGCCAGGAGGTCGAAACCGGCGGCGTCGAAGCGGGCGAGGACCGTGCCGCAGAGACGCTGCTCCATGCAGTCGGGCTTCAAGATGATGAGGGTCTTTTCCATGTGTGTCGGCTTCGGACTGAAGCGTTGTTCAAAATGCGTTTTTCAGGCCGTCAGCACAAGCCTGAATGACGGAAATACGCCCAAAACCTTCATTAACCCCGGTAGAGCAGGCAAACGGCTTGGACGGCCAGCGCCTTCCCCTGCCCGATCGAGTCCATTCCCTCGTTGGTCGTAGCCTTGATGCCCACCTGATCAGGGGAAATACCCGCGATTTCCGCGACCTTGAGCTTCATGGCTTGGACATGGGCCATGACCTTCGGCCTTTCGCCGATGATCACGATATCCAGGTTGCCGATCAGCCACCCCCCTTGGGCTTTCGCCTCCGCGGCGGCCCGACGCAAGATGACCGCCGAATCCAGCCCGCGCAGCGCCGGATCGGTGTTCGGGAAGTAATGCCCGATGTCCCTCAGGCCGGCGGCCCCCAGCACGGCATCGGCGGCGGCGTGCAGCAGGACGTCGGCGTCGGAATGGCCCTCCGGGCCGACGTCGGAAGGAATCAAGACGCCGCCCAGGACGCAGGGACGACCGCTCACCAAGGGGTGGATGTCGTACCCGAGGCCGATGCGAAACGGAGGCGGGGGCGTGTGCATGGGTGTTTTTTAGGCGAGAAAGCGGTCAAAGGGAAGCCCGCTCACAAAACCCTTGAAACGACCCTGCCCAAGGGACATTTTAACGGCCTGACGGTCTTAAGGCGCGGTAGCCAAGTGGTAAGGCCGGGCTCTGCAAAAGCCCCATGCGTCGGTTCAATTCCGACCCGCGCCTCCAGTTTCAAACAAGAAGGGCGTCCCTTGCGGGACGCCCTTCTCCTTGCCGGCGGCGGCCGACCTCAGCGGACGGTCTTGCTGAGGTTGGCCACGCCGTTGACCTTCGAGTTCACGCGCAGGCGCAGGCCGTTGAGGCGGATGAAGCCGGTGGCGTCGTCCTGGTTGTAAGCCTTGGTCGGGTCCGCTTCCATCGTGGCGATGTGCGGGTTGTAGAGCGAACGGGCGCTCTTGCGGCCGGCCACGTAGACGCCGCCCTTGTAGAGCTTGACGCGGACGGTGCCGGTGACGTTGCGCTGCGACTCGGTGATGAGCGCCTGGAGGGCGAGGCGCTCCGGCGCGTACCAGAAGCCGTTGTACACGAGGGTGGCGTAACGGGGCACGAGCGAGTCGCGCAGGTGCATGACCTCGCGGTCCATGGTCAGGGACTCGATCTGGCGGTGGGCGAAGTGCAGGATGGTGCCGCCCGGGGTCTCGTAGACGCCGCGGCTCTTCATGCCGACGAAGCGGTTCTCGA
>JACCDS011104010.1_pt1 | contig 30694 bp, 20 predicted proteins | sample 7446441 | NCBI WGS metagenome assembly JACCDS01 (sample SAMN15323445, study PRJNA562643) | freshwater metagenome | isolation source: river surface water | place: USA:Blue River Watershed | collected 2017-08-17
GGCATTGAGCAGGGTGATGGTGCTGCCGCTGGTGCCCACGCCATTGGCGTTGACCGGGTTGACGGTGATGCCGCTTACATACCCTTGCGCGTCATAGCTGTAGTTCACCCGGCTACCGCTGGGGTAGGTGATGGCGGTGAGCTTGTCCATCGCGCTGCCGGTGTCGCCCCAGCTGTAGCCGGTGGTGAAGGTCTTGCCACTGATGGTGGTGATCTTGGTGGTCAGGCGGCCCAGGGCGTCGTGGGTGTAGGTGGTCTGGCCGGACTCGTCCGTCATCTTGGTGAGCTCACCCTTCTCGGCCGGGGTGGGGGTGGTGCCACCGTCGTGCTCGAAGGTGGTGGCGCTGCCCGTGGGGTAGCTGATGCTGGTCACCCGGTCCAGGTTGTCATAGACGTAGGTGGTGGTCTTGCCGCGCGAGTCGGTGCTGGTGAGTACATTGCCCTTGGCGTCATAGGTGTACTGAGTGGCACCCGTGTCCGGGCTGCTCTGGCTGGTGACGTTGCCCAGGCCGTTGGGCGTGTAGTTGGTGGCCAGGTTCCTGGGGTCGGCCACCTGGGTCAGACTGTCGGCCAGGTTGTAGCTGTAACCCGTGACGGTGGGGCTGCTGGAGCCGGTGTTGGGCGGTTGCTGGGTCTGGATGGGGCGGCCCAGGCTGTCGTAATAGATATAGGTGGCCAGGCCGTTGGGGTCGACCATGGTGTTGATGCGGCCCATGGCGTCGTAACCATACTGCCAGGTCATGCCCGTGCGCGGGTTCACCGTGAGGCTCACGCTGCTGGAGCTGGCGGCCTGGTTGCTGATGTCGCCGGCGTAGGCCGCGCTCAGGGTATGGCTGCCCACGCCCAGGCTGTTGATGCTGAAGGTGGCGGCACCGCCGTTGACGTTGGCCGTGCCCAGGGGGCCCGATCCGCTGGAGAAGGTGACTAGGCCGCTGGGGAGGTAGCCACCGACCACCTTGGCCGTCAGGGTGACGTTCTGGCCCAGGCTGGCGGTGGCGCTGGAGAGACTCAGGGTCAGGGTGGGAGCCGCGGCCGTGACGGTCTGGGTCAGCGCACTGGAGGTGCTGGTGGAGTTGTTGGTGTCACCGGCGTACACGGCGGTCAGGCTGTGGCTGCCGCCACTCCAGGCGCTGTAGTTCAGGGTGGCCACGCCGCTGCTCAGGGTGGCCGTGCCCAGGGTGGTGGCGCCGTTCTTGAAGGTGACCAGACCGGAGGGGGTGGCGCCGCTGACGGTGGCCGTGAGGGTCAGGCTTTGGCCGGCGGTGCCGGGGTTGACGCTGCTGGCCAAGGCCGTGGTGCTGGCGTACTTGTTGACGACCTGACTGAGCGCAGCCGAGGTGCTGGTGTTGTTGGTGGTGTCCCCGTTGTAGACGGCCGTGATGCTGTGGCTGGCCACATTCAAGGTGCTCAGGCTGTAGGTGGCGACGTTGCCCGTGAGGTTGACCGTGGCCAGGATGGTGGTGCCGTCCTTGAAGGTGACAGTACCCGTAGGCGAGAGACCCGTGACACTGGCGGTGAAGGTGACGTTCTGGCTATAGGCCGAGGGGTTGGCGCCGCTGCTCAGGGCCGTGCTGGTGGTGTATTTGTTGACGGTCTGGGTCAGCACGGCCGAGGTGCTGGTGTTGTTGTTGCCGTCACCCGCATACACAAGCGTGATGCTGTGTGCGGCAATGCTCAGGGTGCTGGTGGCCAACGTAGTGGTTCGGCTGTTGCCCGTACCAGCGAGCGTGCCGGTACCCAGCACCGTCGCCCCGTCCTTGAAGGTGACGTCACCCGTAGGCGCCTGACCGGTGACGGTGGCGGTGAAGGTGACGTTGGCATTGAAGGTGGAGGGGTTCAGGCTGGAGGTGACCACACTGGTGCTGCTGGCCTTGTTGACGGTCTGGGTCAACGCACTGGAGGTGCTGGTGGCGTTGTTGGTGTCGCCGCTATAGACGACGGTGATGCTGTGGGTGCCGACGGCCAGGGAGTTGACGGCCAGGGTGGCCGTGCGGCTGTTGCCGGTACCAGCCAGATTGCCGCTGCCCAGGTCGGTGGCGCCGTCCATGAAGGTGACGCTGCCCGTGGGGGCGTTGCCGGTCACGGTGGCGGTGAAGGTGACGTTGGTGCTGGTGCTGTAGGCCGAGGGGTTGGTGCCGGAGGTCACCGTGCTGGTGGTGCTGACCTGATTGACGACCTGGCTCACCGCGCTGGAGGTGCTACTCGTGTTGTTGGTATCGCCTGTGTACTCGGCAGTAAGGCTGTGGCTGCCCACGCTCAGGGAGGAAACGTTCAGGGTGGCCACGCCGCTGCTCAGGGCACCGGTACCCAGAGTGGTGGAGCCGTTTTTGAAGGTCACCGTGCCACTGGGGGACTGGCCCGTGACCGTCGCCGTGAGCGTGACGCTCTGGCCTAAGCTGGCCGGGTTGGCAGTGGAAGCCAGAGTGGTTGTGCTGGCGGCTTGGTTCACCACTTGAGCTACCCCACTGGAGGTGCTGGCGGCGTAGTTGGTATCACCAGCATAGACAGCGCTGAGGTTGTGACTTCCCAGACTCAGGGCCGACGTGGCCAAGGTGGCCACGCCAGCGTTCAAGGTGCCGATGCCCAGGGTGGTGGCACCATCCATGAAGGTAACGATGCCACTGGGGTTGCTGCCGGTGACCGTCGCCGTCAGCGTGACGCTCTGGCCTAAGCTGACCGGGTTGGCACTTGACGTCAGTGCGGTCGTGGTCACCGCTTGATTGACCACTTGTGCCACAGCAGCCGAGGTACTGGTGGCATTGTTGGCATCGCCCGCGTAGACAGCGGTCAGGTTGTGGCTGGCTGCGCTCAGCGCGCTGGTGCTAAGGGTGGCGATGCCAGCATTCAAGGTGCTGGTTCCCAATGGGCTGGCGCCGTCCATGAAGGTGACCGTGCCAATGGGGGACTGACCCGTGACGGTGGCCGTAAGCGTGACACTCTGGCCAAAGCTGACCGGGTTGGCGCTCGAGGTCAGTGTCGTTGCGCTGCTGGCTTGGTTCACCACTTGTGCCACTCCGCTCGAAGCGCTTGGACTATTGTTGGTGTCCCCGGCGTATTCAGCGCTGAGGGTGTGCGTCGCCGCGCTCAGGGTGGCGATGCTCAGGGTGGCCACGCCATTGCTCAGGGTACCGCTGCCCAGGGTGGTCGCACCATCCTTGAAGGTGACCGTACCTGTAGGCGTCTGGCCGGTGACGGTGGCGGTCAGGGTGATGCTCTGACCGAAGCTGGCCGGGTTGGCGCTCGAGGTCAGTGTCGTGCTGCTGCTGGCCTGGTTTATGACCTGAGCGACTGCGGCTGAGGTGCTGCCGACGTTGTTCACATCGCCGCCATAGACAGCGGTCAGACTGTGGCTGGCTACGCTCAGCGCGCTGGTGCTGAAGGTGGCCACACCGGCATTCAAGGTGCCGGTGCCCAAGGTGGTGCCGCCGTCCATGAAGGTGACCGTACCAGCGGGGGACTGCCCCGTGACAGTAGCCGTGAGGGTGACACTCTGGCCAAAGCTAGATGGGGTGACGCTCGAGGTCAGCGTCGTGCTGCTGCTGGCCTGGTTGACGGTCTGAGCCAGCACAGCCGAGGTACTGGCCACGTTGTTAGTGTCCCCGGCGTACTCGGCCGTAAGGTTGTGCGCTCCCACGCCCAGACTGGCGAGGCTCAGGGTGGCCACGCCGTTGCTCAGGCTGGCGGTGCCCAATACCGCAGCACCATCTTTAAAAGTGACCGTGCCACCGGGGCCGCTACCCGTGACGGCGGCTGTCAGCGTGATGCTCTGGCCAAAGTTGATCGGGTTGACGCTGCTGCTCAAACCTGTGGTCGTGGCGACCTTGGTGACCACCTGGGCCAACACGGCCGAGGAACTGGCCCCGTTGTTGGTGTCGCCGCCATAGACCGCAGTCAGGTTATGAGAACCACCCGTCAGGGCCGCAGTTGTCAGACTGGTCACCCCGTTACTCAGGATTCCTGTGCCCAGCACCGTCGCACCGTCCATGAAGCTGACCGTTCCACCAGGGCTGCTGCCGCTCACGGTAGCCGTCAGCTCGATGCTCTGGCCGTAGGAACTTGGATTAGCGCTGCTGGTCAGCACGGTAGTGCTTGGGGGCGGACTCACCACCTGCGCCACGACACTCGAAGTGCTGGCAGCGTTGCTGGTATCGCCGCCATAGACCGCGGTCAGGTTATGAGAACCACTCGCCAAGACCGCGGTTGTGAGACTGGCCACGCCGTTGCTCAGGGTTCCTGTACCCAGCACAGTCGCAGCGTCCATGAAGCTGACCGTGCCGCTGGGGCTGCTGCCGCTGACCGTAGCCGTCAGCGTGATGCTCTGGCCAGAGGCACTGGGATTGGCACTGGAGACCAAACCGGTCGTAGTGGCGGCCGTGTTCACAATCTGGTTAAGTGCACCCGAGGTGCTTGTGCTGTTCAGAGTGTCGCCGGCATAGACAGCTGTGATGCTGTGATTGGCCGGGGCCAGCCCACTGGCGGCGTAGGTAGCGCTGCGAGTGTTGCCGCTACCGCTCAAGGAACTGGTGCCCAGAGTGGTAATGCCGTCTTTGAAGGTAACGTTACCTGTGGGAGTGAAGCCCGTAACGCTGACGGCAAAGATGACGCTAGCACCAAAATTGGAAGGATTGATGCTGCTGGTAACGGCCGATGTGGTTTGAGCCTTACTGATCGTGAAAGATTGCGGCCAAGGAGATTGACTAGGCAGGTTATTAACGTCTCCCTCATAAACCGCTGTCAGACTCTTGGCGCCCGGCGTCGTGAAAGTGACCGTCAAATTAGCCGAGGGGGAGTTGCCTCCATTGCTGGGAAAACTTACGCTACCCAATGTGGTCGCGCCATCCATGAGGGTCACCGTACCGGTTGGAGCACTGCCCGTGACACCGACACCGAAAGTGACGGGCAGACCAACCTGCGGCAACCCTCCCCCTGACGGCAACCCCAGGTACGTTGTCGTCGCGACTGCAGCATGCGCTGCCGGCGCCAACAGCCAGGCAGCACACAACCACAGCAACACCCTCTTGGCGGATCGTGCGGCCCAAAGCGCCCCGCGCTTCAGATGAAGCGACCCAAGATCGTTCTGGAAAAAGCTCATGTTGTCCTCTCTCCCTGATATCTGTGCAAACAGCGCCGGGCACGCCAGTGTTTGTCCCAGGCGCATGAATCCGTTTCTTCTACTGTGCCGCCCCTGTGACTTGCTGCAGGCGGTTCAAAGCGTCATAGCTGCGGCTGATGCTGCGCTGCAGGACACCCGTCGGGTCCTTGACTTCTTCTGCGATACGGTTGCCGACGTTGTCCAGGGTGTAGTTGACCGAGTTGCCTTTGGCATCGGTCACTCCCACCAGACGATGCGCGGCGTCGTAGTTGTAGCTCAGGGTGGTTCCGTCGGGCTGAACAACCCCAGTGAGCTGGCCTACGCCGTCGTAGGTGTAGCTGGTGGTGCGCCCTGCCCCGCCGGGTGCTGTTGCGGTCACCGTGCTGACCCAGCCTCTCGTGGTGTAGGTGATGTCTGTCACTACGCCTTTGGCGTCGATCATCTGGCGGACTCGGCCGGCCCTGTCGTACTGGGTGTACTGGGTCACGTGGCCTGCGGGGTTCGTGATGCGCTCCAGGTCGCCTACTGCGTGACCGATGTCAGCAGGCATCGGTAGGGGGCCATGGTTCGGAAACTCAGTCGTTGGCAGCGTGAAATTGGCTACGTAACGAGCTACGCCCTTAGTAATTCGAAGATCGTCAATATGGCCGTTGAAGTTCCAAGCACCCGTTACTTCAACAGAGCCGCTTGAGCGGTTCGAGCCAATAACCAGAGCGGTGTTTGTATCTTGGCCTGCGCCGATGGCCGAGGCATTTGTGGCAACCAACACACCGTCACGGAATAGACGCAAAGTATTTCCCGAGCGCGTCACCGCTACATGAACCCATTGATTCAATGGAAAGGCCATCGTATCTGTTACGCCAACATATGCGCTGTTGGAAGTCCATAACGCAAATGACAAATACGCAGTACTTTCAATGAGGGCAAGACTCCATCCACGCGCGACACCGATATTGTCCCGACTAACGATAAAGTCAAACTGCCCCGCAGCTGTTGGACGGTTGGTTGCGTAGACCCATGACTCGACGGTGAAGTCACCGCCATCAAAGTGAAAATCTTGACTATTGGGCGCAAGTAGGTAATCACCTGTCCCGTCAAAGCTCATAGATGAGCCACCAAATTTGCTTTGTGCTGTACTGATTTTTGCATTGCCAGCAACAGAAACTTCTTTGGACGTCGCACTGCTATCAAACACCGACGTGGAGTTATTGGTGCCGTCGGCATGCAACAAGAGCGATACTGTGTCGTAATCGACGTCGTACAACCCCTGCGAGCTGATAGAGAATGCCGAGTCACCATAGTAGTTGTAGCTGGTCGTACGATTGTTTTCGTCCGTACTCGTGAGCACCCGACCACCCGCATCGTAAGTAAAAGTGCGCACCTTTGCTGCGACACTGGTGTCGATGCTGGAACCTCCAAAGGCAGTACTGCTAGGCGTGTAATTGGCCGCGTACCGGGACTGTCCCAGTGTGACTCGAACATCATCCAGGAACCCCTTGAACGGGATGCTGCTCCACTGTGCATTGCCAAGGCGGAAGTCTGTGGCCGTGGTTCCAATAGCTGAGGCACAGGCCGTCGACGCGGCGGACACACCGTTGATGTAAATAGTGCAAGTCGTTCCGCTACGCACCAATGCGAAATTGGTCCATTGATTTAGCGGCGCACTATTGGCTGGACTACTGAAGTTCGAGTTGCCAGCGTAGTACCATTGAAGTTGAGTGTTAACAAAATACAGCAGACTGTGACCAGCGCTAGCTGAGTTGAAGTTGCTGTAGACCGTTCCTTGAGTCGTTGCCGTCGGGTAGATCCACCCTTCGATGGTGAGGTCGCCCGTGCCTACGATCGTACTGGCGGCAGGAAAAGAAAGATAGCTTGAAGACGTGCCGTCAAAGTAGGCCGACGCACTACCGAATTTGCTTTGAACGGTACTGATAGCTGTATTACCACTGACCGTTGCTGTCTTGGGACTACTACTGCTATCCACAAACGATTTGGACCCATTCACGCCATCAGCGTGTAACAAGAGGCTGACCTTGTCGTACGAAAGATCCCACGTTATCGGGTTGCCTCCGCTAGCCTCCAGAAGCGCCTGCTCCACCTGCTTGCACACCACCGGCATCGGTTTGCCATTGGGCAGGTTCGCCGCGGATCTGCAATTTGCCGATGCGTTGTTGTTGAACGGATCGGGCTGCCCTTGATAGACAGTAGTGGTTCTGCGCGTTGGCTCATTGACCTGTACCGGCAGCCGCCAGTCGGGGTGCCAGACCGTCGTGATCTTACGCGCACCGGTGGGTAGCGTGGCATTGCTTGCCGTTACGGTGGAGCATGCGACGCTCGTCGCCAAACCTTCGACGCGCACCGTCTCGCGGTTGCTGCTGTCGTAGGCATAGCAGATACGGTTACCCTGGAAGTCATCTTTGAACTGCGGGTTGCCGTTGGCGTCATAGGCAGAACTGCTATTACCGGCACTGCAGCCGGAGCCGGCTGGCTGGCTCATACCAGTCAGGACGGCTTCCCCTAAGATAGTAGTGGCACTGAGTTCAGCGCTGTAGCCTGACGGCGTTGTCAGCGTTATGCCTGAAGGAGCTTGCCAGTCGTGATATCGGTACAGAATATCGTTCGCAGAATCATAATTTTCTGTTATCACCACAGCTGGCGGCGTTACATAGTTGACACTATATTGATTTACACCCCCGGCATAACCAGTGGAGATTGCTAGCCCGGCACTGTCATAGGTGAAGGTAGCGTAACGGTTATTGCCCTCATCGACAACTCCTGTCAACGCCCAGGGAAACGTTGAATTCTCATAGAGAAACTGACGTACTTTTCCATCTGACCAAGTCAGCGAAATCAGATTGCCGCTGGCATCGTAGCCGGTGGTTATCGCCTGACCTGTCGGATCAATAATGCGGGAAACACGACCATCGAATGCAGCAACGCCACCTGCGGGGAGTAGGTATTCAAATCGAATATTCCGTCCGGCGTTATCTCTGACCCCTATGAGATAGCCGGCGGCTGGTGCCGTCACGCTAGCGCCCAAGCTATACGTGTACGTTAGAGAATTTCCGACCATATCGACCAGGCCAATCAGCTGACCGCTGCCGTTGTAAGTTTCAACTACTTTATTGACTGCATCAACATACCTATATACGCCGCCAATGTTCGTTAACTGTCCGGTCACATCACCATCGGCCACCCAAGCGCCGCTTTGGATGCGAAACTGCACTACTGTGCCATCCCCGCGGAAAAGTTTGGCGCCAAAAACTTGATTGGTAATCAACAACTTACGATGCAGGCTACTTAGCCACAAGCTTCCTAATGCTGGCAAGTCTCCCAACTCATTGGCTGAAACGCCGGCAGCATTCGCCACCAACGCTCTCGCGCTGCTGTATGTCAGATTGAGCAGTTGCCCACCAACAACCAGACTTGTCGCCACAACCTCCTGCTTGTTACCCGTAAGTGGATAAATCGGATTACCGGCCTTCGGCCGGCAAGTGTTCGATGGCGGCGGCTTGGCATCCCTGTAAACATCAACCACCCGCTGCACCGCAAAGTCGTAGGTACCCGACCAAGACCCCCAATCCGTAGCACCATTGTTAAGAAATTCCCACTGGACATAACACCGATTGGCGCTAGTAAGCTGAGCAACATACCCCCTGTAAATCGCATTTTTTCGATCGCAGAGGGGCAAGGATATGGTCGCACCTTGGCACGCAGCTGCAGTAGATGGATACCATTTGGCACCAGCTGCGACGCATGCCTCTGGGTTGGTCGAATTGGGATCTGACCCAAAGGGAATACGGTAGTTCTCTGCACAAGCCACGCCAACCGCAGCAAGCGATAACAGAAATACAAGCTTCCGTCTCTGCAAACTTATAACTTGAAGTAGCGATCTCATCACACCCTCTGTTCTCTTGAACTTTTTTAACGTGAATACCGAAAGCGTTGCGAAATACAGCTGAAGCCATCAACCTGTATGAATCAAACGTCACCGCCTTATTGGGCGCCCCCTGTGACTTGCTACAGGCGGTTCAAAGCGTCATAGCTGCGGCTGATGCTGCGCTGCAGGACACCCGTCGGGTCCTTGACTTCTTCTGCGATCGGTTGGCTACGTTGTCCAGGGTGTAGTTGACCGAGTTGCCCTTGGCATCGGTCACTCCCACCAGACGGTGCGCGGCGTCGTAGTTGTAGCTCAGGGTGGTTCCGTCGGGCTGAACAACCCCAGTGAGCTGGCCTACGCCGTCGTAGGTGTAGCTGGTTATCCGCCCCGCTCCGCCTGGTGCTGTCGCTGTGACTGTATTTACCCAGCCGCGCGGGGTGTAGGTGATGACAGTCACCACACCCTTGGGGTCGATCATCTGGCGGACGCGACCAGCTCGGTCGTACTGGGTGTACTGGGTCACGTGGCCTGCAGGGTTCCTGATGCGCTCCAGGTCGCCTACTGCGTGACCGATGTCAGCAGGCATCGGCAGGGGACCATGGTTCGGAAACTCAGTCGTTGGCAGCGTGAAATTGGCTACGTAACGAGCGACCCTGCAAGAGACTGAGGAATACTCGTTCGATTTAGACGCGCTTCTTCTTGTGTAGTCGCACATGATCTGGTTGTTATTCGAGTTTCTGTTCAACCGCAGCAGCCTCCCGTCTACCTGCGGCCCGCAGCATGAAGCCCTCCCAGACTTTCATGCACCTACTGTTCTGACCACATCACTGTGACTGAACAATTGACGAGGTTCATCCTACTTGATTTGTGAAGTCAGGTGCACCGGGTGTTGTCACTGTCTTGTTTTTACGACGGATCAGTCACAACATATCTTCATTGCCCCTTTTGGGGGATACCGAAGATGACGGACAGAGATTAGGATGTGGAGCCCCTAAAAATAGAATGCCGGGGTTTCAGCGATATGTTCTTGCTTATGCACTGGCATTCATATTCGCTGCAAGTCAAAACAAGTGAACCGCACTATCACACATCAAGCACCCGTTACCGATGCATATACGCATATCAACTGTCCGACACTGTAGAAAAATACATCTCGGTTTCACTCTACTTGAGTTGCTGGTCGTCATCGTCATCATCGGCCTGCTGTCTGGCCTGGTCGTACCGCGCTACTTCGATACTGTAGGAAAATCCAAAGCCAAGATCGCGAAGGCCCAGATGACTTCGCTTGAACAGGCACTGGATCAATACAGGCTGGACGTGGGCAGCTATCCGAGCCCAGAGCAAGGCCTGAATGCCCTGGTCACCCAGCCGACTGGCATCACGAAATGGCAAGGCCCTTATCTCAAGAAAGACGTGCCCAAGGACCCCTGGGACCAACCCTATATTTACAAGCTATCAGCAACACAGAAGGATGTAGACATCGTCTCGCTGGGCTCGGACGGTCAACCTGGCGGCAGCGGTGAGGCCAAGGACATCGCCTTGTCCGACAAGGATTGATCCGGTCAGCCGCTGTTGAGATGTCGAGCTCCCAAGTGTTGAATTCCTACCATGTCCTTGCCATCGACCTGCAGGGCCGCCTGCAGTCGAGCCAGGTGGAGGCCATGAGCGCAGAGGAGGCGCACGCGATCGCCAATGGCAAGGGACAGACTGTCCTTGAATGCAAGCTTGCGGCCTCTTCCCACGCCTCAGGCGCCAAACTCTGGCAACTCCTGGCGCGTACCAAACCTGCCGCCGCCATGGACAACGTGGCCTTCTCGCAAGACTTGGCCACTCTGATGGATGCCGGGGTGACGGTCAAAGAAGCCATTCACGCCCTGTCACTGAAAGAGCTGTCGCCATCGCGCCGGCAAATCCTGGCCCAGCTGGACCAGGCCGTTTCCGAAGGCCTTTCTTTTTCTGCGGCCATGCAGCGCACCGGTGCTTTCCCTGACCTGCTTTTGGCAACGGTAGCGGCCAGTGAGCAGACGGGAGACTTGGCCACTGGGCTGCAACGTTATGCCCGTCACCAGCATAGCCTGCGCACCGTCCGAGACCGTGTCATTGGCGCCAGCGTCTACCCCCTGCTGCTACTGGTGGTCGGCTCACTGGTCATTGCCATGCTGCTCGGCGTGGTGGTGCCGAGGTTCGCCATCCTGATCGACGTCAACGGCCGGCAGCTTCCGTTCCTGTCGCAGCTGCTGATGAGCTGGGGGCGATTTGTAGGAGTACATGCATCGGTGGCCGTGACTTTCTTCGCCTTGCTCGCGCTCGGCATCGCCGTTCCCTTGATCAAACTCAGAGACCCCAGTACACGCAAACGCTGGCTGGAGAAGATCCCCGGGTTTTCTAGGCTGGCACGCGAGTTCCAGCACCTCCAGATGTACCGCACCACGGCCATCCTGACATCGCGCGGCATCACCATTCACAAGGCGCTGCTCTACAGCATGGAGCTGCTGAGCCCATCTGACCAGCCGCGCCTGCGCGCAGCACTGGCGGCCATGCGCGAAGGCGTGGACATCAGTTCAGCGTTATCCAACTCCGGCCTCTCCGATATCGTTGCCACCAGCATGCTGAACGTAGCCGAGCGCACCGGCTCCCTGCCCGAAATGCTGGATCGGATTGCTGACTTCTACGAACGCTCGCTGCAGCGCAATATCGACATCGTCAGCCGCCTGATCGAGCCGGTGATGATGATCATCTTTGGCATTCTGATCGGTGGCATCGTGATACTGATGTATCTGCCCATCTTCGATCTGGCCGCGAGCATTTCCTGACCAATCCATGGCTTACCAGACCATAGACGCCCGACAGTCCGCTGCATTGACGGTGGACCAGCAGCATGCTGCATTGATGGCTGAGGCCCTACGCGCCGTCCCGGCAGAACAGCATGTCGCCTGGCTGGCGGAGCGGCTGAACGTCTCTGCGTATGAGGCTCTCGTCATCTGGGCTACGCACTTTTTCATGCAGCCCATGAGCCGCTCGGACATCGAGCAGGTGCAGCCGGATTTTGAACTGGCCAGTTTCACGGAATGCCAGAAACGAGGCGGCCTGCTCGGTCACCACAAGGGACGGGATGGCGAGCAGCAGCCGGACGCTGCGGCTTTGCTTTTTATCACCCATACCCCTGCCGCCTTGGACAGCCAGCAGTGGTTCGAAGCGCTGATTGAAAGACATGCGCCGCGACAACTGACACGTATCCTGGTCACCCAGGAAGACTTCCTGCATTGCCTGAGCGGCGCCGAAGAAGGCATGCGGGCCATGGACACTATCCATATAGAAAGCACCGAACCGGATGCGCAGGAAGCATCCAGCACCCTGCTGCTGTCCATGGCCAGCATTGAAGCCACCAGCAACCCAACGGTGCGCCTAGTCGACTCCACCCTCTATGACGCCTTGAAACTGGGCGCATCGGACATTCACTTCGAGGTTCAGAACAAGACACTGCACATCAAATACCGGCTGGATGGTGTGCTGCAGTCCATCAAACGCGTGGAGAGCATCGAGACCGCTCATCAGGTCGTCTCTCGCATCAAGGTCTTGTCAGATCTGGATATTTCCGAGCGTCGTATCCCGCAAGACGGGCGCTTTCGAGTCATGCTGGACCAGCGGGAGATCGACTTCCGCGTCTCCATCATGCCCAACATCTCGGGTGAAGACGCTGTGCTGCGCATTCTGGACCGCAAGCACCTGACCGGGCAATTCCAGTCCCTGACGCTGGACACACTGAGTTTTGAGGAAGAGGTGAAATCCTTTATCCGCCAGTCCTCCCACCTGCCTTACGGCCTGCTGCTGGTGACGGGCCCGACGGGCAGCGGCAAGACCACCACGCTGTACGCCGCTATCTCCGAGATCAACACCGGCCTGGACAAGATCGTCACCATTGAAGACCCGATCGAATACCAGCTGCCCGGCGTGCTGCAGATCCCCGTCAACGAACGCAAGGGTCTGACTTTCGCCAAGGGCCTGCGCTCCATCCTGCGCCATGACCCAGACAAAATCATGGTGGGCGAGATCCGGGACAGCGAGACTGCCCAGATCGCCGTTCAAGCAGCATTGACTGGTCACCAGGTCTTCACCACCGTACATGCCAACAACGTCTTCGACGTGATCGTTCGTTTCTCCAATATGGGGGTGGACAGCTACAGCCTGGTGGCAGCCCTGACGGGCATCATGGCCCAGCGTCTGGTGCGCACCGTCTGCCCGCGCTGTGCCCAGGATGTTGCCCCCACCCCCGAGGACCTGCGCCATCTGCCGGAATCGCTTGGAGCCGACAAAGAATTCCGGCTGAAAAAAGCCCACGGCTGCGAGTTTTGCCGTGGCACCGGCTACAAGGGGCGTGCCGCGATCGCCGAGACGCTGCCTATCGATGACGATATGAAAGATCTGCTGGTGCAGCAAGCCCCGATCTCGACACTCAAACGTGCAGCTCGCGACAAAGGGTTCCGCAGTCTGCGTGATTCAGCGGTCGCGCTGGCACTGCGAGGCAAGACCACCATCGACGAAATCAATCGTGTGACACCGGTTCAATAAGATGCGCGACCAACTGTCATTGGCACTCACCGGCGAAATTCTGACCCTGACCTTGAGTCAGGCTGAGCGACCACGCGGGTGGTCTGCCAGTCTGCGTTGGCTTTTGAACCGGCATCCCGACCGGGCGCACGCCAACCATGCCCACGCAACCGACAGACTTGTCGTCACGCGGCCCGTCGACCAGCTGAGCGCAACGCTGGAAGCAGCCTGGGCAAGCTTGAAGAGGCAGGGCACACAAGACTCATCGGCCCTCGATTTTTCTGCTCAGCTAGGCTTGGCGCATGCGCGCCTGGGCCTGCTGCATCTGCCCGAAGAGGGCGGTATGCCAGCCAAGCCTGTAGCCCTTGATACTTACGTTCAGGCCTGGGTACGGCAAATGTGGGGCATGGATCCTGCCACGCAAATCATCCGCTGGGATAGGCTGGAACACGGAGGCGGGATCCTGATCTCCTGCATCGACCGTTCGGTGTATGTCGAATTGGAGGCTTTTGCTCAGCAGCATGGCCTGCGCTTTGTCAGCTGCCAACCGGCTGTGTTGGGCGCGCTGGATTTGTCGGCCCCATCTGGAGAGAACGACGCCACCTCGAGCATGATTGCCTGGACTGAGCCCTCGACCGCAGCCAGTCGTGCCCCCCTGGTCCAGTTGCTGCATTGCCAGGGGTCTCAACCCAAGGCACTCTGGCGTGGCTGGCTGCCGGCTCCTGCCGCCATAGACGAATCCGACAACGATCTGCACGGTGCCCTCCGCCGTTTCATGGCGGCCGGAAAACTGCCCATGAATGCACCGGCGGTCTTTATGCATTGGGATCAGGCTCTTCAACCACCCCAAGCCACTGGATCGAGCACGTGAAGCGACTGCGTTTCAGAAACAGGCCGTTTGACATTGCGCCCCAGGCGCGGCGTTACACCGCAGTGGCCTGGCGCGTTTTGGGGCTAGGTGTGCTCTTTCTGCTGGCCTGTACGTGGTTCTTGGTTCGCTCCCTGCAGGATCTGCAAAAAGCTGAGGCAGCGCAGGCGAATGTGCGCGATGAACGCCAAGCACTGGCAATTGCCCAGCGCACAGCCCAGGCACGCCTCGGCGATCCGGTCGTGATGGAGAAGGTCAAGGCGCAGCAACGACTACAAGAGATGATCCGTATGTCCTGGTTCGGTCTGTTCGATGCCCTGGAAGCAGCCGCGCAGGAAGTGCGCGGCGGTGTCAGCATACTTTCGCTGGTTCCTTCGCAGGCACAGGCTGAAGCCACGCAGGTGCGGTTAACGGCGGTGGCCGCCAATGCCCCGATCATGCTCGATTACCTGCGCGTATTGCGCAAGGACCCACGCATCCTCTCCGCGGAACTAGCCTCCCAGCAGCCCGATGACAACGTCGGCCCCGGCGTCATCCGCATGCAACTCACTGTCGTGTGGAATCCTCGAATGCTTGCGCAGGCCACTCCCCTGCCAGAGATCCGGCCTACCGAGCAAGGCCTGGTGGCCGGCACCACCGTCGGACGTGAGCCGGTGGCCAAGGTGGTCGTGAACAAGGAGGCACCATGAAGCTGGGCCGCCTGGATTTACGCTCCACATCGGGGAGTCATGCCTTTGGATGGCTCACTGGGCTCCTCAGACTAGCCGGCTGGCCCACACTGGGTGGCCTGCTCGCAGCCGTGTCCGGTCTGGCCGTTCTGGTGGCTGCATGGAACTTCGATCAGCAGGCCCGTCGCCTGCGCTCACCAGAAGCGTCCTCTCAGCTGGGCACGCCCGGCAACTCGAATGCGCCTCGCCAGTTCGCACGAGCGACCGAGGCCATCTTCACGGTGCCCGAGGACAGCACCCATCTTGACGATCTGAACCGGTTGTTCAAACTAGCCAAGGCCAAGGGTGTCCAGATCGGCACGGTGGAGTATCGCCAGGAGCACAACCCGTCGCTACAGGTGCTGGTCCGTACCTTGGACATCCGCATCCATGAGGATTACCCAAAACTCAAAGGTTTTGTCGCTGAGCTTCTGAGCGCCATGCCCCATGCTTCCCTGCAGGAAATCCGGGTAGAGCGCAAGGACGCGAGCGCCCTGCAAGGCCAGATGCTGCTGAAACTGGCCTTTGTCTATCGTGCTCCTGCTACTTTGTCCGCGCAATCAAGGTCAACGCCATGACGGCCCGAACTACCCCGTCCAGCCCGTTGCGGTGGCCTCAGATACTTGGCCTGGGCTTGGCCGGGCTGGCGAGCTTCGGGTTTGCTGCGTACTGGAACATTGCGTCCAGCAATGAAGCCGATGATCTCGTTCAAGCCGTGGTTCGAACCCGGTCGACTTCTGAGACATCGGCCGCACCTGCTGCAGCTCAGATATCGCTGGACGCACTGCAGCCTGCTGGTAATCAGCCCCTGCAGATGAACGCTCGTGCAGAAAACACGAATGCTCAGGTCACCCGCAATCCCTTTGGCAATCTGAATCTGCTGGCCAGCGTGGAACTGGCAGCCGGAAGAAACACCGGGGTCGCCCTCCCGACGGCCACCGTGACCAAGCCGCGCAAGCTGAAAGTGGAGTCGCCGCCTGTGGTGGTGGCTGAGGCGCCGCCACCTCCCCCTCCGCCCCCCGCGGCACCGGTTTTACCGTTCACAGTGGTGGGCGGCATCAGTGGCCAGCAGATTGCTGAAGGGCGTCCAGTTGTCTTTCTGCGGCAACGGGATGAGGTGCTTGTCGTTCGTCCTGGCGACGAAATCGACAAGATCTATCGCGTAGAGGCAATCACCCCAGAGAGAATCGACATCATCTACCTGCCTCTACAGCAACGGCAATCGATATCGATGAAACCGTGAGGGCTGGCGCGGGCAGACCGCCCATGCATCGGCAACAGCTGCTCGTCCTTATGAAGCGGATCTCCGATTACGCTGCGTCTCATAAATTAATCATGGCCGGCGTGCGCTGCTTTCAGCCTATTTCTTCGACGCCCGTTTGCAATTCGCAATTTTGCCGTCACTCGACCTGTCTGAACGGAGGCGATGAGATGAGCATCAGGATGATGCCGAGGAGGTAGAAGCCGTTTAGACTTTCAAGGGTCATGTGAAGGCATCAAAGTAGAAGACGCCGACAGGCCGGACGGTTGGTTCGTTCAGGGCAAACTGTCGACGTCTTAGTCTTGCATGAAGTGACGACGTGCCAAAAGGTTTACGCCGCATTCCCAGGCTTGCGCGCATCGAGATACAACTCGACAGCGTCGTCTGGATCAACCTGGTCGAAATGCTCGCTCATATCCACACTCCGGCCACATGCAGCAGCCAGTTCGGCTCTGAGCCGAGATCGCACCTCAACCGTGAACGGCTGACCGGTATCGTTGGCTACGATCAGCCTCAACGGCAGATGAGCGGAGACAAGAGCTCCCGAAGCCATGGCGCCACCCAGCCATGCCCGGGTGACGCCCGCGCCCCTCAGAGTCTTAACGAACGCCGCGTTACCCTCAAGCTGTTCCACATAGGCCTTCGCGCGTATGCTGCGCTGGCGCTGAGCCATAGGCAAAGAGCCAACATACGACTTGGTGACGCTGTGGCGGAAGTGACCCAGCTGGATGCTGACCGCATGCCCGGCCTGCATGTCTACCGCTTTGACATCCGCATCCACGGCTGTCGGAGCGTTGCCAGAAACCGGCGTATCGAATCCGGTGACCTGGCGGTAACGACGCGCGGCGAACTGATGGCGCAAGCCATGGGCAGTAACCCCAAGCCCATCTCTGCAAATGCCATGTTTACGGATGCGGTAGTAAAAATAGGCCTTGCTCTGCGCCAAGGTCTTACCGGGAATGCTGAGCGTACCTTTGCGGCTATTGGCCGCGATCAGTTTTGATCGCTCCAGCACGTCGCGCTGCCATCGAGCGATCTCCTCGTCGTCATCAAAACGCACCTCGCGTGGCATACCGCCTTTGGTTCCCCTGAGCACGCTGAGCACTTGGCCCCGGTCTGACTGGCTGGGGATAAGCTGGATTGACTCCAGCATGCGCAAACCGAATGCAAGCTGCATTTCTAGCTGGATTGCGGTCACTTCACATTCCTGCCGCACTTTCTCCAACACCTCAAAGAAGTCAATCTTATTATCTTCCCAGGTTTTGGACTCGCGCGCAACAATCGTGCGAGCGTCAGGCAACTGAATACCTTTTTCCAGGAGCCAGGCTTTGAACTCTTCACCCTTTGGTATGGCTTTGCCCTTCCCAATAAAGGCATAGAAGCGCCTCAGTATGGCGACTTTGTTCTGAATCGTCCCGGCACTCTGTCCATCCTTGACCCAGCGGCTGATAAGGCGTTCGGCATGGACCTTACGCAACTCGCTCAGATTCTGGATCTTCGCTCTTTCGGCCTTGAGTTCATCGATGGCACGGAACAGGGTATCTCCGTATTTGGTCAGCGTTGCTTCTGCCACCGATCGCAGGCGTCCCGTGCCCGACTTGATAACAAACTCCCTCAGAAAAGATGCGAGCTGCTTTTTCGGGTTGTTCGGATGCTTGCGTTGAACACGTTGCAGCACTTGCATACCGGCACCAGCTCCACGCAACTCCTTGAATGCCCGATTCACGTCTGAATTAGGCTTAGAAAAACCAGTCGCCGGCATCGCGAATTCGTGTTTCGGCTCAAACTCACCTGCATCAGTATTCGTATTCATGTTTACCTCGTAAATTCGATTAGTACGGTATAAAACTTCCTCAGTTATCGCCCCTTGACGCGCTGGTGATTTGTCTGATTTGGCGAGGGAAGACACCCGTGTCAGTTGATGGCAAAAAGCCATTAGCAAACTATCCTGTCCAACTCCTTGCGAGGAAGTGACAACACTTTGAGTGTCACTACAGCCGCCCGAAGAGGCGACTGAGGGGATGACTGGCTTCCAAGCCAGGGCCGTGTTGACGGCCGACCCAGACCGGATCGCCGATGGCAATCCCGTCCTCGTTCATCTGTTCACTGCCCACTGACGATAGGCAGCCCTGGACGATCGGTTCAGTCACCCCCCTCTTTGCAAGCCCCGATGTGGGCTCCGCACCTAAACCGGCACGGCGTGGGAGTGACTCCCCCGGCAATGGACCTGATAGCCGAAGCTCGTCAGATCACCCAGAGGGTCGAACGTTGGAACACAGATGGTTTTCGCGTTGCAGCGTGGCTGCCCCTGCACATGGCTCACCCCAGAAGTGAGCGCGACGCAGGCGACCTGCTTGAGGTCGTGGATAGTCTGCCGACAAGTGACCTGCTAGCTGCACGTCACCCTTTGATGGGCTACCCGCTGGTAGCCTGAACTGGTGGACAAGGGCCACCCAGTTCCTCTGAGCCCCATTCAGGGCCCCCGTCTCCAAAGGCCAGAAGAAACTGCCAAATAGAGATACATGATGTCTTGCTCCGTTGAGGAACGTCCGTACCCAACTCGGGCACGTTTTGGTATAGGCGACTACACGAGTCGCGAGCAGCCTTGGCTGGCACGGATGCAATTATGGGCAGAAGATTCCAAACAGGCAAACGATGGAGAACAACTGTGATCAAGCTCTTGTTGCCCACAGGTTCAACTTTTCTGTCACTCAAGCTTTCACCGGTTGAGCATGCCGCCAAAAGCAGCATCCGGTCTTGCTTGCGCGATCTCTCAGCCTTGGATAATCGAGTTGACTCGCCTGCTCCAGTGGTATGTGGACAAGTTCGCAGCAAGGCTGTGCCAGGTACTTCTCGGACCAGATATCTAACGCCGCCAACACCAGCGTCTGGACCGCGATTGCGAAGAGCGCCTGCTAGTTCAATGCCAATGATCTAAGCATGCGACAGGTCACAGTAATTGCCGCCAAACAGCCGCCCAGACGGCTCTTTCATGGCTAAAGATGCCATGAGGGACGGGGCGAACCATCCCGTGCCATCAAAAAGCCGTTGGAGTGGCTAACCCATGGCTACCGAGCTACAAAAAGGCATGCGAAAACGACAAACTGGCCACCAAATAGCCGTCACAACGGCTTCAACTGGTCACGATCTTTTGACACCTGGGCTGCAGGGCGTGATCATCACTACCGGCAGACCCCAGCCTGGCAGAAACTCTGACTGAAGTCCCATGCAAAACAGCGATACAGAAGAAGACCTGATACACCTGCGCTTGACCGTCGATCCAGAAATGGGGGGCGTCTATGAGCATCTGCTTGCAACCACGCGCCGGGCCCGTGAGGCGATCTATCTGATGCGGCTGGGCGCAATGTATGTACAACAGCGAAAAGATGCCGGCGGATCGGTAACTAGTCTTTGCACGGCGGGAGCCGACGCTGACCCCCCGGTACCTCCCATGGCATCCAGGCCAGCGCTGGCATCTGGGCAAGAGGCGACCACATCATCTGCCACAAGTTTCGAAATACCGGAAAATCTCGCCGACTTTCCGCTCGACTTTTTCTCTGGACCACCGAAATGACGAGCCATAGAGCGGTCTCGGTCAGCGCGAGCACTCCGCACATTCCACGAACGTGGGCTTGACATGAAGCTGTTCTATGAAATCCTGTTGATGAACACCTCTCCAGGAGGACTGCACAGGACCTTCATGACCAGACAACTTCGACAAACTATGCAGGCACGGTTTCGCCAGCATACTTTCCCCTCACCTGATTGGCATGCAACCCCAGCACGGCATTGGTTGATGGATGATCCTAGCGGACGTGATTTGCTGAAGATGGCGCTAGTCCTGGACCGTCCAACCATTCCCATCCCCCTAGTTGGGGTTCCGCGTCACCTGGACCCGCTGATTGAGCCTTATGTCAATAAGCTCGGTTTACGCGACCTACCTCAGCCACGGAACGAACTGGATCAGCTGCTCATGGAACTTCAGCTACTGAAGCTGATGGTTAAAGTCATTTTTCGGATTTCTTGACAGACTCTTGGCGGTGTTTTATGAATGAATTGGTTCGGACAAGGTCAGCTGTCAACCCGCTCCGGACCAGCACGCCAACCGTCCAACTTACCGCTTAGCAGCGTTTCCCGTCCTTCTAGATTGCGCGCCGAGGGTCTGGGAAGCAGCGAGGAGCCGTTGAAGGCCCGCAAGCAGAACTATGGGCGAATCAGAGGCTGCGTAGCTCTTACTCGTAGCGGCAGGCACACACGGCTCGCGCAGCCTCGAGCGCACGCCAACCAAAGTCCAAAAATAGATTGCGACATGTACTGTATTTTTGTACAGTTACTCATGGTTGATTCACTCTGCCCTGCGCGATGCTCCGTGGTTCCGCATCGACTCGCTCACATCACCAAGAACGCCGTCTCTCCCAAATCTGAACGGTTAACTCATATACTGTTTGCATTACAAGCAAGTATTTTTATAGAACATTGTGCGCAAGCCACATACCGCGCGGTACGTGTAAGCAGCTTCCACAGTGGTAGCGCTCTGGGAGGACCGCTTGCGCGCAGGGCTGATCACTTCAGACGACATTCGCCGAACCACGTCTCCACTGCTTTTCTCAAAAGCGTTGGTCGGCGGTATTCTCGTGCCGGATTGCGGCTAAGAGCTAGCGACAACGCCACCGTGTTTCAGACTGCTTATGGCCCATTCGACGGGAACAGCTGGGAACGGCTGTGCCAGCTAGTCTTCAAGCGTAAGTTCTCGGACGACGGCTACACCCACATTCCGGCCACGCCCGGCGACTATGGCCTGGAAGGTTTCACCAAGACCACCGGTTGTGGGTATCAGTGCTATTGCCCCGATAAGGTCTACCCGCCGAGAGAGTTCTATGAAAAGCAGCGGGACAAGATCACGACCGACCTGAAGAAGCTTCAGACCAACGAAGTCGACCTGACGAAGATTTTGGGCACGACGAAGTTGCGGCGCTGGCACCTGGTGACGCCGACCATCGCCCACAACGACCTCATCAAGCACGCTCAGGCGAAAGAGGCCGAGGTTCGCGGGTGGAACCTGTCGATCCTAGCTACCGACTTCCAGGTGCTGGTGCATGACGCCGACCACTACGCGACTGAGATTCAGGAAATGAAGCTTGCCGTCGGCGAAGCGCTCGATTTCGGTGGCTTGCCAGCGGTCTTGACTGAGCTGACTGATAGTTCCTAGACTTACGAAAAGAACGTCATGCGCAAGACGCGGACGCGACTTGCGAACTCCCCAGCAGAAAAACTGGAGGGAAAGGTCACTCGCCTCTACAAAAAAACCCTGCGCGAGTTCCTCGACCACGGCCCCCATCTCAAGCGGATCAACGATACGGCCCCGACCGTCCATTCGAGGCTAGCACGCCTCATCAACGGCTACGAAGCTGACATTGGCGAGACATGCGACACGTGGGTTGGAACGCCCCAAGAACTAACCGAGAAAATCCGGGATGGCCTTACAGAGCGAATCGTCAAGGAACTCGCACCTGCTATCGACCAGACAGGCGCGGCCCAAATTGCGCGCCTGATCGTCGCCCGGTGGATCGCAGTTTGCGAGGTCGACTATGACTGAAGCGGCCGTCGTCGACCCCCGACACCTGCGCTTCGTCCGGCGGCCATCACCGGTGCTGGTTGAGCACAGGCCGCTCTACAAGATCACGCAATTGCTCCTGGTTCTCCAGTTGACCTCTCGTGGCGGGAAGTCGACGCTGCCGCGCCTGCACCTGTTCAATTGGGCGCTGAAGAGTACCGACCGGATTCAGAAGCTGGTTGATGCCGCGAAGGCCAAGGTGCTGAATATGACGGCGTGGGGCTTCGATCCCGCTCTGGCTATCGCAATTCGGTTTGCCGTGGCAGAGAACTTGGTCGAGACCACCTCAACCGGATACCAAATGACCGTAAAAGGCCGGGCCTTCATTGCCGAAGTTCTCAAAGATGCCGACGCCTTCGCACCCGAGCGTAAGCTTCTAACGCAGATCGGTAAGGACATCACCGAAGGCATGGTCGAGAAAGTTGCGAAGGGATGGGAGTCGGCATGAAAATCAGAGCCGTAAAACTAAATATCACCACAGCCGGAGGCAAGTTCGGGTTCAAGTTTGAATTCAGCCGAGCCCTGACTGTCATCCGCGGCAGCAACTCGAGCGGCAAAAGCACGTTCTACAACACCCTTATTTTCGGCTTGGGCATGGAAGAGCTCATCGGAGGTAAGGGCGAGAAGGTGCTGCCTTACGCCGTCAAAGAGTATTTCGTGCAAGGCGAAAGCCGCGTCACGGTGGAAAGTTCCGAGGTTCTTGTCGAGCTGGAGAACTCCTCGGGACGCAGTGTCACGCTGCGTCGGGCAATCCGCGATACCGTGCGTCAGTCAAAGCTTGTGGAGATTTTCGAGGGCGCCCATCTCACGGCGGGCACCGAGCTCGGTACGCCGCGGCCGACCTACCTCTTTGACCCTGGCAGCGCTCATAAATACGAGGGATATTTCCAGTTTCTCGAAGAGTTCATGGGCTACCAACTGCCCCAAGTTCCAGCGACGAATGGCGGAATGGCCAAGCTGTATCTGCAGACGATCTTCGCCGCGCTCGCCGTGGAGCAAAAGCGCGGGTGGACTGACTACATCGCCAACATTCCCTTCTTTGGGATTCGCGACGCACGCATCCGGGTCACCGAGTTCTTGTTGGGGCTTGGAGTGTTCGAGCGACAGGCCAAACGGGCAGCGCTCGACGCTGACTCCATGGCGATTGACTCGGACTGGCGCAAGGCCTACGACACCCTGCGGCAGGCCGCAGTCACGAACAGTATCGTTATCGAAGGCCTGTCCGCCACACCGGTTTCGAAATTTGACCCAGCGACCGTCCTTCTCGTGAAGTCCGATGGCACCACCAAAATCTCCCTGCTAGACCAAGTCAGTAAGCTTCGCGCTGAACACAGTTCGCTCGGTGTGACGGCGGAGGCGTACGGAAAGGCCACCGGTGCAGAGGCTCTACAACAACTTGAGGTCGCCTCTTCTGAACTCCAGCGCCTCAGCGTTCTGCATGAGCGCGCCACTACGAATCTGACACTACAGAAGGCTGCGCTGGACGAGTTGCGCCTCCTTTTGGCCGAAGCCAGTGAAGACCTTGAGCGGAACAAGACGGCTTTGAAGCTGCGGAGTCTTGGCGCTCAAATGGAGGTCGAGGTCGCAACAGACCATTGCCCAACATGCCATCAATCAGTCGACGACACGCTACTGCTTGGCATCGTGACAGGGCCGCAGATGGACCTGAACACCAACATCGACTATCTCGACAGCCAGCGGAAGATGCTGCAAAACCAAATAAACGGGGCAGTAGAAGAGATTCGACAGTCTGAGATTGCCGTCAACGACGTAGCCGCCCGTTTGGCGGCAACTCATGACTACCGTAACTCGCTGCGTGGCGACGTGAGCACAGGCGTGGCGGAATCGCGCGCCATCGTCCGTCGCCAGATTCAGATCGAACTTGAGCTGTCGAACTTGCAGGCATTCAATACGCAGGCGGCGGTCCTCATGGCTGCCTTCAGTGAGATTGCTGACCGTCTAGCCGCGAACCAAGCCGACAGGCGGGCACTTCCCAAAGAAGCCTATAGCGATGCCGATGTGTCGAGAATCTCGCTCTTCGAGAAGAACTTCAGAGGCAACGCGAGCTCGTTCGGTTATGAGAGCGCGGAGATTGCTGACATCCGCATCAGTTTGGACACACTGACACCCATCCTCTCGGAGCTAGAGCTTCGCGAGATTCTTCGCCCGAAGGTGCAGACCAGTCTCACTGCGGACTCGAGCGCGAGCGATTTCGTCCGTCTTATTTGGAGCTACTTGCTGGCGCTGTATCAGACGTCTGCAACCCGCGGATTCGAAGGGCAACACCCTGGGATTTTGCTCATGGATGAGCCTGGCCAGCACTCCATGCGGTCTGCCAGTCAGCGCGCGCTGCTTCAGTTGCTGATCGCTCAACGCGGTCTTCAAGCCATCGTCGCGGCATCGTTCGATGAGAACGAGTCGGTGTTCAAGGAAGCAACCTCCGGACTGGAGTTCCAGCTAATTCAATGGGAAGGCAAAGTGATCCAACCCTTGGCTTCATAAGTGGAACCAACTCAACCAAGCATGCGACTCGGTCGCTGCGGTCACGATGCTTTATCGCCGGCGACTGCGAGCGCCCGCCGCGTGCTGAAGTCAATGCTTGTTCCGTCTGTTCGCACGACGAAGAAGCATGAGGTATTGCCAGGATGATCTTGGTCCCTGCGCCGCTCGAAGTGCGACACGCCTAGTCCAGCCTTGGTCGGCTGGCCCGCAACTAGGACAGAGTCATAGACCTCCAGCAGAGCCGCCAGATCACTGTGGTCAGTCGCGTCGGAAACCCGCGAACCATCCCGGTATCGGGCAAGCATCGCCTTGAAGTGATCTACTGCCTCACCCTTCGTAGGCCAGCTCCGCCCGTTTGGAAGGCTGATAATCTTGGTTTTCCCCATAGCTTCTCCCAGAAGACTGTTTGCCAACAGTATCACCTAGCCTAGCTGCCGGTGGTCTGGCCTGCAGCGAACGGCAGCAACCAGCCTGAAGCTGTCAGTTGAGTGAAACGCTTGGCCGACGGCTGTTGGCCGATACCCCAGCGAGCCCCCCCCCAAACCAAGGGTGCTTCCTCTGCCGTCACACACTGCTATAAGTGCCAGACCAGTTGCCGCAGTACACCGAAACGGGCGACTGATTAGTCATCAAGAAAAGTCTGCTCATCCTCAAGCTGCATCTGTTTCAGTCGATTGCTGAGCGTAACGTTGGCTTGTTCTACGAGCACTGATATACCGACAGCGAGTACGGTTCCTGTCAGCAGAATCAAAATGACAAGAGTCACCATGGTGTTAATCGAGAAGTCTCCCTGCAAACAGGCAAAGCTTCAGACAAGCCAAAACCTGCTGAACATGAGCCATGCGGCTCTTCGGGGTGTATCCGCAGAATCTCTGAAGATGATCGCAGGCGATGAGCATATGGTCAAACCTCTGCAGAAGATGGTCTAGTTGAATCTCAGCCCGTTCCCGCGCCTGGGGGACAGGCTTCACTGGATCACAGAGAAGGAGCATCAAAGTCGTCAGATTCGGGCGAGTTGGCGCGAGGAAATGGAGCCAGAATGGCCAGAAATCGTGGATGCGCCTGAAATGCTCTCGTACTGCTTCCGAGTCAAACGGGCGAAGCCCAGCCTGGGCACCAATGATTTGAAGCTCCAGAGCACCAGCCAGGCTATGGCAGCTTTTTCGGTTATCCGAGAAATCAGCCATGAGACGGCTGACGATATGGCCGATGGGTCTCTTGGGGGGCGCAACAGAGCAGTCCAGAACGATTCTGCGATCAGCGCTGGAGGATGCCTCTCGCATTGCATCATGGGCTTCATCGTCTGCGCTCAAGACGGGCGCCCCCGGAAAGCCGCTGTGGCCAGGGACTACGACAATGTTGGACGCGTCCGGTTTGGACAGCCGGTCAATCGCACGCATTCGTAGCATGTCGATCACCGGATGGGGCTGGGCATCGGTGGATTCGGAAGGGTTTCTGTGCATGGACATGAAACCCAATCTAACGTGGATCGACCTTTCGTCAAGTCCCACAAGCAAGATCTCCGAAATGACTGGAACCGCCTTTGCCGGTCAGACTCAACGGAATCTCCACACTCGCAAATCCGCTGTCAAGTTGGCCTGCCGGGAGGGACTCGAACCCCCTACCCCGAACTTAGCCTGTCCGAAAGTCTTCCGAAGATCAGCGAGCGTCTCTTCCTTTGTCATGCGCAGCCTGCTTGATTGGTGGTCGGCCCGGAGGGAATCGAACCCCCATGATCGCTTTAGAAGAGCGAGGTCCTATCCGTTGAACGACGGGCCGCTATACCTAATTTTACCCTGTGAAGTGAGCACGAAAACAACGCCGAGTCCGCGGTTTTATCTCACAGATTTCTCACCAAACTTCGGGAAATTGCAGGGATTTGCGATGAAATTCAAGCAGTCAAAATGACGTATGTCATTGATTTTATTGAGTATATTTTCATTTAACGGAATTCCGAAAAATGCAAGCAAGACCTTAGAAGGTTCGTGCTCTATCCGGATGAGCTACCGGCAGGTCGGGGGAGATTTTGCCAGATTGCCCAAATTGAGGCCTAAAAGGCCAGCCGCACACCGGCGTTTTCCTGGGGGCAGCCTTCCTCACTCCCCCATCACGGTCTCAACCGCGGCTTCGACGTCGGCGGAGGATACGACCACATTGTCATCGCGGGTCCGACTGATGGCGCGGTTGACCGCGTTCTGCAACACACCCTCGAGGTTCGCAATGCTGGTCTCACCGACCTTGGCCGCGATTTCACGCTTGGTCAGGCCCTGCTCCAACTTGACTTTGCGTTTCGAAAGCCACTTTTCAACATGCGCTTCCAGCAGATCCTGTCCGGGCAGCTCGAACTCCACCTTTTCGGTGAATCGGCCGGCGCGCAGCAGCGCAGGATCAATCTGCTCATAGTGATTTGTTGCGGCAACCCAGATCACGTCACGGACTCGGTCGCTGGTGCCGTCCATAAGAGTTAGCAGCTTGTTGGTCACCTCGGTATTCATCGAATACTCACGAGCCTTGAGCAATTCGTCCGCCTCGTCGATGAAGATAAAAGCTGGGCGAAGCTCTTTTGCCTGGCTGTAGATATTCTCCAATGCCTTGAGGTCCCGCGCCATCTCTGAGCCGGTCGTGGGCAAGAAGGCGTACCCAACATCCTTGGCCAGTGACTTGCACAGCGACGTCTTGCCGGTACCTGCTGGGCCGTGTAGCAGGATGCCGGTGGGCAGGCTACCTCCAAGGCGCTCAACGCGCAGAGGGTCGCGCAGACGGGTCGCGATCAAATCCACGGACTCGCGAATACTGCTCGGCAGAACCAGCTGATCCAGGGGAATAACGTCCGCCGGCGAGGCCCCCTTCTGCCCCTGAATGCGGCGCAGAGCGCCCATAAAGTCCTCGAACTCGACGGCCCCGGACTTCTTGCCCTGTTCTGCCAGGAAAAACGGCAGCTCCTCCGTTACAGCAAGAATGCGCTTGACCGAGTAGTCATTCCAGCGCTGGGCCAGGCTCTCAATCGTGGCCGTGTCGACACGATAGCCCTTGAGATGCTTTTTGACGCCGCTGGTCAGCAGACCAATTCGTGCATCTTTGTCAGGCGACGTGATCTCCACCTTGAAATCGAAACGCCCTTCGCGCACGGCGGCGGGATCCAGGCGGTCCAGGTAGTTCGTAGCAGCTACAACCAGAACCTTGTGCGGTCGGATGTCAACCAACAGCGTGAGCAGCGAGTTCACAACGTCCCCGTCTTCCTTGACCTGGGACCGGCTAGTGCCACGATCCGGAATGAAGCTGTCGATTTCGTCGATGAACAGCATGCAGGGCTGGTTGCGGATGGCCTGATCAAACGCCTGCTTGATGCGGACAGTACGCTCGCCAACCCACTGACTTGCGATGTCCGAGTGGGTCAGCGTAAAGAGCGGAAGCCCCAACTCCCCGGCCAGCGCCTCGGCAATGATGGTCTTGCCATTGCCAGGCCCGCCGTACATCAGGATGCCGTTGCGCGGTTCTTCGCCGGCCTTACGCGAGGCCATGATGGAACGCCCTGCCTCCCGCATACGACGCTTGATCTCGGCATTGCCGAAGATGTCAACGAACTTCAGAGACGGTGTCTTCTTGCGAGCAATCTCAGGCACCTCAGCACCGGTTTCGCCGCACTGGTTATCCTGCGCGCGTTGGCGCTGTCGGCGGTAGCCGATGCCGTAGGTCCAGTCGTGACGCCCCACTAACCAGGAAAAGACAGAAGCAGCCAGAACAAGCGCAGGAGGCCAGTAAAGAGTTGTGGTGCCGTGCTTCGTTCCGAACAGCCAGTACGCATAGAGACCACCATTCATGACCGTGCTGAATGCCCCCATGGCCTCGAGAGAGACTGCGTTGTTGCCAAGATATGGCGTATAGCGGCCGCGTGAGATCTTGTGAAACACGATGTAGAGCACCCGCACGAGATGTGTAAGGGCCATCAATGCCACGACGAACAAGGCAAGCAACATCGCCATGGACGCATTAGTGCCGCCAGTTCTGGTTTTCGAGAGCGCAAAGACGGTCTCCTGCCCGCCGAACCAGTTGAGCAGCATCACACCGCCAAACGCGACGGCGGCGAAAAAAATCAGCTTTGGTCGGATCGTAGATGGCTCGCTGGGGTCCATGAAACTCATATCTATCTCCCGTTCTTGAGATCAAGCTATCTCAGAACGGGAGGCTGTCAAGGTCGTAGGCCGTATGACTTGCCATTTGTTCGGCTTGTCCGAGCTGCCCTGGCTGCAGTTCGCACACGTTTCGACATAGGGCCTGTGCCATCCCCTCATCCTTATGTCGAGTTCACGGATTCCACCGCCGCTACAGGCGCGGTTGCCTGGGCGGACGCCCAAGCAACCTGGGGCTCGCCACACCCACGCCCGCGCTGCTAGCGGCCTTTGCGTCACTACGCCCAAGGTCCCCAGAGTATTCGGGACCTCCTCGCGCCCAAGCCTCTACTTCAGATGTTCGAAAAACAATCTTGCGCCCGATGCGAATGTGTTTAGGAAAGCCAGCCGGTGGACGGTGTATCCAGCGTCGCACCGAATGTAGGGGCTGGCCAAGATAAGCGGCCACGTGGGGAATCTCCATCAACGCACCCGGAGCACGCGACAAAGCTGCAGTCATTACCATGAACAATATCCTTGGAGAGGAAACAGACGAATCGATGAGATGCGGCTTTTCCCCCGCCGGGATGGCCAGACGACGACGCTTGCGGCCCGCGTTGATCCGCGGTCATCGTACAGTCAGGTCTGTCTTGTGAAGGCGAGCATTGCACTCGCTGGCGACGTCATGAACGTCGTTACCCCAATTGTTCTCGAATTGCGCGCATCGATCAAACGATGCGAACCAACATACAGAGGCTCACGCCGCAGGGACAAAACGGGGACAACAGGACCTGCAAGACGATGCAAATTGATGAAAAAATAAGCGAAACGGGGACAGTTTGGGGACAGTGCCAATCGAGAATCAGTCCCCTCCCCCTGCATACCACCTACAGTATATTAGGTAACCCATTGATTTATCATGACTTTTTCATCATAAATCCGAGCATTCCGTAAAGACCCTCTGCTTAGAAGGCTGTTGCTCTATCCGACTGAGCTACGGGCTGATGTGAAGAAAAGCGGGTGGCGGATCATACCGCCCCACGGGTGCAGGCGAGGGACCGGAACAGCGCCGCTCAGAGCAGGCCCGACACTTCCGCCACGGACGTCCAGTCGATGACCTGCTCGTCCAGCACCTGCTGGCCGTCCAGCCGCAGGTTCAGCGCAATCGTATCGGGAAAGCTGGCCACCAGCGCCTCCAGCCCCAGGTGGCGCTCCTGCGCCCGCGCCCGCCAGGCCGCCAGATGCACCACCGCGGCCAGCGGCTCGTGGCAGGCCGGCGCCGTCGGGTCCACTTGGTGCTCCAGCACGTCCACCAGCCGCTGCGGCAGCTGCCAGGCTCGCGCGAAGGCCGCGCCCACCTGGGCATAGGAATAACCCAGCTGCTGCTGCTCGGCCACTGCGCGTTGCAGGTCATAGACCGGCACCGCGGCATCGAGTTCGGCCATCGGCCCGGGCAGGGCCTGGTGCAGCACCAGCTCGCCCGCGGCATGCAGCAGCCCGGCCGTGAAGGCGGCCGCAGCATACGGGGTGTCCATGGCCAGCTTGCGCGCCAGCTTGGCCGTGTTCAGGCTGTAGCGCCAGAACTGCTGCATGTTCACGCCGCCCACCTGGCGGAAAGCGCTGGCCACCGCGGCCGCTTGGATCAGGGTGCGCAGCTCGTTCAGGCCCAGCAGGGGCAAGGCCTCGGCCACCGTGGTGACGCCGCGGCTCAGATTGAACCGCGCCGAATTGGCAATCGCCAGCAGCCGCGCCGTGAGGATCGGATCTTCCTTGAGCTGCAGGCCGATCTGCCGCAAGTCCGGCTCGGGCCGGTCGAGCTCGCTCAGCAAGAGCGCGACCACGCGCGGAATACTGGGCAGCGCCCCCGGGGACTGGATGAGTTGCTGGAGTTCCATGCGATAAGCGCTTTCCTGCGGCACACCAGCCTTGCGGCCGGGCCAACGCCGTATTATCCCGTGCCCCACTCCCGGTGCCCTTGCATGCCCTCCCCCGACCACGCCTTCCAGACCGCCTGCGCCGCCGCCGCGGAACTGATTGCCGAGGCCGACGCGCTCATCATCAGCGCCGGCGCTGGCATGGGCGTGGATTCGGGCCTGCCGGACTTTCGCGGCAAC
>JACCDS012002400.1_pt1 | contig 30690 bp, 19 predicted proteins | sample 7446441 | NCBI WGS metagenome assembly JACCDS01 (sample SAMN15323445, study PRJNA562643) | freshwater metagenome | isolation source: river surface water | place: USA:Blue River Watershed | collected 2017-08-17
GTGGCATCGGGCATAACACCGTTACCAATGTAAGTGGTAACGCCAGGGAGCACTGGTAGTTGTTTTAAGTGTATTTCTGCAGTTAAGCCTGCGGACTTACTCATTTCGAGTAAATGCCCGGCTATACCAAAACCGGTTACATCGGTCATCGCTGAAACATCGCTGTGAGTGGCTAGCAACAGCCCTACTTTATTCACCGTACACATGTGCTGGGTAAGCAACGCCTTTTCTTCTTCACGAATTAATCCTCTTTTTAAAGCTGCAGAGAGAACACCAGTTCCAATGGGGCGGGTGAGGTAGAGCAAGTTGCCACTTTTGGCAGTGCTATTTCGTTTGATATGTGCTTTTTGAACGAGCCCATTTACCGACAATCCGAAGATTGGTTCACGGGTGTCAATACTATGTCCTCCTGCTAACGGAATGCCCACTTCATCACAAATTTGCCGAGCGCCCTTTAAAACTTCAGCGGCTATTGCTGCTGGCAGGGTATCTACCGGCCAACCTAGTATGGCAAGTGCTAACAATGGTTTCCCTCCCATGGCATACACATCGCTTATCGCATTTGCCGCAGCTATTCTTCCAAAATCAAAAGCATCGTCGACCACCGGAGTAAAGAAATCAGTGGTTGCAACAAGGCATTGGTTGTTCTCAAGCTCAATAACAGCGGCATCGTCGTTGGTGTGATTGCCAACTAGAAGTCCGGGGTAATTTGCTGCATGGGTTGAATGGCCTATAATTTCTTGCAGCACCGCTGGCGCTATTTTGCAGCCGCAGCCAGAACCATGGGCATATTGCGTTAATCTTATGGGCGCGTTAGTCATTTAGTGGAAGTTTCAACAGATTAACCTGTTCGTTGATGGTATCGGTTGGGATAACAAATTTACTGTGAGGGTCAGTAGGTAGCGGTGAATTGCGCAAGTACAAACGATCGTAATAAGCGAGTAGAATACGAAAACAATCTTTTATGTTGCCTTCTAAAATTAAATGAATGCACTCTCGGGTTTCTTTGCCGCCTAATTTTTTTTGTATCCGCACAATCGCATTGATTATTTTTTCGGTATCGTGCTTGCCATAATGCGTGGTAATAAAATCAAGCCGTACTTCAAACGGCACCATTAAGAAATAGTGTGGAGCAGCCTTCATTTGTGAAAAGAAGGGAGTGGGTAGGTTGCGTAAACCAATGCGTTGGTTTTCTGCTTCAAGCCAAATAGCTGCCCCTGGTTTTGACTCGTCCCAGTGACGAAGGGCCTCTGAAAGCAAATTCTCAAATTGTTCTTGCGAAGGTTGGGGAATTAAATCAAGATTACCAAAGGCAGACCCTTTATGTCCAGCTAAGCCTTCTAAATCAATTGCTGGTTCGCCTGTTGCAGCCAGCCGATTAATGACGCCGGTTTTATTGCTGCCTGTGTAGCCATTGATGAGTTTAAACTTCCTGGGCTGTTCGAGTCGCGCCAGTGCAGCTGTTCGCCAGGCCTTGTAACCGCCAGCCAGTTGGTACACCTGTAATCCAAATAAATTCAGTAACCACACCACAGCACCACTGCGCATACCGCCACGCCAACAATGCACAATAACGGATGAAGGGTCTTTACCTGCGTCTTTTATGAGTTGCAAGGCAGACAAGGCGCGCTCTTGAAGGTTGTGCCCAAAAAACTTTAAACCTTCTATCACGGCCGATTCTCGATTTGTTTGTTTGTACAAGGTGCCAATGATTTTTCTTTCTTCATCTGAAAAAATAGGAAATGAAATGGCGCCAGGCACATGCGCGTAGGCGTATTCAGAAGGACTTCTTACGTCCAATACCACCAGGTTTTTTCGCAAAGCATTGAACTGCTCAACATCAATTACAGTAATGGGCATATCAACGACAGTAGATGTTTTTTAGATCGGTTCCTATTTGACTTCCTTCTTGTATGCTACGTTCTATCGCCTCACATGCTTTTGAACGATCATTGAGTTTAGACCAACAAAAGGCTAATCCAATGTAAGCGTCAAAGTTTTTCGGATGGAGTTGAATGGCTTTTTCGTAATCAGCAACGCTTTCTTTGTATTGTTCCATAAAATCCAACCAATAGGCGCGGGCATAATACGCATTGGCATCTTCGGGCCGTAACTTTATGTAGGCGGTTAAATCTTCAATAGCAAAATTATAATTACCCGCTTTTCCAAAGGCCATGGCGCGATTAAACAAGGCTTTGTAATGGGTGGGATTTTTCCTTAACAACCGGTTAAAGGCTTCTGTGCATCGGCCATAATCTTCGCGGATATAATGAACCATGCCAATTAAAAATTCGGTTTCTCCAAAATCAGTAAACTGCTTGTTTAATTTTGTAGTGAATGCTTTGGCTTTTTTCCAATCATTGTCGTGTAAGGCGCAGAGCGCAGAGTAATACAGCACACTGTCGGTCACCTTGTCAACAACACCCACCGAATCAAGTAAGCGATACGCTATTGATGTGTTGCCAACAGCAACAAGTTTTCTGATTTCACCATACTTGTCTTGTGCCGATAAACTTCCGCAACATAATAGCACTATGTAGACAAGGTGTTTCATTAGAATTGTAAGTCGGGACAACGGGCAATGGAGTGTTGGCCAGTGACTTTTACATCCATGCCAACGGGAGTAACGCCGACCATTATTTCAAATGTTTGCGATTGTGCGTAACGCATGTTGCCTACTGCATAGCCATAAGCAAAACCAGCGCAAAGGTTTTTTAGAAAACGAATTTGTAATATGCCATTAACAAGACTAGTGCCGCGCATCCCAACACCCAGGCCTACACGGTTGTATAAATAAAATAAAGCGGTTGCGTCAATTAAAGGGGGACCAATTATGGGGGCATTAACAGCAACAGAGGGCATGAACAAAACGTTAGCCATGAGCGGAATCTTTTGACCATACTCTGCATACAACGTCGGGGTTAGCCTTGATGGTGATCCGATTTTTCGTCCTTTAAAATCACGTAAACTGGTAATAGAAACTTGTTTGAGCGACAGACCAGCGAAGAATTTTTGTGAAGCCACACGCACACCAGGAAGCAGGTCGGGATAGAGCAACAAATCGGTAGTTTTTGATACTGCTGGGTCGTTGCTATCGAATCCGCCAGTGCTTCTGCCAATGCGGCGAAAACCGGCATATATGCCCCACGAAAACAGTATTTTTTTTCGAAGCAAACGGTGCATGGTGTAACCGGCGTAAAAATTGTTTTGAGAAAACAATCCCGACTCTTCATCCTCCACATAAATGCCAATGTTCTGCCAAAAACTAATACTGCGGGGTTCGCGAATGGTGTAACTAAAGTTCACAAAGGTTTGTTTGGGCGAACCACTAAGGCCATAGTAAGGGCGGCCCACACCAAAAACATAGTACATTTCTTGGTTGAGGTCAGTGCCCGATGCGGCTGGGTTGAGCCCTGCTTTGTTAAAAGTATACTGCGTGTATATCAACGTTTGTTGCGCCTTTAAAGGCGACAAACAAGTTAACAGAACCATTATGTATACAACGTGCTTCAACGGTTCATGCTTATTACAGACCACATACGGCCGGTTATTCCATTATCACGGCGGTAGCTAAAAAAATCAGACTCGGTGCTACAACGCCCATTTACGTATATGTTCTCAGCAGGCACACCTGCTTGCATTAACACCCATTTATTGGCTGCAGCCAAATCAATGTGGCGGTTTTTTAAGTAGTCAGCAGGAAATCCAGCGGCACTAAATTGTGCCACCACTTCATCTCCTACTTCAAATTTTTCGGTGCTAATACCTGGACCAATCGCAACTTGTGTCGTATGCGGTTGTGCGCCAAGGGCCATCATTTTTGTGAGCACTTCGTTAGCAATTTTTCCTACTGTGCCACGCCAGCCTGCGTGTGCTGCGCCAATAACGCGGTGTGTGGCATCATGAAACAAAAGAGGATAACAGTCAGCGGTGCCTATAGCGAGCGCAATAAGTGGCTCGTTTGTTACCAAACCATCGCCTTCAAACACCCCTGGTTGGGCGTTGTGAACCGTAACGCCATGTACTTGTTTTAACCGACAAACACAGTCCTCAGTTAAACCCAGTAGCGCTAAGGCCCGGTTACGGTTTTCGCTAATGGCTTGCGGGTCGTCTTCATGTCCACCCATGTTCAACGAATCAAAGGGTGCAGAGGATACCCCGCCATGCCGCGTTGAGAAACCATGAACGCACGTCATATTTGGCGCCGTTAACCACATTAGATGTACGACAACTTCATCATATTGGTTCTACCTTTTTCCTTCATCGGCATGCTGGCAATATTGATAACGAGGTCATCTGTTTTCACCAATCCTTCGCGTTTGATAATCGATTTAATATCATCAATGGTTTGATCGGTGCTTTCGTATTTATCATAAGAATAACCCCTAACGCCCCATACAAGACTTAATAACGTGAGTAACGACGGGTTGTCGGTGAAAATAAGAATAGCCGCTTTCGGACGGTGACTCGAAATTTTAAATGCCGTGTAGCCACTATTGGTCATGCTAATGATAGCTTGTGCACCAGCATGGTGAGCAAGCGAACAGGCATTGTAACAAATGCTATCCGTAATAAAGGTGATAGTTTTAATCGAAGGCGAATGTTCTTTGTAATAAATGGTGTCGAGCTCTTCCACCTGCGTAATAATGCGGCGCATCATTTCAATCACCTTAACTGGGTATTTTCCAACCGATGTTTCTGCACTTAACATAACAGCATCGGCACCATCCATCACAGCATTAGCTACGTCATTCACCTCAGCGCGGGTAGGGGTGTAACTGGTAATCATCGACTCCATCATCTGTGTGGCAATAATTACTGGTTTGCCAATTTCAATGCATTTGTTTACAATCATTTTTTGCAACAAAGGCACGCGTTCCATCGGCAATTCAACACCCAGGTCGCCACGGGCTACCATGATTCCATCCGCTACATCAATAATATTGTCGATTTCGCGAATGGCCTCGGGTTTTTCAATTTTAGCAATAACGCGGGCTCGCTTTCCCTTGTTTTTAATAATGTCTTTTAATTCAACAATATCGGTTACACTTCTTACAAACGACAAACCAATCCAATCAAAATCAAATTCCAAGGCAAAATCTAAATCGCGCAAATCCTTAACAGTAAGACAAGGAAGGGAAATGGCGGTGTTTGGCAGGTTGACCCCTTTTTTCGATGACAACGGTCCACCAACTTTAATGCGGCACCGCACATTGTCTTTATTGTTGGTGTCAATGACTTCAAGATGCAATTTTCCATCATCAATTAAAACCAGTTCACCCGGCTTAACGTCTTGCGGAAATTGAGGGTAGGTGATGTATACTTTTTTCTCATCGCCTTCACACTCTTTTGTAGTAATGTCAATTGTTTCACCAGCCACCAACATGGCACTGTTGTTTTTAACAATACCAATGCGAAGTTTGGGTCCTTGCAAATCAGCAAGTATACCTACGTGGCGATTGTGTTTTTTATTTAAAGTACGAATGTTGGTGATCATGCTTTTTACAGCCTCGTAATCGCCATGTGAAAAATTAATGCGGCAAATATCAAGGCCTTCAAAGAACATTTGTTCAAGCACTTCAATATCGGCAGTAGCCGGCCCCATGGTTGCGACGATTTTAGTTCGGTTAAATACGCGACTCATAATTAGTTTAGAAATAAGCTTACAAGGTAGTAATTATCGATGGGAAAACCGTGTTAAATAACCCGTTTGAAAGGGTCAACCCGAGGATTAGAGCCGGCTTATTGAGAATGATTTTAAAGAGCAGGGTTGCTCGGTATTTGCAACATCGATTATTAACTGCAAGAAACCGGTCGACGATAGTGGCAACCAACAGCCGTTTTTTAAGTTCTATTATTTGGGCGCCCCCTGAAGCGAAAGGACTGTTTTATTTAATTGTCAGTAACCCTTTCGCTTCAGGGCTGGGCTTTCCGGCTGTAGTTGATTCGCCAACCCTGCAGGCACTAGGTTGTACGGGGTCTGCTCTTCTTAAAAGCCAGATCAGCCTCCGCCAACCAAGTGCCAGCAAGGCTTGTCTTCATCAAGCTACTGCCTTCAATCCCGGGCGCACAGTGTGGCCACCAATTTCTCCATCCTTTCGCGAATGTTACTGGCTTTGTTCGAAGGGGGTCGTTGGCGATTACTAATGTTTATCGCTGTTTAATTTCGGATTTTGATGATGACGTTCTTGATCGCGTACCGTCTTTTTTTCAATGTTTTGACGCAAGGCTTCTTCTAAATCAACACCAGTTTGGTTAGCTAAGCAAATCAACACAAACAAAACGTCCGCCATCTCGTCGCCCAAATTTTTTTGCTTGTCGCTTTCTTTCTCACTTTGTTCGCCATATCGACGCGCGATTATGCGGGCAACTTCACCAACTTCTTCGGTAAGCATGGCCATATTGGTGAGTTCGTTGAAGTAACGCACACCGTATTTTTTAATCCACTCATCGGTGAGTTGTTGTGCTTCTCTAATAGTCATGCCTAGGTTGTTTTAGCTGGAATAACGCCCTTTTCGCGAAACGCAAGAAGAAGTCGTTTGTAAAGGTTGGATTTTACAACAGCTCCCTTCCCTGGCACTGTGTGCGGCAACACCTGCAAGGTTATGTTACCATCCCCAATCTTTTGAATGAATAATTTCGTCCCCGGATCCTTCAATATTAATTCTTCTTTTTCTAAAACCGACTCCACAATTTCTATAACAGCATCAATATTGTTTTCATCACTAACAGTAATCAGCAATTCACTGCGTACACAACCGCGTCTTGTAACGTTTACAATGGTGCCATTGGATAACGGCCCATTGGGAAGAATAACAGTTTTGTTATCGGCTGTTTTTAATATGGTGTTGAAGATTTGTATTTCCAACACATCTCCACTTTGTCCAACGGCTTCAATACTATCACCCACACGAAAGGGTTTAAAAATGAGTATAAGAACACCGCCGGCAAAATTTGAAAGCGAACCTTGTAAAGCCAGGCCTACTGCTAAACCAGCGGCACCTAAAATGGTTACAAAACTGGTGGTGCCAATACCCAACATACCGGCTACAGTTACAATAAGTACAATACGCAACCCTATGGAAGTAAGGCTTTTGAGAAAAGTGCGTAATGAATAATCAAGTTCTTTTCGACTCATTGCCTTGTCGGCTAGTTTGCTGATGCGTTTGATGAGCCATAGGCCAATCAGCAGTACGAGCAATGCAGATATCAGGCTCGGTAGAAAAGCGAGAGTTTTATCGAAGATAACATCCAGGTAATTGGTTATCTTTTCTTCCTTTTCAACGAGTTTTTCCTTGACTTCAGGAATAATGCGCTTCACCACACCTTCCTGCACCCAAAACAAAGAATATTTATAAAAAGACATAACGCAAAACTACTAAAATTGCCTGTTGAAGTAATGAGACGTAAATTTACCGTATCGTATGATTTATTCCTCCCTCGAAGAATGCATTCGTGATCTTGAAAAAAATGGTCACCTAGTCAGAGTCACTGAAGAAGTTGATCCTGAATTGGAAATGGCAGCGATTCATATACACCTATTCGCGAAAGGCGGTCCTGCCGTGCTTTTCGAAAAGGTTAAAGGATCGCGTTACAGGGCAGTCAGTAATTTGTTCGGCACTTTAGAGCGCAGCGAATTCATGTTTCGCGCCACGTTTCAAAAAGTTCAAAACCTGGTTAAACTGCGCAACAACCCCATGGCGGCGCTTAAGCAGCCATTTAAATATGCCTCAACGGGACTAGCGGCCCTGAAGGCCTTGCCCCGTAAAGGAACAATGAGTGGTTTCGAAGAAATTGCGATAGCCGATTTGCCCCTAATAAAGCATTGGCCCATGGATGGCGGTGCATTTGTTACCTTACCACAAGTGTATTCTGAAGATATTACACAGCCCGGTGTGATGCAGTCGAACCTGGGGATGTACCGCATTCAGTTATCGGGCAATGAGTACAAGCTAAATAAAGAAATCGGACTACACTACCAATTGCACCGTGGCATTGGGGTGCATCAAACCCTAAGCAATAAACAGAACAAACCGTTAAAAGTGAGTGTGTTTGTAGGGGGACCGCCGGCTCACACCTTGGCAGCAGTGATGCCATTGCCTGAAGGCATTAGTGAACTCACATTTGCTGGTGCATTGGCCGGAAAACGGTTTCGATATGCTTACCACGATGGCTATTGTATTTCGCTCGATGCTGATTTTGTTATCACCGGTGAAGTGTATCCCAATGAAAATAAACCAGAGGGGCCATTTGGCGACCACCTTGGTTACTACAGTTTAACGCATCCATTCCCCCTTATGCGTGTACACAAAGTTTGGGCAAAGAAAAATGCCATTTGGCCGTTTACTGTTGTAGGTCGTCCGCCTCAAGAAGACACGGCCTTTGGGGCTTTAATACATGAGATCTCCGGTTCGGCAATACCTTCTGAAATTCCTGGTGTTACTGCCGTTCACGCTGTAGACGCCGCAGGGGTGCACCCGCTTTTATTGGCAAATGGAAGCGAACGGTACACGCCCTACCTTCAACAAAACCGTCCCGCTGAATTACTCACGCAAGCCAGTCGTATTCTTGGTACCGGCCAATTAAGTTTAGCTAAATACTTGTTTATTGCTGCGGGAGCTGACATGCCCGATTGTCATGATATTCAGCCGTACTTGCTGTATATTTTTGAGCGAATCGATTTACGAAGAGACTTGCACTTTCACACCAAAACCACTATCGACACATTGGATTATAGCGGCAGTGGATTAAACGAAGGAAGTAAGTTGGTGTTAGCAGCTTGTGGCGACATCAAGCGCAAGCTCAGTTTGCATGTACCAACTTCAGCAAATGAACTACCAGCTGTAATAGCTGCGCAACTCGTGATGCCAGGTGTTGTGGCATTGGCAGTGCCGGCCTTTACCGAACAAACTGCGGCTATGACCATCGTTCACAATTTAGCAGTGGCCATAAAGGCACGCCACGATTGGAACGGCATTGTGCAAGTGGTATTGGTTGATGAGCCAATGAACGAATCAAATTTGTTAGGCGATTATTTGTGGATGACCTATACACGCAGTAATCCTGCTAATGATGTGCATGGCGTAGATCCATTTACTGAAAACAAACACTGGGGTTGTAACGGCCCCCTAATTATTGATGCGCGTAAAAAGCCGCACCACGCCCCAGAGTTAAAGGTAAATCCTGCAACAGACAAGGCTATTGAACGGTTTTTTAAACCAGGTGGTGAGCTCGAAAAATGGGCCTAATCAGCCGCCTGCTTTTTTTACTTTGTAGCCTTCCTTGGTTAGTATTGCGATAAGTTTGTCGCGATTATCCCCTTGAATTAATATTAGGCCGTCTTTTACATTACCACCCACTCCGCATTTTTGTTTCAGGGTTTTACCAAGCGCCTCTAAATCCAGGGTAGTACCAATAAAGCCCGCAATGCGACTCACCATTTTGCCGCCGCCCATGCGATCGAGAAAAATTTTTAACTCCTGTTTCCCAGGAGGTAAGGTTGTGGCTTCGTTTTCACCCAAATCTTCGTACTTGAAATTAGGATTGGTAGAGTACACTACGTTCACCCTGTTTTTATCCTTAGCCATACAGTTGGTTCGTTGTTCGAAGGTAGGTAAATAATTGGGAAATGACAGTTAGTGCTCAACCAGTAAAGGGAAGAGGTTGAATTGGTCAACAAGGCCGGATGAATAATTGTAAATGGTTAATGGCGGAGACAAAATATACGCTCTAAATTGAAAATGGAGAATGGAAATTAATTGTTAATGGTAAATTGATAATGGTGAATGGCGTTAACAAAATATACGCTCTAAATTGAAAATGGAGAATGGAGAATTGAGAGGGCGTTGACGTAAGTATTCTTCTAAGAGCAAGTTAAAGAGCAAGCGCAAGAGCAAGTACAAGAGCAAGTAGGTTTTCGTTAAATATCCACCCCTCACCCCGCACCCTCTACCCGTTTCAAAATTGTTAATGGTGAGTTGTAAATGGTGAATGGCGGAATGGTCAACTACGCGCTAAATCAAGAGTTGAGAATTGTAAACAATAAAAGTCCTCACTCTAATGACATGCCCAAGCGGTGGTATTCCTTAACCAGTACCAAGAAATTATCGTACGGCGAGTCTGATGACCACAGGTACGAATTAAAGGCGATGCCGTAAAAGCCGTATTCACGGGCTTTTTGAATGATTTTAGGAGTAGCGCCTCCGCGTGCAACAAGTTTCTTGCCACAGGTTTTGTTGGCGGCAATAATTCCTTCTGGGTAAAATCCACTATACAAATCGCCATTCATGTTATTGAACATGGTGCCAATTAAATAGTAATCAAAGGTGTGTTCTTCTTTATTATAGGCTTGTTGTAATTTGGTGTAGGAGCGGCTCTTGCTGGTATGTCCGAATTTCATTTTTAAACGAAAACGAACAAACAGGTAACGGAGTTTTTTAGAAAAATGAATGCGGCTCAAATGGATACCCTTGAGCTTAAATTTGATGGCTAAGGAGTGGTGCGAGTGAATGATAATGCGGTTGTGATAGTGCTCAGGAATTTCATTAATGTAATCACGCATCTGTGCCGTTGAATAATTGGGCTTGCGCAGGTGCAGCGTCGTTAAGCCGCTTTCAAACATCCGTGTCACCAACATCGGCTCATCGGTAAAGTCTTTGGATGGGGTGATCACTATTAGTTTCATGATCGAGATTTAAAAATAGGGTTTAACGATTCAAGTAAAGTTACATCTTTTTCTAAAGCATTGCCAACTACGACAAGGTCGGCGCCAGCATTTACTAAGGCATGGGCTTTTTTAGCCGAATCTACACCGCCACCAGCAATTAGAGGCACCTCAAGTAGGTGTTTAACTTTGCGGATAATACGCGCATGCACCGTGTGCGAAGCACCACTTCCTGCCTCTAAGTACACAGCCATACACCCCATGTATTGGCAAGCAAGGGCCGTATCGGCTATGAGTTGCAAGTGTTGGGGATTCATCGGGTGTGTGCCGGTTACTTGTTGGGTAGCCGATTCCCTGCCACCGTCAATAAGCAAGTAACCTAGGGGTGTTACAGGAAGTTGAAATTTCTTGATTTGAGGTGTCATAAGCACTTGCTTACCACCCAGGTAATCGGCATTACGACCAGATAACAACAGCGGCAATAACACAGCATCTGCTGCACGCGTGAGTTGGTTTTCATCGCCAGGAAACAAAACAATAGGCTTACGGGTGAGCTTTTTTATTTTTAATGCCGTGGCATGCACATTGCCATGCTCCAAACGACTGCCACCAAGTAGTATACACGACACTGCACTTTTATCGCAAAGCTTTACCAAGTCAGGATTGTACTTGTCTGGGTCGATAAGCACCGCCAGGCGGGACTTTCGCGGCGATTTAAATAAGGCTATGAAGGGGTTAGTATTCACCGAGTGTGTACACAAGTATATGTTGCTTTATCTTTTCTTTACCAAGCAATAACCTTTTTTTATACACACCTTTTTCTATCTCGCCTGTGAATGACGGCGCTAATTGCACCCGCAAGTGGTTACAAAAATCAAGTTCTTTCAAGCCATAGTATTTATACAAGGCTTCTTTTGCAGCCCAAAAAGTTACCAGCCGCTCTAAATCGCCGGCTGATTCAGTGATTTCAGTGGGACTCAAAAATTTGTGTTGAACGCGCACCACTTTGTCGCGCAGTAATTCAATGTCCACTCCCACAGGCTCCTTTTTATTTAAAGCCACTACCAATAAACCGTGCGAATGCGATACCGATAGGTGTGCCGAACTGTTTTCAGGCGATGGTTTGCCTTCTGGACTATAGACCAGGTTGGTTTCACACCCCATTAATTGGCTTAAAACATACTTGGCAGCAAATCGGTTGAGCGCGTTATTTGGAACGGTTGTGTACAATTGTGAAAACGCCTCCATTTCCAACAAACCAATTGTTAAGTCCGCATGTATATTCTTTATCGTTAACACGTAAAAAAATCCTGAAAAAGCTAATGTACAAAGGGTTACAACAATAAATGGGCGTGAATTAATTGCCAAAAGGAGCCCACTCAAAATTCAACGGCTTTTGCACTTCTGTTTGAGAAATACAAACTTAAAGGTTATCTTTGTAATCCTTTAAAAAATAACACTTTAATACAAAATCATGCAGGACACAACCACCAAGTACATTCCATACAAGGTAAAAGACATTTCATTGGCAGAATGGGGCCGCAAGGAGATTAAACTGGCTGAAGAAGAAATGCCGGGACTCATGGCGCTTCGCAGAGAATACGGCGCTACCAAGCCATTAAAAGGAGCGCGGATTGCTGGTTGTTTGCATATGACCATTCAAACAGCCGTTTTGATTGAAACATTAATCGAACTTGGTGCTGAGGTTACTTGGAGTTCATGTAATATTTTCTCAACTCAAGATCATGCTGCTGCTGCTATTGCTGCTGCAGGCATTCAAGTGTACGCTTGGAAAGGCATGAACGCTGAAGAGTTCGATTGGTGCATTGAACAAACCCTTTGGTTTGGTAAAGACCGTCAACCACTCAACATGATTCTTGATGATGGTGGCGACCTTACCAACATGGTGTTTGATAAATACCCTGAATTAGCAGCTGGTATCCGTGGTCTTTCTGAAGAAACAACTACTGGTGTTCATCGCTTGTACGAACGCATGGCTAAAGGCACCTTGTTGTTGCCAGCTATCAACGTAAACGATTCTGTTACTAAGTCTAAATTTGATAACAAGTACGGTTGTCGCGAGTCGTTGGTTGACGCCATCCGCCGCGCTACCGATATCATGCTCGCTGGTAAAGTGGCTGTGGTAGCTGGTTATGGTGATGTAGGTAAAGGCTCGGCTCAATCACTCTCTTCGCAAGGGGTGCGTGTTATCGTAACTGAAATCGATCCTATCTGCGCGTTGCAAGCGGCAATGGATGGTTACCAAGTCATGAAAATGGATAATGCAGCGAAGATCGCTGACATCATTGTAACGGCTACAGGTAATAAAGACATCGTTGTAGGCCGTCACTTCGAATCCATGAAACACGGTGCTATCGTTTGTAACATCGGCCACTTCGATACTGAAATCGATATGGCTTGGTTGAACAAAACGTATGGTTCTAGCAAGGACGAAATCAAACCACAAGTAGATAAGTACACCATCAACGGTAAAGACATTATCGTGTTGGCTGAAGGCCGTCTTGTGAACCTCGGTTGCGCTACTGGTCACCCAAGTTTTGTGATGAGTAATTCCTTCACCAACCAAACATTGGCACAATTAGAACTATGGGCTAACGCTGACAAGTACGAGAAAAAAGTGTACACCTTACCAAAAGCACTCGACGAAAAAGTAGCGAGCTTGCACTTGGGTAAAATTGGTGCTGAACTTGATGTGTTGTCAAACGATCAAGCTGAATACATTGGCGTAAGCGTGCAAGGACCATTTAAACCAGAGCACTACCGCTATTAATAGTCAACTACGTATTAAAGGCTTGTTTCGTGAGGAACAAGCCTTTTTTGTTCCTAGACACATCATAACAAGCACCACATACTCATGAAAGTAATTTCTTTTAAAGCACTGCTACTCCTGGTTATTAGCATAGTCGTTCTCAGTTGCAACAAACAACCAACAGCCGACTTCTCCACCGATAAACTTGAATACACGCAAGGCGAAACAGTAGTATGCACCAACCTGTCTGCCAACGGCGATTCGTTCGTGTGGATACTTCCAGAGGGACAAACGAATTCCTCCACCAATCTTAATTTCATGACGTCAACGTCCATGACACCGGGCACTTACAACATCTCTCTAAAAGCTCTTTCAAAAAATGGAAAGAAAACAGCCAGCGTCACCAAGTCGTTTGTGCTTAAGCAAGCGAGTGGACAATTAACCGTGTGGACCTCCCGTTCAAACGTGGGTCCCATTACAGTTAAAGTGAATGGCACTACTTACGGCACCATAACCTTGTATTACGCCAGCAGCACACCGGCGTGCGGTGCAAATGGCTGCGTTACCGTTAATTTACCAGTGGGCCGCCACACCATTTCTGCCACCGATGGCAATAGCACTTGGAGTGGCTCAACCGATGTGGCGTTAAACAAATGCACGGCCTTTCAGTTAAAATAAATCTTGCGTCAAAAAGAGAGCGGTATTTTTATGTTTAGGGCGCCTGCCGTTGTTTGCCAACACCTGCTATCAACGGCACCACGTTTTCCGGCTATAGCGGGCTTGTCAGACCCAAGCGGCTTTGTGGCGTGCGGGGTCTGCACCCGCAGAAAAGCGGGCCCAGCCTCCGCCGCCACAAGCCGCTAAGGCCTGCCTTCGCCCGGCTGCCGCCTACAACCGTTGGCGCAGGCTGCCGGCAAATCGTTTACATGATTTTACGCATGGCAATGTTAGCACATTAACAAACAAGAAAACGCCCCCTGCTTCACTGTAAGGCAAGGAGCGATTTATAAATCAACTTAACAGATGTTTGTTCTAACTACCGCTGATCATCAAGCGGTGTGTACGGTGAACCGTCAAACGCAAGAATCAAGTAGAAAATGGGACCAAGAAAAATCAATCCAACGGTAAAGCCAGAGTTTTTACCAAACGACTTAGCAAGTCGATCCATCATCACCACCAAGAAGTAAATGTTCACCAACGGAATCATCATCATTAATAACCACCACCATGGTTTACGCACAATTTCCAACAGAATAATGAGATTGTAAATGGGCACTATACACGCCCAGCCGGGTTGTCCGGCTCTTGTATAAATCTTCCAACTGGCGATAATACTTAACGCAGCTATTCCAAGTAAAAAAAGCACATAGGCTCCTAATGCGGCAAAAATCATGATTTTGAGTTTTTAATATATCGAAAGTAACAATAAAAAAGTAAGGAACAAATTTATTGGCCACTCGTTTTGGAGATTCAGTTTTTGTTCTGTTTCTGCGCACGAATCATCTCCCCAAAGTTTAGCCCTTTGTGAAGCGCGAGAATGGTTTCAACGATTCGACCAGCCTTGGTGTCGGCACGTTTGGCAGTGGCTACGTAACGGTGAAAGTAATTTTGGTGCGAAACATTTAAAGCTTGAAAGGCCATCCATGCCACACCGTCTTCTTTTAAAGCCTCAATCATTTCAGGCGACCGCACCCCCCCAGCGGCATCGAGCTCTAGTTTGAAAGCAACCTTGTCGCCGGCTTCCTTACCCAGTTTTTTACGCAATGCGCCGTTAAGGGCAATAATAAATCTACCTCCGCCTATTGGGTACACCACTAATTTGTCTACCGCCACATCGTCGATAAATCCCTTCACACGAAATTCTTTTTTATCGGGACGTTTAAACTTTTTATACACCGCATCGGGCATATGCGCTATGGTCCAACCGGTTTTTTCGCCCTTGTCTGCAAAGCGATCAAGTATCACAGTGAAGGTGTACATGCGATAAAGATAGTTGGTTTAATCAATTGTAAATGGTGAATGCCGTTAACAAAATATACGTGCTAAATTGAGAATTGAAAATTGATAATGACTTTACCATCACTTTGCGCTTCTTCTCTTTGCCGGCTTTACCTCTTCGCGGGCTTTCCCTCTTTGTGGCCTTTGCTCCTTTGTGTTCTGACCCAGAAGCGAAAGCCACGGCGCCATTCAAAAACTAATTTCTTTCTGCTTCATGGGTTGCGTCCTAAATTAATTGAAAGTTGAGAGTTGAAAATTGAAAATGCATTTACGTCACTAGGCACTTTTTTCTCTTTGCCGGCTTTACCTCTTGTCGGGCCTTATCTCTTTGCGTTCTTTGCACCTTTGCGTTCTCTGCGACCCTAAACCTCTCTACCATTGTGCGCCTTGGTCTCTTCGTATCCCTTCCCTGAAGCGAAAGTTACAAGCATATGCAAGAACCAATTTCTTTCTGCTTCATGGGTTGCGTCCAAATTCATTGAGAACGACTTTGCCTCCGGCTACTTACGCCTTCTTTAACTCCATCACTGTGATTTCAGGCCATATCCCTATACGACCTGGATACCCAAGAAATCCAAGTCCACGATTGACATACAAAAACTGGTGGTCTTGTTTGTACAAACCGGCCCAGTACTTGTAAAAATATTGTGAGGGACTCCATTTCAAGCCTGGAATTTCAATGCCCATTTGCATACCATGGGTGTGGCCGCTAAGGGTGAGGTCAATGTCCTTATAAATCTGCGATACTTTTTGTTCCCAATGGCTCGGGTCGTGACTCATGAGTATTTTAAACGGATACACATCTGCACCTTTTGTGGCTTCATCCATTTTTCCATACTTAGGAAAATTCATGTTGCCACCCCAGTTTTCGATGCCAAGTAAACCAATTTTAGCACCCTCTTTTTCAATGGCCACGTGCTCGTTCATCAACAAACGCCAGCCGCATTCTTTTTGAATTGCTTTTAAACGTTCGAGGTTCGCTTGCTTGGCCTGATCCGATTCCCAACTGATGTAATCGCCATAATCGTGGTTGCCTAAAACAGAGTAAACGCCATAAGGGGCTTTAAGCATTTTATAAGCGTCGGTATACCCTTCAGTTTCCTTGGCTTCGTTGTTAACGAGGTCACCAGTAAAAAGAATTAAATCGGGTTTTTGTTCCAACACCAATGAAAACGCACGGCGCAGGGCTGAATCGTCGTTAAACGAGCCGGTGTGAATATCGGAGAGTTGCACAATTTTAAAGCCATCAAACTCAGCCGGCAGATTGGCTGAAGGAATTTGAACGTTGTGAATGCGGTAACGGTAGGCTCCTTTTACAATCCCATAGATAAAACCAATGGCGGGTATGACTGTAAAGCCAATGGCCAGTTGACTAAAAAACTTTAAGCGCGAGATGCCACCCGACGTGGTTTCTTCAGCCGGCTTGGTGCCAACCATTTGCACAATCCATTTAAAGAAGCGCACCACATCATCCATTATGAGAAACAGCACCCCAATGAGTTTACAAAGGGTTAAAATGAATAAAATGCCCATGAACATGCGCAACGGTGCTGGCCAGGTTGGAGGTGGCCAAATCATTGCCGAAATGGCGAGTAGGCCGTTGAGGGCAGCTAAACCAATGGCAATACCAACCAAGACTTTTCGTCGCTCAGGCGAGAAGTCCCTTGCAAAGGTGCGTACGGCTTGAAGGAAGTACACCTCCACCAGTAGCACTATTATAAAAACTATGAGAAACCGTAAAAACATGCGGCAGTAAAAGTACAGAATCCACCTTGGTGTTGCCACGCCTATTTACATATCTCTGTTAATTAAATGAAAAAGCTACAAGCAAGTGCCCCGTCGAATCGTTTACTTTTGATAAAGCGTTACAATTTTACAACATGAACAAAATCAGGGTCGGAATTATTTTTGGTGGCAAGAGTAGGGAACGAGAAATTTCATTTGCAGGCGGAAGAACTGTTTACGATAATCTCAATAAATCGCTGTTTGAGGCGATACCTTTATTTGCCGATAGTTTCGGAAACCTCTGTGAACTAAAATGGGAGTACGTATACAAGGGCACCATTCGTGATTTTTATCCCCCGATGGAATACCTTGCCAATTCGCCATTCCAACTATATGCTGAAAATTTAGACCTGACACTTTCACAACAACACGAGCTCTTATCAGCCATTGGCCAACCTATTTCGTTTGAGGCACTCAAACATAAAATCGATTTTGCTTTTTTGTGTTTACACGGTCCTGATGGCGAAGACGGTCGCTTACAAGGCCTACTTGAATACCTTCAAATTCCTTACAGTGGTTCTGGTATTTTGCCTTCAGCAACGGGCATTAACAAGGCCATTCAAAAAAACATGATGGTGGCGCAGGGCTTTCACAGTCCGCGTTTTACCACCATTACCCGCCGCGATTACATTGATGGTAAAACAAAAAATGTATTTGAGCAGGTTAAAAAAGAAATTGGTTTGCCGTGTGTTATCAAACCAGCGGGACAAGGGTCGAGCATTGGCGTGACCATACTCGACCAAGACGATGCGTATGCGTTTATGCAGGCGGTTGAAAAGGCCTTTTTTACCCGTTGGGTCGATGCCAAAGAATGGCAAGCGCTGAGTGCAGAAGCCAAGGAATTGTATGTGCGCCAACTAGCCGACATACGCGAAGGCGTTGGCATGCCCGTGGCAATAACGGAGCCAGCCCATTTTAATAATAAAGTCATAAAGGACCCTTATCACTTGGTGTCGTTTTTTAACGAGCACCTTACAAAGGACGGCATGGTTGTCGAGGCCCTCGATGCCGAAGCCACCGTAATGGTTGAAGGCTTTATCGAGGGACGAGAATTCAGCTGCATTGTTGTAGAAAATGAAAACGGCGAAGGCATTGCGTTGCCACCAACCGAGATTCGCAAGGGCAAGGAATTGTTTGATTACCGCAGTAAGTACCTGCCGGGCTTGTCGCGCAAGATTACCCCGATTGATTTGCCAGCAGAAAAAATCAATGCCATTATGCAAGAATGTGAGCGCTTGTTCAAGGCATTGAATTTTGATGTATACGCGCGGATTGATGGCTTTGCCGCAAACGATGGAAACATTTATCTCAACGATCCTAATACCACGAGTGGCATGATGCCTTCTTCGTTCTTCTTCCACCAGGCAGCAGAAATTGGGTTGAATCCCTCGCAATTTTTAACCTACATTATACGCACTTCCCTTAATCGCAGGGCGGTGCAAGCCGGACTAAACCTTGCCTACAACCAATTATTGGCGCGGCTCGATGCGTTGATTTCTGACGACATCACGGCAGATAAAAAGCGCACCCGCGTGGCTGTTGTACTAGGCGGTTATTCATCGGAGCGGCATATTTCGGTTGAAAGTGGAAGAAACGTGTACGAGAAATTGGCGTCATCGGAGCAGTACGTACCGTTTCCTGTTTTTTTGGCAGGCAACCGAGAGCACCATACCCTGTACCGCATTCCGATTAATTTGATGTTGAAAGACAATGCCGATGATATTCGTGAGAAAGCAGAGCATTTTACTGTGCATCCCGTTATTGGAGAAATAGTGAAGCGGGCTGAAGGCATTACTAAAAAATACGCAGGTGCAGGCTCCTTGTTGGCACCCCAAAAAATAGACTACAACCAGTTAGCGCAAATTGCCGATGAGGTGTTTATCGCCCTGCATGGTCGTCCGGGTGAAGACGGTGAAATTCAAACCCGACTTGAGAAAGTAGGGTTGCCGTACAATGGTTCGGGACAGAAAAGTTCAGCCATCACCATTGACAAATACACGACCAATGAGATTCTGCGTACCAATGGCTTCTTGGTGGCCGAGCACTTGTTAGTTACGCAAGCAGAGTGGCAAAGTGATCGAGTAGGCGTTGAGAAAAAACTGAAGGAGCGCATTCATTTTCCATTCATTGCCAAACCCGTTGATGACGGATGCAGCAGTGCGGTGAAAAAAATAAAGACCATTGAAGAGTTTGAAGCGTTTTGTAAACTGATGTTTCGTCCAGTCGACGCCGACCTTGACCCAGCAGCATCAGCTGTTTTGCATATTCGCGCTAAGGAAGAATTTCCCAACAAGAATGTTATACTCGTAGAAGAATTGATTAGTCGACGCGACGCCGATCATTTTTTAGAAGTCACCGGCGGCATGTTGACCAAGTTCAATGAAAAGGGCGAAATCGACTACGAGGTTTTTGAAGCCTCAGAAGCATTAGCAGAAGGCGAAGTGCTTAGTTTAGAAGAAAAGTTTTTGGCGGGGCAGGGACAGAACATAACACCGGCGCGGTATGCCCGTGACCCTGAATTGCGTCAAAAAATCAGTGATCAGGTGAAGGAGCGTTTAGGCAGTGCGGCGCGCGTATTGGGCGTAACCGGGTATTGCCGTATTGATGCCTTTGTCAGAGTTTACAACAGTGGTAGGGCAGAGGTGATTTTTATCGAAGTTAATTCGTTGCCTGGTATGACCCCAGCCACCTGTATTTTCCACCAAGCCGCCATCAATGGCTACAAACCGTATGAGTTTATTGATAAAATCTTGGATTTCGGGGTAAAGAAACAACAGGCGGTGCACGGTTAAATAAGGTACCCCAGAAGCGTAGTTTAGGTCCTTGTAAAGTCTTCTATCTAGTTATTACTGGTGGTCATTTGGCGGTTGAGTTAGGGCGTGGAAGTCATTTTATAGCCTTAGCCGCATGTTTCATGCCAATTAATTTTAGTACCAATTCGAGTAGATTAACTAGGGAAATTAGGGCCGATTGTTGTTGAAATCACCTTGAAAAACCATCAGTTCATGGTCCCATTCAGACGTGTATTTATTATTTAATTATAATATTAATTATTTGGGCGCCACCCGCACTAACCGCTTTATATCTAGGGTGCGGGCACACGCTTTCCGGCAGTAGTGTACTCGTCTGGCTAGCCTACACTAGGCCGTGCGGGGTCCCCGCTACTACGTGCGGGGCCTCCGCCTGCCAAGTGTAGGCAAAGCCAGCCATCGTCCAGCTACAGCCTTCAATCGTTGGCGCGCGTTATCGTGAATGACTTTCATCGTGTTACACTCTATTCGGAGCACTAGAAGGCGAGTCTACCATAAGCGTTTGAGTAAATCAGCAAAGAAGTAGTCGAAGGCGGGACAGTCTAAAAAGTAAGAGAAGTCATTTCAAGGCAGTTGGTGGCAATAGCCGTTTGAAACCATTTTTTCACAAAAACTAGAGGCATTTGCACCCAATCTTGAATTGAAATTGTTGAATGCGGAATACCGCAAGAGGAGTTGGGTTTGCACGGCAATTCATCCCAATTAGGAGCAATTCCACCACATTTTTGGCAAGTAACTGTATAACAAGCAATTAGAATGGTGTTTATAAAAGGCTTGACGGCTTTTCGGTGATGTTTTTTTGTAATTTTACTCGTTTATACAGTTGTAAATGAATTAGTTAATTCATCATTAACCCATTTGTTTCGGCAAACACCCAATTGAAAGTAATTACCCTAAGATAGCATTTATGTTCCGTAAGATTTCGATACTCCTTTCGTTATTATTGTTGTTATTAAACACAACGGTAGAGGCCCAGTGCACCTATTCAACAGCCGTGTCTGATGTCACCTTACAGTGTTATGGTGGCGGCCTGGCACGTTCATCGGTAGCGTATAATCCAAACCAGGACAGGTATTATTCGATTAATGCAGGATCTGCCGGCTATCCTCTTGAAGTATACACAACAACAGGAGGCAATCCAACGTACACTATTAATGCGGGCGCCGACTACCGGGGGTATTGGTGGAATCCATTCACAGGTAAACCCGAAGGAAACACCTATAATTCAGGCGGCTTATACACCAATTTATTGGATGCCAGTTTTAATCCGACTAACACAGCCAACTCCGTTACCGCTGCAAATATGCCAGACCCGCAATGCACCGGGGTGTGTGATGTTTACAACGATGTTGTGTACTACCATTATAATTCAGTCATCTACCGTTACAGCCGTTTAACTGGCGTTTTCACTTCCAGTACAGCCATCTCAGGATTGCCATTAACATCACTGTTTAGGAATTTATATAGTTTGGGATACACAGGCATTCCAGGATCTGAATTAGTTATATACGATTATGTCTTAAAGCAAATTTATTTCATCAATGCCAGTACCGGCGCTTATGTGAGTACCTGTCAGTTACCTTCATCTACAGCACCTGCCCCTAGTCAATATGGAATAGGTTTTGCTAACAACCGTGTTTTTTTATACGACCAAACTTCATCGACTTGGATTGGCTATCCAATTACGAATTCAGCTTGTAGTGGCGAGATGTTATCCTTTAACGGCGCGCAGTATTTAAGTCGACCAGCGGTATCGTTAGCTACAAATTGGTCGGCGGAGTTATGGATAAAACCTTCGGCAGTTAGCGGTGGTTGGTATGTGCCATTTGGACAAGCGTTTTGGAACAATTTACAAGGATTTGTTTTTAGAATCAACTCAAGCAATGTTGGTGTAGAAGCGCCTGGCGGCATGTTGATTGAGGCACCTGTGACTGCGAATGCATGGACGCACTTGGCCTTCACGTATGACAATGGAATTTGCACATTTTATAAAGACGGACTCATTGTTGGAACCGCCTCTAAAACAATTGCTGCGGCTACGACTTCAATGCTTATTGGGGCACGCATGAACAATGCTTCCTCAGGTGTTGGCGACTTCTTTTACGGCAGTATTGACGAGGTGAGGGTTTGGAATACCACCCGTACAGGGTGTGAAATACAAACCAACATGAAGGCACAGATTACAGGAACCGCCTCGGGATTAATAGCGAACTATCATTTTAATCAAGGTGTTGCTTCAGGTTCCAATACGAGCATCACCAGGTTATGGGACGCTTCTGGAAGTGTTAATACAGTTACATTGAGCAATTTTGCGCTAACAGGATCTACTACCAACTGGGTGAGTCCTGGTGCAATTGCCATTGGTTATACCACGCAAACAGTGCCTGCTTCTGAGATCAATATAACAGGCAACGGCGTAAGCATCGTGGATGGAGATATAACCCCATCTACATCTGACTTCACTGATTTCGGAAACAACCTTACGCGCACCTTTGTAATTCAGAATACCACTTCGGGCACGTTAAGCATTGGTAGTCCGATATTAACAGGCACAGCAGCTGCTTTTTTTAGCATAACTACGGCACCAGCTGCAACGCTTGCTGCATCTGCCACAACCAGTTTTGTTATTACCTCCACAAACACTCCAGGCACTTATACGGCACAAGTCAATATCGTGAATAACGATTGTTCAGAGCCAGTGTACAATTTTGTAATTACCTCTACAGTCAATACAGGCGCGGCAGTGAGCCTGGATGGAAGCGACGATTACGTTTTTGTTGCAAATACCGCTTCATTAAATGCGTTTCCTTTAACCATTGAAACATGGGTTAAGACTGCCTTTACAAGCACCCCTTTAGGTGCAGGTATTGTAACAAAGTATGTATCTAACTCTTACAATGGGTGGAATTTGTATACCACAGGCGGCTATGTGTACGGCTTTTATTTCAAGGATGCCTCTAACTACATCGCTTATCCGTTAACTAGCACTGTAACAATTTCTGATAACCAATGGCACCATGTGGCCATGGTCGTAGATGCTACGGGTGGTGTGATTTATATCGATGGAAAACAAGCTTCTCCAAAGGCGCCATGGGTTGGCACACCCGGGGCCCCTACCACCAATATTTATGTCACCATGGGGGCCTACGATTTGGCTTTTCCAGGCTCTATTGATGAGGTGCGTTTATGGAATACTGCGCGATCGCAATGCCAAATTCAGCAGTACATGAATGCTGAAATTCCCACTACGTCCACGGGCTTGATGGCCAATTATCATTTTAATCAAGGCATAGCCTCAGCAAGTAATTCAACCGTTACCTCAGTTACCGATGCGGCTGGGGTGAATACTGGCACCTTGGTAAACATGGCGTTGAGCGGGTCAAGCTCTAACTGGATTGCGCCTGGTGGAGTTGTGTCCGGCAGCACCACCGCAGCAAGTGTGAGTGCTACACTAAGCGTAAAAGGAAATGGCAATACTATTCCAGTTGGTGCAACTACCTCAACGGCCAACAACACCGATTTTGGTGTAGCCACCACCAAGAATTTTCAATTAGGAAATCCAGGCACATCAACGCTTTACATCAATAGTGTGACGCTCAGTGGCGCTGGTGCGGGTTTCTTTAGCGTGACACCAAGTCCATCTAGCTCTCTCGCATCGAATGCAACAAGCACCTTTAACATTGTGTTTAGTCCCACTGTTATTGGCACCTCTACAGCCATTGTTAGCATTTCATCAAACGATTGTACTTATCCCACTTACACCTTTGTTATTTCAGCCAATTCAGGCACTGGTTCTTCCATCGCTTTTGATGGCAGCAATGACCAAGTAGCGGTGGGTACCAATACGGTGCTCGATGTGCTCAATGCGCCGTTTACCATGGAAGCGTGGGTTTATCCTACCACCACTAAGTACAACACAATTATAAGTAAGGGCGATGGCAATGGCTTGGCTAACAATGGTGAGTATATTTTCCAGGTCTCGAACAATGGAAAATTAGCCCTGCATAATACCTCTGTTAACGGCTGGAAGTATTCAAACAGTACGATACCGAACAACCAGTGGACGCACGTTGCAGCTGTGTTTAACGGCTCGAGTACGGTGTTTTATATTAATGGGCTGGCAGATTCCTATCTAGCCAGCACGACCAATACCACTAATTCATCTGGGTATAATTTTTATATCGGTCGTCAGGGACAGAATTGTAATTGTAATTTTTTCCAGGGCAGTATAGACGAGGTCCGCGTGTGGAAGGAAGCCCGCACACAATGTCAGATACAAATGTATATGAGTTGTGAGATTCCAACTACGGCCACGAATCTTGTTGCCAATTATCATTTTAACAACGGTATACCTTCAGGAAATAATGCTGGTTACACGACCCTCGTTGATGCAGCTGGCGCCAATACGGGCACCCTGGTTAATAGTTCACTCTCAGGCGCTACTTCCAACTGGGTGGCTAATACGCCAGTCACCAATGGCTTCTCAACTACAGCAATACAACCTGCTACTTTATCTATTAGCGGTAATGGCAATAACGTTCCTGTTGGCGCCACCACTTCAACTGCAAACAATACCAATTTCAATGCAGCGCTAACTAAAACTTTTGTATTATCTAACCCCGGCACAGGCACCCTTTACATTACAACAGGGTATTTCACTGGACCCAATGCGGCACAATTCAGTGTCACTACCATACCATCAACAGCTATAGCAACGGGCACAACCGCTATGGTGATCACGCTAACACCAACAAGCACCGGCGTTTACAATGCCACGTTGAACATTATTTCCAATGACTGTGCTAATCCGAATTTCTCCTTCGCAGTAACAAGTAGTATTTCACCGGCAACAGCCTTGCTTTATGATGGTGTGAATGATTTTGTTACACGGGGTGTACTAACAACTACACAAACCAACGTGTCGTTGCAATCGAAAGTAAGGTGGAACAGTAACGGCTCCAACCAAATGGTTGCTTACAACGGTTCTTCAGGCAGCAATGGATTTGGTCACTATATCTATTCCAACGGTGCATTAGCTTTGTTGTTTGGCGGCATAAATTTCTATCCATTCAATTATACGTTATCGCCAGGGGTCTGGACCTCTATAACAACGGTAGTAAAACCAGGCATTGCAGAACTCTACGTCAATGGTCTTATGACCAACACGATTGCCATTAGCACTATGGCTGTACCAAGCGGCAGTTTTAATATTGGGGGTAATGGCATCGGTTTTGAGTATTACGCGGGTTATATCGATGAGGTATTGTTTTGGAACAAGCCCTTATCGCAATGCGAAATTCAATCCTATTTAACAAGCGAAATTACCAGCACCGCCTCTGGCTTGTTGGCGAACTACCACTTTAACCAAGGCATACCTTCTGGTTCTAATACCGCCATAACAAGCCTTATCGACGCAACAGGTTCTTACAATGGAACGCTCTCCGGTTTTGCATTAACCGGTGCTACTTCAAACTGGGTGAGTCATACGCCAGCAGCAGTCGTTTCAGGCAATACGGTAACTACACCGCCAGGATCATCATTAAGCATAACAGGCAATGGCAATAACGTGCCGGTGGGTGCAACAACCAGCACCACCAACTTCACTGATTTTGGCAGCGCTACAACGCGCACCTTTGTCATAAGTAATAGTGGTACTGGCACACTCAATGTTAATTACGTTACCTTTTCAGGAACAGCTGCATCGCTATTTAGTGTCGTTACAACGCCCAGCAATGCAGTAACCACAGGAACAACGCCATTGGTTATTTCTGTCACTCCAACAGCAATAGGTGTTTTTAGTGCAGTAGTGAATTTGGAATCGAATGATTGCGCAATTCCGAGTTATAGTTTTGTAATTAGTGCCAATTCTGGCACTGCCTCCTCCATTGCTTTTGATGGTACCGACGATCACATAAATTTAGGCCCTGGGGCTACATTTAAACCAACCTCTGCACTTACAGCAGAGGCATGGGCATATAGAACCAATTGGGCGAGCATCTCTAACACACAAGCAATTGTGGCTAACACTGAAAGTGCAGGATACGGCATTCACCTCGCTGGCGGAATAGGTGAAGTTATAGGCTTTTTAAGAAGGAACGGCGTTTATGCTACAGTAACATACTCCTTAGCTAACCTTACGTCCGGCTGGCACCATTTTGCGTTAACGTACGACGGGCAATACACGAAGTTGTTTATAGACGGACAGTTGCGAAGTATGGATAACGCTGGAGCCACCTATACTGTAAACTATTTGACAGCGAATAGTACGTTTATTGGTTGTGATGCTAGCACAGGTACAGTACCAGCAGGCAGCTATTTCCAAGGCAATATTGACGAAGTACGTATTTGGAACTATGCCCGAACGCATTGCCAAATTCAGCAATACATGGGTTGTGAAATTACCTCAACAGCCAGTGGGTTAGTCGGCAATTTTCATTTTAACCAAGGCATCCCAAATGGCTCGAATGCTACTTACACCATTATAACGAATTCGGCAGCAGCGAACCATGGTACACTAACAAACGCGGCACTTACTGGAACTAATTCAAACTGGACCAGCAATGCAGGAGTAGCCAGTGGGTACACAGTAGTTGGCACACAAAATGCCAGTTTATCCGTTTCAGGCAATGGCAATAACGTGCCGGTTGGCACAACCACTTCTACCACCAATGCAACCAATTTTAATGGCGCATTAACTCAAACCTTTGTTTTATCCAACGCAGGAAGTGGAACTGTTTTCATTAGTACAGGCTATTTCACAGGTGCTAATGCATCACAATTTAGCGTAACCACTATACCGTCTACAGCCATAGTAAGCGGCACTACAGCACTGGTCATAACAGCAACACCGACAACAGTAGGTACTTTTTCTGCGATACTGAATATAATTTCAAACGATTGTGCAAACCCCAATTATAGTTTTGCGGTGACCACTAGCGTTACACCCCCTTCTTCGGTTTGCCTCACAGGAGCACACAGTTATATTGTTGGCTCGAATGCGGCAGGTGTGGCTATAGGTAGTTTTGACAGCGATAACATTAACGATGCACTTGTTGCATACGAAGGAAGCAATTACGTAGGCTTTTTCCGTGGATCGGTAAATGGAACAGTTTCCTTTAATAGTTCTTACACAGTTGGCACACAACCATACCATATTGAAGTAGCAGATTTTAATGCAGATGGAAAAAATGATTTTGCTGTGACGAATCGAGGCAGTAACAACGTTTCAGTTTTATTGGGAAGTGGTACTGGGACATTTGGGTCTCTCTCAAATCTCACGGTGGGAACCGCGCCGAAGGGTATGGTTGCAACCGACATCAATGCAGACGGCAAAGTGGATATTATTACGGCTAACTCTGGTTCTGGAAACGTTTCTGTATTGCTTGGAAATGGATCTGGAGGTTTTGGCAGTGCAAGTAATTACACAACAGGGTCGGGCCCTGTAAGTTTAATAACAAAGGATTTTAATGCGGATGGCAAGATTGACTTAGCGGTGGCTAATTACACTTCTAACAATGTAGCCATATTATTTGGAAGTGGTGGAGGGTCCTTTGGATCAGCAACTACTTATACTGTGGGCAGCGGACCTACCGATATAGCCACTGCCGATTTTAACAACGATGGTAAATCAGATTTGGTTGTAACAGAGGAAAACACCAACGCAATTTCTATACTATACGGATTAGGTTCTGGCTTATTTTCTTCGGCCAATTCCTTCACTAGTCTTGCGGGACCAACTGTATTGAAGTGCGCAGATATGAATTCGGACGGGCAAGTTGATATTGTTGTGGCTTCTAAATTAACGAGTAACTTACATGTATACTATGGAACTGGGCTTGGGGTATTTAACGGCTTCACTTATAATATAGGAAATCCATACAGTCTAGGTTTAGATATTGGTGATTTGAACAATGATTCCAAATTAGACATTGCAATCACTTCATATACTGCCAATGGTTTCCTGTTGGTTCATAATGGTCCAGCCATACTAACCACTTTCACTCCATCAGTTGGTTGTGTGGGTTATTCAGCAACATTGGCAGCAACTGGTGGCACAAGTGGTTCAAGCTATTTATGGAACCCTGGAGGATTAACTTCAGGCACGGTTTCGGTGAATCCAGGCACCACTACAGTTTATACTTTGAATGTCAACAATGGCCCAGGGTGTACCGGCACGGCCATTAGAACACTAGTAATTAATCCTGCCAACGCCATGTCTGTATACGGCAACGGCAACCTTATAGCCGCCGGGAGTACTACCACTTCAACATTAAATGCAACCGACTGGAACGGGGAAGTCACGAAAACCTACGTCATAAGCAACACAACTAACTCCGTATCAATCACGAATGCATTTGATACAGGACCAAACTCTGCACAGTTTTTTATAACAACACTACCCGCAACAACACTTGGCGTTGGTTCTACCAGCTTTGTTGTTACACTTACACCAACGTCGACAGGGGTATACAATGCTACAATTAACATACAATCTAGCGATTGTGGCAACCCAACCTACTCATTTGTGGTAACAACTAGCATTACTCCTGCATCAGCTTTATCCTTCGATGGCATCAACGATAACGTGTCAGTTGCCACAAACAGCCTTATCAATTTCGGTACAGGAGACATGACCGTTGAAGCCTACATTAAAACCAGCCAATCCAATTCCAACTTCACTGGTATCGTGGCAAAGGCGAGCACTTCGGCGATTTATGGATTTCAATTAGGTATTCAGAATGGTAAAATAGCCGCAGAGGTTGGAAGTTCCACAACATTTTTAGCCGCCACAAATGGGCTTGCAGGTGTCACCAACTTAGCAAATAATACTTGGCACCACCTCGCCATGGTAGTCAACCGTTCACAAAACAGCGTGAAACTTTATGTTGACGGCATCTTAGATGCGGTGGTAACTCATACGGCGATTGTTGGTATGGACATTAGTACAACCTTTAATATGTTTATCGGTAAGGAGCGGACGAGCACCTATTTCTTTAACGGCAACATTGATGAAGTGCGTTTATGGAATGTGGCCCGCTCACAATGTGAGATTCAAACGTACATGGGCGCAGAAATTACAAGTACCGCTTCAGGACTCGTAGCGAATTATCATTTTAATCAAGGCGTTCCCGGAGCGAATAATACGGCGATTACCACCTTAACAGAAGCGGCCAATAGTTTAACTGGGAACTTTAGCAACATATCACGAACTGGAACCACATCCAATTTTGTTTATCCAGGAGCCGTTCCAAATGGGTATACCACTACCGCTGCACCAACAGCCAGCATTGCTTTAACAGGGAATGGCGCCTCTATTCCACAAGGTGCATCAACGAATACAGCTAATAACACAGACTTTGGTGGCAACACAACACGCACTTTCTCCATAACCAATGTTGGCTCAGGTACATTAAACATTAACAACATTGTCATCGCTGGGGCAGGAGCCTCACAATTTACTGTAAGTACTTTACCAGCATCTGCTATTACTACCGGCACAACAGGTTTTCAAATAACGTATGTGCCAACTGTTGCAGGACAAGTCACAGCAGCGGTAATGGTGACTAGCAACGACTGTGCGAATCCGAATTATAGCTTTGTAATTACAGCAAGCACTACTCCAGCTGGGGCCTTATCATTTGATGGCTCCAACGATAATATCACTTTCGCCAATAACCTTAGTACGTGGAATATTGGCAACAACTTTACCATTGAAACATGGATAAAGCCTAACAATGTTTCTAATTCTCAGTTACTTCTTTATACCGGCTATGGTTGTATTGACTGCCCTTCGTGGGCACTTTCAATTGGCCCTGAGAATACGTGTGCATTTTCAGGCGGTAGTATAGGAAGAATCGTGTTTATGGCTACCAACAAAACATCTACCAATGCCGTTGTTCAGTCATTGGCGAGTCCTTCTGTTGGTGTTTGGACCCATGTGGCGGTTACGGGTGACGGTTCCTCATTAAAAATGTATGTGAATGGTGTGTTACAAAGTACCGCCGCGTTAACCTTTACAATTCCATCTTCAACCTATAGAAACCTTGGGGCCGACCCAAGTGTTACTGGTGGGTGTAACATTCGTTATGCCTATAACGGTAACATGGATGAGTTGCGCTTTTGGAATGTCGCTAGAACGCAATGTGAAATTCAATCGTACATGAGTGCAGAAATTACCACTACTGCTACTGGACTCACGGCGAATTATCATTTTAACCAAGGTCTACCATCTGGCGCTAACAGCACACAAACGGTATTAGTCGATGCTGTAGCTGCCAATGGTGGAACATTGAATGGCATGGCGTTAACTGGTACCGTCTCGAATTGGGTTAATCCAGGTAGTGTTACAAATGGCTTTACTACGGTTGCAGTTCCTGGCGCTACACTTTCTGTGAGCGGTAACGGGAATGCCGTACCTATTGGTGCGACAACAAGTACAACCAATAATACTGATTTCAGCACTAATAATTCCCGTGTATTTACGGTAAGTAATACGGGCACAACTACCTTGTATGTCAACTCCATCTCCTTTGCAGGAGCCAATGCGGCACAGTTTAGTGTAAACGCTCTCCCTGCAAGTTCAGTTGCAGTAGCAGGCTCGAGCACGTTTAGCATCTTGTTTACACCAACAGCGGTGGGCATATCAAGTGCGGTAGTAAATATCA
>JACCDS012199812.1_pt1 | contig 30685 bp, 24 predicted proteins | sample 7446441 | NCBI WGS metagenome assembly JACCDS01 (sample SAMN15323445, study PRJNA562643) | freshwater metagenome | isolation source: river surface water | place: USA:Blue River Watershed | collected 2017-08-17
CTCGATGCGCTTCTGAATCCATTGCTTTTCGGACAGATCGACGATATGCATGAATTCATAGCCAATCGATCCGCAATAAATTCGCTCCAGCACCTCGACGAGTTCACGAAGAGTCGCCTTATCCTTCTTGATAAACAGGGAGCCAGTCTGGAAAACCGTGGAGTAGTCGACAGGTGAAAGCCCATGGAAGTCTAGCTGCAGGTCAGGCACCTGCTCTCGGCGCATGAGATTGAGCGGGTCGAGCCGTGCCTTCTGGTGCCCTCGGACGCGATATGAACTGATCAGATGCAGAACCTGGACCTGCTTGTTCTCGTGCTCGGAGTTGACTACCGCGTCATCCGAGAGCAGAGGCTTGAATCGACTGGTCTTGCCCAACTCCTTGAAGTATTTCTGGATCTCCAAATGTGAAATATCCGATTCGCGTGAATCGGATATTTGCGGGAGACTTTCGAAGTAGTTGCGCCACTCCTGCGGCACCGAGCCAGGGTCCTGCAGGAACTGGTCATAAATCTGCTCAACGTAGGACGCGTTGCCGCCGGACAAATGACCGGTCTTCCACATGTGTTCCATAATGCTTTCTTGCATTTGTTGTTTTCCTGATATCTGGAGCAGGTTTCGCTCTTCTTCGTTTATTTCGGTAATCGCCGTCAGTCTATCTGGCGCGCCGTCATGACGCGCGCTGCATGAGCATTGAGCGTATGTGGCCAATCGCTCGCGTAGGATTCAAACCTTTCGGGCAGACGGCTACACAATTCATGATGCCCCTGCAGCGGAAAACGCTGAACGGATCTTCCAGATTGGCCAGTCGTGCATCTGTTGCGGTGTCGCGACTGTCAGCGAGGAAACGATATGCCTGGAGCAGACCTGCCGGGCCGATGAATTTCTCCGGGTTCCACCAGAAAGACGGGCAATTCGTGCTGCAGCAGGCGCATAGAATGCACTCGTACAACCCATCGAGTTTCTCACGATCTTCTGGTGATTGCAGACGCTCTATTGCAGGCGCTGGCGTGTTGTTGATAAGGAACGGTTGTACTTTCTCGAATTGCTTGTAGAAAACAGTCATGTCCACGACCAGGTCGCGTATGACCGGCAGACCGGGAAGCGGCCGCAAAACAAGTTTGCCGCCACGCACTGCCGCCGATACTGGCGTGATGCAGGCGAGTCCATTGGTGCCACTGATGTTCATGCCGTCAGAGCCACATACACCCTCACGACAGGAACGGCGATACGCAATGCTGGGATCCTGGCGCTTGAGCAGCTCGAGGACATCGAGAACCATGAGATCCTTGCCGGCGGGCAGTTCCACTTCGTAGTCCTGCATGCGTGGCTTGGCATCCACTTCCGGGTTGTAGCGATACAGACTCACTAGCACGATATTCTACCTTTCCTTTTGACCGGTGATCGCCTGGATCACCCGAGACAAATTAATAAGTTCTGACCTTGGGCTCGAATTTCTCGACAGTCTTTGGCGAGAAGTTGACTGCTCGTTTGGATACGGTTTTGCTGCCTGGGGTGTACAAAGAGTGACACAGCCAGTTCTCGTCATCGCGCTCCTGGAAATCATCACGCGCGTGTGCGCCTCGGCTTTCCGTACGCGCTTCCGCTGCAATCGCCGTTGCCTCTGCAACTTCGAAAAGATTCTCCAGCTCCAGTGCTTCGATACGAGCCGTATTGAACGCATTGCTCTTGTCAGTCAATGCAATATTGCCGATGCGCTCGCGCAGTTCAGCCAGCTTGCGAATGCCTTCGCGCATGAAGTCCCCACGGCGGAACACCCCGAAGTGATTCTGCATGATGGTCTGCATTGTGGAACGCAGTTCCGCGACGCTTTCACCGCTGGTCGTGCTGTTAAGGCGATTGAGTCGCGCCAGCGCCTGATCGATGTCGGACTGAGAAGCGGAACGCTGCTCGATACCCTGTCGCAGCATGCTTTCGATGTGCTTGCCTGCCGCTCGGCCGAACACGACGAGGTCGAGCAGCGAATTGCCACCAAGACGATTTGCGCCATGCACTGAAACGCAGGCAACCTCACCGACAGCGAAGAGCCCTTCGATGATCTTGTCTTTTCCGTTGGCGTCCTGCATCAAGGCCTGGCCGTTGATGTTGGTGGGGATGCCACCCATCATGTAATGACAGGTCGGAACCACAGGAATCGGCTCCTTGACCGGGTCCACGTGGGCGAACGTGCGGGAAAGCTCGAGAATGCCTGGCAACTTGGCATTCAGCACTTTCTCGCCCAGGTGATCGAGCTTGAGCATCACGTGGTCGCCCTGTGGGCCGCAGCCACGCCCCTCGATGATCTCGAGAATCATGGAGCGTGCCACGACGTCTCGACCGGCGAGATCCTTGGCGTTGGGGGCGTAGCGTTCCATGAAGCGCTCGCCGTCCTTGTTGATCAGATATCCCCCCTCACCGCGACACCCTTCCGTCACCAGAGTGCCTGCACCGTAGATGCCGGTGGGATGGAATTGCCACATTTCGATATCCTGCACCGGATAGCCAGCTCGCAGCGCCATGCCAACGCCGTCGCCCGTGCAGATCATCGCATTGGTTGTGGATGCATAGATGCGACCTGCTCCGCCCGTGGCGAAAACTGTCGCCTTGGACTTCACATAGACGACCTCACCCGTTTCGATGCAGATCGCCGTGACGCCAACGACCACGCCGTCCTGGTTGCGCACGAGATCCGTTGCGTACCACTCATTGAAGAATACCGTCTTGTTCTTGACGTTCCCCTGATAAAGCGTGTGAAGCAGCGCGTGTCCGGTGCGGTCGGCGGCGGCACATGTTCGTGCGGCTTGACCACCCTTTCCGAAGTCCTTGGACTGTCCGCCGAAGGGACGCTGATAGATACGGCCGTTTTCCGTACGCGAGAACGGAAGGCCCATGTGCTCGAGCTCGAACACGGTCTGGGGACCTTCGCTGCACATGTATTCAATGGCGTCCTGGTCACCAATGTAATCGGATCCCTTGACCGTGTCATACATATGCCAGCGCCAGTCATCGTTCGGGTCGGCACTGGCGATGGCGCAGGTGATACCGCCCTGCGCCGATACTGTATGAGAACGAGTGGGGAAGACCTTGCTGATCACAGCAGTCTTGTAACCTGACTGCGAAAGCTGCAGAGCGGCACGCAGGCCGGACCCGCCTCCGCCAACGATCACCGCATCAAAAGAAAGAGTTCGTACGCCTGACATTTACACTCCCCAGAGAATCTGAATACCCCAGACGAGGTATATGAACATCACAATGACGCATGCAGCCTGGAAGACGAGCCTGACAGCGGTTGCCTTGCTTCCCAGCAGGTCGCTGGTCAGGTAGTCGGTAGACACTGTCCACAGTCCGACCCAGGCGTGAGCACAGATCGCGACTAGCGCAGCAAGACTGGCGATGCGCATCCAGGTCGCACTGAAAAGAGAGCTCCAGGAGCTGTATGAGACTTCAGGAGTCAAAACAAGGAACCCGAGAAGGCCAATGAAGTAGACAGCGAGGTAAACGGCCGTGATTCGCTGCACAACCCAATCGTAAAGGCCGCTACGGCCAAAGCTTGTGACGTTTGTTACCACAGCCATACTCCTGCAAGCACAATTGCGATGATGGAAATGATCAATACGAGACGGGCCCCGGTCTGCGCCCCGCTAAGGGTCTCGCCAATCCCGAGATCCATGACCAGATGCTTCACGCCAGCAACAAGGTGGTAGATCAGTCCGGCCACAACAGCCCAGACGATCAGCTTGACCAGCGGCATGTCAAGCCACTGCGCGGCTCGTGCGAAGCCATCTGCTGAACTGAGAGACTCGCTCAGCATCCAGAGCAGTACGCCAACTCCTGCGAAAATGAACACACCGGAAATGCGATGCAGAATCGAGGTTATGGCTGGCAGGGGAAATCGGATTGTCGAAAGTTCGAGGTTTTTGGGTCGCTTGTCGTTCACAGAATCTACATTTCCATGAGGCGCCTGAGGGCGCGTTTAGGGAGGATGGTCGGTCCTGATACTACCGATCTGTTTGATTACACTTGCAATTCCTGCCCGCGTAACTTGGGCCGGGAGTATAGTCCTCTGAGGCATGGAATACAATCAAACCGACCGCTTTTCGCTGTATTATGACAATAACTTGTCACTATGGTGAACAAGGGGCAATTGTCTTGACTCTCAAGCGCTTGCCGTTGCTAAAATGCCGCTCTGATTGATTTCCGCAGCACAATGACTGCATGCGTCAAGCACTTCAGTCGACTCCGCAGGAATCTCACCGACGTCAAATGACGCACTCTTCACGATTCAGTATTGCCAGGAGATAAAGATGAACAAGAAAACAGCCAGTCTGTCACTGGAAGGCGTCAAGGACAGCATCGACCTGCCCGTCCTGGGGGGCAGTATCGGCCCTGATGTGATTGATGTGGGTGGCCTGACAGCAAAGGGATACTTCACGTACGATCCCGGATTCATGTCCACCGCATCCTGCGAGTCTCGAATCACCTACATCGACGGAGACCAAGGGGTCCTCCTGCACCGGGGTTATCCGATTGAGCAGCTTGCCGAGAAGTCTGACTATCTTGAGACCTGCTATTTGCTGCTGAATGGAGAATTGCCCGATTCCACTCAAAAGGCACAATTCGAAAACGATATTCGGTACCACACGATGGTGCATGAAAAGCTCTGTGAGTTCTTCAAGGGCTTCCCCATCAATGCCCACCCTATGGCGATAATGGTGGGTGTCGTGGGTGCCTTGTCGGCTTTCTACCATGATTCTCTCGACATCACGAAGGAAGAGGATAGGCGTATATCAGCACACCGACTTATCGCGAAAATGCCGACCATTGCAGCGATGTGCTACAAGCACGCTATTGGACAACCCTTCATGTACCCTCGCAATGACTTCAGTTATGCAGAGAACTTTCTGCACATGATGTTCAGCACTCCTTGTGAGTCCCCAAGAGTCAGCCCCCTGTTGGCAAAGGCGATGGATACCATCTTCCTGCTGCACGCCGATCATGAACAGAATGCTTCGACGTCCACCGTAAGGCTTGCAGGATCAACGGGTGCCAATCCCTTCGCCTGCGTATCTGCCGGCATTGCAGCACTTTGGGGCCCGGCGCATGGCGGCGCGAATGAAGCCGTTCTCAACATGCTCCACGAGATTGGCGATGAGTCGCGAATTGAGGAATTCATCAAGCGCGCCAAAGACAAGAATGATCCATTCCGCCTGATGGGCTTCGGCCACCGCGTGTACAAGAATTTTGACCCAAGAGCCAAGGTGATGCGCAAGATCTGCGATGAAGTGCTCGCCGAACTCGGAGTGGAAAACGATCCGCTTTTCCGCATTGCGAGACGACTGGAAAAGATCGCTCTGGAAGATGAATACTTCATTGAGCGCAAACTGTATCCCAATGTCGACTTTTACTCTGGCATCATACTGAAGGCGATCGGCATTCCGACATCGATGTTCACAGTAATTTTCGCTGTTGGAAGAACGCCTGGCTGGATCTCGCACTGGAATGAGATGATCAGCAATCCCTACAAGATCGGACGTCCACGCCAGCTTTACACGGGCCACGCACGCCGCGATTACCCCACCGCATGAAGGGCCGAATGGCGGTGCTGCGCGATAGCCGTGCAGCACCGCGATGCGACCCTGACAAAATCAGACGCTTTTGAATCTGCAGAGAAATTTGAAAGGAATTTGGTGGAGCCTATCGGGATCGAACCGATGACCTCAACGCTGCCAGCGTTGCGCTCTCCCAGCTGAGCTAAGACCCCATGTATGCGGGATTTGAAGCAGCGGCCCGTCGGCGCGGTGTTCAAAGTTCGCGCATTCTAAGCACCGATCCCCGGCCTGTCAACGACTAGTCACCAATCAAGCCGAACTGCTGAAAATCCTTCTCCAGCACCTTCGCTTCCTTGTTGGAAATGCCACCGAGTACACTGATGGCGTGCCTTAACCTGGCACGAGTGATGTCCAGCCCGAGAATGCTGATGGAATCCACAACTGACGTGGAGACAGCCTTGCCGGAAATTGCCACGAACAATGGAAACAGAAAATCCCTGATCTTGAGTTCCATTCTTGCCGCAAGTGCCACACAGGCATGTTCGATATCGTCACGTGAGAACCCGCGCAAGTTCTCGAAACTCCAAAGCGTGAACTGCAGCACGCGCTTCAGAATATCGGCATCCAGCGATTTGTGCGCGAATGAACTCGCATCGATCACTGGCAACCCGGCCAGAAAGAATCCTGCCAGTGGAGCGACATCCGTGAACTTGTCGACTCGATCCTTGAGCAAGGGAACAACTCTCGCCATCTTGTGCGGCGCAAAGGCCCAGTCTCGGTAAAGTCTGATGAACTCTTCATCGCTGACCTGCTCACGAAGGTACTTGCCGTTCAGCCATGTCAGCTTGTCAACGTCAAAGACCGGGCCTCCCAGTGAGACGCGAGACAGATCAAAGGCGGCCGTCATCTCCGCAACGGAGAAAACCTCGCGAGCGTCAGGCATGGTCCAGCCCATCTGCCCCAGATAATTGACGACCGCCTGCGGAAGGTACCCCATGTCTCTGTAATAGTTGATGCTGGTTGGATTCTTTCGCTTGCTCAACTTGCTCTTGTCCGGATTGCGCAGCAGTGGCATGTGGCAGTATGTGGGCGGTGTCCACCCGAAGTATTGGTACAAGAGCAAGTGCTTCGGAGTGGAATTGATCCATTCCTCGCCTCGAATCACATGACTGATCTGCATGTGATGATCATCAACGACATTCGCAAAGTGATAGGTTGGCAAACCATCGGACTTGATCAGTACCTGCATGTCGATCTGCTGCCACGCAATTCTGATTTCTCCACGCAGCATGTCCTGAAATACACAGTCGCCCTCTTCCGGAATGCGCATGCGAACGACATGTTCAACGCCCTGTGCAAGCCTGGCCGCCACTTCGTCCTGTGAGAGTTTCAGGCAGTGCCCGTCATATCCAAGAGTTGACTTCTCCTGCATCTGCTGCGCGCGCAGCGCATTGAGTCGATCCGCCGTGCAGAAGCAACGAAACGCATGACCGCTATCGAGCAAGGTCTTGATTTCCTGGCTGTACAAGGTACTTCGTTCACTTTGTCTGTAGGGGCCGAAGGGGCCACCGATATCGGGGCCCTCGCTCCAGCTCAGTCCCAGCCAGTTCAGCGCTGCAAGAATGTCCGACTCTGACTTCGACGTGCTGCGAACCTGATCCGTGTCTTCAATACGAAGAATGAAATCGCCTCCATGCTGATGTGCAAAACAACGGTTGAAAAGTGCGATATAGGCTGTGCCGACGTGGGGATCGCCAGTGGGCGAAGGAGCAATGCGCGTTCTGACCTTGAGCATGAAAGATCCGTAGCAAGTGTAAGTGCCGATGAAATTTGCGCCGGCTCGCGCCGGTGATTCCGGATTATACGCTATCGCGGAATGACGCAAACCATTAAGATCACGGGCCAGTTTATCCCTTCTGTCCACAGCACAAGATGACCCCAGATTCCAACAGTCACCGCTTTTGCGTTGCCCCCATGCTCGATTGGACTGACCGTCACGAGCGTTACTTCCTCCGCTTGCTGAGCCGTCGCGCCCGACTTTACACGGAAATGGTCACAACCGGCGCCTTGCTGCATGGTGACGCGCAGCGACACCTGAGCTTTGATTCCACAGAGCATCCTGTCGCGCTGCAACTGGGGGGCAGCAATCCTGAAGAACTGGCGCGTTGTGCAGAGCTGGGGGCCGAAGCCGGGTTTGATGAAATCAACCTCAATGTGGGCTGCCCCAGTGACCGCGTGCAGAATGGACGCTTCGGCGCTTGCCTGATGGCCGATGCAGCCCTCGTGGCGAGATGCGTGCAGGCAATGAAGAGTTCAGTGACCATCCCGGTCACAGTCAAGTGCCGCACTGGAATCAATTCACTGGATTCGGATGCATTTCTTGAAAGCTTCATCACCCCGTTGAAGGATGCAGGCTGCGATGTCCTGATCATCCATGCCAGGATCGCGATCCTCGAGGGGCTCAGCCCGAAAGAGAATCGCGAGATACCTCCTCTGAACTACGAGCGTGTTTATCGCATGAAGCGATCGTTTCCAGAGTTGCCAGTCGTGATCAATGGAGGAATTCGCACCTTGCAGGACGCGCAGCAGATGCTGTCTCAAGTGGATGGCGTCATGGTCGGTCGCGAGGTTTACCATAACCCCTGGTTGCTGAGTGAAGTTGATGCAAGATTTTTCGGAGAGAATCGCAACGTTGATTCCAGAACAGAAGCCTTGCTCAAATTCCTGCCCTATGTCGAGCGCGAACTGAACTCTGGCACTTCACTGCAGCACATGACGCGTCATATTCTGGGAATCTTTCACGGCGTGCCCGGCGGAAAGGCCTTTCGTCGACATCTGAGCGAGAATGCATGGCGAAAGAACGCTGGTCTCAGTGTACTTGAGGATGCGATGGGCAAAGTCAGTGAAAATGCCTCGAACGGGGAACACGAGGATTTGTCAGAATGATTTCCAGCATCAGAAAATATTTCGAGAAGAACCTGCAAATTCATGCCAACAGCTCTCCCGCAGTCAGAGAAGCGCGCTTGCCACTTGCAAGCGCTGCCTTGATGTTCGAGGTGCTCAAATCGGACACCAACATCGATCGACGGGAAGTGGATGCGCTGATGCAGGTTCTGCAGGTTCGATTCAAACTGGACGGCAAACGGGTTGAAGAAATCGTGGCGCTTGCGGAAGAAGCCTCGCACCAAGCCACTTCGTTGTACGAATTCACCAGCCTGATCAACGCGAGCTACGGCTACGAGGAGCGGGTGCAATTGGTGGAGAATCTCTGGCAGATTGCCTTTGCAGACGCACGCGTTGATCGCCATGAGGACCATATCATTCGCCGGATCGCTGACCTGATCCATGTGCGTCACAGCGACTTCATACGTACCAAGCTGGCTGTCAAGGCGACGATCGTGAGCCCGGATCAATAGTCGTCGAAGTCATCAGTGTATACGCCATCGTTGACCAGATACTCACGCTGCTGCAGGTATGCCTCGCGCACGAAGAGGTATTCATCTCCGGAAATGAGATTCTCCATGGACAGGACCGAGGCACGATCATCCAGCAATCCCAGTGCGACAAGGGTATGTCGAGTCGAGTCATCCTTGTGATACTGGATGGGGTTGAACAGAGTGTCCAGCACCAAGCCCATGGAATCGCGGACAGAGCTTGGTCCGAAGAATGGCAGCACCACATACGGCCCTGCCCCAATCCCCCAGCGCCCGAAAGTCTGGCCGAAATCCTCTTCGTTCTTGGCCAGGCCCACTGATGAGGCGACATCAATGATGCCCACAATACCGACCGTGCTGTTGATCAGCAGTCTGCCAGAGTCGGTGACAGCATCCTGAAGTTTCAATTGAAGAACGTTGTTGGCCAGAACGTTGACGTCATCAATATTGCTGAAGAAATTGCCGACGCCTTGTCGCACTATCATGGGAACGCCATTGTTGTAAGCCACGGCTACCGGGCGCAAGAACCAGCCATCCACCAGCTTGTTGAACTGATAGACACGCATGTTGGTGGCTTCCCATGGATCATTGGCAAGCACGCTTGTGCTGCACAGAAGCGCGGGGAGCAACAGGAGATTTCGCACGATCTTGAGCACGTAATTCTCGTTCATGGTGTCCATATCACAATTGGGCGCGCATTATGCGCGATGGCCACTCCAGTTCCTAGCCACAGTGTCATTTTATCTCCCCGAAGTGGGGAGTCGCGCCCCCCGAACAGGGCTTTGTCACAGCGCTGGTGCGGTCGGATTGTGTCATTTCACGTACGCAATTCCCGTGTGGCAATGCACATAACCGCAAGACGTGCTGCCGCACACCCGGTTTTCATTCGCTTTACCTGTTCATTTCTGCCCGCAAAGGCGTTCCATCTCATCCAGGGCCTTGTCCACTCGCTTCTCGGAAACGGGAATGCGCGTTCCGAGCGATTGTGCAAACAATGAGACTCGCAGTTCTTCCAACAACCAGCGACTTTCGTCATTTCCCGGAACAGACTCAGGGCATCGCGCCAGTATCCTCTGATGCCGGGTCGTCAGGCGATTCAGGACACCCATCGATTCGCTATCGCGCGTCAAATTGCCGCTCAGCTTGTCCAGGCGCATCTGGATGGCGTGGAGGTAGCGTGGCAGCTCCAGCAGGTACCGAGCAGGTGTATGCTGGAGATACCCCGGGTAAAGCATGCCAAGCAATTGCTGACGAACGTCTCTCGCTGCGGGCTCCAGATGGCCGCCGATCAGGGTTCCCAGTCTCCGGTTGATTTCAAAATGCAGATCGATAATGCGTGTCAGCAGGGATTCAAAGCGTCCCGCCACTTCGAGAAGGCGCGGTTTTCCTTGTATCAGCAGTTTTTCGAATGCCTCCCGGGTGCGTGGAATCGGGCAATCCTCCAGATCGAACGCCTGACGAACTATCCAGTTCAGACCCTCACGCTGGATCTCTGCCGGTGTGTGCAATGCAAGCACGGTCAACTTCCCTGAGAATGCCTTCAGGCGATTCTGTATCAGCATCTTCTGCTGGGGACTGCGAATGCACGCGAGACGGCAGAGCCCCTGGCGGGTGAGCCGCTCAGCAATGGTCGGATCATCCTGCAGGATCAGGGCAACGCAATCCTCTTTGTCCACCAGGGACGGGTAACGTCTGAAACCCGTGTCTGGATTACACAGAACAGATTCCGGAAGATCCCCAAAGCTCCAGTCCTTGAGCCCTTGCACTTCCATCGCATGTGCTGCAGTGCTCGACAGTGACGTCACTTCCTTGGGCGCGAATTGGGTTTGAAGTTCGGCAAGAGACTGACTGACGGCGAGAGTCCCGCCTTTTTCGTCGAGCACGCGAAGCCAAGGTTGCAGGTGTGCAGGCAAGGCCTGCAGGTCAAAGTCCTTCCCATCCAGACGTACACCCCGCGTGACTCGAGCATATTCGCAGAGGCGCTGCAGCAATCCCTCCGACGTCTTGCCTTTGGCGGTATCCGCGTGCCAGTGAAGAAAGCCCTCAATGAAGTCTGGCAAGGGAACGAATTGCTTGCGCAGTTGCTTCGGCAGACTCTTCATTGCGAGTGTACTGCGCTCGGCAAGTGTGCCGGGAACAGCCCAGTCCAGATCGACCTGGGTCATCATCGAAAGAATCCCAAGCGGCACATCAACCGTCGCGCCATCGCCCGGCACCCCTGGCTCGAAACGGTAGGCGATGGCCAGCTGATTCTGTTTCACAGCCAGGCGATCCGGGTACTCCAGCCTGAGTTTCTCGGTCACCTGCTCGTCAACCAGATCCTCTCGACTCAGTTCCAAGCCACTCTTGCCATGTTGTTGCTCTTGGCGGCGTGCCCAGTTCTCCAAGGATCGCGTGTCACAGATGCCAGGGGGAATCCGACTTGCAAAGAAATCATGCAATCGCTCTTCACTCAGCATGACCTCCGGCCGACGCAGTTTTTCCTCTTCCTTGCGTATCTCTGCCAGCAGGGCCAGATTGTGTCGATGGAACCGCGCTCGCGTATCCAGCTGCATGGCAGCAAGGCCCTCACGCAGGAATATCTCGCGAGATGCCACGGGGTCTATGGCGGCATAGGCCACGCGCTTGCGCTCGATCAGGGTGATCCCGAACAGGCTTATCCTGTCCCAGGCCATCACCTGTCCCCTGCTCTTTTCCCAGTGTGGTTCGGAGTACTCATGTCGCAACAGTCCTGCTGCAGCATCCAGCACCCATTCCGGCTGGATGGAGGCAGCCAGTGTGGCATAGAGACGGCTCGTTTCCATGAGCTCTGCTGTCACCAGCCATTTTGCGCCTCGGCGTGCCAGTGCGGACGTCGGGAACAAGGCGAACTTGCGCCCTCTCGTCCCAAGATACATGCCATCTTCTGTCTTCACGCCGATCTGATTCAGTGAGCCGCGAATGATCGAGCGATGAATGGCTTCGTAATCCAGCTCCTGGGGTTCCACCGCGACATCTGCCCGGCGATTTTCCCTGAATCCGAGCTCCTGGCAGGTGAGGTGCAACTGCCTGTGGGTCTCACGCCATTCGCGCATTCTCAAGGCCGATAGAAAATGCCGTCGACAGTATTCCTTGAGTGCAGAATTGCTGAGTGCCTGACGTTGCTTCTCGAATTCAGACCAAAGCAGAATCCAGGACAGAAAGTCGGATTCCTTGTGAGCGAAGAGTGCATGCTTTTCCCTCGCAGCCTGCTTCATGTCCGCAGGAAACTCTCGCGGGTCCTGCACGCTGAGAGCACTGACGATGATCAGTAGCTCTTGCAGGCAGCGACGTGCATCCGCTTCTATCAACATGCTCCCAAGGCGGGGGTCCACCGGCAGTGCCGCCAGCAGTCGACCTGCATGGGTGATTTGTCGCTGTTCATCGAGCGCACCAATCTCTTGCAGCAGCTTCAGGCCGTCATTGATGGCACGCCGATCCGGCTTGTCCAGAAAGGGAAACCCGTCGATATCGCCCAAGCGCAGCGCCAGCATCTGCAGGATCACGGCGCTGAGATTCGTGCGCTGAATCTCCGGCTCCGTGTACGCCGGTCGGGCAGCAAAGTCCTCGGCCGAGTAGAGACGAAAACACACCCCAGGGCCCACTCGCCCGCAACGTCCTGCGCGCTGATTGGCGCTGGCCTGGGAGACTGGTTCGATCGGCAACCGTTGTACCTTGCTCTGCACGCTGTAACGACTGATGCGCGCGAGTCCGGAGTCGATGACGTAGGCGATCCCAGGCACTGTGATGGAAGTCTCCGCCACGTTGGTGGCCAGCACGACCTTGCGCCCCTTCATGGGCAGGAAGATCTTCTGCTGCTCGGCTGGCGTCAGTCGCGCGTAGAGCGGCAGGATCTCGGTATGGCGCAAGTCCGCTTTGCGCAGTGCCAGTGCGACATCGCGAATCTCTCGTTCGCCACTCAGAAACACCAGCACATCGCGCAGTGCAGGAGGACGCGAACCCTCGATCTGTTCGATTTCCCGCAAGGCATCGACGATCGATCGAGCCAGGACATCCTCCCCTGGTTCCTCTGCTTCTCCAACGGGGCGATACAGAATCTCCACAGGATAGGTTCGACCGGCTACAGATACGATCGGTGCATTGCGGAAATGCGCCGAGAATTTCTCCACGTCGATCGTGGCAGAGGTGATGATGAGCTTGAGATCGGGTCGCTTCAGCAACAGCTGAGAAAGACAGCCCAGCAGGAAATCGATGTTCAGGCTGCGTTCGTGAGCCTCATCGACTATCAGCACTTCGTAACGATTGAGATAGGGATCGTGCTGGATTTCCTGCAGCAGAATGCCGTCGGTCATGAGTTTGACCAAGGTATTGGCGCTGGTATTGTCAGTGAAGCGCACCTGGTAGCCGACAACACCGCCCAGAGGCACGGCCAGCTCTTCGGCTATGCGCGTGGCGACGGCGCGTGCAGCCAGACGTCTTGGCTGCGTGTGGCCGATCATGCCGCGTGCGCCCAGGCCAAGTTCCAGACAAATCTTGGGCAGTTGAGTGGTCTTGCCCGAGCCGGTATCGCCAGCCACCACCACAACCTGATGATCGCGAATTGCCGCGGCTATGTCCTCTCGGCGCTCGGATACAGGGAGGTTTTCAGGGTAGGTGATTGCCGGGATCAGACCCACACGCGACTGCGTAAACGCCTGTGATGCAAGGATTCCTTCGTGCAGTTTCCGCTCGAGCGCGGAATACTGCACCGATTCGGGTCGGGTGCGTTGAAGTTGCCGCCATTGTGCTGACAGACGATGCCTGTCACGTGTGGCGCAGCTCTGCAGCTGAGATTCCATGGTGTCCTGCACGTGCGGGATTTCCTGATGTGGGTGTCTCAGCGCGCGCCTGTGGCCTGGCGATGCGCCAGTTCCTGCTCACGCAATTCGCGTCGCAGAATCTTGCCAACGTTGGATTTCGGCAGATCCTTCACAAACACGATCTCTCGAGGCACCTTGTAGGCGGTCAGATTTTCCCGGCAGTAAGCCTCGATTGCACCTGCATTCAAGGCCGGGTCACGTGCCACGATGAAGAGCTTCACAGCTTCGCCGGTGCGATCACTCGGCACCCCGATGGCAGCACACTCGAATACCCCGGGATGCGCATTGACGACTTCCTCTACCTCGCTTGGGAACACGTTGAAACCAGAGACAATGATCATGTCCTTCTTGCGATCGACGATGCGAACATAGCCATCGGCATCGATGGTCGCGTAATCACCCGTCTTGAACCAGCCTTCAGAGGTGATGGCTTCGGCGGTTGCCTCCGGGTTCTGCCAATACCCCTTCATCACCTGTGGTCCACGAACCCAGAGCTCGCCCTTGTCGCCGATGCCTCCCACCTTGCCGGCATCATCGACGACCTGCAGCTGTGTATCGGGCACAGCGGGTCCTACTGTTCCAAGTTTGACCTGACCTGGCCGGTTCACAGTGACCACAGGGGAACATTCCGTCAGGCCATAGCCCTCGAATACCTCGCATCCCGTGATGCGAGTCCATTCGTGGGCCACATTCACGGTCAAGGCCATGCCCCCTGCCCCGGCGAAGCGCATGTCACTGAAATCGACCTTGCCTATGTCCTTGTGACGACAAAGCGCCAGGTACAGCGTATTAATGCCCACGAAGCCATTGGCCCTCACCTTGCGCATGAGGGCGATCAGGCCGTCAATGTCGCGGGGATTGGGCACCAGTACAGTGTGATTGCCCGCAATGATCATCGTCAGGCAATGAAACATGAAGGCATAGGTGTGATAGAGCGGCAATGGACCAATGATGGTATCGGCACCGTCCTTGATCACTGCCTTGCTCACCGCGCGCAACTGCATCATGTTGGCCAGCAGATTGGCATGCGTGAGCATGGCCCCTTTGGCAACGCCCGTGGTACCGCCGGTATACAGAATGATGGCGGTGTCAGTGCCTGAATCCCTGCCCGCAACGGAAACGCCGCCGCGACTGACAGAGACGACCGTTCGCCAGGCAATTGCCCCCGGCAGCCGATAGGCGGGAACAAGCTTCTTCACATAGCGCACGCCGAGATTGATCGCCAGTCTGCGCAGGCCGGGAAGCATGTCGCCCAGTTCGGTCACAATCACGAGCTGGATTCCCGTTTCAGGAAGTACCTGCTCCAGTTTGTCGCAGAAATTCGCGAGGATGACGATGGCCTTGACCCCGGAATCCTTGAATTGATGGGCCATTTCGCGGGCGGTATAGAGCGGATTCGTGTTGACCAGCACCAGGCCAGCCTTCATGGCGCCGAGTGCAGCCACTGGGAACTGCAGGATATTCGGCAGTTGCAGTGCAATCCTGTCGCCAGGCTGCAGCTGTGGCTGTGCCAGCAGGAATTGACAGAAAGCATTGCTGAGTCGTTCCAGATCCTTGTAGCTCAGCGTGTGGCCCAGTGCAGTGAACGCCGGTCTTTTGCCATAGGTCCGAAAGGCGTGTTCGTACACCTGAGGTACGCGCGTGAAGCGTGTCGGATCAAGATCACCGGTCAATTCACTGTGTAGCATGTCGGACATGGCTCCGCTCTCCCTGACATCTGATGCTTGCAATCGATTCAACCTCTGGTGAGGCGCCTGATGACCCGCATGAAAAGCGCGAGCAAGACCGCCCCGGTGATGGACATGCTGAGGGGTACCAGCGCACGCACGAAAGTCGTGCCGCCTTCAGTGACCATGTCCAGCAGGACCACCATCAAGGCCGGTGCCAGCAGATTGCTGTCGGGACTCACATACCAGGGCGTGAACATCACGGCGAGCAGGATGGCGCGCAGTGAGTGGGCCAGCGGCTTGAAGCGGATCAGTCCAGTGAACCGATGGAAGATCGTGTAGCAAACGATGCCACAGGCGATGTAGATGGCCCAGCCGATGATGTAGTCGTAGATATCTAGCATGCAGCACTCACCCAGCGAATGATGTGTTCCTGAAGACCGTCCTCATGCACATACTCTTCGGAAACCACCTTGCCTGTCACGCTGATCTGCAGCTCGCGCATGGCGTCGCGATTGCCTGTCAGCAGTGGATGCCAGGCAGGCAGCGGTTTGCCTTCCAGTCGCAGCCGATAGGCGCAGGTATCGGGAATCCAATGCAATTGCGGCAGGTTCTCCATGTTCAGCACAAGACAATCCGGCACCAGCTTCTGGCGTCGGCCATAGGCCTGGCACCGGCACTTGCTCTGCTCCAGATAACGACACACAACGCGCGTGTAATGGACCTGATCTGTCGCTGTGTCCTGGAGCTTCTTCAGACAGCAGCGGCCGCAACCATCACAAAGTGCCTCCCATTGCTCCCTGTTGAGTTGATCCAAGGGCAATTCCCAGAAGCGCTCAGTCATGAGACACCTCCTGCAGTTGCAGGATTGTGGCGAACGCCTTGCCCAGCAACTCTCGTCGCCAGCCCTGCATTTGCAGTGGCCACACGAGATGACCGGCCGCTGTGGACGCGAGCAAGAGTTCCTGCAATTGCTTCTTGCGTGCAAGAACTTCCGACGCAATTCCAAGTGAGACGGCAATTTCAGCCACCTTTTCCTGCAGCTTCTTCAGAATGGCGCGCTGTGCCGTCGTCAACGGTTGATCCAGCAATTGCGGAGCAGGAAACTCACCCACATGCGGTGCCGCGATGATTTGCAGCACTTCCTGCGCAAAGCGTTGCTGCAGTTGCCGCGGCAATTCCGGAATCTTCTGCAGTTCGGCCAGCGATCCCGGGCGACGCTCGGCGATTGCGATCAGGTCAGCATCACGTGCTATCCAGCTGCGCGGCTTGTTCTTGCTGCGGGCAATGCGCTCTCGCCAAGCACACAGTCGCTGCAGTGTCGCCAGTTGGGGCGGGTTCAGACGCCAGGACATGCCAAGGCCCAGGTAATACTGATTCCATTCCTTGACGCCACTCTCGATAGAGGCACTCAGCACCATCTGCTCGAACTCCTGTCGCGCCCACTCAGTGCGGCCGGTAGTGGCGAGACGCTCCTGCAGATAGGCTGTCATCTGCGGCATGCAGGCGACATCAAGCGCCGCATAGGCAAGCTGCTCGGCACTAAGAGGACGCTGCAGCCAGTCCGAGCGTGTCTGATCCTTGCTGACTTCAAGTCCAAGAATCTCTTTCACCAGGTTTTGGTAACTGATGCTGAATCCGAAACCAAGAAAGGCGGCGGCCCGTTGCGTGTCGAACAATGGGCTTGGCACCGTGCCAAAGAATTCCTTGAACACCACGAGATCTTCCGAGCAGGAGTGCAGAGACTTGAGCACGTTCGGTGCGACGAGAATGGCCTGCAGGGGCTCCCACTGCGTGATGGACAACGGATCAAGCAGATAATTGGCTTGCCCGTCACAGACTTGTATCAGCCCGAGACGCGGATGAAAGGTATCCACGCGAATGAACTCTGTATCCAGGGCCAGAATGGGCGCTTGACTCCAACTTTCGCACAGGCGCACCAGTTCGTCGTTATCGACAACCAAAGTGTGCGCAGTGAGAGCGGGAAGCGAGATTGTCATGATGAGTGCACTATCTGGCGGCCCTTGAAGGCATGATTCAAGGTGCTGCCATCGACGAACTCAAGTTCTCCGCCCACCGGCACGCCGTGCGCGATGCGACTGACAACCAGCTTGCAACCCTTGATCTGCTCAGCGATGTAATAGGCAGTTGCCTCACCCTCCACCGTTGGATTGCAGGCCAGGATGACTTCACTGATGTTGCCCTCTCGGAGTCGCGTCAACAACTCGGGGATACCAAGCTGATCCGGTCCGATTCCGTCAATCGGAGACAGATGTCCCATGAGAACGAAATAGACCCCTCTATACCCGCCCATCTGCTCGATGGCGTGTACATCCGACGGTGACTCGACGATGCACAACAGGGATTGGTTGCGAGCGGGGTTGGCGCAGATGAAGCATTCGGTCTCTTCAGTCAGCGTGCGACAGCGGCTGCAATGGCCCACGCGGCTCAAGGCTTCTTCCAGTACGACACTCAGATGTCGTCCTCCGACTCGGTTCCTCTCCAGAAGGAAATACGCCATGCGCTGCGCGGATTTGGGACCAACTCCAGGAAGGCAGCGAAAGGCGTCTACCAGTTTTTCAATAAGCGGGCTGGAAAGCATGAAAACAATCTCGAGGCAGAATCTCAGAAAGGAAACTTGAAGCCGTCCGGAAGCTTGAAACCAGATGCCATGCCTGCGAGGGAAGCCTGATTGCGCTCGGCGAGTTTCTTCACGGCATCGTTGAACGCTGCTGCAATCAGATCCTCAATGATGTCCTTGTCCTCGCTCAGCAAGTCAGCATCGAGCTCCACCTTCTGTACATCGTGATGTCCATTCATGTGGACACGCACAAGTCCGGCGCCGGACTCGCCTACCAGCACGAGACGCGCGGCTTCCTTCTGCGCCGCCTGCATCTGCTCCTGCATCTGCCGCGCCTGTTTCAGAATCTCGTTGAAATCGGTCATCTCACTTCTCGCTCATGAATTGAATGGAATCAGGTACCAGTGTCGCGGAAAAGCTCTCGATGAGACTGATGACATGCGGGTCATTGTGGAATTCAGCGAATGCCTTCTGTCTACTCTCTTCCAGCAGCCTTTGTCGTCGCTGCGCCGGAGACTCGCTCAGCAATTCACCGACGCGCAGCCGTATCTGCCAGTGCTCACCAAGTTCTGCCCGCAAACTTTCGATGATCCGTTGACGATGGTCATCGTTCAGAAGGGCGCTCTGCTGCACATCGAGAATGAGCCCCAGCTGCGGCTCTTCCATGGTCTCGACGCAGCAATTGGCAAGCAGATTACGACTGATGCCGCTCAGCTTTGTACGCTCGAACAGAAGGTGCCAGTTATGTGCCTCCAGCGCCAAACCAACGTCATGCGGAGGCCTCTCGGATAATCGTGCAGGCTCGTCCACTGCGTCCCTCGCTGGCGCGTCTGCGACAACTGCAGGTTCGGGAGAGCCTTTGTCCACTACCGCGGGTTCAGTCTTTTTTTTTTCCTCGACCGCTGGGGCGTCAAGGACCGCCATTGGAATTGCAGAGTTCTCCACCACTGACACAGAGTAATCTTGTGGGAAATCCAGCGCTGCAGGCTTGAAAGCGAGCATGCGCATCAGCAGCATTTCAAACGCCATGCGCGGGTCAGGTGCCATTGCCAGGTCACGCCGTCCATTGAGAGCGATCTGGTAGTGCAACTGGATTTCTTCCGCCGTCGACTTCCTGGCGATCTCAAGCACTTGTTCACGATCACCGAGGCTGTTGTCGACACTGCCTGGCACCATCTGGGCAATGGCGACGCGATGCAAGAGACTCAAGAGGTTGTCCAGGAGTGCGGAAAAATCGCTGGAGTGATCGGCGGCTATGCTGGAGATATCGAGCAGCTCGGCTGCGTTCCCAACTTGCAGTGCAGTCATGATGCGCAGCAGAAGTGCCTGGTCAGGCGTACCCAGCAAGGCACTGACCTCGGTCTCGTTGATGTTGCCGGCACAAAAGGAAATGCTCTGATCCAGCAATGTGAGAGCATCGCGCATGCTGCCCTGCGCCGCGCGCGCAATCTGCCACAAGGCAGCATCAGTACAGGGAATCTGCTCTGCAAGCAGCACGGACTGCAGATACTCGACAATCTTCTGCGGGCTCAGATTCTTGAGACTGAATTGCAGACAACGCGAAAGAATCGTGATGGGCAGTTTGTGGGGATCCGTGGTGGCAAGCAGGAAGATGACGTGGGGAGGCGGCTCCTCCAGCGTCTTGAGCAAGGCATTGAAACTGTGCATGGACAGCATGTGCACTTCGTCGATCAAATAGACCTTGTAACGCCCGCGCGACGGCGCGTACTGGACGTTATCGAGCAGTTCGCGAGTATCCTCGACCTTCGTTCTGGAGGCAGCGTCGACTTCAATCAGATCGATGAAACGACCTTCAGCGATCTCTCTGCACGAATCACATTTGCCACATGGCTGCGAGCTGATACCTGTTTCGCAGTTGAGGCATTTGGCAAAGATGCGGGCTATTGTGGTCTTGCCTACACCGCGGGTTCCAGTGAAAAGATAGGCGTGATGAAGACGCTTGTTGTCCAGAGCGTGCACGAGCGTCTGGAGCACATGTTCCTGCCCCGCCATGTCCTGGAAAGTCTTGGGACGCCACTTGCGTGCTAGAACCTGATAAGTCATCGTCGTCCGGATGGCCGTACTGGCGTAGTAGACCCGATTGTCCGTCGTGCGACGGGCATGTGGCACTCAGTATTGCAAGTGGCGTGAAAGGACCAGGTGCCGGATTTGGAGGTATCCCCTGCCAGCCACACCACGGCACATGAGTCAGCCGTTACCGTTGCTCCCTTCCGGGCCTGGCGGGGTTCACGGCTTATCATTGCGAGGGGACCGGCAAGAGATACCATTGAGCGTGAAGACCTTGGTCTCTGGCCTCACAGCGCCGCATTATGGTGAAACGACATGCTTTAATCAAGCCGACAACCTCAACGTCAAGGCAAGGCAAAACTCATCAGGCGCGCATCCTGCCCTGCTCCTACCGCAACAGAAACGAATTGTCGACCACCTGCCATATAGGACATCGGCGCTCCGCCGGGCGGCAACGGCAAGCTGATCTCGCGCAGAACGGTTCCTGAGGATTTATCATAAGCACGCAGCACGTAGCGGCCGTTATCCTCCTGCCCAAGAAAAAGCAGGGTTTTTGTCAACAAGGGCCCCGTTCGTGATGGTGAGCCCACTGGACCAGGGTCCTCCACTCCTGCCGCAATAATGCGTTCGCGGATTCCTTCGCCATGCGGGACCATCCACAAATGTTCGCCTGTATTCAAATCAATGGCGGTGATGCGTCCATACGGCGGTTTGGTAAGCGGCAATCCGGAAGGACTGGGCGCAGCCGTTCTTCCTCCGCGCACGAAATCGAAGTCAGACTCAGCAGCGTCAGGTGCCACCAATTGCACTACCATGGGAGCACTGCCAGAGGGTATATACATGACGCCTGTCTCGGGGTCCACCGCAGCACCTTGCCAGCCTCCTCCACCAAACCAGCCTGGAAAATTCACGGTGCCACGCAGCGAGGGGGGCGTATAGAGCGGCCCGTAATCAAGCGACTCCAGAAGTTGCAGTGCTTCCGCGCGCAATTGCGGTGTGAAGTCGATAAGCGTCTCCGATGTAATGCCCTGCATCTCAAAAGGAGCAGGTCGAACCGGGAATGGTTGAGTCGGCGACAATTGCTCTCCCGGTACGGAACCCTGAGGCACAGGTCGCTCCTCTATCGGCCAGATCGGCACACCAGTCACTCGATCGAACACGAAGACGAAGCCTTGTTTGGTAGTCTGCGCCACAGCCTTGATGCGGCGACCATCCACTGTGATGTCAACAAGATTGGGGGCTGCAGGCAAGTCATAGTCCCATACCCCGTGATGAACAAACTGAAAGTGCCAAACGCGCTCGCCTGTCCTCGCATCGACGCATATCAGACTTTCTGCAAAGAGATTGTCGCCCTTGCGATGCCCCCCATACCAGTCATTGGTCGGCGTTCCTACCGGCAGATAAACATATCCCAGTTCTTCATCGGCACTCATCATCGTCCAGACGTTGGTGTTTCCCGTGTACTGCCACGAGCCCTCTTCCCAGGTCTCCACACCAGGCTCTCCTGATTGCGCGATGGTGTGGAAGATCCAGACCTGTTCGCCCGTGCGCACATTGAATCCTCGCACGTGTCCCGGCGGGGCTTCCTTGTAGCGCGGGACATCGTTGATGGACGACCCGACCACGACAATATCGCCAACAATCATGGGGGGTGAAATCTGAGTGTATTCGCTGCGCAGTACGGAGCGGCCGAGCTCCAGAGTGAGATCGATTCGACCTTGATCACCAAAGGCAGGATCCGGCAAGCCGGTGGCAGCATCCAGGGACCAGAGCCAGGCATCGTTGGCCGACATGAGAATGCGAGCATTCGCCCCATCGCTCCAGTAAGCCACGCCTCTGTGGTTGTAGCCCAGATTCGCCGGACGCCCCGCCTCCCAGGATCGAGTGTCGAACTGCCATAATTCACGCCCACTCTGTCCGTCAATGGCGACTACTCGACCAAACGATGTGCTTGTGTAAAGCACCCCGTCAACAGCGATGGGAGTGACCTTGAAAGCGCCGGGAGTGGCGCGAAAGTTCTGCTGGCGTTGATTCTCCAGAACCGTCTCGTTGTCCGGCGACATCCAGGTCCAGGCGAGATCAAGAAGATTGATGTTCGACGCGGAAATCTGCTCGAAAGGGACGTACTTGCTGGAGGCCTTGTCCGCTGCGTAGCTGGGCCAGTCATTGGCCTGTGCAAACTGGCTCAAAATCGACAGTAAGGGTATCGCGTAGAGGTAAGGCAGGAGTGAGGCTTTCACATGGGCGCCCAACAATCTTGTTTTTTGGGCGATAGTACAGCAGCTATTCGAATGCCGAAAGGACAGGTGTGCGGAAAGAGTCAGGAAAGACTGGAGAACTTCAAGCGCAATGGCGGTGAGAGAGGGATTCGAACCCTCGATACGCTATTAACGTATACACACTTTCCAGGCGTGCTCCTTCAACCACTCGGACACCTCACCTTGGGCTTGCAGTGCTTCGGCACAACTCCTTGTTCGAAGGCGCGACAATGTATATCAGCAACGAAGATATTACAAGCCAGAGCTACTGCCGACTGAGGCGAACGGCTGGGAACTCCATTTCGAAAGGATGTGAACTGCGCACAGGATTGATCTCCAGTCCTCCGCGACGCAGAAAATTGATGGCAACACTCAAGCACTCTGGATTCAATTTTTGCATCAGATCGACGTAGATCCGCTCGACACAATCTTCGTGAAAGCCATTGTGTTGACGATAGGACACGAGGTATCTCAGCAAACTGGCGTGATCAACAGCATTGCCCTTGTAACGGATGACTGCTGATCCCCAGTCGGGCTGAGAAGTCACAGGACAGTTCGAACGAAAAAGATTGCTGTAGAGGGTCTCTGCACGCAGGCACCCTGCCTCAACACGCAGCAGACTAGAATCGGGTTGATAAACATCGATATCGAGGGGCAACTCATCCAGCGACTCGCCTTCAGGCTGGACGCAATGCAGTTGGGAAAATTCCAGTGGCATGTAGAGTTGCACCAGACAGCGTGCCTGAAGGACTCGGGCAAGATCATCCGCCATGAGCTGTTGAACAGTATCAGCACTGTCGAAGCTCTTGTGGTTGAGCGAATTCAGGTAAAGCTTGAACGACTTCGATTCCACCATGCAGGGAGAATCTGCCGGCACCAGAATTTCGCCGGCAGCCACGACAGGTTTACCACGCAGGTCCAGCCAGGAAATCTCGTATGCTCGCCACAGATCGTACCCACGAAATGGTAAAGCTGATCCGGCTAACCCTATGCGTCGACGATTCTCGTCACGTGCAATCGGAAACAGCAAGTCCGGATTGTATGAAGACGGATACTCAGTATTGCGCCCCAGTGGATTCTGCGACATGGCCATCAGTGTCGCAGCCCTGTGCCACGACGCAGCAGCATTAGACATGCCGCACCCAGGACAAACACGAACACAACCAGCATCAACAGAGACGTGTAGATATTGGCGTCTGAGGCACCGAGAATTCCGTAGCGGAAGGTGTTGACCATGTAGAACAGTGGATTGACGGCAGAGACCATCCGCCCGATCTCTGGTAGCAGATCCACTGAATAGAACACACCGCCAAGGTAGATCAGCGGCGTCAGTACGAAGGTTGGGATGATGGAAATATCGTCGAAGCTGTTGGCAAACAATGCATTCAAGAACCCTGCAAGTGAGAACACCACAGCAGTCATCAGCACGACAAACAGTGTGATGCCCCAGTGATGAATGTTCAGATCGGTGAAGACGAAGGACATCAACACCACGATGATTCCCACAGCAAGTCCGCGCACAACGCCGCCAGCGACAAAGCCTGCCAGGATGATGTAATTCGGTACAGGGGAAACCAGAAGCTCTTCAATGCTGCGCTGAAATTTCTGACTGAAGAAAGAGGACACCACGTTGGCGTAGGCATTCTGAATCACGGCCATCATGATCAGCCCGGGGACAATGAAGTCCATGTAGGAAAAGCCACTCATGCTGCCGATGCGACTGCCGATCAAATTGCCGAAGATCAGGAAGTACAGCCCTATCGTGATTGCCGGTGGCACAAGAGTCTGCACCCAGATGCGCATGAAGCGGCGCACTTCCTTGATGAGGATGGTTTCGAACGCGATGTATTTGTGACTGTTCAGCATGATGGACTCACACCGTGGAATTCTTGAGGCGAGAAAGAAACAGCTGCTCCAGCCTGTTTGACTTGTTGCGCATGCCCTTGACGTGAATGTCGGCCTTGTTGAGCAGCGCGAAGACTTCGTTCACATCATGGTCGCGACCAAGATCAAATTCCAGTGTATGTGAATCCACATGACGAAAGCCCGGCAGTGCGAGCTGTGAGAAGTCATCGCTGCTGATTTCATTTCGCAAATCACACACCAATGTCTGCGAATCCAGCTTGTTCAACAGGGATTTCATGCTGCAGTTCTCGATGATCCGCCCTTGATCGATGATGGCGATATTGCGGCAAAGATGCTCGGCCTCCTCGAGATAATGCGTGGTCAGGATGATGGTGGTGCCGTTGTTGTTGATCTCCTGCAGGAAATCCCACATCGAGCGGCGCAGTTCGATGTCCACACCTGCCGTGGGTTCATCGAGGATCAGCAGTCGTGGTTCGTGAACTAGAGCTCGAGCGATCATCAGCCGTCGCTTCATGCCCCCGGAAAGTGTACGCGAACGAACATCACGCTTGTCCCAAAGGCCCAGTTTGCGCAGGTACTTCTCGGTACGTTCGCGCGCCAGGGCACGCGGCAAGCCGTAATAACCGGCCTGCGTCATGACGATGTCCGCCACTTTCTCGAAGGGATTGAAATTGACTTCCTGAGGGACAACACCGAAATCCAGCTTGGTCTCGTAGACGTGCGTTGCCACGTCGCGACCATACACGGCGACATTGCCTGCAGACGGGCGCACCAGTGTGGAAATGATGCCGATGATCGTGGACTTCCCCGCCCCGTTGGGACCGAGCAACGCGAAAAAATCGCGTTCTTGCACCTCGAGATCAACACCGCGCAATGCCTTGTGACCGTTGGCGTAAGTCTTCTGAAGATTGCTGATTGAAATGGCACTGCTCATCTGGGTGTCCCGCTGCGAAGAGGCTGGCTCTGTGAATCCGCCCGCAAGAATAGCAAATCGGTCAGACATCAACCACGTGTGATGAAGCCAAAAAAAAAGCCTGACCAAAGGTCAGGCTTTTCAGTGTTTGGCGTCCCCTGGGGGTTTCGAACCCCCGTTGCCGGGATGAAAACCCGGTGTCCTAGGCCTCTAGACGAAGGGGACTGGAGTCAAACAGCCTTCTGTGTCTTCTCACAGGAGGCGGCGCATTCTAGAAAGCCACGTTCGATGCGTCAAGCACTAAATCCAAAAATTTTTCCCGATGTGATTTCATGTCGTGCAAAGGGAGTCAGTGTCCCCTTTTCCTGTCTCGAATTCGCAGCCAGGCACCATGACCACTGGCATCGACCACCAGCTATCAAGATTGCTATCATCGTTGCAAGATTGAATTGAGTGACTGCGCATGAAACTGCACAAGTTTTTCAACAAGGAATGCATTCAATGCTGATGTTTCTGGGCGTGGTCGCTGCCGGTGGGCTTCTGATTGCCTTGATCGTGGTCTTGCACAGACTCCAGCACGAGCGCAAGGTCGAGGCTGTCGACCGTACCATTCCCCTGCCCCCGCTCGATCCACAGGACAAGCAGCGCGTACTGGCGATTGCACCTGAAATTGACCTCAACGACACGTCCTCAGCGAATGACAAGCAGAAAGAAAGGCTGGAGCTAATCCCGGGGGGGGCACGAGGTTCGACCAAGGATTGGCAGGCCAATGCTCGGGAACATGCTGCCGCTCAGGACTACCGAGGAGCCGTGTTCTGCTGCGCCATTGCCTTTCCGCAGAAAGGAGCCTTTCGTCAGGCGGCACAGATACTTCGCTCAGAGATCCGCGCTGCACAGAAACAAGGCGCAGCGCTTGATTCGCCGCTGAGGGATCTTTATTTCATTGCTGCTTGGGCTGAAATGCTGCATGGCCGCCTGCCAGAGTACGCAGTGATTACCAGCGCGCAGTTGCAACAGCTGGATCTGCGTGCTTGGCAAGACTTCAAATTCCATTACCAAGTTCTTGGCTTGAATCATCTTGGCTTGCTCACCGTGACAGACAGGAAGCTCATCACCCAAGTCTGGGGCAATCCAAAGCAGCATACCCATCCGCGGGCAATCTACGACAAGGACTTGCAATCCATGCTCACCAATTCAAGTGATTCAACAGGAGGTCCATGAGCACTCTTACAGAAATCCAGGCCGGTATCATGCTGAGCCTGCAAGCCCGCATGAACGCCAAGGTGGATGCCCATTGGATCGAGAAGCGATTCCCCTATCTGCGTGCCGTCGTGGTTGAGGCGGCCGAAGCCATCGAGCATCACGGTTGGAAGTGGTGGAAAAAGCAGGAGTGCGATCTAGCTCAGTTGCAAATGGAAGTGATCGATATCTGGCACTTTCTGCTCTCGGAAATATTGCTGCGCCACAATGGGAACCACGAGCAAGCCAGAGAGCAACTCAATGATGCCAATGCCTTGCACTCGAGCGGCCATGTGGTGTCGTTCGATGGTCACGCCCTGGAGGTTGGAAGCATGAGCCTGTTGAGCAAGCTGGAGTTGCTTATCGGGCTGTCTTGTTCCGGACGCATCGATCTGTTGCTGTTCCGTTCGATCATGCTGGATTGCGGACTGAGCTGGGAGTCGCTTTACAAGCAGTATGTCAGCAAGAATGTCCTGAACATGTTTCGTCAGGATCATGGCTACAAGGAAGGCACTTACCAGAAGCTCTGGCAGGGACGCGAGGACAATGAGCACCTTGTGGAGTTGATGGATTCACTCAACACCTCCAATGCTGATTATCCGGAGCTGTTATACCAAGGCCTTTCCCGCCGATATCCCGGGACGTCTACTTGAAGTAGGCATTCTCACGCTTGGAGTGATCGGTGATGTCGCGCACTTCCGTCAGCTGAGGAATTTGTTCCAGCAGGGTTTTCTCGACGCCTTCCTTCAGGGTCAGGTCGACCATGCCGCAACCCTGACAGCCTCCCCCGAATTTCAGCACGGCCACCGTACCGTCATAGATTTCCTCAAGCGTGACAACCCCGCCATGTGCAGCAAGTGATGGATTGATCTCGTTGTAGAGCACGTAATTGACGCGGTCTTCGATGGGGCTGTCATCCTGAATCTGTGGCAGGCGGGAGTTCGGCGCCTTGATGGTCAACTGACCGCCCATCGCGTCCTTGGCATAATCGACCACGGCGTCCTTCAAGTAGGGAATGCTGCGCTGCTCGATGTAAGCGTTGAAATCCGAGTAACTGCGCAGTTCATCCGATTCCTGGTGCTCACCTGGTCGACAAAAGGAAATGCAGGTCTCCGCCTTTGGCGTGCCGGCATCCAGAATGAACACGCGGACACCAATGCCCTCGCAATCCTGCTTCTTCAGCAGCTCGGCTAGATAGGTCTGCGCAGATTCTGTAATCGTGATCATGAGATAACCTGTGGCGGGGCGTTGAATTGGGCGGCAGTTTACGCCAAGTTGTGAGCAATGGAAATAGCCGACTAAATCACTTGGTTATTCGTCGCGCCACCCCATTCTCATCGGCCTTGGCCATGTCCGTACGGGCGACTTCTGATAAACTGCGCCCCTTTTCTGCAGCCACAGCCTGATCGCCACACACACGGGCGATCATCAAGCGAGAGTGAAACGATGGAAAACCTGCCTTCCGAACAACGCCTGCACAATGCACTGAAGAGCCGCATCCTGGTGCTCGACGGTGCCATGGGCACCATGATTCAGGCGTACAAGCTCAAGGAAGCGGACTTTCGTGGCGAGCGCTTTGTCGACTGCGCGCAACACCTTGCGGGCAACAATGACCTGCTCACATTGACACGACCTAATGTGATCGGCCAGATCCACCGTGAGTACCTCCTCGCTGGCGCAGACATCATTGAAACCAACACCTTCAATTCCACGGCCATCTCTCAGGCGGATTACCAGCTGCAGCACCTCGCCTACGAGCTGAACTTCGAAGGTGCCCGCCTGGCTCGCCGCATCTGCGACGAAGTGGAAGCCATAACGCCAGACAAGCCTCGATTTGTGGCAGGCGTCATCGGCCCGACCAGCCGTACGGCATCCATCTCGCCGGACGTGAACGATCCCGCCTTCCGCAATGTCACGTTCGAGGAACTGGTGGAGAACTACCTCGTCAGCGCGGAAGCTCTCGACAAGGGCGGCGCCGACATACTGCTGGTAGAAACCATCTTCGACACGTTGAATGCCAAGGCTGCCATCTTCGCCATTCAGGAGTACTTCAAGCGCAGCGGGCGAAGACTGCCCATCATGATCTCCGGAACGATCACCGATGCCAGCGGTCGCACGCTATCCGGCCAGACAGTAGAGGCCTTCTGGAATTCCGTCGCACACGCCAAGCCGCTGTCCATCGGCTTCAACTGCGCCCTGGGCGCGGCGCAACTGCGTCCGCACATTGAGGAGATCTCGCGACTCGCAGACACCCATGTCTCTGCGCACCCCAATGCAGGATTGCCGAATGCCTTTGGGGAATACGATCAGAGTGCGAAGGAAATGGCCGACATCATCGAGGAGTTCGCCAGCAGTGGTTTCCTCAACATTGTCGGCGGCTGCTGTGGCACAACCCCTATGCACATCAAGGCCGTGGCCGAGGCCGTGGCACGTCACAAGCCCCGCGTCATCCCGCAGATTGCGCCAGCGTGCCGACTCAGCGGCCTTGAAGCTTTCAATATCCATCCTGATTCGCTTTTCGTGAATGTGGGCGAGCGCACCAACATCACAGGCTCCAAGCGCTTTGCCAGGCTGATTCGCGAGGGCGATTTCACGACTGCACTGGAAATTGCCCTGCAACAGGTGGAGGCCGGCGCTCAGATCATCGACATCAACATGGACGAGGGCATGCTGGATTCCAACGCAGCCATGTCGCGTTTCCTGCGCCTGATTGCCTCGGAGCCCGACATCAGTCGCGTGCCGGTCATGATCGACTCCTCCAAGTGGGAGATCCTGGAGACCGGCCTGCGCTGCATCCAAGGCAAGGGCATCGTCAACTCCATCAGCCTGAAGGAAGGTGAAGAGGACTTCATCGCCAAGGCCCGGCTGTGCATGCAGTACGGGGCAGCCGTCGTGGTAATGGCCTTCGACGAAAAAGGCCAGGCCGACACCTTCGCCCGCAAGTGCGAAATCTGCCGCCGCAGCTATGAGGTTCTCGTGAACGTGGTGGGCTTCCCGCCGCAGGACATCATTTTCGACCCGAACATCTTCGCGGTCGCCACAGGCATCGAGGAGCACAACAACTACGCGGTGGACTTCATTCAGAGCTGCGCCTTCATCAAGCGCGAGCTTCCGTATGCCCTGATATCCGGCGGCGTGAGCAATGTCTCGTTCTCGTTCCGTGGCAATGAACCGGTCCGCGAAGCCATTCACTCCGTCTTCCTTTATCACGCCATCAAGGCGGGGTTGAGCATGGGCATCGTGAATGCCGGACAGCTGGCCGTGTATGACGAGATTCCCGCTCAACTCAAGGAACGCGTCGAGGACATCATCCTCAATCGACGCGTCGACGGCACCGACCGCCTGATGGAGATCGCAGGCCAGTACAGCGGGGAATCCAGTCTCGAGAATCACGAGGACGTGACCTGGCGCGAGCAGCCCGTGGCTGCCCGCATCGCCCATGCGCTGGTCAAAGGCATCACACGCCACATCGAGCAGGACACCGAAGAGGCAAGGCGTCAGTTCGCGGAGCCCATTCAAGTCATCGAAGGCCCGCTCATGGATGGGATGAACATCGTCGGAGACCTGTTCGGCAGCGGCAAGATGTTCCTGCCGCAGGTCGTCAAGAGTGCCCGCGTGATGAAGCAGGCCGTGGCCTATCTGCTGCCTTTCATCGAGGAGAGCAAGAAGGGTCAGGTGGTCAAGGCCAAGGGCAAGATCCTGCTCGCCACCGTCAAGGGCGATGTGCATGACATCGGCAAGAATATCGTGGGCGTGGTGCTCGGCTGCAACAACTACGACATCGTGGATCTCGGAGTCATGGTTCCTTGCGAACGGATTCTGCAGACAGCCATCGACGAGAAGGTCGACATCATCGGCCTCAGCGGTTTGATCACGCCTTCCCTGGACGAGATGGTCCACGTGGCGAAGGAGATGCAGCGACTCGGCTTCAGCATTCCGCTGATCATTGGCGGTGCCACGACTTCCAAGGCGCATACGGCAGTGAAGATCGAGCAGAACTACACGAACAACGCCACCGTGTATGTGCCGGATGCATCACGCAGCGTCACCGTGGTCAGCAGTTTGCTCAGTGAAGAGGGCGCGGCCGATTTCAAGCGTCAGATCCACGCCGAATACGACGTGATCCGCGAGCGCAATGCGAACCGCGACCAGCGCAAGACACTGATCAGCTTCGAGGCCGCGACGCAGAACGCCCTGCAGATCGACTGGAATCACTATCATCCGGTCCCTCCAACTTTCCTCGGCACCCGCGTGTTTGACGATTATCCCCTTGAGGAGCTGGTGCCCTACATCGACTGGACACCCTTCTTCATCA
>JACCDS010599864.1_pt1 | contig 30671 bp, 26 predicted proteins | sample 7446441 | NCBI WGS metagenome assembly JACCDS01 (sample SAMN15323445, study PRJNA562643) | freshwater metagenome | isolation source: river surface water | place: USA:Blue River Watershed | collected 2017-08-17
ATAGAGCAGTTGGGTGACCAACTGCCCAGATCAATGGCAAGGGCGCAACGCAAGGGGCGAACAGAATCCGGCTTACAGGACGATATGCTTTTCTACGACCGAAGGCTCCGCGGGTTGGGGCCATTTTGTTAGGGCTTTTAATTCCATCCTCGCGATGTCTACATTTACTGAACTCGGCCTTCGCGCCGAACTCCTCCAAGCGATTGAAGCGCTTGGCTTTGAACAGGCTACACCTGTTCAATCCGAAACAATTCCCATTCTTCTTGAGGCCAAAGGCCAGACCGACATGGTCGCCTTAGCTCAGACCGGAACAGGAAAAACCGCCGCTTTTGGCCTTCCACTTCTTCACATGCTTCTTGAGGACGGCGAGCCGTCTGCCAAGAACCGTCCAAAGGCGCTGATTCTGGCTCCGACCCGCGAACTCTGCGTTCAGATTTCGACCGAGATGGAAAAGTACGCGACCGAAACCGGCCTTCGCATGCTTGCCGTGTACGGTGGAGCCGCGATGCGCACCCAAATCACGGCCATGAAAAAGGGCGTGGATATTCTGATGGCAACCCCCGGTCGACTTCTCGACTTGAACCGCCAAGGCCAAGTCCTTTTTGACGACCTCGAGTACATCATTCTCGATGAGGCCGACGAAATGCTCAACATGGGATTTTGGGACGACGTTCAAGAAGTTCTTAAGCAAGCCCCAGAGGGCCGCAACATTTGGTGCTTTAGCGCCACGCTTCCCAAGCCGATCGATTCGATGACCAAAACGCTCATGAACGACCCCGTTCGTGTACAAATTGGTCAGCGCAATTCAGGAACCTCTACGGTGACGCACACCGTTTTTGTTGTGCCCAAGGAGCACCGCTACAGCGGATTGCGTCGCCTTCTTGACAGTGCGCCCGGGCTCTACGGTATGATTTTCTGCCGAACCAAAATCGAAACTCAGGAGCTCGCCGAGCGCCTGGTGGCCGAAGGCTACACTGCTTCAGCCCTGCACGGTGATTTGAGCCAGCAGCAGCGTGACTTGGTCATGCAGTCGTTTCGCCACAAGCGCGTAAAGCTCCTCGTGTGCACTGACGTTGCCGCCCGCGGAATCGACGTTCAGGACTTGTCGCACGTCATTCACTTCGGATTCCCGAACGATACCGAGAGCTACAACCACCGAAGTGGACGTACCGGTCGTGCCGGTAAGTCAGGTTCGAGTTGGGCGTTGATTAATCCGATGGAGCGCCGCAAGATTGCCTTCATTCAGAAGATGATTCAGCGCGAAATGCTTCAAAGCCCGTTGCCCACGCGTGACGAGGTTCTTGCACGCCAGGTGAACCACTTTGCCGAAGAGTTTGCGGCTCACCCAGAGGCTCCCGAGGTGATCAAGCCGTTGGTTGAGGCGGTAATGCCCCAATTCGAGCACATGACCTCGCGCGAACTTATTGAGCGCTTCTTTGCCGCAGAACTGCACGAGCTCGTGCAGCACTACGTGAACGAGCAAGCTGAGGTTCCGTCGGTGCGTCCCCAAAAGGACCGCAAGGAGCGCGGAGGTGATTTTGAAGAGCGCGGACCCAAGCGCCAGCGCGGAATGGATTCTCCAGCCGAGCAGCGCTTCTCGATCAACGTGGGCGAAACCCACGGATTCACGTGGTTCTCACTCAAAGACTTTTTGCGCGAAACCGTTCGCCTGGGCGAAAACGACGTTCAGGGCGTGAACTGCGGTGCCGAACAGAGCTACTTTAACGTGCCTGAGTCGCGCGTTGACGACGTTCAAATGGCCCTCAACGGATCCCAAGTCAAAGGTGTGGAGGTCAAGCTCGATGCTGTAGACGACCAAGTAGGCCGTTTTGAGCGCGAGCGCGGACCGCGCAACGACCGTTTTGGCGGCGGACGCCCTCAGGGCAAGTTCGGCGACCGTGGCGGCTACCAAGGTGGCGGCGGAGGCGGCTACCGCGGAAGCAGTGACCGCGGAGGCTACCAAGGTGGCGGCGGAGGCGGCTACCGTGGCGGAAGCAGCGACCGTGGCGGCTACCAAGGTGGCGGTGGCGGAGGCTACCAAGGCGGAGGTGACCGTGGCGGCTACCAGGGTGGCACTTCAGGTGGCTACCAGGGCGACAAGAACCGTGGAGGCTCATGGACCCAGCGCCAGGAGACGCCTGATTGGGCACGCGGCGGAGACGACCGTGCCGACGCGTTCAACCGCGGTGCAAGCGATACGTCGTTCAATGGACCCGACCGCAAGCCTCGTTTGGGCGGTAAGCCCGGATTCGGCGGCAAGCCCAGCTTCGGCGGTGGTGGCAAGCGCTTCGGCGGTGGCCCCGGTGGCAAGCCCAGCTTCGGCGGCGGCAAGCCAGGCGGACGCAAGCGCATGTAATCCACGCCTAATGGCATAAAAAAGCCGGCCCCAAGGGGTCGGCTTTTCTTTTGGTGCGAACCGCGATGTGTCTTAGTGGAACTCTGCGAGGTAGCGCTCTGCATCGAGTGCGGCCATACAGCCGGTTCCGGCCGCAGAAATCGCCTGACGGTAGACCTTGTCGGCCACGTCGCCGGCGGCAAAAACACCGGGCTTGCGGGTTTTGGTGCTTCCGGGTTGAATCTGAAGGTAGCCCACCTCGTCCATGTCGAGTTGGCCTTTGAAAATGTCGGTGTTGGGCTTGTGGCCGATTGCCACAAAGAATCCGGTGGCTTCAATCACGTCTTCGACGCCCGTTTGAAGGTTGCGGACTTTGACGCCTTCCACGCCTTCATTGCCCAGAAGTTCAACCGTCTCGGTATGCCAGCGCACTTCGATGTTCGACGTATTCATGATTCGGTTTTGCATGGCCTTAGAGGCGCGAAGCTCTCCCTTGCGCACCAGCATCGTCACCTTTGGGCAGAGCTTGGCGAGGTACGACGCCTCTTCGGCGGCCGTGTCGCCTCCGCCCACGATAACTACGTTTTGGCCCTTGTAGAAGAATCCGTCGCAGACGGCACATGCGCTCACGCCGTGGCCCATGAATTTTTCTTCGCTCGGAAGCCCGAGGTACTTCGCCGTGGCGCCGGTGGCAATAATCACCGACTGCGCTTGAATTTGCATGCCCTCATCTACCGTCAGGGTGTGGAATCCACCTGGAGTATCTGAAAACTCAACGGAGCTGATCATGCCCCAGCGAACGTCGGTTCCAAAGCGTTCAGCTTGGTTTTTAAGGTCTTCCATCATGGCGTTGCCGTCGACTCCCTGAGGGTAGCCCGGGAAGTTGTCCACCTCGGTTGTGGTGGTCAGTTGGCCGCCAGGCTGCAGCCCAACGTACATAATGGGTTTGAGGTCAGCGCGTGCAGCATAAATGGCCGCAGTGTATCCGGCAGGTCCGGATCCGATAATGACGACATTGTGTTGTTCCATGCCTCAAATGTACGAGGTGACTTCGCACCGATGCGGAACCGAAGTCCCATTTTACTGCTTCAATTCGCGTATATTTGCCGCCCCAATCGGGATGTAGCTCAGGTGGTAGAGTACACGTCTGGGGGGCGTGTGGTCGCAGGTTCAAGTCCTGTCATCCCGACAAAATCCTCTTAACTTCGGTTAAGGGGATTTTTTGTTGTGCAAAAACATGGTGCAACACCAATTATTAAAGAATTGATAATCAAGTTTTTAGGATTAAAATTTCGCTCTTAATTTTACTTTTGAACCGGGCTTGCGCGCCTCAATTAATTAGCTAACTTCATGGAGCGCAACAGGCAAAGCCATCGCTACAGATGGTCTAAGCTGGACGGCAAGACTTAGGTTAAGTTGTTCGCGTTGAGGTAGATGGGTAGCGCTCCTGCGCATCTGTTTGGGAAGGCCTTGCTTGGTACCCCACAAAGTCTACTTCACCAGGTTGCCACTGCCCGACGACGGTCGGAACCTCAGTGTGCAGTCCAAGAGGGGGGCAGAGCCCCTCGGCCAATCTAGATCGCCTTAGGGCGAGGGAGTGAGCTCTCACTAGATTGCCCTACCAACGTGTCCAGAGTTTCGACTTCGGTGCACGTCGCAGAATGAGCTGCGAGCTGGCATGTACGGCTTGGTTTGGGGAGAACAACCGCTCACGGATCCTTGGGATAGAGGATCGGCAGCCTCTGGCGAGAGGAAGGTGCTTGGGCGAGTGGGTTCATTGCTTGGTGCGCCAGAGTCAGGCTTTTGGCGAGTACACCGAGCACAGGCCGTCCTAAGGGACGTGTGGGATGTACGCACCACCACTAAGGTGCACCCACTGGGCGCGGTACCGAAAGGTGCCGCGCTTGTCTTTTTTGGGGTGGTGTATGTTACTATTGTGTAACCCGGTACACTTATTGCATTTCGCATTCTAACTTTGTCCCCATGAGCATGCGAATCGATTTTGACCCTACAGATTTTAATGTGGCGTTGGCCACCTCAGTCGTCGTATTTGGCTTTGATGGCGACCAGCTCGTCACCTTGCTGGCGACCAAAGTAGGTGAGCCCTATGAAGGAGCCCACATTTTGCCGAGTGCGGTTATTCAGCCAGCCGAGGCCCCTGAAAATGTCGCAAAGACATTGCTTCGTGAGCTTACGGGTCGCGACAACTGGCCACTTGAGCAACTCAATTCGTTTGCCAATCCGTACCGAAACCCATCGGGTCGCGTAGTCAATATTGCGTACTACTGCTTGGTACGCTTGTCAGACGAACTCAAGGCAGGGCTCGAAGCCAAGGGCTATGTGTGGGTCCCGGTGCAGAATGTTCCGTCGATGGCCTACGACCACGACGAGGTCCTGGCATACGCCCGCGAACGCTTTAAGCGACGCGTCAAGCGCCGTCCGGTAGGGTTTACGCTGCTTCCGCGTGAATTCACGCTCAATGAGATTCAGCGCCTGTACGAATGTGCGCTGGGCAAGAAGTTTGACAAGCGCAACTTTCGCCGCAAGGTGCTTAAAAGCCAGCTGCTGATCGAAACCGGCAACAGTGTTCGGTCGAGCGCAAAAGCGAAGCGCCCTTCGCGTCTCTATATGTTTGACGAAAAGAAGTACCAAACCCTGACGCTCAAGGGCTACGACATTGTGTACTTCTAGCGGCACCTCAATCCAAAAGAAAAGGCCCCACGTGGGGCCTTTTTTTATGAAGATTGCACTGCGGATTAGTGGATTCCGCGCATCAGCTTGCGAAGCAGTGGAGTCAGCGCAAAGAGCAGTGCTGCACCTACAGCGGCAGTGATGGTCAAGAACACAAACAAGTTCATGTCGGGCGCGATTGAGTGGAGGAGGCTTTCCATGATTCCGGCCAAGTAGTTGGCGAGGGCCATCGAGGCAAACCACAATCCCATCATTACGCTCACGATTTTGGGCGGAGCCAGCTTGGTTACCATCGAGAGGCCAATCGGCGAAATGCAGAGTTCTCCAAACGTGTGAAGCACGTACACACCAATCAACCACATGGGGCTGATCAGGCCTTCGCCTTCAGCGGCAAAGCTTGCAAACGACATTACGACAAAACCAAGGGCAAGCAGTGTAAGCCCGAGGCCAAACTTTGCAGGGGTGGAGGGGTTCATGTTTCGGGTGGCAAGGTTGACCCAAAGTGAGGCAAACATGGGGGCAAAAATGAAGATGGCCAGCGCATTCACACTTTGAAAGAGTGAGGCGGCAATCTCGTAGCCAAAGACCACACGGTTCGTCTCCTCGGCGGCAAAGAGGTTAAAGGTTCCGCCGGCCTGCTCGAATCCGCTCCAAAAGAAGATGTTGGCGACTGAGAAGATCAAAATGGCTCCGACGCGGCTCCACTGCTCGCCACCAGAGGTTCCGTTGTAGATGATGTAGGCGATGCCAAGGACAGCAATTGCGCCCACAACTTTGAGCGCGAGCGACATGGCGTCCTCAGAAATGGCGTCCTGAAGGGCGAGAAATCCGTAGACCGTGGCAACGCCACCGGCGACGTATGCGGCAATGGTTCCGAAGTCAGCCGCACCGAGGCGAACGCCTTCGCGGCCGGGAGGCATTCCGCGACCCTCGAGCTTGGGTTCCTCGACGTAGAGCCATACGGTGGCCAAAAGCATTCCGACACCGGCGCTTCCGAAGCCCCACATCCAGCCTACTTGCTCACCGAGGGTTCCGCAGATGATGGGTGAGAGAAAGGCGCCAAGGTTAATGCCCATGTAAAAGATGGTAAAGGCGGAATCTTTGCGCGGATCGTTGTCAGTGTAGAGCGCTCCGACGATGGTCGAAATGTTCGGCTTAAAGAATCCGTTGCCCACAATCAGTAATCCGAGGCCCATGTGGAACATCCACTGGCGCAGGGCTTCGTCGGCTGCAAAGGCGTGCGATCCGGCGAGGGCGAACTGCCCAAAGGCCATCAAAAAGCCTCCGATGTAGATGGCGCGGCGCTGGCCAAGGATGCGGTCAGCGAGGGCTCCACCGATGATGGGAGTGAGGTAGACCAGTCCGGTGAAGATTCCGTAAATCTCGAGGGCCGAGGCGCGGTCCATTCCGAATCCGCCACGTGCGTATTCAGTGGTGAGGTAGAGCACCAAGAGGGCGCGCATGCCGTAGTAACTGAAGCGTTCCCACATCTCCGTAAAGAAGAGGGTGTAGAGCCCGCGGGGGTGCGACATTTTTTCTGTTGAAGCCATAGTTAGGGTGTTTATCGTTCGCGTTGGGGGTGAAAGTTACGCGTCAGCTGCGGTTAGCCAATGGCTGCTACAGGTTTTCAAGCAAGAAGTTGGTCATTTTAGTGAACAACTGGTAGCGTGTGGCGCCGCCATAGATTCCGTGGTTCTTGTCGGGGTAGACCATGTAGTCGAACTGCTTGTTGGCCTGAATGAGCTCTTCGGCAAGGCGCATCGAATTCTGAACGTGAACGTTGTCGTCGCCGGTTCCGTGGATCAGCAAAAGGTTGCCCTTGAGTTTGGCGGCGTGGGCTAGGGGCGAATTAATGTCGTAGTTGGTCGAGTTCTCACCCGGAGTACGCATGTATCGCTCAGTATAGATGTTGTCGTAAAAACGCCAGTTGGTCACCGGGGCGACGGCGATGGCGGCTTTAAATACTTCGGAACCTTGCATTACGCAGTTCGACGCCATGAATCCGCCGTAGGACCAGCCCCAGATTCCGATGCGGCCCGCGTCGACGTTGGGATGCTTGGCCAGCGACTGCGCGGCGGCGATTTGGTCTTCGACCTCGTACTTGCCGAGCTGCAGGTAGGTGACTTTTTTGAAGTCGCGGCCTTTGGCCCCGGTTCCGCGGTTGTCCACGCACACGATCCAGTAACCTTGTGCGGCCAGGTGCTGGTACCAGAAGTAGTCGCGGCCACCCCAGCGCTGGGTGACTTGCTGGCTTCCGGGTCCGCCGTACACAAACATGAGCACGGGGTACTTCTTGCTCGCGTCAAAATTGAGCGGGCGGATTTCCCAGGCCGGAAGCTTTTGGCCGTTGGCCGCTTCAAGCGTGAAAAACGTTTTAGGCGATAGGGCAAATTCGCCCAAGTTCTTGCGCAGCTCGGCGTTGTCCTCGAGCACGCGAACTTGGGTCCCGCTGCGGTCCATCAGGCTGTAGGTGGCGGGGCTGTTGCCGTCTTGAGTCGTCAGCACATAGTAGTCAAAGGTTGACGAAAATGAAGCGTCGTTGGACGGAGCCGCTGCAGCGATAGCCGTCGGCTTGCCGCCCTTGAGCTTGGTGCGAAACACCTCTCGCTGGCTTGCGCTGCGCGAAGCCGCTTGGTAGTAGGCCTCCCCGCGGGCCTCATCTACCCCATAGAATGCGGTGACGTCATAGGCTCCGCTCGTGATGGGTGCGGATTTGCTTCCGTCGGCGCTGTAGAGGTAGTAGTGGGTGTAGCCCGAGCGCTCACTGGCCCACACGAGGCGTCCGTCGGCCAAAAAGCTGAATTCGCGCTCGGATTCGACATAGGCAGCGTCGGTTTCGAGCAAAAATCTGCGCGGAGCCCTACCGGCCGTGTAGGCCATCACCTGCATTGAGTCCTGGTGGCGGTTCAGCGTGGCAAAAAAGAGCTCGCCTTTGGGGCTCCATGCCATGCGCGGAATGTATTCGTACTTCAACCCCTCGCTGGCGGTTAGGGTGGCCGAACCGTTCCAGACGTGCAAGCTGACCACCGAATTCACCTCACCAGCTTTGGGGTACTTAAATACGTAGGGCTTGGGGTAGGTCTCGGTTCCGTACATATCCATGCTGAACGTCGGTACCGCGCGCTCGTCAAAGCGCAGGTAGGCCAAGGATTTGCTGTCGGGGCTCCAGGCCAGCGCCACGTGAAATCCGAATTCTTCTTCGTACACCCAGTCCGGAGCGCCGTTCAGGATGGCGTTGTCTTCGCCGTCGGTGGTCACCTGCTTTACTGCAGCCGTAGCAAGGTTTTGCACGTAAATGTTGCGCGCACACACAAAGGCGAGCTGGGTTCCGTCGGGCGAAAGCACGGGATTTTGAATGGGTTTACCGTAGACCTGAGTGAGTTTTTTGGCTTGGCGGTCCCACACGTACACATTAGCTGTATAGGAATGGCGGTAAATGGGCTCGATGTCGGACTCAAGGATGACAAAACGCTCGCCCGGGGCGAATTCGTAGCTGCTAAAGTTCAGCGGACTGCCGTTCACGGTCAGTTCGGACTTCGCAACCATCACGTCAACGGAGGCACCCGTGGCAAAGCTGAACCGCTCAATTCCTTGGGCGGTTTGGCGGCTAAAGTGCTTGCCGTCTTCGAGCGATCGAAATCCTTGGATTCCGCGGGCATTGAATACACGGGACTCAAAAAGGTCGTTCATCGCAACGGGGCGTTGGGCGATAAGGGCAGCGGAACTCAGCACGAGTGCGGCCACCAAGCGGATACTGCGGTACATTTGGTGCAAATCGTTTGGGATCAAGATGGCCGAAGTTACGCGAAAATCACTCGAAGAATTAACTGCCCTGCTGGGGGCCGAACACGTTTCAGTCGACACCGAACGCCGGTCGGAATTTGCGCACGACGAAACTGAGGACCTGCACGTACTGCCCGAAGTGGTACTGCGCCCCGGGACGCCTGACGAGGTCGCTGCGGTGCTACGCTGGGCCAACGAGCACGAGGTGCCGGTCACGCCCGCGGCCGCCCGAACAGGCTTGAGTGGCGGCGCCATTCCCGTCCACGGCGGAATCTCGCTCAGCATGGAGCGCTTCAACCGCATTCTCGAAATCGACCCGGCCAACTTTCAGGCGACCGTCGAGCCCGGTGTGGTCAACCAAGTATTTCACGAGGCCTGCCGCGAGCAAGGGTTGTTTTATCCGCCCGACCCCTCGTCGTGGGGCAGCAGCACCATGGGTGGCAATGTGGCCTACAACGCGGGCGGCCCCAAGGCCGTCAAGTACGGCGTGACCTCGGCCTACATCCTCAACCTCGAGGTAGTGCTCCCCACCGGTGAGGTCATTTGGACCGGAGCCAACACCCTCAAGAACAGCACCGGCTACAATCTTACCCAGCTCATGGTGGGTTCTGAAGGCACGTTGGGCGTGATTACAAAGATTGTGGTGCGGCTGATTCCGTACCCCCGCTACCACTTCACGCTTTTGGCGCCTTTTGCCTCAGCCGAAGTGGCCTGCGCCGCGGTGGCGCGCATTTTTCAGGCCGGAATCACGCCGAGCGGACTCGAGTTCATGGAACGCGACGCCATCGACTGGACCCTGCGCTACGTCGACGGAGTGTCGATTCCGACCGGTCCCGGCATCGCAGCTCACCTGCTCATGGAAGTCGACGGAATCGACGAAGAGGCCGTGCTCCGCGAGGCCGAACAGCTGGCCGCCGTGGCCGAAGAGGCGGGCGCCCTCGAGGTACTTTTTGCCCAAACCCAAGCTGAGCGCGACGCGCTGTGGAAGCTGCGCCGCCGCGTCGGTGAGGCCGTCAAAAAGCACAGCATCTATAAAGAAGAGGACACGGTGGTTCCACGGGCCAAACTGCCCGATTTGCTGCGCGCCGTCAAGCGCATCGGCGCCGAGTACGGCTTTGAATCCGTCTGCTACGGCCACGCCGGCGACGGAAACCTGCACGTCAACATCGTCAAAGGCGACATGCCTGACGCCGACTGGCACGGCGACCGCCTTCAGCAGGGCATTCGCCAGCTCTTCACCGAGGTGCGCGCCATGGGCGGAACCATTTCGGGCGAGCACGGCATCGGCCTGGTGCAAAAGGGCTTCATGGACCTCGCGTTTGCCCCTGCGGCCCTAGACCTTCAGCGCGGAATCAAATCCTTGCTCGACCCCAAGAATATTCTGAATCCCGGCAAGATTTTTGGTTAATTTAGTACAGAATTCTGTACGAAAATGATTTCAACCACCCTTACCGACCTTCGCCGAGAACTCAAGGCCTACATAGACCAAGTGGTCGACGAGGGTGAAATCATTGTGGTCAACCGCGGACGCCGCAAAGGCGTGGTGGTCATGTCACTCGATCAATTCAATATGCTTGACGCCACACAGTGGCTCACCTCGAGCGCGGCGAACGCTGACCGACTTCGCGATGCAGTTCACCAAGCGGACTCCCAAGATTACCAAAGCCACGATTTAATCGAGCCGTGAAGTTGGTCTTTGTTCCGCGCGCCTGGGAAGATTACCAACACTGGGTCGCGTCGGACAAAGCCGTTTTAAAACGATTGAATTATTTACTCAACGAAGTTCAACGAACGCCGTTTCACGGATCGGGAAAGCCGGAGGCGCTGAAGCACGAGTTCCGAGGGTGCTGGTCTCGGCGCATCACGGCAGAACATCGATTAGTATATCGTGTCGACGGCGAAAACCTAATTATCCTTCAAGCTCGCTTTCACTACGAAGCCCGCTAAATTCCGGTTCCGCCATTCCATCGCGCGGCGCGTTTAAGGCGTAGCGCATCCAGTGCACGTCAAACCAGCGTCCGAATTTTTGACCTGCCGCGGTGTATGTGGCAAAGGACTCGTACCCACAGGCGGAATGGAGTGCTACACTTGCTTCATTGGGCAGTGTGATTACTCCGTAGGCCCAGATGAATCCGCGTTCGGCCAGAGATGGCAAGAGGGCGGCATAAAGCGCGCGACCCACGCCGTGGCGGTGGGCTGAAGGGGCGACGTACACGCTGGTTTCGACGGCCCACTGGTAGGCGATGCGTTCGCGGTGGGTGGTTCCGTAGGCGTAGCCAAGCAACTGCCCGTCGGCGGACTCGGCCACCCAAAACGGGAAACGCCCGGCGATGCGCGCCAGGCGTTCCGAAAAGTCGTGAAGCGACGGAACTTCAGTCTCGAAGGTCGCCGAAGACTGCGCCACCACGGGCCCGTAAATCGCCAAAATGGATTCGACGTCTGAAGGGCGGTAGGGGCGAAGCGTCATGTTAGTCGCGGCGGCCCATGTACAGCATGATGTAGTACAGCAGCTGGGTTACGGCAGCGGCAGCAGCCACGAGGTAGGTGCGGGCGGCCCACTTCAACGCATCTTCAGCTTGGTGGTGGTTGCTGGCGTCGGTGATTCCGGCACCCTGAAGCCACACGAGGGCACGGCGCGAAGCGTCGTACTCCACGGGGAGGGTAACCACTGCAAAGGCGGCGAGCACCGACTGCGCGGCGATGAGTACAACTAGGGCTTGGTCCCAGCCGAGGCCGAGAATGCTCATTCCAAAGATGGAAAAGAGAAACACCATGTTCATGATTTGGCCGCTCATGTTTACCACGGGAACCATTTTGCTGCGCATCGTCAACCACGTGTAGGCGGTGGCGTGCTGCACGGCGTGTCCGCACTCGTGGGCGGCGACGGCAGCGGCCGAAACGTTGCGGCCTTCATAGACCTCAGGTGACAAATTGACCGTTTTGTTGGCCGGATTGTAGTGGTCAGACAGTTTGCCAGGGACGCTGACGATCTGGACGCTGTGTAGACCGTAAAAGTCGAGCATGCGGCGGGCCACTTCGGCTCCAGACAAGCCACTCGAGAGGTAGCTCTCTGAATACTTTTTGAAGCGGTTCTTCAAGCGGGCCTGCACGGCGAAGCCCAAAACCATAAATAGGAGGAGGATAACAATCATTGCGGTTTGGTCGATAAGTGGGTGGAAAAGTACAAATCTTGTGCCTGCCGGCGCAAGGCCTGACCACTTAATTTGCACCTATGGCAGCACCTCTCATTTTAGTGACCAACGACGACGGCATTACAGCGCCCGGAATCCGCACTTTGATCCACGCAATGAATCAGTTAGGCGATGTAGTGGTCGTGGCTCCCGACAGTCCGCAGAGCGGAATGGGCCATGCGATTACCCTGCACGATTCGCTCCGGCTGAAGCCGATGAGCATCGATGCTGGTCCGCAAACTGAGTACGCGTGCAGCGGAACCCCCGTGGACTGTGTCAAGTTGGCTGTTCACGAGGTGCTGAAAGACCGCAAGCCCGACCTCATTGTGAGCGGTGTCAACCACGGCAGCAATGCGAGCGTGAACGTGATTTACAGCGGAACCATGTCTGCCGCCGTCGAAGGCGCGATGCAGGGAGTTCCGAGCATTGGCTTCAGTCTGCTGGACTATAAGTGGGACGCCGACTTTCGCCCCGTAGAACCCTACCTCAAGCAGATTGCCCAGGATGCACTAACGCACGGGCTTCCCGAGGGAGTGTGCCTCAATGTCAACTTTCCCAACGCCGACAAGGCTCCGTATGCCGGGGTACGCGTTGCGCGCCAGGCACTAGGCTTTTGGAAGGAGTCATTCGAGGAGCGCATCGACCCCTACGGCAAACCCTACTACTGGATGCGCGGCGACTACCACAACCCCGACGGAGCCGAGGATACGGACATCTGGGCGCTGGATCATGGCTTTGTCAGTGTGGTTCCGACCCAGTTTGACCTGACGGCCCACCACGCGCTGTCGAACCTGCACCGCCGTCTCGACCAGCGATGAGTCCGGGTCCGCGTCGCGAACGCCTCGAAACCTACATGGGTCTGCTCGTGGCCGCGGGAACCCCTTGGTTTGCATGGTCCTACCTGATGGCGACCTATCCCGGTCTACCTTCTGTGGCCGAGCTCGACAGCGACCTTTGGGCCTACCTGCTCAATCGGGTACTGGCAATTTCGGTAGTTCTCGAGGGACTCTACCTCACACTGGCCTTGAGTTTGAAGCGCTACCGAATGGCACTGAGCATTGTGCTCATCAGCTTGTTCTACATCATAACCGCTATCTATTGGCGTTGGGAATGGTTGTGAAGCGCATCTTTATTCTGGCAGGCGAGGCCTCGGGCGACGTCCTTGGGGCCGAACTCGTGCGGTCCCTTCGCCGCATTCAGCCCCAGCTGCACATCGATGCGTGGGGCGGAACCGAGCTCAGCCGCGCCCTGAACAAACCCGTGCTTCGCAACCTTGACCAGCTTGCATTTATGGGTTTTTGGGATGTTTTGCGCAATGCAGGGGCCGTTCGGTCCAACTTCGCAGCGGCGCGCTCGGTGCTTTCGGATCCTTGGGATCTCGTGGTGCTCATTGACTACCCCGGATTCAACCTTCGCATGGCGAAGTGGATGGCCACGCGGCCCTGGCGGAGCCAGCGGCGCGTGGTTCAGTTGGTCGCCCCCAGCGTTTGGGCCTGGAAGGAGGGCCGGGTCCAAATCCTCAAGGAGGCCTACGACGCCGTGATTCCGTTGCTTCCCTTTGAACCCGAATTCTTAACCCAGCGGGGCGTGAATGCGCCCTACTTTGGGCATCCAGCCCTCGATCGCTTTGCGCCCGGATCCGATACCGAATCAGGGGTGCTGGTGCTCGCTCCGGGGTCGCGCAGGTCTGAACTTCAGCGCCTTGCGCCCGTATTTGCCGCCACTGCCGCCAGGTTGGGCATGAAGCCGCGGTGGATTCGCCCCTCGTCGTGGACCGAGGGCGCCTACCGGGCGATGCTGCGCGAGGCCCTTCAGGCCGAGCCGCACGGCGAATTGGCTGAGGGCATGATCAGTGCCCGGGGTGCGCGAGCCGCCTTGGTGGCGAGCGGCACTGCGACCTTGGAGCTGGCGCTGCTCAAGGTTCCGATGGTCGTGGCGTACAAGGTGGACGCACTAAGTTTTGCGCTGGCCAAGCGATGGGTAAAGGTGCCGCATGTGTCGCTCGTAAACCTGGTTCTGGGGCGCGAAGCCGTAAGCGAACGGCTTCAAAACCAATGCACACCTGAATTTTTGGCCCAAGACCTTCGTGAACTGATGGCCGACGGTCCGCTGCGCACCGCAATGCTGGCAGAGTTTGAATCGTTTACGGCGGCACTGGGCGAGGGCGGATCCATGGACCGCACCGCCGCATATTTGCTCCAGGAATGATGAAGTGGATCCTTGCAGTTGCAGCATTCGCTGCCCTTGGGGCCAGTGGCCAACGCATGATGGGTCCCGACCCGCGCGCGGCTGAACTCGTTCGGGTGCGGGTGTTTGCCACCAAAGACGTCTATGAGTTCAAGTTTGGCGGCGGATCGCTGCGCAGTATTTGGTTTCGCGGTGATGAGGTGCCCGACACCTTGGTTTCGAGCAACGTGCATGTGCGGCGCAGCGAAGGCTTGCTCGTGGCGAATGCCGACGGAACCTGGCGGAGTGCAGATTCGGTGCGGATCGAGGGCGACCGTCCCCTTTCGACCGAAGGTCCTTCGGGGGTTCGGCGCACGTATCCGGGTGGCTTTGTGGCGGTTCCGTTGGGCCGAACAGAGTTGCTGGTGGTCAATCGGGTTCCGGTTGACGACTATGTGGCGGGGGTAATTAATGCGGAACTGGGCAAGTACACCGGCCGCGAGCTGTGGCGTGCCCAAGCGACCGTGGCCCGAACGTGGTGGGCGGCCAACCAGCGCAAGTTTGCCAGCGAGGGCTACCAGGTGACCGACGATGTGCGGTCTCAGGTGTACTTCGGGTGGCCCGGCGACAGCGCGCGCCGCTTTGATTTGATCGAGGCTGCCTACAGTACCGCAGGTTTGGTCCTGCTTGAGGCCGATACGAATGCGTTTGTGGAGACCCTTTTTCACGCGAATTCCGGCGGAGAGCTCATGGCCTCAGGCTGGTACTTCAAGCAGCGTCCGCATTTGGTGTACAAGGTGGACAGCTTTAGTTTGGATTGCCCGCAGACGACGTGGACAAAGCGGATTTCGGCAGCGGAGTGGGTGGGCTACTTCGCCCGCTACTGGGGCACTTCGACCACGGATTCGAGTTTGCGCCATGCCGTGCTGCACATTGAGCAGCCGCACCGCCGTGAGTTTTTGGAGTGGAACGGCAAAAAGCTCAGGTTCCGCACAGTTCGCGAGAAGTTTGGCCTCAGGTCGTCCTGGTTTTCGACCGAAATAGACGGAAGCGAAGTGGTGGTTCACGGCCGCGGGTACGGGCACGGAATCGGGCTTTCGCAAGAGGGAGCGTGGCGCATGGGCCAGCTGGGTTATGGGTTCCGCTCGATTTTGAACCACTACTACCCTGGAGCCAGGCTTGTAGGAATTTTGTAAAATCCGGTTAGTTCCGGATTTTTCAGTCGTAGCGCGGGATTACGGCGGAACAGCGTTCGGGTATAACCGGATGCGGTCGGATTGCGTTCGATCGAAGGTGTTCGGGTATAACCGGATTTCAAAAAATTAGTCGGTTTTAAATGTGGGCTACGGCTGGCGGAACCACCTTGCGCCATGGCGCCGTGGTTGATGCTGGGAATGTGGTTGGGTGTGCTCGGGGTTCCGGGCGCGTACAGGTGGTATTGGTTGCTGGCGGGTCTTGCGCTGGTGGTGCTTGGCGCAGTGCTCGAGGGAGTGCTTCGCCGACGCGTGTGGGGTTTTTCGCTTTCTTGGGTTCGTTGGGCGGGACTTGCACTGATGCTGGGGGCGCTGCGCACGGTCCCCGAGATGGAGACCCTCGATGTGCCGCGCAGGACCGAGGCTTGGTTTTGGACCGAGGGAGGGGGGATTTGGCAGGATTCCTCGGGTTTGAGGGTACGGAGCAGCGATACGCTTTCTGAGGGGTTTGCCTACCGCATGCGGGTGGAGCTCTACCCATTGGACACGGCGTTGGCCCCTTGGGTGTTTGATGCGGCGCGCGCGGCAGCGCCGCGCCGCATCATCGCCCGGGCGCGCGCCACCGCGCGCCTTGGCCGCGTACCCATTGAGCGATCGTGGTGGCGGCGTGCCGCGGCCTGGGGCCGCGCACGCATTCACGAACTGCCGTGGGGCCCCGCGGCCAGGGGCCTCGCACAGGCACTGTGGCTTGGAGACCTTGAGGATTTGCCCGAATCGGTGCGGCATGGATTTCAAAACTTGGGATTGTCGCATGTGCTCGCGGTTTCGGGATTTCACTTGGGGCTGCTGTGGGGGCTGTTTGCGCTGGTTCAGCGCATCGTGCCGCCGGCGCTGCGCGCCGGCTGGCCCCTACTCGCATTGGGAGCCATTTGGGCTTTTGTCGCGGTGGTGGGATTCAGCGCGAGCTCGGTGCGTGCGGCGTCCATGCTTAGTGTGGTTACGGTGAGCAGGCTGTGGCCGGGGATTCCGCGTGGGATCGACGTGTTCGCGGTGGCGCAGGTGCTGCTGCTTGCAGTGGAACCCCGAATGGCCTACCAGCTCGGGTTTCAGTTGTCGTCCGCGGCAGTTCTGGGCCTCATTCTGGCCAATCCGCCCGAACGGCAGGCGAAGCCCAAGCATCCGAGGCTCAAGGCGGTTGCCGACGGACTGCGCGTGTCGCTCGCCGCCCAATGGGCGACCACGGGGCTGTCGCTGGTGACGTTTCACACGGTTCCGCTGCTGTTTTTGGCGAGCAACCTGCTGCTTGTGCCTTTGCTGCTGCTCACGTACCCGTACAGTGCGCTGGCGGTGATGGGGGTTCCGTTGTGGGATCCGGAGCCAGTTTTGGTCGCACTCACCACCTGGGCTGACGATTCGCGTTGGGTGTGGGTCGATCGGTTTCCGTCGACGCATCAGTGGGTGCTGCTTTCGGTCGGATCCCTCGGGGGGGTGCTCGCGCTTCGCGCACGGCGACCCTGGCGGGTCGCCGTGGCCCTCGTGTTTACGGTGTGGGTGGTGCACGAAAGCGGACCGCGCTCGCTGCGCGAGCAGCGCTGGATTTCAGTCGGCCGCGGGCTGGCCTGCGTCCAGGTCCGCGCCGACACCGCTCGCATTTATGGAACCAAGTATCTAATTCAAAATGAATTTATTTGGAACCAAAAATTAAACCAGTACTTTAAGTCAAGAGGGGTGCAGGTCAAGCGATACTACGTTCGACCTTGGGCGCAACTTAAACGCCAGCAACTAGAAATGAGCAACTAGCTGAATCACCTGACGGGCTTCGCGCGGGTCGTGGACTCTGAGGATTTGGGCTCCGCGCTCGAGGGCCAAGGCGTGCACGGCTGAGGTCGCGGCAAGGGCATCGTCGGCGGCAATTCCAAGGGTGCGCGTAATCAGCGACTTGCGGGACACACCCACGAGTAGGGGGTGCGGGAACTCGCAAAGAAGGGCCAGGTCGCGCACGAGCCTAAGGTTGCCTTCGGGGGTTTTACCGAAGCCGATTCCGGGATCGAGAATCACGTCGTTGAGGCCCGCTTCGCGGGCCGCAATCAGGCGCTCGCTCAGCTCGCGCACGGTGACCAGCGCGGCGGTGTCTGCGTCGAGCAAGGGCGCATTCGGAGCGCTAGGGTAGTGGGTAAGAATGTAGGGCGCACGGGCGTCGGCGGCGGCATTCCAGATGGCCGGATCGAGGATTCCGCCCGAAATGTCGTTGACCAGGTCCGCGCCCTGGTCGAGTGCGCGCCGAGCGATTTCGCCGCGAAAGGTGTCGACCGAAAGCGGAACCTCGGACCCAAAGCGCGTTCGAAGCCGGGTAAAGGCCCCGTCGAGCCGAGCCCATTCTTCGTCAGGGCTGGGCCACGTGGCGCCTGGACGTGTGGAACACCCTCCCAGGTCGAGCCAGTCCGCGCCCTGTTCGAGCAGCTGGTCGGCCTGAAATTCGAGGTTGTCCAAACCCGTGAGCCGGCTGGGCGCATAGTAGGAATCGGGCGTCGCATTGAGGATGCCCATGACCTGCGGACGGTCCGCGCTAAAAAGCCGACCGCGAAGGTTCAGCGTAAACGGGCGAAAGGCCGTACTTTTCACCCCGTAAAAGTATGGCTCACACTGCAACCCAATACGCCGCTGAAATCGCCCGCTGCCGCGAGCTCTACGGCAAGAAACTCACTGACTACGGCGCCGCGTGGCGCATCCTACGCCTGCCGTCGCTGACCGACCAGCTGTTTATCAAGGCGAACCGACTGCGCACCATTCAGGACGCTGGGGTGCAAAAAGTCGCCGACAGCCAAGAGGGCGAGTTCATCGGAATCGTGAACTATGCCATCATGGCCCTGATTCAGCTCGAGCGCGGAATCGCCAGCGAACCCGACCTCAGCCCCGAGGAGGCACTGGCCGCCTTTGACGCCCAGACCACTCGGATTTATGAGCTCATGGAGGCCAAGAACCATGACTACGGCGAGGCCTGGCGCGACATGCGCATCACCTCGCTGACCGACCTCATCCTGCAAAAGGTGCTGCGCGTGAAGCAGATCGAAGACAACCGAGGGGCCACATTGGTTTCAGAGGGCGTCGACGCCAACTACATGGATATGGTGAACTACGCCGTGTTTGCCTTGATTTTGATGCACCAGTGATGAACAAAGGTTCCGCCCCGTGGTTTTAATTGGTGAAACCCCACGAAACCTATGGAACTGATTGCCCTCAGCATTGCCTTTTTGACGACCCTCGCGACGACCTACATGCTGCTTTCGGCCAAGATGCAGCTGCTGAAAAAGGAGCTCGAGCGCCGCGCAGAATAATTCGCTTTGTACCTTGGACGCATGAACATGCGTAGCCTTGCACAATCCCTGATTCGCCTCATCTTGGGCGGACTCTTTATTTTTTCGGGTGTCATCAAGATGAACGACCCGCTCGGATTCAGCTACAAGCTCGAAGAGTACTTCGGAGCCGACGTTTTTAACCTCGAGTTTTTGCAGCCTCTTGCGCTCCCGATGGCTGTGTTCTTAGTGACGTTTGAGGTGGTCCTTGGCCTTCTGATGCTGATTGGCTACCTGCGTGCCTTCACCTTTTGGTCTATGGCCGGGCTCATGGCGTTCTTCACCTTTTTGACCTTTTACAGTGCCTACTTCAATAAGGTGACCGACTGCGGATGCTTTGGCGACGCGATCCCCCTCACGCCCTGGGAGAGCTTTACCAAAGATGTGGTGCTGAGCGTGCTGATTGCGCTCTACTTCGCGTTGGGGCTGCGCAACATCAAGCCCATCATGAGCCGCTTTTGGGCGCGCGGGGTGATGGGCCTCTCGGTGTTTGCCATGGCCTTTTTTACCAATTGGGTGTACAACCACCTGCCCGTGTGGGACTTTCGCGCCTACAAGCCCGGAACCGACATCGCCAAAGCGATGGCACCAGCTGAGGAGTTGGGTCTGACTCCGCCCCAGTACGACGTGGTGTACACACTGCGCAAGGGCGATGAGGTGATGGAAGTGACCGGAACCGACTACGTCGCCCAAAAATGGTGGGAGAAGCCCGAGTGGGTAATGGACGCCGAGGCGACCCGCAACATCAAGGTGGCTGACGGCTATGAGCCTCCGGTTCACGACTTTACCATCGCCCCCAACGGCGAGGACCACACGGCGCAGTGGCTGGCGTACCCCGAGTCATACTGGCTGGTGGCCTACGACTTTCGCCGCGCCGACATGGCCCAGCTTGAACGCCTGTGTGCTGAAATGCAAAAGATTCACGATCAAGGTATTCCAGTGGTCGGGCTCACGTCGACCGACTTGAGTGAGGTCGCTGCCCTGCAGGCCCGAACGGGCACCAACTTTCCGTGGTCCAACGGCGACGGAACCGCCCTCAAAACCATCGTCCGTTCCAACCCAGGCGTAACCCACCTGCGCAAAGGGGTGGTGGTAAAGCACTTCCACTTCAACGACTTCCCGACCGCAGAATGAGGCGCGCAGGCCGTGCCCTTCTGGTGCTCTGGGGTGTCGCGACCCTGGTGTTTTTTCTCTTTCACACGGTCGGAGGGGATCCCGCCCGCATGATGCTCGGCCAGGTCGAGGACGAGCAGGCGCTTGCCGCCGTGCGCGCGGCGTACGGCCTTGACCAGCCGCTCCTTGTGCAGTATGCCCGCTACCTCGGGGGGCTTTCGCCCGTTCGACCTGTGGACGGCACCTGGGGCCTCTATTGGCCCGACCTGCAGACCTCGTACCAGCAGCGCGGAGTCGCCGTGAGCGCCCTCATCGGCCAAACCCTGCCCAACACCGCCTTGCTCGCATTTATTTCGCTCGGAACCGCCGTCCTCCTCGGGGTTCCGCTCGGACTCTACTCGGCGCTGCGCGCCGGTTCCGCCGCCGACCGCGCGATTACCGTCCTCAGCACCGTCGGAATGGCCACTCCCTCGTTCTTTTCAGCCATTGTCGTCGCTTGGCTCTTTGCCTACGTGCTGCACGACTGGACCGGCCTGCCGCTCACTGGAAGCCTTCGCGAGCTCGACGACTACGGCAACGCCGTGCGCTGGGAATGGTCCCACCTCATCTTGCCCGCCCTCACCCTGGCCGTGCGTCCCGTCGGGGTCATCGCCCAGATGATGCGTTCTTCGGCCCTCGAAATTCTCAACCTCGACTACGTGCGCACCGCCTACGCCAAAGGCTTGACCACCAACCAAGTGCTTCGCCGCCACGTGCTGCGCAACGCCCTCAACCCCCTCATCACCACCATCTCGGGCTGGTTCGCGAGCCTCTTGGCCGGAGCCGTCTTTGTCGAAACCGTCTTCGGCTGGCGCGGAGCCGGCAAACTCATGGTCGACGCCCTCGAGGGCCGCGACTTTCCCGTCGTCATGGGCAGCATCCTCGCCCTTTCCCTCATCTTTGTCCTCCTTCAGGCCCTCGTCGACTGGCTCTATGGGGTGGTGGATCCGCGCGTCAAGGCCTTATAGCGTCAGCGCGCTTCCCCCGAGCCGCACTGTGAACGTCACCTCGGTCTCCAGCGCCCTGAATACGTGTATGAGCGTAGCCAAATTCGCCGTGTGCGAACTCGACTCAATCTTCGAAATCTGCGCCTTTTGAACCCCAACTAACGCGCCCAACGCCTCTTGCGTCAGCTTTCGCTCTTTTCGGGCCCGACGAATCATCGCCCCAAGTACGTCCATGCGCAACTCGTACTCGTACGCCTCACGCTCTGAACTGCCCCGTGTTCCAATCAACTCATCCTTGATCTCGTCAAGGCTGTAGGTTCGTTGTTTATTGTTCATAGTGCCTCATTTTTAGCATATTAGCCTGATTCATCATGGCTTGATCTAGTTTCTTTTGCTTTTTAACGCATCCGTTGGTAGCCACGACCAAACGTTGACGTCTCGTTTTTTGATCCCAAAAGGCGAGAATTCTTATGTGTTTGCGGGCATAGAGGGTTCGGAATTCCCACAATTCACGCGTGAGTTTCTTAAATCGATTGGCATCCATCGTGTACTGGGCATGTTCCATGGTGTAGATCACCTTGGCTCGAACGTTTGATTCAAGCGAGGCAAGGAACAAACGGGCGGGCTCCATAAATACCAGTTCAAATAGCTTCATTGAATTGAATGATTAAAGGTACGAATGTTTCCTTTAATAGAAACAAATAAATAACAATGCGAAATTCTAAGGTGCAGCGGTTCCCTAAAAGTTGTTACGCGTAAGCAAATGCGTAGAAAAGCATCCGCATATTCGGTTATAACCGGATTTTACTTTTTCTCACTACGCTCAAACTAGAGATTGACCTGATTGACAGTATTTTAATAAAAAACACCAACTGACGTTGACCGCAATTCAACGAACCAGTACCACGTACCGAGAACCCTCGGTGAGCGCCGAAGGCGCGAAGGGCTAAAAGCCAACGAGCCAACCTTGCCAAAAGCCTACCTTTGCACCACTAATCCCCCGAACCATGAAAATTCTCGCCGGAAACTGGAAAATGAACACCACATTCGAAGAAGGCTACAACCTCATCGAAGCACTGAAAACTGAACTTAGCCCAGAGCGATTGGGGGATGTGGTGGTGGTCTTGGCTCCGCCCGTGGTGCAGTTGACGCAGACCATTGACCTGCTCATTGACTACCCCGAAATGGCCGTGGCGGCCCAGAACGGACACGCCAAGGATTCCGGAGCCTACACCGGCGAAGTGAGCATGGCCCAACTCGCTGATGCGGGCGCAGATGCCGTGCTCATTGGCCACAGCGAGCGCCGACAGTACTTCGGCGAGACCGACCAAGACGTCAACGACAAGGTCCACGCGGCACTGAACCACGAACTCCGTCCGATTGTCTGCGTCGGCGAAGTGCTCGCAGAACGCAAGAGCGGCGACCACTTGGCGATTGTCGAAAAGCAACTTCGCGCGGCCATTGCGGGAGTTTCAGGTGACTTAGCTGAGAATTTGGTGCTCGCATACGAACCTGTGTGGGCAATCGGAACCGGCGAAACCGCCACCGCCGCCCAAGCGCAAGAAATGCACGCCCACCTTCGCGGGGTCCTGCGCAACATCTACGGCGATTTGGCCGACCACATGCCCATTTTGTACGGAGGCTCGTGCAAGCCCAGCAACGGCGCTGAACTCTTTGCCCAGCCCGACGTCAACGGCGGACTGATCGGCGGGGCCTCACTCGTTGCCGCTGACTTCATTGCACTCGTCGATCAGCTTCAAAAGGCCTAATGGACTACGTCGAACTTCGGATTTCGGCGAGTGATCCCGCGGCACTCGAGCTGCTCTATGTAGACCTCGAAGACATGCCCGTCGAGGCGGTCGAACAGGACGGCAACGACCTTTTAGCCTACATTCCCGCAGACCAGTGGACGGGCGAAGTGGCTTTTCCGCTAGCTGCTTCGGTGGCTGACCTCACGTGGACGCACCGCAGCATTGCTCACCAAAACTGGAACGCAGTGTGGGAGTCCTCGTTTGATCCGTTGTCTGTTGGTAAAGAGCTGCTTATCTATGCTCCCTTTCACCAAGACATTAACCCGGCGGACTACCGATACGCGGTGCAAATGGTACCCAAAATGGCCTTTGGCACAGGGCACCACCCGACCACCTACCTCATGCTTGAGCGCGTCCTAGAGGCCGACCTCAACGGCGCTATTGTGCTCGATATGGGCTGCGGAACTGCCGTACTTGCCATCGTTGCGCTCATGCACGGCGCAGCGCAGGGCGTCGGAATCGAAATAGAACCCTACGCGGCCGACAACGCCCGCGAACTGTCTGAACTCCACGGAATGGCGAACCGACTCGACATTCGTACCGGAGACGCCAGCCAACTGGCGGCCGAGGAGCAGTTTGACGTCGTTTATGCCAACATTCACCGCAACGTCCTTCTGGCCGATATGCCGCGCTACGCGCAAGCACTCAAACCGGCAGGTCGTCTGCACCTTAGCGGATTTTACCGCGCCGACGCCGCAGCAATTCGCGCTGCTGCTGAGGCGGCCGGACTCGGCTTTGTGGCACAGCACGAGCGCGAAGCTTGGGTGGCTATGACTGTGGAAAAACCGGTGAATTAAGTCCAAAACGCTCGTGGAGCGGCGCGTCTTTTGCGCTGTAGCTTGCGTGCAACCTGTGAAACGTCTCACAACCCTTTTCGCCCTGCTGCTGTGCACGGTTCTGCCCGCGCAGACCGTGCGCAGCCTTGGTGCGTCTGACGAGGACTTCTGGAAGGACTTCAGTAAGCTGTACACCGAATTTCACGGCAAAAAGGTTTCAGACGAGACCTTGCTGGCCTTCAAGCCTATCTACGACGACCCCAATTGGGCCAACCGCGCAGACTTTCAGGCCCTCGCCCGCGAAATGCTTCGCAAGCGCATGGTTGAGGCCCAATCGTGGTCCGAGGCCGTCCAGCTCGCGCAGCACTGGTACGGCACGGCAAGTGAGGCCACTCAGGCGCGCTGGTGGCGCGAGACCAACGAACTCGTGAAGCGCAGCAGCCGCCAGGCCCTGGCCGAGTACGTGCACACTTCGGCTGGTGCGGCAGCAGGCTTTTCAGCGGCCAACGGGCGATTTCGGCTCTACGAAGAGGGTCCGCTGCGCTGGGAACTCGACTTTGGCGACGCCGTTCTCGACGAAGAGGGGCCGACGACGCGCTACCGCATCGAGAACGCGGTGCTCAAAGGCTACTTTAAAAACGATTCGACCCAGATTGACAGCGTACGCGGATGGTACGATCCGCGCACAGCCACACTTAGCGCAGAATCGGGCCGAGTGGACTGGGCACGGGCGGGCTACGGGTACGGAGAGGTCTACAACCAGTTGGGCACCTTCACCCTCAACCTCAAAAACACAGGGTTCGTCGTTGACAGCGCCGTGCTGCACAGCTTGTACTATGTGAATGTTCCGCTCGTAGGCCGATTTGAAGAACGCATGGGGACGCGCACTACCCCTGAAAACGCGGTCTACCCGCGGTTTGAGGCCTATGCTACAGACCTCGAAATCCCCAACTTCTTTGAGGACGTCACCTACAGGGGCGGATTTTCGCTGGTTGGGGCCAACTTCTTTGCTTCGGGCGGCAACGGGAGCAAGGCGGTGTTCGACTTCATTCGCGATTCGGCGGTGGCTGCCCAAATCAGGGCCGACCGGTTCGTCATTCGACCCGACGGCTTGGCGTCAAAGGTGACGGGCTTCGCGCTTCGCTTGGGCGAACAGGACTCGCTGCACCACGCCAAAGTAGAGGTGAAGTACCGCCCTGACACGCGCGAGCTTCAAGTGTTTCGCCCCGACGAGGGCTTGGCGCTGAAACCGTTTACCGACAGCTACCACAACGTAACCGTGGACCTCGACCAACTGCGGTGGACCACGAGCGAACCCAACGTGTTTGTGGGCGGAATCAACATGGGCAGCGGCGCCCCCATGACGCTCGAGAGCGACCAGTACTACCGCAACAACCGCTACGCGGCCCTTCAGGGATTTGAGCGCGAGAATCCGCTCGTGCTGCTCGACGCGATTGGCCAAATGGCTCCGGGATCGCGCATGACCATCAAGGATGTGGCGATCGGCATGAACATGCCGGTGGACCCCTGCGAACGCCTCATGATGGAATACCATCTGCAGGGCTTCGTGCGCTACCACACTGACGACCGGACGCTTGAAATCCTTCCAAAGACCGGCGAATACGTGCTGAATCACCGCAAAAAGCGCGACTACGACGTCATTCGCTTTGAATCGGTGGTTCCCGAAGGCATGAACGCCCAGCTGAACCTGCTCAACTTTGACCTTGAAGTGGTCGGCGTCGACCGAATTTGGCTCAGCGACTCCCAAAAGGTGAGCCTGCACCCCACGAGCGGCCGCATCCTCATTCACGAGGGCCTGGATTTTGACTTTGACGGACTCATTCGGGCGGGGCGATTCGAGTTTTTTGGCCGCGAGCACCAGTTTGACTACCAAGACTTTAGCTTTCAAATGCCGGCGGTGGACTCGATGCGCTTTTACGTTCCGGCATTTGAGCTCAACGAGCAGGGCCAACGCCCGCTGGTACGCGTTCGCAACACCCTCGAAAACATTTCGGGCGACCTCTACATCGACCGCCCCGACAACAAGTCAAGCACCATTTACAGCCCTGAATATCCGATATTTAAGTCGGGAAAGGGAGCCAAAATCTACTACGACCGCGTCGAGCGCGGAGTGTACCCGCGGTCGCGCTTTTTTGTGGACCTGGACGCCTTCACCATCGACTCGCTCGACAACGCGCGCACCGAAAGCTTGGGCTTTGAATCCACCTTTGAGTCCGCCGGAATCTTTGCCGTTCGCCGTCAAAACATCAAGGTTCAGCGCGACTATTCGCTCGGATTTACCGAGGCCACGGGCGATGAAGGCTGGCTGGCCTACCCCGGGGCCGGCAAGGATGCAGGCAACGTGCGCGGAACCGTCCAGCTCTCGCTCGAAGGATTTCGGTTCGCGGGCGACCTGAAGTACGCTCGGGCCCACGGCGTCTCAGATAAGTTTAGCTTGTACCCTGACTCTACAAAAGGCGTCGGAACCTTTCACCTCGATGCCCTCGCTGGGCCCCCACGGGGCGCAGGCCACCCCTCGGCCGACGGATCTGATGTGCGCAGCAACTGGCTTCCGTACGCCCGAACCTGGTACGCGACCTCGCGAAGCACGCCCTTTCAGACCTACACCGACCGACCCGCCACGGCGAGCGGCCGTTTGACCTACCAGCCCGACCGCCTGAGTCTCAAGGGAACCGCGGCATTCAACTTGGCCGAACTCACCGGCGAAGATTTGAAGATGCACGCCCGCTGGATGCAGAGCGGACGCGCCAACTTCCGCGTCAAGGGCGAACCCGATGCCGAATGGGGGTTCAGCATCCAAAATGCTACGGCCGACGTGGACTTTGTGGCCGAAAAAGGCAAGTTTGAGCTGCTTCAGGGCGACCGAACGGTGGATTTTCCGCGCAACCTCTACACGGCTGAGATGGACAAGGCCGACTGGGACATTCTCGAGAAGAGCATCAGCCTCAAAAAGGGCAGCGGGGTAGAATCGCGCATGGCCAGCACGCATCCGGGTCAAGATGGACTCAACTTCTTGGCGGCGCGCGCCAAGTTTTGGCTGGTTCCGAGCCGACTGGATGCCTTTGGGGTTCCCAACATTGACATCGCCGACAGCCGGGTGTACCCGGATTCCGGGCGCGTGACCATTAAAGAGCAGGCCGACATGCAACCGCTGCACAACGCGCGAATCCTGGCCAGTCGGGTGGGGGGCTACCACAATTTGGATTCCGCCGAGCTCAAGATTCAGGGCCGCCTCGACCTCTACGGCAGCGCCATTTACCGCTACACCGACCAGAATAACAAGGTTTGGCGCATCCCCATGGGTCGCATTGACGTCGACAGCACCGACCAACTCTATGCCCAAGGAGAACTCAACCTCAAGGACGATTTTTACCTCAGTCCCTACTTTAGGTACTACGGAATCGTGCGCATGGAGGCTCAGGAACCCCAGCTTGAAATGGACGGCCGTGTGCGGATTACCGCCGAGTGTCCGGCCCTCGAGACCGACTGGATCATCACCCGCACGCGCATCGACCCGGTTGATATCTTGATAACGCTTCCGGACCCCGACACCGCCCGCCCTTCGCACAAGGTGTACAACGGAATCTACCTCATGCAGGATTCCACAACGCCCTACACTGCGTTTGTGCGCCGCAACAACCCCAACGTGGCCGTCGAGCTCTTTAGCACCCGCGGAGTCCTGTACTACGACGAGGGCAGCAAGTCGTACATCGTGAGCACCTTGCGCCGTGTGGCAGACCCTGAGGCGCCCGACAACTGGCTTGAGCTCAATACCCAAAACTGTACGGTCACGGGCTACGGTCAAATGTCGCTCGGAACCAAGATGGGCCGCGTCCAAATGGCCGCCTACGGCCAAATTGAGCACCGCCTGCGCAGCGGGCGCATGAACGCCAAGGTGGCGCTGACGCTGGACTTCTTGGTTCCCGATGAGCTGACTAAACCGCTTAAAACGGCCCTCTCTGCCTCGGGCGGAGGCCCTTCAGACCCCGCCAACGACGTGCTCGCCGAGGCCCTGCGCCGCAACCTTGACGCCAAGGACCTCAAGCGCTACTACGAATCCGGTCTGAACGAACGATTGCCCAAAGAATTCCGTCAAGCGCTCCTTATTGACGAGGTGGACCTCGAGTGGCGCGCCAACATTCGCGCATTCCGCAGCAAAGACGGGGTAGGAATAGGGGCCATCGCGGGCGACCCCGTGCACCGATTCGTCGACGGAACCCTTGAGCTGCGCAAGCGCCGCGGGGGCGACGAGTTCACCCTGCACATCGCGCCGTCCAATGAGTACTTCTTGACCTACAAAAAGGGCAACATGCGCTTCTATTCAAGCGACCGCGAGCTCATGGATGCCCTGCTCAAAGTGGATCCCAAGAAGCGCTCGCTACCCGCCAAAGACGGCCAGCCCTTCTACCAGCTTTCGCCCACTACGGGCGGAGCCATGAAGCGCTTCCTCGACGGCTTGGAGCCCGAAGAGGGCGGTAGGGACTAGCGCGGAATTCCGCCCGACGAGCTCGACGCCCTGCTTATGGAGTCCGCAGCGAAGGGCTAAACGTGTAAAATTGTGGATTGGAATCCACAAATTCATGGTAAAATGTGGATTCGAATCCATAAACTTACATCTTATTGCAACTCACCCTTATGAAGCAAATTCTACCCATTGGCTTTGGCCTACTGGCCCTACTAAGCGGCTGCCAATCCTCGCCTAACGAGGACGTTCCCGTGACCTCGCCCGAAGACGAAATCGTAACGACCATGTCCGATTGGGTTCAGGCCTACAACGACCGAGATACTGCCACGGTGGGCAAGGCCGTGGTGGATTCCATCCTCGTGCATGCGGCCGACGGGCGCCACGTCTGGGTGACCCGCCAAGGCCTCAATAAGTTCCTCATTGAAACCCCCGAATTCAGCTGGGAACCGCTCCACATCGAGTACGCCGGATCTCGCGAAGGCGGCAAAGAGGTCGTGGTCGTGCAAGGGCACGAGCAGCGCCGCTACCCTGACGGCCGCGTCTTTGACGAATACCTTGCGGAATTCTTTGAATGGAAGGACGGACGCATCGTCGAAGTCACTCAATACGCGCGAAAGCCGTGAGGGGGCTGTTCGGTTTCTGGTTACTCGTTACGAGTGCCGTGGGCTTTGCCCAGACGCTGCAGGTCATTCCCCAGCCCCAGTCGGTGGTCTTTGAGGGCGATGCTCTTCCGGTTGCCGGCAACCTTTACGTGGTTGCCACTCCGGCCCTTCAGGGCGAGGCCGACCTGATCCGAACCTGGTGGAACACGACCTCTAAAGGTGCCAAGGGCGGTATGGTTTCGGCGGAACTCCGCGTCGTGCAGGGTTTGCCGGCCGAGGAATACGCACTTAAGGTTTCGCCCGGCAAAATCGTGGTGGTTGGCGGTTCCGCCGCCGGAGTCTTTTATGGAATCCAGACCCTAATTCAGGCCGAGGCGGGCCAGAAGTCGCTGCCGGGAATGACCGTGCGCGACCAGCCCGCCTTTGCCTACCGCGGAATGCACCTCGACGTGTGCCGACACTTCTTTGACGTGGCCTTTATCAAGCGCTACCTCGACCTCATGGCCGAGCACAAAATGAACCGCTTTCACTGGCACCTCACTGAGGACCAGGGCTGGCGCATCGAAATCAAGCGCTACCCGCGCCTCACCGAGGTCGGAGCTTGGCGCAACGCCTCGCAAGTCGGGCCCTACGACGACCAGCGCTTTGACAGCACGCGCTACGGCGGATTTTATACTCAAGACGAGGTACGCGAAATCGTGGCCTATGCCGCGGCCCGCCACATCACGGTGGTTCCTGAGATTGAGCTTCCGGGCCATGCACGCGCTGCCCTGGCGGCGTATCCCGAGCTGAGCTGCCGCGGGGCGGAACTGCCCGTAGCCACCGGCTGGGGCGTGTTCGACGACGTCTACTGTGCTGGCGACGACCGCGTGTTTACCTTTCTCGAAGGGGTGCTCGACGAAGTGATGGCGCTGTTCCCGGGCGAGTACATCCACATTGGGGGCGACGAATGCCCTAAAACCCGTTGGCACGACTGCGAGCGTTGCCAAAAGCGGATTAAGGCCGAAGGGTTGGCCGACGAGCACGCCCTGCAGAGCTACTTCATTCGCCGCATCGAGGCCTACCTCAACGCGCACGGACGCCAAATCATCGGTTGGGACGAAATCCTCGAGGGCGGACTCGCGCCCAACGCCACCGTGATGAGCTGGAGGGGCGAAGCGGGCGGAATTGCCGCCGCCAAAGCGGGCCACGACGCCATCATGACTCCTGGCCAGCCCTGCTACTGGGACCACTACCAAGCCAAGGAACCGGGTGAGCCCCACGCCATCGGCGGATTCAATCCGGTCGACGCGGTCTTCATGTACAATCCGGTTCCGGGCCAACTCAGTGAGGCCGAAGCCAAGCACATCCTCGGCGCCCAAGCCAATCTATGGACCGAATATATTTTGACGCCGGAGCACGCCGAATACATGATCCTTCCCCGCCAGTTTGCCCTCGCCGAAGTCTTATGGACGGGTCCGCGCACCCGCGAGCAGCTGCCGGAATTCCGCATTCGGGCCACGCACCGGGCCCGCGCGCTGAAGGCGCGCGGCTTCAATGTGGCGCCGCATTTTTTACTTCCCGAATCCAAACCCTTTCGCCGCCGTGAACCGAAGTGACTTTCTCAAAACCCTGGGCCTGGGCGCGGTAGGGGTGCTCGCCAGCAGCGAGCTGCTTGCGAGCAGTAACCAGTTACTAGCAACTAGTGGCCAGCCGCCCGCCGAAGGCGGCGCGGCCAAGCCCCTCGCCGTCGGAACCTGGCCCTTTGCAGAACACACGACCCGGGCGTCGCTCGAAGCCATGCAAAAGGGCGCTAACGCCCTTGATGCCGTGGAACTTGGCGTAAAAATCTGCGAGGCCGACCCGCGCGAACGCAGCGTGGGCCTAGGCGGACGTCCGGACCGCGACGGCCGCGTCACCCTCGACGCCTGCATCATGGACCACCTGGGCAACATCGGTTCGGTGGCGGCCTGCGAGCACGTGGTGCACGTTTCGAGCCTTGCCCGAGCCGTCATGGAGCGCACTCCCCACGTGATGCTTGTGGGCGACGGCGCCACGCAATTCGCTAAAGAGCAAGGTTTTCCGCTTCAAAACCTCTTGGTGCCCGATTCCGAGGCCGAGTGGAAGAAGTGGCTCGAAAAAGCCGAGTACAAGCCGATTCCCAACATCGAAAACCACGACACCATTGGCCAGCTCACGCTCGACG
>JACCDS012035701.1_pt1 | contig 30636 bp, 23 predicted proteins | sample 7446441 | NCBI WGS metagenome assembly JACCDS01 (sample SAMN15323445, study PRJNA562643) | freshwater metagenome | isolation source: river surface water | place: USA:Blue River Watershed | collected 2017-08-17
CGGTACATACCTTTTACTTTCAAATCGTTAAAACCCGGTTCGCCCTCAATACTCAATACCTGATGCAGCCAATACGAAAAAGTAGCCCAGTTGCCCCTGCTGCTTTCGGCACCGTTGAATGTGCCATAGTTATCGTGGCTCCAAGTACAGTTAGCAAGTTCTTCGTGGATTGCTTTTTTCTGTTCGGGACTTAACCACGCATAAATAAAGTCGTAGGTAAACGCCAATTGCGCTGCACCAACCGGTTGTTCGTTGGGCTTGGTAATGTGTTTTGCCGCTCGAACAGAGTCGCGCTTTGCCTGATCTATTTTCATGGCTGTCATCACTGCCGATGCCAATTGTGTGGCTGCCGCTGCGTCATTATCTATCAGGCAACGGAAAGCTTCTAACGAAAAAGTATTCCAATAATAGGCCGGAAAATTGGTAGCCGTACCATCTATAAGACTTTTGTAGGTGGCTGCTGCTAGCGGATGTTGGTTGTAGGCAGCTTCTTTAATGCGTGGAATGCTCAACCGATACAATGGCACACGACCATGCAAACCGCCAAAAGTACCTTTTTGATAATCGGGTTGGGCATAATCGGCTTTATCGTTGTAGCGACCTTTCATCATTTCGGTCCAGCACAAAATATTTTTCCAAGCAGCTTGTCCGCATCGGGTGTTTTTTACCCTTGCACGTACCTCTTCCAATTCGGAGGGGCCAAAATAAATACGTGGATGCACGCCGGGCGGGGGGGCTTGTGTAAGGGTACGAATGCCCTTGGGCTGCATGGTAAAAGTGCGGCTGCCAAAGTCGGAAAGCGGTGCTTTGCCCCAAATCAATACACCGGGACTGCCATCGGCATTTTTAAAGTTGGCATACGAGTCGGCAGGCTTATCGGCAAATTCCGACACGTTGTTTTGGTATTGTGCGGAGGTGTAAAGGGAAAGTAAACAAGTAAAGGGCAATGCAAACAGCAATTTTTTCATGGCAAAATCTTTCTGTCGGTAAAATAAGTACTTACTGCTTACGGATATTGGTTGAAATGTGTCAATTAGTTGTTTGAGCTTTTCTTTTTAGGATTGGTTAGGGTGCGAAAGGTTTAAAACAACTTTTTTCAGCATCTCCTCCTGATTGGCTTTGTGTGATTGGTAGGGAAATTGCGTGAACGTAAAAAGCTTTGACAACTTATAAAAAGTTGTCAAAGCTAAAATACTCCTGCTTTTTGCCGTACACCCCACACCCTACACCTTCAATCCCCCCTCCGCTTTTTCCTGATTGTATAAATGGGTTTTCCCGATAGCTACTTGTTGAAGGTTGTTGACGCTTTTTCTTTGCAACACTAAAACAATATACAATGTTCTATACATGTCTTTCCATTTTCAACAGTTCTGTAAAAAGTGTTTGCTGCGCCTTATTTTTATTTTGGACGCTGCAAGCAATCGCTAACAACGAGGTGCCCACCCATGATAAGCTTGGTGGAGGGGTAGTAAAAGGAGTAGTAACAACAAGCGACGGTAAGCCCGCTCCCAATGTAAATGTGTATTTGCAGCCCGGAAATAGAGCCGCTATAACCAATGCACAAGGGGTGTTTGAATTTAAAAATGTACGTCATGGGCATTACACCCTTTCCACCGGTTATGCAGGGTTAGTAGCACAAAGCAAAGCCATTCACGTAATGCACCATCACCTGCCAACGGTTTATTTTAAGTTACAAGAAACGGCTAGTGAGTTAAGTTCGGTAATAGTAAAAGCAACCCGCAGTTTGAATGAAAAAGCAGTGGCAGTAGGCAAGGTGCCTATAGCCTTAAAAGATTTGCCACAAGCCGTACAAATGGTAGATAGAGCGCTGCTTGATAAACAGCAGGTGCTTACGCTTGGCGATGCCCTACAAAACATTAATGGGGTGTATGTAATGGGTAATAGTGGTGGTTATCAGGAAGAAATTGCGGGTAGGGGTTATGCCTTTACAAGTAACAATACGTTTAAAAATGGCGTTCGTTTCAACAATGCCACTATGCCTGAAATAAGTGGGGTGGAAAAAATTGAATTTTTAAAAGGCGGCTCGGCCATTTTGTTTGGTAATGTAGCTGCGGGTGGCGTATTGAACATAGTAACCAAAAAACCACGCTTTGAAAAAGGAGGCGAAATAAGTGTAAGAGCTGCAAGTTTTGATTACTACAAACCTGCCATTGATGTGTATGGTGCAGTAGGCAATAGTAAGTCGGTGGCTTACCGCCTAAATACTACGTATGCCAAAGGCAATAGCTTTAGAGATGAGGTAACAAACAATCGCTTTTACATCAATCCATCTTTGTTGATCAAAATAAGCCCCAAAACGGAGCTTTTACTCGAAGGCGATTATTTAGAAGATACCCGTACGGCCGATTTTGGGGCAGGTGCCATCAACTATGCTATTGCCAATGTTCCACGCAGTCGATTTTTGGGAGTAGCTTGGGGGTATGTCAAAAGCAATCAAAATGGTACCAACTTAAGCATTACGCATACATTGAACCATCATTGGACGGCCAAAGCGGTAGTAGGTATTCAAAATTTTGATAACGAAATTTTTGGCGCTGCACGGCCCAATAGCAATAGTCAGTTTATTAAAACCGACGGTACTTGGATTAGGGGATTGCAAAAAAGTAAAACACAAGAAAACTACCAAATAGCACAAGTAGACATTACTGGGAAAGTACACACCGGTCGGTTGCACCACACCCTATTGTTTGGTGCCGATGTAGATAAATACCAAACAATCACTACCGCATTTGCTCTCAATACCTACAATAGCAACTTGAACAATGCTGCTATCAAAAACCTGAATGTGTACGATACCATCAACATTTTTGACAAAACTACTTTTACCAAGCGCAACGATATTCCTTATTTACCGGCTTCCATCAGGGTAACGTCGCCTATACAACGCTTTGGGGTGTATGCGCAAGATTTGATAGCAATCAACACCAAACTAAAAGTATTGGCAGGTTTGCGCTACAGCGTACAAACCAATCAGTCAGCGCAAACCGATTCGCTACTTAAAAATAAAACAATTTTTGCCGCAGCATACACTAGCAAAGCCCTAAGCCCACGCGTAGGTATTGTTTACCAACCAACGCATGCGGTTTCTGTATTTACAAGCTATACCAATACCTTTCAAGTAAATACTGGTACCGATATTAACAATGTACCCTTAAAGCCGTCTATTATTGACCAATACGAAGTGGGTATCAAAACAGATTGGTTAAAAGAAGCTTTGAGTGCCAATATTACATTGTATCAAATAGTCAATAGCAACTTTGCACAATCGGTAATACCGCCTCCTGCAAGCAATCCACTAGCCCGCGAACTAGCAGGCCAAGTAGTAAGCAAAGGGGTAGAAGTAGATATCAATACCAAGCCTATCCATGGTTTTTCGGTGATTGCGGGCTATAGCTATAACGATACACGATATACCCAAAGCAATTTGTATGTCAATAAAAACGATCGCTTGCGCTACAATCCTGCTCATACTGCTAATGCAAGTGTATATTATGTATTTGGTAACAAAAGCAAATTGTCGGGCTTTTCCATTGGTGCAGGGGCGTATTATGTAGGCGATAGAATGGCAGGCCGAAACACCACAACGGCCAATCCCTCGTACAAATTGATGTCTATCCCCAATTATACCACAGTCGATGGCCATATTGGTTACCAATATCATTCGGTAGCACTAAAAGTCAAAGTGTCGAATGTATTTAACCAACTTAGTTATAATGTACACGACGATAACAGCGTGAATCCTATAGCACCACGCATGCTCAATGCTACCCTCAGTTGCAAATTATAATGCATGGCTGCATTTCGTCCTTTGCTACCGTGTTCATTGTTGCTGTATCAGGCTACACGGTAGCCTTTGTTTACTGATGAGCCAGAGGCTATTGCTACTATTGGGCTGCATGGGCGTTGGCACCGTTCAGCAGTAGTCACTTTTTTCAACACAGCCTTGGTAGCTGATACCAATAGATTGTTTATCAAATTAAAAATTATTTTATGAAAATATTTATCCGAAATATTCATCTTTATTTAAGCATTTTGGCGGGTATTGTTGTTTTTACAACTTGCTTTACAGGAGCCATTTTGGTGTTTGAAGAAGAACTTCAGCATACTTTTTATCCCAAAAGATACTATGTAGCTCCCAATAGTCAGCAGCTGCCAATGCAGCAATTGGTCAATACGGTTGCTAAGCAACTGCCTGAAGTAAAGGTGGTGGGCATTAAGCAATATGCTAGTGCGGATCGTACGGTAGAAATAAATGTGGTGCCTAAAAAACCAAAATCGGGAGAAAAGGGAACTCCATTGCTAACTGATAAAAACAAACAGAAAGGAGGGCGCGAAAAAAAGGAAAACAATCGTGTGATTGCTTTCGTAAACCCATATACTGCTGAAATAATAGCCGTATACAAACACAACGAAAGTTTCTTTTTTAAGGTAATGTCGTTGCACCGGTGGTTATTGGCGGGTGATGTTGGGAAGCTTATTGTTGGTATTGCTACCCTCTTTTTTCTATTTATATTAATAACAGGCATTGTATTGTGGTGGCCTAAAAACAAACAAATGCTTGTACAGCGACTGAAATTGAAAGTAAACGCAAGCTTTAAGCGTGTCAACTTTGATTGGCATGTGGTATTGGGTTTTTATGCCAGTATTTTTTTATTCGTATTTGCTTTTACAGGATTGGCGTGGAGTTTTCAATGGTTCAACAACGGTATTTTTTGGGTTACCAATAGTAGCAAAGAACCTACTAAAGCCCCCAAAATAGAGCTGTTTGAACCTGGAAAAAACATAATAATAGATAGTGTGATTTCGGTAGTGAAAAAATACGATTCGGTACATTATTTACAAATAACGCTGCCCAAAGATTCATTGGATTGTTTTCAGGTAAGCACATTGCCTCACAATGCAGTGCATCCATCGGCTACAAACAGCTACTACCTACACCCCAAAACGGCACAATTGATTTCGTGTCAACTTTACCAACAGCGCAATTTGGGTCAGCAGGTTCGTGCCGCCTTTAAACCCATACATGTAGCATCGTATTGGGGTTGGAGTTCTAAAGTAATTGGTTTTTTAGCATGTATCATTGGGGCTTCTTTGCCAATAACCGGTACCATCATATGGATTAATAGGCTAAAAAAACAATAACTTGATTGGCGAGGTTGTTGTAATAGCGGTACAAGAGTGATATTGTACATACTTTGTTTGAAATGCCGTTCATATACACACATAAAAAAGAGGTTGTCTCAAAAGTAGAGACAACCTCTTTGGGGTATTCGTAATTGTATTTTTCTGAATACTTTGTAGTAATCTTGATTTCGCTTAAACTGCAAAGCTTTCACCACAACCACAACTGCGACTTGCATTCGGGTTATCGAAATAGAAGCCTTTGCCATTGAGCCCATCACTAAAGTTCAATTCGGTATTTACGAGGTATAAAAAGCTTTTTAAATCGGTAACTATTTTAACACCGTTGTCTTCAAATGTTTGATCCATTGGTTTTACTTCATTGTCAAAGTCCAATTTGTAGCTCAAACCACTGCAACCACCACCCACAACACCCACACGTAAAAAGTAGGAATTGTCGTTAGCAATGCCGGCGTCTTCCATCAGCTTTACAATTTTTTCTTTTGCTTTTTCGCTAACATAAATAGCGTTATCGGTAGCTACACTCATAATATCTTCAACTTAAATTTTAACGAGAAAGGGCTAGGAATTGAACGGCATTAGTGTACTCCGTTCGATTCAAATACCAATTCTTCCAAATTGTTTTTTTTGCGGTAATCATTAATAGCCGCTTTGATAGCATCTTCCGCCAATACAGAACAGTGAATTTTAACGGGAGGTAGGTTTAATTCTTCTACCAAGTCCATATTGTCTATTGCCACTGCTTGATCTACCGTTTTGCCTTTCAGCCATTCGGTAGCCAATGAAGAAGAAGCTATTGCCGAACCGCAACCAAAAGTTTTGAATTTGGCATCGGTGATAACGCCTGTTGCATCATCTACTTCAATTTGTAAGCGCATTACGTCGCCACATTCGGGAGCACCAACTAATCCGGTGCCAACATTTGATTTTGCTTTGTCTAATGTTCCTACGTTTTTAGGATTGGTATAATGATCAATTACTTTTTCTGAATATGCCATAGTGGTAAGTTTTGAAGGTTATATAATTGGGTTAAATGAAGTTTGCTTGAATAAGTTACAATTGTTTAGTGGTGTGCCCATTCAATACTGTTGAGGTCTATGCCTTCTTTGTACATTTCCCAAAGCGGGCTCATATCTCTCAGTTTGTTTACAGTATTGCTTACTTGTTCAATGGTATAATCTATTTGCTCCTCGGTGGTAAAACGACCAAGACCAAAGCGTAGCGAACTGTGCGCCAAATCGTCGCCCAATCCCAATGCTTTTAGTACATAACTTGGTTCTAATGAAGCCGATGTACAAGCCGAACCCGAGCTAAGGGCAATGTTTTTATTGAAGCCCATCAGTAAGCCTTCGCCTTCAACATGTTTAAAAGAAATATTTGCTACATGTGGTAAACGATGTTCTCTGTTGCCATTTACGTAAGCTTCTTCCAATTGCAAAAGCGCATTTTCTAGTTTGTCGCGCAATTTACTTAAGCGCTCTGCGTCTGCTGCCATTTCTGCTTTTGCCAACTCGCATGCTTTACCAAAACCAACAATACCAGGAACATTGAGTGTGCCACTACGCATACCACGCTCATGTCCACCACCGTCCATTTGAGCGGTAACTTTTACACGAGGGTTTTTGCGGCGTACATATAAAGCACCAATGCCTTTAGGGCCGTACATTTTGTGCGCGGTAAAAGCCATGATGTCTATACCATCTGCAATGACATCTACCGGTATTTTTCCAACTGCTTGTACGGCATCGGTAAAGAACAATACACCGTGTTTTTTAGCTATAGTGCTAATTGCTTTCACAGGTTGTATTACACCAATTTCGTTATTGGCGTACATGATGGCAATTAAGATAGTAGTGGGTTTGATAGCTGCTTCTAATTCAGCTAAATCAATTAATCCATCCTCTTTAACTTGTAAATAGGTAACTTCTGCTCCTAGTTTTTCAACGTGCTTGCAAGTGTCTAAAACGGCTTTGTGTTCGGTAGTAGCTGTAATAATGTGGTTGCCTTTTGATGCATACATCTCAAATACCCCTTTAATAGCCAAGTTGTCACCCTCGGTAGCACCGGAAGTAAAAATAATTTCCTTAGGATCGGCATTAATCAACTTTGCTACTTGTTCTCTTGAATAGTCTACCGCTTCTTCAGCTTGCCAGCCAAACGGATGGTTACGACTTGCAGCATTGCCAAAATGCTCAGTAAAGTAGGGAATCATCGCCTCTAATACGCGTGGATCCATTGGCGTGGTAGCATTATTATCTAAATAAACAGGAAATTTTAACATAACTATCAAATATTGTTGCTAATAAATAACACAAATCTACTGCAATGGTTTTAAAAACTGTCTATCGGCGTTTGCCTGATACTGTTAATTTCCATTTATCGTAATACCTTGATAAATTAAACAAATTTTTTCGAATACGGTTTTTGAATTTCCCACTATGCTATGAGGGGTAGGATGATAGGGGCTTATTTTGAAAAATAAGCAATTGCAATCACTACCAGGATAATTAAACTGCCAAATAAAATCAGTTTTTTGCGGAGTTGAAAGCGGTATTGGTCTTGCATAAATTAGCAAAATGAAGATAAAGGGCAGGTTAGAGGGCTAATTTTTCAATAGCTAATTGCGCAGCTATGTGGCTAGCATCTTTTTTATTGAAGCCTTTGCCTTCGGATAAGATGGCTCCATCTAAAACGGTGTGCATGATAAAAATGCGTCGGCCATTTTCAATTTTTTCTTCTGCAAGTGTAAAGGAAAGTGTTTTGCCGTTTTTACTAGCCCAACCAATCAATTTGTTTTTTAGATTAATGTCAATTAACTCTAAATCGTCTACAAACATGTGCGGAATCACAATTTGTTTGAGCACCCACTGTTTGGTTTTGGTATAGCCTTTATCTAAATAAACGGCACCTACTACGGCTTCTAGTGTATTGCCAAATATTTGACTGCTGCGTAGGCTATTGTCGAATTTGTTAAATAGGGCAATTTTTTTGAATCCCATTTTTACGGCTATATCGTTCAATTGTTGCCGGTTAACCATTTTACTGCGCATTTCGGTTAAAAAACCTTCTCCTTTGTAAGGATAGCGTTTGAACAGATAATCGGCAACAATTGCACTCAATATAGCATCGCCCAAATATTCAAGTCGTTCATTATTTTCTTCAGGAGTATCTTTTACACTTCTATGGCTAAGTGCCATGATGTATAATTGTGTATTACCGGGTTTTATACCCAATATATTTTCGATACTTTTATCAAAAGATGCTGAAGCATTTTTTCTGAATAACTTTTTGAATATCTCCACGATAATTAGGCTACGTATTTTTTAACAATCACGCAGGCATTATGACCGCCAAACCCGAAAGTATTGCTCAATGCGGCATTTACTGTGCGTTTTTGTGCTTTATTGAAGGTAAAGTTGAGTTTAGGATCTAAATCAGGGTCGTCAGTAAAATGGTTGATTGTGGGCGGAATGATGCCGTCGATAATAGCCATGATACAAGCAATAGCTTCAATAACCCCTGCTGCACCCAAGCAATGTCCGGTCATGCTCTTGGTAGAACTAATGTTCATGGTGTAAGCATGTTCGCCAAATACTTGTGTAATAGCTTTGGTTTCGGCAATGTCGCCAATTGGGGTAGAAGTGCCATGCGTATTTACATAGTCAATTTCTTCTTTTTGCATGCCGGCATCATCTAATGCCGCCAACATTACATTTTTAGCTCCCAATCCGTCGGGATGGGGGGCCGTAATGTGGTAGGCATCGGCTGTAGCGCCGCCACCGGCAATTTCGCAATAAATTTTAGCACCTCTTGCTTTGGCATGTTCCAATTCTTCCAATACCAAAACCCCGGCAGCTTCGCCCATTACAAAACCATCTCTGTCTTTATCGTAAGGACGGCTTGCAGTTGTTGGGTCGTCGTTTCTTTCGCTCATGGCTTTCATTGCATTAAAACCACCCACGCCCGCTTCGCTAATTACGGCTTCGCTACCGCCGGTAAGAATAATATCGGCCTTGCCTAAGCGCAATAAATTAAAAGCATCAATAATAGCGTTGGTACTAGTAGCACAAGCACTTACTACAGCAAAGTTGGGGCCTCTTAAATTGTGGCGCATGGAAATTTGACCTGCGGCAATATCCAAAATCATTTTAGGAATGAAAAATGGGTTAAAGCGTGGAGTACCGTCGCCACTCGCAAATGCTTGTACCTCATGTTGGAAGGTAATAAGACCACCTATACCACTTCCAAATACCACACCCACTCTGTCGGGATTGATGTTTTCTTTATTTAAACCGGCATCGTTCATCGCCTGATCACTAGCTACCAAAGCCAATTGGGTAAAACGATCTATTTTACGAGCCTCTTTTTTGTCCATATACTGCGTAGGGTCAAAGTTTTTCACCTCGCAGGCAAATTTTGTTCTAAATTTCGAAGCATCAAAATTGGTGATCATGCCGGCTCCGGATACGCCATTGATCAAATTGTTCCAATAATCGGTTAAATTATTGCCCAATGGATTCAAGGTGCCTATACCGGTAACCACTACACGTTTCAGTTGCATAACATATACCTTTTAAAATTGAAAATCCGCCAACTTTTGGCACTAGCCCCAAGTGTGGCGGATAAATTATTCCTCTTGAATAAATAGCGTGATAAACCTATTTAGCGTTTTCTTCCAAATAAGTTACAGCCTGACCCACTGTTGTGATGGTTTCAGCCTGCTCATCAGGAATAGAGATGTTGAATTCTTTTTCAAATTCCATAATAAGTTCAACGGTATCCAAAGAATCGGCACCGAGGTCGTTAGTAAAAGAAGCTTCATTAGTTACTTCGGCCTCATCAACACCTAACTTGTCTACGATGATTTTCTTCACTCTGGTTGCGATGTCTGACATTGTAATTTGTTTTTGTTAGGACGCAAAAATATACTTTTTGTTAAAACTGCAAGCCTTTAAAAAAAAAATGTTTGCACAAATTATTCTTTTCAGCTTCAAATGGTTTTTTAAAGCGTGAATAAAGCATTTCTTTTTTCCAAAAAACATAATTACTTTGTATCCTTAACTCAACTATTATGGCACTAAAAATAATCGATTACAATAGCCCGGAATACGACAAAATGGTTGCTTTAAGATACCATATTTTAAGAGAACCCCTTGGTTTACAGTTTACACCGGAGCATTTGGCCAAAGATGCAAACGATATTTTATTGGGCTGTTTTGATGACGACGAAATTCAAGGTTGCTGTTTGCTAACCAAAATTGACACTACTACCATACGGTTAAGACAAATGGCTGTACTTGACGGGTTGCAAGGAAAAGGGGTAGGTAGGGTGTTGATGAATTTTGCTGAAAATGTAGCTCGCGATGCCGGGTTTAAAAAAATAATTATGCACGCACGTCATTCAGCCGTGGGTTTTTACGAAAAATTGGGATACGAAATATGTAGTAACGAATTTGAAGAGGTAACTATTCCACACTTTATAATGGAAAAAAGCTTACAGTTTTAAACCTGTTGACTCCTCCATAAAATTCCTAAATACTTATTGCTGTATGTGGCTTAAAACCATTCCGGCAAAACTGCTATCATACAATAACTATTTATTGCGCCGCCTATGTTTAGTCAGGCCACAGTAACCTATCTGTAACTAGGCGGTTAATTTTTTGTTCGTAAACAAATAGTTATTTGAGCAAATTATTAAGTAGGTTAGCTAATTTGCTTGTTCAAAAGTCCTCTTAGGCTATGCTTCATGTCTTCTGTCATGCCCTCTTTGGGAACCAAAAAAAACGATTTGCTATCGAAATATAAGTGGAAGAAATGCGGACTCTCAAACCATTTGCTAAAAGTATTGTAAGGCCATTCTACAAAACCTTTTTGATTATTGAGTACAATTTCCGATGCATTAAATTGAATAGTAAAGTTTTCCTTAAAAGTGCCGGCTTTTTTAAAAATGCTAAATGGCAATACGTACCACACTACTATCATCATCACTATCCAAATGCACGTGCCTAAAAAAAAGGGTTCCGGACGAATTTTTTTATTGTAAAACAAAAAAGCAGCCACAATAGCAAAAACGTTTACCAATATCATCAATATTTTAATTTCTGCCCTTGATAAAAAATGATATCTGAGTGCTTGAATGGTTTTTGCTTTTTCGTAACTGAAGTTGTGTTGCATAAAAGTACTTATGGGGTGCAAAATTAGCAGAAGTACTTGTAAAAGGTGGATTAAATTACCATTTTAAGTTGGGTGCATTTATCATATTAGCAGGGGCTGTGTACAAATGATTGGCTATTCGGCTTTTGTTCCGGCCGGTTGGCGGTAGTCCTCGCCTCCAATCGCCCTTCGGTTGTTGGTGGCTGTGGGCTACACTGCCACCGTCGCGGCAGCCCTTCAGGCAAAGTACTACTAGCAACAGTAGAAAATCAAGGCAAGCAAAAATAATTTAACATGTATTTTTCTCTAGCTCTGTTTTATACATGCCTTTTGGGGCAACTGTAAGTTTTTTCAATTACTGCAATTGAATACAAAAAAGCGGCTACATCCCTAAAGAAATAGCCGCTTAAATTATTTGCTTAATTCGATAGCAATGGTATTAGTTGAAGAAAAAACTAACTACACCCCATGCTGTTGCCGCAATTCAAACATTTGTAACAAGTGCCACTACGTAAAGTAATATGACCGCAAGTATTACAAGCAGGTGCATCGCTTTGCATTGTTTTTAAGGATGCCCCTAATGCATCCATGCCCGTATCCGATTTCAGTATAGACGACATGCGTTGTAATTTGGTGGTATTGGCACTCGCCGACAAGTTGCTGCTAGCCGGTACTACCAAATTGCTTAAGTGCGAAGAAGTGCCCAAAAATGTGGCATCATCATCATTGCCGGTATTGCCAATTTCGGGCGATGTGACTACATGCACCAAATCGGTGCGCCCTAAATAATCGTATGCCAAGGCCCTGAAAACAAAATCGACCAAAGAGGTGGTGGTTTTAATATTCGGATGGTCAACCATGCCAGAAGGCTCAAAACGTGTAAATACAAACTTATCTACAAATTCCTCAAGCGGAACACCATATTGTAAGCCCACAGATACAGCAATTGCAAAGCAATTCATTAGGCTGCGCAAGGTACTTCCTTCCTTAGCAAGGTCTATGAAAATTTCGCCAAGTGTACCATCGGCATATTCTCCGGTACGTAAAAACACCACTTGACCGTTGATTTTGGCTTTTTGCGTGTAGCCTTTGCGTTTTGCAGGAAGCGTTTTGCGCTCCACAATGCGCGATAGTGCACGTTTTAGTTTGGTATCGGTCGATTCCGCCATCCGGCGTTGTACTTCTTCTAATAAATCTGAAACACTCAGCGATTGTAGATTCACTGCGGGTTGTGGTGTTGCGTTGTCGGTAATAGGAGTAGCGTTAACGGGTGCTGCTTTTTGATTTTCCGTTGTTACTGTTTCGGTTTTCTTTTTCTTATCGCTTTTATTGCTTAGTGGTTGTGATAATTTAGAGCCATCGCGATACAAAGCATTCGCTTTTAAGCCTAGTTCCCAACTCATTTGATAACAATCGGCAATTTCTTCCACCGTTGCTTCGTGTGGCAAGTTGATGGTTTTAGAAATAGCGCCGCTTAAAAAAGGTTGGCAAGCAGCCATCATTTTAATGTGTCCATGTGCATGAATGAAGCGCTCGCCTTTTTTACCGCAACGATTGGCGCAGTCAAATACGGGCAAATGAGTTTCTTTAAGGAATGGGGCTCCTTCTACGGTCATTGTGCCACAAACGTAGTCGTTGGCGGCATCAATTTCATCTTCAGTAAACCCAATAGCTTCTAATAAATTAAAGTTCCAATCTGCGTATTCAGCTTCGGTAAATCCAAGACGTTGCATAGTGGCATCGCCCAAAGTAAAACGGTTAAAAATAAAGCCAATTTCAAAAGCGCTTTTAGCGGCACTGTTTAATTTCTCAATTTCCGCGGCTGTAAAGCCTTTTTGTGCAAGCGATTGGTTGTTGATAAAAGGAGCGCCTTCAAAACTAGCGGCACCAACGGCATATTGTTCAATTGCTCGTATGGCTTCTTTAGAATATCCAAGTGTTTTTAAGGCATTGGGTACGGCACCATTAATGATTTTAAAGTATCCGCCACCACTCAATTTTTTAAATTTTACCAACGCAAAGTCAGGTTCTACGCCGGTGGTATCACAATCCATTACCAAACCAATAGTGCCTGTTGGCGCAATAACGGTAGTTTGTGCATTGCGGTAGCCATACTTTTCGCCCATTTGTACAGCGTCGTCCCATGCTTTTGTAGCGGCTTTTAACAATTTGTCCGGGCAAAAGCGAGCGTTGATTCCTTGCGGTTTAATTTCTAAACCTTCGTATGCTTCAGTTGCATCGTAAGCAGCTGCCCGATGGTTGCGCATTACGCGCAGCATGTGTGTTTTGTTGCTTTCGTATTGATCAAAAGCACCCAAAAAGGACGCCATTTCTGCCGAAGTTTTATAAGCAATACCCGTCATAATAGCCGTAATTGCACCTGCAATGCCTCGCGCTTCCTCGCTATCGTATGGAATGCCACTAATCATAAGTACGGTGCCAAGGTTGGCGAAGCCTAAGCCAAGGGTTCTGTAATCGAAAGAAAGCTGGGCTACTTCCTTTGATGGAAACTGAGCCATTAAAACTGAAATTTCGAGCACCACCGTCCATAAACGGCTAATGTATTCAATACCTTCAATGTCAATTTCGTTCGATTGTTCGTTGAAAAATTTGCGCAGGTTGATAGAAGCAAGGTTGCAAGCCGTATTATCCAAAAACATGTATTCGCTACATGGATTAGAGGCATTGATGCGTCCACCTTCGGGGCAAGTGTGCCATTCATTAATCGTGGTGTCGTATTGTGTTCCAGGATCGGCGCAGCTCCAAGCCGCATGGGCAATTTGGTTCCACAAATCGCGAGCCGGAATTTTTTTCATGGTGCGTCCGTCGGTACGGGCTTTCAATTCCCAATCACCGCCCTCTTTTAGGGCATGAAAAAAACTGTTGGGAATACGTATGGAATTGTTGCTATTTTGTCCGGAAACAGTTGCATAAGCTTCTCCTTCATATCCGCTATCGTAACCTGCAGCTACCAAGGCGGCTACCTTTTTTTCTTCTCCCACTTTCCAATTAATAAATTCGGATATTTCGGGATGGTCTAAATCTAAGCAAACCATTTTTGCTGCCCGTCGGGTAGTGCCACCACTTTTGATAGCGCCGGCAGCCCTATCACCAATTTTTAAAAAACTCATTAACCCACTAGAACTACCACCGCCACTTAGCTTTTCTCCATTGGCTCTAATAGCAGAGTAGTTGGTACCTACACCACTACCATATTTAAAAATACGAGCCTCGCGAACCCACAAATCCATGATTCCTCCATCATTCACCAAATCGTCATTTACACTGAGTATAAAGCACGCATGTGGCTGAGGCCTTTCGTAGGCATTTGTTGATTTTTTTAATTGTTTATCGGTAGGGTCCACATAATAATGGCCTTGTGGCTTTCCGGTAATGCCATAGCTTTCGTATAGTCCGGTATTGAACCATTGTGGTGAGTTGGGTACACAGGATTGATTCAAAATGCTAAAAACCAATTCTTCGTAAAAGATGGTAGCATCTTTTGATGTTGCAAAATATCCGTAGCGCTCCCCCCATACTTTCCAGCAATTGGCCATACGGTGTGCTACTTGTTTAATGCTCGTTTCTCTACCCAAACTGCCATCAGGTTGCGGTACACCGGCTTTTCGAAAGTATTTTTGTGCCAAAATATCGGTTGCAATTTGGCTCCAATGTTTTGGTACTTCTACGTTGTTCATTTCAAAAACCTTTTCGCCATTGGGGTTCTTGATAACGCTAGTGCGAAAGTCGTATTCAAATAAATCAAATACAGATTGTTGGTCGTTCGTAAACCGACGTGCGAATTGCAAACCCGTTGGTTGGGTAGTTTTTTCCATAGCAGGTAATTTGGTGGTGACGGAGAAAAGCTGTCAGAAATAGCATCTGAGGGCTTACGAAAATATTCTTAGATAGCCATAAATCAAGCGCATTTAAATCCACAGTTTGTGGATAAGCTATTCCGGTACAGCGCAAAGAATAAGCGGATTAGGCATTTGCTAAGATACCCACAAATTACCGAGGTAGTGTTGAAAAAAACTTTGTTTTTAGTGAATTGAAAACCATGTTTTAATAATCAATTGGTAATCAATTTGTAGTGTAGCCGTTATGTTTTGGCAACATTCTTGTAAGAAAGAATTGTTTTTGCAGCCCGGTTTAAATGCAGAATATATATTATTAAAATATCAATGTTTTTGCCGGAGTACTAAATTTAGCCATAAAGCTTTATCTTCACAACAATAATATTGGCAAAATAAGTGCCTTGTTGTAATAAAGTTTTTTGCATTTTTGCACACTATCACATATTATTTGCATGAAGCAGGTTTTGTATAATCAACTATTAGAAAAGAAAAAGTATGGTAAAAAATCTTTTGCCGTACTCATAGACCCCGATAAGGTTGATGTGCCTGCAATTGATGTATTAATAAAATTGGCTTTAGAGGCTCAGGTAGATTATTTTTTTGTAGGAGGTAGTTTGGTAATATCTACCCATGTGGATGCTTGTATTCAGCAAATTAAGGCAGCTTGCAACATACCGGTAGTTTTGTTCCCCGGTTCTCCTTCACAGGTTAGTAAGTATGCCGATGCACTCTTGTATTTATCATTAATATCGGGTAGGAATCCGGAATTACTCATTGGGCAGCATGTTGTTAGCGCTCCTTTGGTAAAGAAAAGCGGATTAGAAATTATGCCAACGGGTTATATGGTGATTGATGGCGGTGCACCAACAACGGTATCATACATTTCCAATGCAAGCCCGATACCTGCCGACAAAGCGGATATTGCTATGTGCACGGCTATGGCTGGAGAAATGTTGGGGATGAAGTTGATTTTTATGGACGCAGGTAGCGGTGCGCAAAAACCAATAACAGAGTCGATGATTGCTAAAGTGTCACAGTATATAGACGTGCCTTTGATAGTGGGAGGAGGTATTGTAGATGCTGAAAAAGCCTATTTGAATTGTAAGGCCGGTGCCGATATAGTAGTTGTGGGGAACGCAATTGAAAAGGATGCTTTTTTAATCAAAGATATTGCAGCTGCCGTACACAGTGTACATGCGCATGAAATGCCTATTTCGAGTAAGGTGTAGCAAAAATGGTAACCGTATCGATGCTGCGCATGTGAATTGAGCGTTTGATACTGTTACGAAAAAAATATATCAAAAAGGAAAGGCTATCGTTTTGTTTCGATAGCCTTTCCTTTTTTTATCAACTATTTGCTAAGATTCATACTGCGTTCTTTATACAATTTACGAAAGTATGGGTCGCGTAAATCCTTGATAAATCGAATGGCTTCACCGGTGCTCTTCATTTCTGGACCGAGTTCTTTGTTAACTCCGGGGAATTTATTGAAACTAAATACAGGTTCTTTTATTGCAAAGCCCTCTAGCTTTTTTTCCATTACAAAATCGGTAAGTTTCGCTTCGCCAAGCATTACTTTGGTGGCAATGTTAAGGTATGGAATTTGGTAAGCTTTTGCAATAAAAGGAGTAGTGCGACTTGCGCGAGGGTTAGCTTCAATTACAAACACTTTGCCATCTTTAATAGCAAACTGAATATTGATTAAGCCTTTGATATTCAATGCTCTTGCAATTTTTTCGCTGTAATATTCCATTGTGGTAATAATCAGCGGGGTAAGATTAAAGGCGGGTAAAACAGCATTGCTATCTCCGCTATGTATACCGGCAGGTTCAATGTGTTCCATTACGCCCATTACATGAAAGTTTTCTCCATCAAAAATGGCATCCACTTCCGCTTCTTGACAACGATCTAAAAAGTGGTCAATAAGAATTTTGTTATCGGGTATGTGTTTGAGAAGGTTAATTACGGCTTGTTCTATTTCTTCATCGTTGATTACAATACGCATTCTTTGCCCCCCTAATACATAACTTGGGCGAACCAAAACGGGGTATCCTACTTTTTGTGCTACTTCTATAGCTTCATCTGCTGTAAAGGCGGTTCCGTATTCAGGATAGGGTATTTCAAGTTCTTTTAATAAGTCGCTAAACCGGCCTCTGTCTTCCGCAATATCCATATTATCGAAAGAAGTGCCAATGATTTTGATGCCACGTTTGTGTAAACGTTTGGCAAGTTTCAAGGCGGTTTGTCCACCCAATTGTACAATAACGCCTTCTGGTTTTTCAAGTTCTATAATTTCCCAAAGGTGTTCCCAATAAACGGGCTCAAAGTATAGTTTGTCGGCAATGTCAAAGTCGGTAGAAACTGTTTCAGGGTTACAATTAACCATTATTGCTTCATAGCCACACTCTTTGATAGCCATGAGTCCGTGTACACAGCAATAGTCAAATTCAATACCTTGACCAATGCGGTTAGGGCCGCTGCCCAAAACAATAATTTTCTTTTTTGAAGTAGAGATAGATTCGTTGGAAGAAAGGGTAGTGCTCATGTTTTAGAAATTGTGCAAATGTAAGGTAGTAGCTGTTTTATTGCACAGTTTTTTTCGACAATTCAAGAATACTGTGTTTTTGAATGTGTATAAATTGATTTGGTTAAAAATTATCAATAGCAATTAATAATTGATTTGTGGTTGGGTTGTGGTTGATTAATTTTCAATAAAAGCTAGTCCCATTTTCCTAAACAATGTCAATGCGGATGCGTTCACTACTATGATATGCATTGTGTTTTTTGAATGAATTAGGGTGTTGTGCCGGTTCCATAGGGCCATTTTGGGCAAACACTTACGGGCAACTTTCCCTTGGTTTTGGACGTGCCTTGTAACCAATTGTAGAAAGCAAGTTGGGTGCTTTTGTTGTCTTCGTAGCAAGCTACTAAATTGGTTGCCTCGCAGGTGTTTTGAATGGCATAGGGATTGCCAAAATAGCAGGTTATTACATTTTGTTTGGTTGATAATTGTTGTAAAAGCCACACCGATCCACTGCTTAATCCAAAATTATTGGCCGGTCGGCGACTGTAATTGTGCAGCCCTACTACAATGCAATCGTACGATTGATCCTGTAGCGTATGTAGTAGTTGGCGGGCGGCCAAAGTATCGTTTTTATCGGTATTGAAAGTGGTGTAAGTATCATCCATCAATTGCTTGCCAAGGGTGTTTTTGTTGGCAAAAGCAAAAAGGTGTGCTTGGTGGTTTTGTTGCAGTCGATTACCAAGCCATGTAATGCCATCGGCGCCAATACTCACATAGGCAATACGTTTTTGGGCAGTAATTGGATGTATAGTAGGTGTTTGTAGCTGAATCAATGTTAGTGCACGACTAGCCATTTTATTGTTTAGGCTTTCGGTTGCAGCATTCAGTTGTGTAAGCAAATGGGTTGTATCTACGTGTGGTGGCACTTGGTGCTGCAAATGGTATTTGGCAAGCAGCACTTTTTTTACTTTTTGATCAATCGTATTCCACGAAATTTTTCCTGCATTGATAGCCTCCAATGTTTTGGTAATGGCCAAAGGTACATCCATAGGTACGCAAAGCATATCGTTGCCGGCAATTAATGCTTGCACCGCCGCTTCGCCATTAGGAAAATAGTTGGTCACACCCTTCATTTCTAAACCATCGGTCACTACCAATCCTTTAAAATGTAATTGTTCTTGCAATAGTTGGGTGGTAATTTTAGGCGAAAGGGAGGATGCTCTATTGGCTGTAGTGTCCAATGCCGGTATGTATAAGTGAGCCGTCATCATGCTGCCAACACCTGCCGCAATCATTTTTTTAAAGGGATACAGTTCCAAGCTATCTAACTGAGCCGATGTTTTGTTGATAATTGGAAGGTCATAATGGCTATCAACTGCCACATCGCCGTGGCCGGGAAAGTGCTTAGCACAAGCCATGATGACGGCTTTTTGTAAACCGCGCATGTAGGCAATGCCCAATTGTGCAACCTTAATTTTGTTTTCTCCAAAACTTCGATCGTTAATCACCGGATTGTTACGGTTGTTATTCACGTCCACCACAGGGGCATAGTTTACGTGGATACCCATTCTTTTACATTGTTGTCCAACCGCATTACCCAGTTGATAAGCCAATCGACTGCTGTTTGTGGCTCCTACCAACAACTGTTTAGGAAAATTAGAAACGCTATCAAGCCGCATGCCCAAACCCCATTCTGCATCAATACATATCATGAGGGGTGTTTTAGCAATAGATTGGTAGTAATTGGTTAGCAACGCTTGCCTGATGGGGCCGCCTTGAAAAAAGCAAAGTGCACCAATATTGTATTGTTGAATCAGTGCTGTTACCGATTGTTCATGTGCGTGTCCCAAATTGCTGTGTGCCCGTACTACCATTAATTGAGCAATTTTTTGGGTGTCGTTCAGTTGGCGAAATGTATTTTCTACCCAACGGGTGGCGGCTTTGGTGGGCCGCATAAAGGCTTGTGCTTGCCCGGAGAGTGTAATGATTGCAAGGAAAAAGGTGAAAAAAATATTCTTTATCATTAGGGTGTCATTTTAAAATGCTTTTTGTAACGCACTAAAAGGGTTGTTATAGCAACAGCATGAACAGAGGCATCAAATATCGGTTAATATTGGGTAGTATTTGTTGGCGGCTACATGGTAGCCTTGTTTGTTTGGGTGAGCCAAGGGCTAGTGCTACTATGAAGCAGCAGTGGCGTTGGCACCATTCAGCATTTGTGGTTCGTTTGAGCAGAACCGAGAAGTACTAGTCTTGTGGGGTAAATGATGGTTAAAGAAGTGGGCCTTTTCAATATTTCCATTGTAAGCGATGGTGGATGCACTTAGTTTCACAAAAAACAACAAAGGCAGCCTCAATTTATTTTTGAGATTGCCTTTGTTGTAGTGCATCAATAAAGCGAATGCTAATTAATTATTTTCTTCAACGGTAGTTTCCTCAGCAGTTTCGGAAAGTACAAAAGGAACTTGGTTGTTTTTCAAAAGAGCAAACCATTTTACCATTTTTTTCATATCGCTAGCATATACACGCTCAAAGTCCATGTCGGGATAAACTTTTTCAAAGTAGGTTTTGATGGCTTTAGCGTCTTTTTCTGCAGGTAAGGGTTCGCTACTAGCTTCCATTGCTTTAAACACATCTACCAAGTTTACATTTTCGCGTATTGTATATACTTCAATACTTTCTAGATGCGAAAAATGGTGTACCCTGCTACTCACAAATTTGGTGTTTTTGTCTTCTAAACCTCTAACAATTGCGCCATCGGTTTTGCTTCCAACCAATTCAAATAAGCCACTCAAGCCAGTAACGGCAATTAATTTACTGTATTCCATACTTTTTTAATATCGTTTCATTTTATAGAGGCTGCAAAATAAGGTTAAAAAAGTAAAGGGTAAAAAAGTGTTGGCAATATTTATGAAATGGGGTATTGCTACAGAGGAAAAATTGTTTATAGCTGCGTCAGTTTGGATGCATGTGCAACGGGCTGCTCATTTTATTGAAGCAAACTTTGAGTAGGTGTTCAATAGGTAAGGTGAATAAAACAGCTTGCTACTCAAAGTTTGGAATGCTTGATGCAGGAATTAGGTGTGACAAGCATATGCTACTCAACCTCGTCTTTCTTAGGTTCTTTTTTATCGTGCATGGCTTTCTTTGTCATTTCTTTTCTTTCGGCTTTTAGTTTTTCATATTCCGGTAGTTGGTCTGCGGTAAGCACTTTTTTGATGGCCGCATCTCGTTCCATGTTAATCTTGCGTCGGGTTTCCATATCGGGTTTGGCACCATCTTTATGAGCATCTTTTAATTTATCTTTTACACTCTTGTTAATTTCTGCTATCTGCTTAGCCTGCTCGTCTGTAAGTTTTAGGCGTTCTTGCATTTGCTTCATGGCTTCACCTCCTTTGTGTTGTTGTTCAGCACGTGGGGGGTGTTTTCTCCATTTTTTAAGTGTACTGTCTTGTGCACCAACATTACTAGTTACCAACATGGCTACAATCAATGCAGCGCTTGCAATCATTTTTTTCATAATTAAGTGTTTTATACAGTACAGACTGCATAAATACAACTACGTTTAATAGGCAAGTGCAGGCAACCTTCTTTTGACAATTTCTTAACGAAATCATCCAAAAGGAGTTAGAGCCTGTTTAAAATTTATTTCAATGGTTTGCTATGCTTCTTTTTGGCTGCAACTTCGTTCATTTTTTCGCCGAAAATGCCCGATTTCGACTGCAAAAATGGCCTCGTTTCGCTCAAAAATAAGCTACAGCCATTCCAATAAACAAAATTTAAACAGGCTCTTAATTGGGCGAAGTAAGCGATAATAATGTGGCATTGATGCGCTTAACTACTTCCTCAATTGGTGTATAGCCGTTGGCAATTAGAAAAAATTTTTGTTCGCTTGTTTGTAAAAGCAGGCAGGGGAAACCAGTAACTTGTAATTGCTTGCACAGTTGAAATTCGTAACGGGCTTTTTGTTTATATGCATCGCTTGCAAGCTTTTCAAAAAAATCGACTTCGTTCAAATTGTATTTAGAAATAAGGTGTAAATAGGCGGCATTGTCGGTTAAATCGCGCCCTTCAAAATGCAGTGCATATTGCAAATCTGCTGCAAAAGCAACTTGCTTTTCCGGATACCAATCTTTAAAAATACACATTGCTATAGCCGGTTTTTCGCTATTGGGAAACCAATCACTTTCTTCCGGGTTGTTGATGTGCCATAAAAAATCGGGGCCAAAAGTAACACCGGTTGTTTTTTCTACTTGGGGGTACGCTTTTTGAATATAGGCAGCGGTAGCACTTATATGTATCGGCGATGCAGGCAGTATCATGCCACCACTCAGCACTTCTATTGCCATATGCTTGCTGTACAAAGTATCTATATGCGTTATTACTTTGCTAAAACCATAGCACCATCCACAATAGGCATCGTAACAATAAATTAAAGTAGGATTCATATCTGCAAATGTAGTAAAACGCAGTTTTGGATACATCGTTAGGTACTTTTTTAGCGTGGTATTGATAGCCCATGCAGCAAAATGTGGTAAAAATGGTCTTATATTGTGGTTGATTAACAACAATTGTGTTATGACCGAACAAGAACTGATACAAGGATGCCTTTACAACGATATGTTGGCGCAACGGGAATTGTACAATAGGTATAGTCCCAAAATGCTAGCACTCTGTTATAGGTATGCGCAGAACCGAGAAGATGCAGAAGATATGCTTCAAGAAGCATTTGTAAAAGTGTTTTCTAAAATGCACACCTTTCAAAACAAAGGCGCTTTTGAGGGATGGATACGTAGAATTATGGTACATACTTGTATTAACGTGTTGAAGCGGAATAAGAAGTTTGCCGATCATGCCGATATATCCGAAGCATTTGATTTACAGTTGCACGAAGAATCAATTGCCTCTATATTGCAAGCCAAGCAAGTGGTAGCTTGTATACGTTTGTTGCCGGTAGGTTTTAGAACGGTGTTAAATCTATATGCTGTGGAAGGTTACAACCACAAAGAAATTGCCGAATTGCTAGATATTGGGGAAAGTACAAGCCGCAGCCAATATGCAAGAGCTAAGTCGGCATTGTTAAACTTATTAATACAGAAAAAAATTATTCAATACCCGCAACAAGATGCCACTTGGCAGGTTGCTTTATTACCCGTTGTACACAAACAATAGCCCGCAGGCGTTGATTATGAGTGAGCACAAAGACGATTTTGAACAGTTTATTGCCGAAATGGCTGATGCGCATACCTTGTATCCGTCGGATAGGGTGTGGGCAAAAGTGCAGCAGCAATTACCGGTAAAAAAATCGTGGCCGGCCTTGTGGACATGTTCAATAGGGCTTCTGTTTTTAACTGTGTTGGCCACTTATTGGCTATGCGTTCCACTTCAAACACCTCTGTATTCTATTGCGAAAAAGGGTTTCCAACCGAGAACGGCTAATGCCGAAGCTGAGAAAGTAAAACAACCTTTGATTGCACCAAGAAAAAGCACAATTGCAGTAGACAAAGCGCCATATGCATCATTGGGTGCACCCAATACAGTTTGGTCATTGCCCACCGCATATGGCGCGCAAATGGCAGCAGATATGCTTGATTGGGAGACATATAGTACATTTATTCCTATTGTTGCAGATGAAAGATTGGACAAAGACGGGCAAGAAAAATCGGTTGCTGCTATGGATGTGAAGGGCTACCTAAATAATAAGCAATTGGTTGGTAATTGGGAATTGTCCGAAGCGCCAATATCCACTGTTTCGGATAAATGGCAATACGAAATTCATGCCGCCCCTTCCATTGGTTTTCGATTAATGGACGATGAAATGCCTTCTGAAAATGCAATAGCGCCTAAAAATGGGGTAGCAGCCAATGGTTCTGCCACGGCTGTTGCCAAGCACAAAGCCATGTTGGGTACCGAAATTGGTCTTGGTATTCAGTATAAAATAAATAGAATATTAAGTTTGAAAACAGGTATTCAACTGAATGTTCAGCATGCTGATGGGGGAAATGCCTCCGATGTTATGATAAACCAAGCTCAAACATCGTTATTGCAACATCAACAAAGCGATACCATTACCGATAACAATCGTGTATACCAACTGTCTATTCCGGTAGGTATACAAGTATTGGCTATATCGGGTAGGCATTGGGCACTAAGCGCCGGAGCATCATTGTTGCCAACGTATACATTGGGCGGTGCCGCTATGGATGCCCAGGAAATGTTAGGTGCTGCTACTTATAAATCTGTCAGCAATTCCACAGCACCGGTATGGAAAAAGTGGAACATCAATACTAGTTTTGATGCTCGCTTCAGCTACCGCATTCGTTCTATTCAACTGTACGTTGGGCCACAAGTACGCTACCAACATTTTGCCAATACCAATAGTGGAAACAGTACCTATGTGCCAAGAGAAATGAAAGTAGACTATGGCTGTAGAGTGGGTATTGTAGCTCCTTTATAGTAATGTATTTGATTGTGTAGCATGCTATTATTATTCAGCATCCTAGTAGTACTCACCGCCGAACTTTTACACCCGATTGCAGTGGAAAGCCCGTAAAGCCAAACGCCGTAGGCTTTGGCTGCGGACTTGGAACGAAAAGCGGGACTGCTGTTGCTGCCTTGTTTACAGCTTGTGTACGCCATCTTTTTTCTACATATTCGCATTAATCAAGGCATCTTTTGGTCAGAAAACACATACCTGAGAATTGTGCCGGGTAATAGTTAGTTTTGTAAGCTCATTTTGAGGATAGAAAAGTTGAAGGTACCATGACGAAAAACATAATTTTGGTGTGCTTGTTAATAGCGGCCACTACACAAGCTTGTAAACAAAGCAATACAGCAGCAAATACAACCTTATCCAATGCCGATACAAGCAAGTTTTTTTCGGTAAGTTCCTTTATTAAAAGCGAAATGCAGTTGTTGGATAGTATGCCCTATTATATATATATACAAACTACCAATGCCAACGGCCGTAAAGATTCGGTAACGTTATCAAAACCCGGTTTCGACAGCCTTGCACAAGCATTTATACAGTTGGATATTGTAGCCTTGGGTTTGAAAGACAAATACACCGAGCAATCTTTTCAAGATTTATCAACCAATAGCATTACGCTCAACTATCTTGCCGCGGATAAAAGTTTGCCCATTCAAATGATACAAGTATTGCTAAATGCCGACAATAGCAAGGTTAATAGGCTTTACATTAAAACCTTTGAAAGTAGTGCAGCCGGCAATGTTACCAAAACATACAGTTGGAAAGCCGGTAAAAGTTTTTATATAGCAACGGCTGTGCAAAAAGAAAAGCAAGCCGAACAAATTACCAAGCAGTTTGTAAATTGGAACGATACCAATCATTTGTAGTAGGCCATCATGACGCAGGATCAATACCAATTAATTGCCGATACCATTCCACATTTACCCGGCATTTATAAATATTTTGATAAAAACAATGCCCTCTTGTATGTAGGTAAGGCCAAAGATTTGCGTAAGCGAACCGCATCGTACTTTTCAAAAACCTTTACTAGCTACAAAACGCATGAATTGGTACAGCGAATAGACAGGCTAGAGTTTACCATTGTTGATAGCGAACAGGATGCATTTTTGCTTGAAAATGCCCTAATAAAACAGTATCAACCCAAATATAATATAGAATTAAAGGACGATAAAACCTATCCTTATATTGTTATTAAAAAGGAGCCCTTTCCGCGCGTTTTTTTAACACGCCGCAAATTGAATGATGGTTCGGAATATTTAGGGCCTTTTACCTCTGCCGGTAGGGTACGCGAATTAATCGGTTTTATTAAGCAGTACATTCCATTACGTACTTGCACGCTCAATTTGCAGCAAAGCAATATCGTAAAGGGTAAATTTAAAGTGTGTTTGGAGTATCATTTGGGTAACTGCAAAGGGCCTTGCGAGGGGTTGCAAACGCAAGACTCCTACAATGAGGGCATTTTTCAAATGCGCGAAATTTTGAAGGGGAATGTGGGCTCGGTGATTGGCCATTACAAAAAGCAAATGCAAGAGTATGCAGCCGAAATGGCCTTTGAAAAGGCCGAAATGATGCGCAAAAAATTAGAACATTTAGAAAACTATCAAGCCAAAAGTGTTGTTGTAAGCAAGTATTTAACCAATGTTGATGTGTTTTCTATACTAAAAGACAACGATATTGCCTATGTCAATTATTTGATGGTACAAAACGGAACAATTGTTCAAACCCATACAGTACAGTTGGCCACACATTTGGACGAATCGGAAGAAGAAGTGCTTCAATTTGCTATTTACCAATTGCGTATGCAGTTCAATAGTTTAAGCAATGAAGTTATTGTGCCTTTTGCACTTTCATTGGCTGACGCCGAAATACAAGTAACCGTGCCCAAGTTGGGTGATAAAAAGAAACTGCTGGAATTGAGTTTAAAAAACGTCAATTATTACCAAGAAGAAATTAAGAAGAAGAAATTGTTGCATTTGGAAAAAAGTACCCCCGAAGCGCAAAAAGTCGTGTTGCAACAATTGCAGGCTTATTTACACCTTCCGTTATTGCCTGTGCATATAGAGTGTTTTGATAATTCTAATTTTCATGGTTCGTATCCGGTAAGTGCTATGGTTTGCTTTAGAGATGGCAGCCCAAGCAACAAAGATTACCGACATTACAATGTAAAAACGGTAGCCGGCATCAACGATTTTGCTACCATGAAAGAAGTGGTGTACCGACGTTATAAACGCCTTGTTGCCGAAAATGTATCTTTACCGCAATTGGTAATTATAGATGGAGGTAAAGGACAGCTTGGTAGCGCCATAGAAGCAATAACCGAATTGGGTTTGTTAGGTAAAATGGTGCTTGTAGGATTGGCCAAAAACGAAGAAGAAATTTTTTTTCCGGGCGATAGTCAAAGCTTTAAGCTGCCTTGGGACAGCGATAGCTTAAAACTGTTGCGGCGCATTAGGGACGAAGTGCATCGTTTTGGTATTACTTTTCATCGCAACCAACGTAGCAAAGGAACGTTTAAAAATGAGTTGGAAAATATTCAAGGTATCGGTAAACAAACCATATTGCAATTGATGGGGCATTTTAAATCAGTAAAAAATGTAAAAAATCAATCGCAAAACGAATTAGCCTTGGTAATAGGCGCCGCCAAAGCCGCTTTGGTTTGGAATTATTTTAATACAAGTCAATAAATATGCATAATTATATCAATATAGGAAAAATTGTTGCCACATTTGGTGTAAAAGGGGAGGTTATTTTAAAGCATGCCTTAGGAAAAAAAATAACTTTTAAGGGAATAGAAGCGGTGTTTGTAGAGCAAGTGAAGGGAAGTTATTTGCCTTTTTTTGTACAATCGTCCAAAGCAAAAGATACGCAGGAAACTTATTTGGAAATAGATACGGTAGCATCAAAAGAGGCAGCCAAGCCATTCATACAGAAGCAAGTTTGGTTATTGGAAGAAGATTTTGTCAAACTTGCGGACAAAAATGCGCCTATTGCATTGCTCGGATACCAAATTGTAAACGAAGGAACACCAATTGGGGTAGTAGAAAAAGTATTTGAACAACCACACCAAGTATTGCTCAGTATTACCTATAATGGCAACGAGGCGTTGATTCCCATACATAACGATACTTTAGATAGTATAGATAGGAAGAAAAAAGAAGTACATGTAACATTGCCCGATGGACTGCTGGAAATATATCAATGATGTGGCTTTAAGTTCATTATCAAACAGCTATTTTATTCAAAATTCAATTAGGTATAACAACAGAATAGTCACATAAGTGCGTTTTTGGGAACAAATAGGTGCGTGGTAACGAAAAAAATACGGATAATATAAAACTGAATGGTTGCCACAAAACCAATTTGTCTTAATTTCACGCCGCAATTAAAGAGCAAGTAAAAATTATGGCAGAAGAAATATTAATGCCCCGCCTCAGCGATACTATGACGGAAGGGGTAGTTGCTACTTGGAACAAACGAGTAGGCGACGCTGTAAAAGCAGGAGATGTATTGGCTGAAATTGAAACCGATAAAGCCACTATGGAATTGGAAAGCTACAAATCCGGTACTTTGTTACATATAGGTACACAGAATGGCGGCAAATTGCAAGTGAATGATTTGTTGGCTGTTATTGGAGATGCCGGAGAAGATATTTCTGCTATCTTGGCAAAACATAGCGGAGGAGCTTCTGTTGTAGCCGCCCCTGTTGAAAGCGCCGCTGCCCAAACACCCGTTGCTGCTGCTCCCACAGCTACTGCTGCAACTTTAGATTTGTCTACAATGGAAGAAGTCGTATTAATGCCACGGTTGAGCGATACGATGACCGAAGGGGTTATTGCCGGTTGGAATAAACAAATTGGCGATACCGTTAAAAAAGGAGAAGTTCTAGCCGATATAGAAACCGACAAAGCTACCATGGAGCTAGAAAGCTACAAAGATGGTATTCTACTCTACCAAGGTGCAAACGCCGGCGAAAAAATTCAAGTAAATGATTTATTGTGCATTATTGGTTCTGCTACCACAGATGTAGCTGCTATTGTAGCGGCATCTAAAGGTGGTGGTGCTACTGCCGCTCCGTCTGCTCCTGTAGCTGTTGCTACTTCAGCCCCTGCGGCAACAGTTGCTCCTGCGCCTGCACAAGCTCCCGCTGCGCAAGCGGTTGTAAACGATGGCAGAATTTTTGCTTCACCATTAGCTAAAAAAATAGCTTCTGAAAAAGGTATTGACTTAAAATATGTAAAAGGCACTGCCGAAAATGGTCGTATTATCAAATCTGATTTAGAAGCGTACATTGCTACTGCAGGAAGTGTGCCTCAAGCAGCAGTTCCGGTTGCTGAAGCGCCAAAAGCAGCAGCTACAACGGTTACTTCTGTACCATCGGGTGTGGTTTCTTTCGATGAAGTACCTGTAAGTCAAATGCGTAAAGTAATTGCTCGTCGTTTGGGCGAAAGCTTATTTACGGCTCCTCACTTCTTCTTAACTATGTCGATTGACATGGATGCCGCGGTTGCAGCAAGAACCAAAATCAACGAAAACGCTAAAGTGAAAATCAGCTTCAATGATTTAGTGTTGAAAGCAACTGCACTTTCTTTAAAACAACATCCAAAAATTAATAGCAGCTGGTTGGGCGATAAAATTCGTTACAACCACCATGTAAATATTGGTGTTGCCGTTGCTGTTGAAGATGGATTATTGGTACCGGTTGTGCGTTTCGCTGATGGATTAAGCCTTAGCCAAATTGCGGTACAAGTAAAAGACTATGCTCAAAAAGCAAAAGATAAAAAATTACAACCTAGCGATTGGGAAGGTAGTACATTCACTATCTCTAACTTAGGTATGTTTGGTATCGATCAGTTTACTGCTATCATCAATCCTCCGGATGCATGTATTTTGGCAGTAGGCGGTATTAGCCAAGTACCTGTTGTTAAAAACGGAGCGGTTGTTCCCGGAAATATCATGAAAGTAACATTAAGTTGCGATCACCGTGTTGTTGATGGTGCAATGGGTGCTGCATTTTTACAAACACTAAAAAGTTATTTGGAAGAGCCACTCAGAATGTTGGTTTAATTTTCAACTACTTTCAAAATACAAAGCCTCGCAATTTGCGGGGCTTTTTTGTTAACATTCGTTACCTAAATTTTATACAAACGTGGTATATCTGTTTGATGAAACAAGAATACTTTCATCTATACTTTTATTAGAAAACGATTGCTTGTGATAGATAGTCCTCGCTGTTGATTAGTTTTTTACTATTCTTCAAACTCTATTTAAACGATTGTTATTGTTGTGTGATTGTTGATTTTAACGATTCGAAATTTGATTGCTAGCCTATGAAAAAAAATGCTTTGCAGCAAGTTCTACGGTTTGTGCAGCTTTTTATAGTTATTCAATTATGTTTTGCTGTACTTCCTATACGTGCCCAAAACGCATTCAATTCCGGTGATGGTTGGGGCAACGGCTGGGGTAATGCTGTTGCTATGAGTACTAGCGCAGGAGCAAGTTTAATATATACTACTAAAAATACCTTGGGTGGTAATGTGGCTCGCTATTTTCGGTTTTTGGGAAGCGGCTCGCCCTGTAGCGAATATCAACCCAATAATGGAAATGCGGATTTGTTGTTGAACGTAAATCAAACCTATACTGCATCAAATATGCAATGCGGTAGTACAAAATCATTCTTTGTTACCGTACCCAACACCACAGATAATTGGGTGTTCAAATCTGCCGGTATAAGCACTCAACAAATTGTTGTTTTTAGAGTGCAAGGGAACATCAATACCGTGAATACTGTAGCACAAAGTCCGTCTACTGTTTTTCCCGGTCAAAATGTTACCATTACGGCTACCATGAGTGCCAATCAAACTGTAGGACAAAATGTTTATTTAAGGTATTCGTTAGATAATTGGACAACCTCTACGGTCATTCAAATGAATTATTCAGGTACTGCTGCTACGGCTACGATTGCCGCTACTGCCACTACCAATATTGCCAATCAAACGGTTAGATACTATGTATTTACATCGGGAACAGCCAATGTTGCTACTAATGGCAGTAATGCAGATTTGTACACCATCAATTTGGACAATAATGGAGGAAGTAATTATTCTTATACTGTAGCAAATGGTTGGGCAACAAGTCAAGCGGGCAATTGGAGCGATGCTGCCACCTGGACAGCCAATGCCGTTCCTCCAACAGCCAATTCTTTAGGGGTAGTGAATCTGAATCATGATGTAGTATTGAATCAAGCCGCAATGGCAAGTGCCATCGTCATCAATTTAGGAGCGAGTTTAACCGGGTCTGATGGCGTATCAAGAGTACTAACCATTGCATCGGGAGGTGCTTTTGCCAATAATAGCCTTAATAATGGGGGTTACAATGCAACCGCTACTAGTAGCGTGAATTTTTTAGGAACTGGTACCATTAATGGTACTTCGGCAACTACGTTTAATACC
>JACCDS010388043.1_pt1 | contig 30624 bp, 27 predicted proteins | sample 7446441 | NCBI WGS metagenome assembly JACCDS01 (sample SAMN15323445, study PRJNA562643) | freshwater metagenome | isolation source: river surface water | place: USA:Blue River Watershed | collected 2017-08-17
AGCTCTGGGAAACCACCATGGATCCGGCTGTGCGCCGTCTGCTGCGCGTGCAGATCGATGACGCGATTGAGGCCGACCGCGTGTTCACCATGCTCATGGGCGACGAGGTCGAGCCCCGCCGCGAGTTTATTGAGACCAACGCGCTGCGCGCGGGCAATATCGACGTCTGAAGCCGCGTGTAGCGAGACCCATAACCTGAGAATTTGGGACGCATCCTTTGAGAAACTTATCAATGGATGCTGTCCGACAGCTCAGGCCTAAACAGCCCACATGATTAAAAAAGGCCACGTCACAGTGGCCTTTTTTATTGCCTACTGCTTTGCCAATTTGACAAATTCCCCGCCAATGACTACGGTGGCAGTTCGTGCCGGTGCAATGCCGGTGCGTATTTGAACTTGATGCACTTGTCTTAGCCCTGCGGCCACTCCGCCGGGTTCGCCCCCCTTTTTGTGAGAGGGTACGAACGGGGGCTGGCGATGAATCTGGTCAGACTGAGTGCAAATCTGAAGACTGGTGTAGTACACCTTAGAAGTGCGCGGCTGCTTCTAATCGAGCGATATCGTCTTCGCTCCCATGGCTCGCAGGCATGCAACCAAAAATGCCGCACTGAACCGCTTCCGATTGACCTTGCGGGTTATCTGTTCGGGCGACTCCTCGATTCCAAACTCTTCGAGCATCCGCGCAAGGTCTTTGTAACGGATGCCGCGGTTCGTCATCTCGAGCTCAATCAGTTCCTTTGCGGTTTGCTCCCAGACTTCATAGGGCTGGGCGCTATTGCTGTTCAGTCTGCTCATCACATTCCCAGGATTGCCCAGTTGAAATCGCCCGCATCACGCCGGCGGTCCTTGACACCCATTTTAGGTCGTATACGACCGGTCGCAAGCTGCAACCCCTACACATCTTCTGAGAGTCATTTTTTTGAGACCCACTTGCTTACAGACTATTCAACCGACCGAGTCGGAATTCAATCGCCTGCGCCAGGAGAGGCGCGATGAAGGCGGCACCTACCTACGGCGTTCGCAGCCGCCGGGCCGTGTCCACTGCAGGCATCCGGCAGACGGCTCGCACGTACGGAAAAGCTCGCATCGGCACTTATGCGGCAAAAGCGGAAGGCCACATTACTGTGGAGTCGAACGCCGAACGACTGACCGCGCACATTCTCAGCATCGACCCGCGTGTCCGGAGCTTCAAGCAACAACCGTTTACCGTCGACTTGGTCGGTGAACGCCTTCTATTCACCCGCGCCGAAGTGTCAGAGGCACGCAAAGGGCGAGGCGGGCACAGGGGGGCTGCAGAGTACACGCCCGACTTCGCCACCGTCCAAGCCGAAGGCCTTCAGCGCGCCTACGAGGTAAAACTCGAAGGCTACGAGGGAGATTCTGCTTACTGGAGCAAAGTCGAGCGCGCCAAAGCCATCATGGACGCGTACTGCTATCCCTTGTCTACGGTCGTGGTGCCTACGGACGAACGCCACCCTATTCTCGTCAATGTCCAGTTACTCAAACCGGTACTCACGCGTGCACATGCATACCTGAACTCAGAAATCATCGACCGGGTCGAACAATATTGCGAGTCCGGCCCTGTGCTGCAGCGCGACCTTTGCGGCGACCTCGAAATTCCCACGGGCCTGATTCCTCCCTTGCTGGTCACCGGTGTCCTGCAAGCAGATTTGGCTCACCAGCACATCTGCGGCAGTCTGCAGCTCTCGGCCGCCTACGGCGACCTGGGCCACTTGTGCCTGATAGAAAACCTCGTGGCGCGAGAGCCTTTCTCTCGGGGACTCTTGCGATGATGTCCGACCTGCGTAGAGGCGACAAGCTGGCGCTGCCCAACAGCCCTGAAAGCTACTGGGAGGTGCTGGACGGTCGCATTCATGCTGGCGCTATTCATGTCTTCGATGCTGGCGAGCGCGTGGCGCGGTATGTTGATGAAGCAGAAATTCGGGCCGGGATTTCAGACGGGCGCTTGGTTCTGCATAGAAAGGGGATGCCGCGCGTTGGCATTCCTGCACAGCACGACAACCCGAAACTGCACGCCAGAGTCCGGCTGCTTCACGATGCGTTGCGACGTATTGAGGCCATTCAGCGGCAACTGGACCTATCCTTTGCCGCAGCAATACCCAGGGCCCGCGATGACTACCTCAAAGAAAACGAAGCCAATCCTTTGGTCAGCGTGTTTCCGTCGCCAGCAACCCTGTTCAGGGCGCACAACAACCAGTTGCTTGGCCTGCCCGTTCTCAAGGGTGACAAAAATAAAGGCAATCGTACACCCCGCTATTCGAACGCTTTGGTCGAGTTCATTCAGGGCGTCATTGCGGACGAGTACCTAGTTACGGAGTCGAAGTGGACGGTGAATGACCTGAAGAACCATGTCAACCGCCAAGCGCGTCAACGTGGCCTCCACCAAGCAAAACACGATATCAGCCGCAAATTTGTCGTCAGTGTGATTAGGAGCCTGACGGCGGACGCCGAGTACGACCGCATGGACCCGCTCGACCGGGTAGCTGGTAAGTCGTTTGCCAAAAAGCGCATCCGTGCTGCGCTTCCCTTCGCGCGCATCGAACAGGATGCGCTTCATCTGCCATTCGTGGTTCGCACGCCGCATGGCATTGCCCGCACCGTCTACGTGGTCCTTGCCGTTGATGTGTGTACAGGCTATCCGGTAGGGTGGCACTTCACTATTGGTGCACCCCGCGAGATGGATTCGCTACTGTGTCTTGAGATGTATCTGACGCCAGCCAAGGCGGAACGCTTTAAGCAGCTGGGCATTGTCCACACACTGAATATCTTCGGTACACCACTCCAGGTCATCTTTGATAACGGTCCGGAGAACAAGGGCCAGCGCATCGTGCGTCTTCAGTCCGTGGGTATGGACGTCATGCACTGCAAGGCAAAAGAAGCGCAGGGCAAGCCATTCATCGAACGACTGAACAGGTCAATCAAGGAAGCGTTGCAGCGTCTGCCAGGCTGTACGCGCTTCGAAGGCGAGGATGGCCAACGCGACCCGGAAGCCCTGGGCGACGAATTGATGACCATCGAAGAGTTGGAAAAGTGGGTTGTCCGCTGGCTCTATGAAAGCTGGGTCAACACACCGCTTGAGCGTTTGCGGTGGGATGAACTGTTGGTCGACCACGTCAAAGGTAAAACTCCGCTTGAGCGCCTTAAGTATTTCACCGAGGAGATGGGACACCCCATCACCATGCCGCCATCGCGTCAGGAATGGATGGGCGCGCTTTTCGAGCACAAAACCTGCACGCTCAGCGCAAAGACGGGAATCACGCTGGAACATGGATTTCGGTACAAGGGCGATGCCATGTCCTATCTGCTGGGCAAGTATGGTGACCATGCGCAGCTGCACGTGGTCTACAACCCGGACGATTTCCGTCAGGCTTACGTGTACGAGTCCGATGACCTACCGCTGGTCACGCTGACGCACGAACACGTGCGGCCAGATACACCAGCATGGACTTTTGCCGAAGCCAAGGACCTCCTCGTTTCGGGCATGAAGGACTGGATGCAACCCGACGAAAGGGTTCGGTTTCTGCACGACCTAGACGAAAGGGTGACGTCCAAGCCACGCAAGTCGGCCCGCAAAGGTAAGACTAGCGGAAGACGCGAAGAAGACAAAGCCACCGTAGCACTTTCCAAGACCCGTGCCGCCGAAAAACGTGCTCTTGGCCAACCTCTATCTTCGGTCGCCCCGTTCGGACCGGCTCCTGTGAGCAATCTATCTTTGCCGCATCAAGAACCCAAAACAAGTGTCATCAATTACGACGACGTGCCGGAGATGCCTATCGTTAACCGAAATACTGGAGAAAAACTGCTGTGACGCCAGCCCAACAACTGCGCCGTGATATCGAAACCTGCGAACTGGCTCACCCCATGTTCGTCGAGCACACCCATGCGCTCAAACAATGCATCAACGATGCCCTCGCGGGCTTTGCCCCCAAGGTCACTCGCGTACCGGGTCCAAGTGGCGTGGGTAAATCGTCGTTGATTGCGACTCTCTCCCGTGCCTACCCGCAAACCCGTACCAACGGACGCCTGCTTGCACCCGTACTAATAGTTGAGGTGCCCCAGTCTGCAAGCGCCAAACAGCTTCCTATCAGTGTGTTGCAAGCACTGGGGCTGCAGGTTACGAGAAGTATGACGGTGGGGTCGATGTTCGACTTGATGCAAAAGCAAATGGAGCTGGCCGGCACGCGCGTGGTGGTCTTTGATGAAATTTCCCACCTGGTTGACGAAGGTTCAAGGGTACCGCCCCGAGCCGCGAGCGACTGGCTCAAAGCATTGGTCGACAAAACTAAAGTGGCTCTGATTGTTTTTGGCATTCCGCGACTTGAACGGTTGTTCTCCGCCAATGAACAACTGCGACGCCGCTCGCGACCAGCGCGCATCTTTTTGCCCTACGACGCGACTGACTCCAAGCAGATGGCGGCCTACACTGCATGCGTCACGAATTACGCCCGGATGTTTGCTGCCGCAGGCTATCCAATTTCTGTTTCCCCTCGGGTTCTGGTGGAGCAGAGCTACCTGCTCACCGGCGGCCTCATTGGGGTGCTATCTGACTTCATGCGGGAACTCGCCAGGCGGATGGCAGACGGTGCACCGCGCGCACTCACCTACGCAGACTGCCAAGCGGTGCTCGACGAAGTCAGCCATGCGGGCTCACCACACCAGCTGGCTTTCCAGGATTCAGGGGTCGAAGACGTAGTCGTCCCCTTGGCAGCGCTGAAGCAGGCTTACGTCCATGTGCTGACCAGCAACTCGGCGTCTGTACCCGTTCGCAACAAATCAGGAGAAAAGTAATGGGCCTCATCATTACCCACGCACCCCATGAAGACGAATCGGGACTGGGCTATTACCGCCGGTTGTCGGCCGACAACGCCCTCTTTGGGTGGCGAAACCTGGCAAGTACAGCGAGGGTTGACAATAATCGCCGTGCATTACTGACTCGGACCGATGAAGTCGCGCTCAACCTGGGGATTGACCCCAAGTGGGCAGAGTCTTCAAGCCAGAAGGAAGCTCTCTGCCGCGACTGGGGTCGTCTGCATCGCACCCAGTCCGATGCTGTGTGCCCAGCATGCTTGGCTGAGTCGCCTTACCTGCGGCATCACTGGGAGCATGCTTATGTCACTGCGTGCCCCAAGCATCGCGTCCAGCTGGTTGACCAGTGCAATGCATGTGGAGAGCACCTTTCACCCATGCGGATGTATATCGGGCTGTGCGCATGTAGCAATGCCTTGGGCAGCCTGCCGCAGGTTCCGGCAACGGCGGCACAGCTATGGCTGTCGACACTGATTGCGGGGAACGGACAAACGCCTAGTAACCTGAGGCCCGTTTTGCATGACGTGGACAGCGATGTGCTTATGAAGGTCATTCGAACGCTGTGCATGCATCCCGACCCTACAAAGCCCACCTTGCCACGCGGCGCTGCCCTGCCAAAATCAGTGGCCCAAGCTATTGGATTTCTCGCTCCGCTCGAAGCCTTGCTGGCCGACTGGCCCAGAGGGTTTCGGGCCCATGTTGAGCAGCGCATTGCCGCCGGGCGCAAGGATGCTCGCACCTTAAATACCTTGCTGGGCTGCTGGTACATCAGTTTGCGCAAGACGTGTCAGGGCACAGCGCTTGAGCCGCTCCTACAGGTCGTCATCGACCAAGCTGCGGAAAGCACCGAGTGCGTGCTGGGTCTGGATTCGGCCAAGGACATGGCCGAGGACGCTACCAAGTATGTGCGAGCGTCGGACGCCGCCAAGGCTATCGGTGTAAGCGTATCCCGCCTGCATGATGCAATACATGCCGGTGAGTGCGCGCATCGGGCGCGGCGCATGGGGACCCGCGGTCAGGTGTATGAAGTTTCCAGGGCTGAGGTCGAGCGCATTCAGCAGCAGCGCGCCAAGTGGATTGCTGACCCCGTGGCCTGCGAATTGGCGGGAGTGACGCCCGCAGTACTCGAACGCATGAAGGCGGCCGGTGTCGTACGCTCGGATATCCGTTGGCGCGAGGACCTCATGAAAGGCGGTCCAGTGGAGCGGCAATCCCTGCAAAATTTGTATACGACCGTAGCCCAGTGTGCCAAATCCGCAGCGGGAGCGGAGGATGCGACGCTCACCTGGTCTGAATTCACGAGCCGGCGCATGGGAGAGAAGAGCGCCATTGAAGCGTTGATGAAAGCGATTGCATGCGGCGAGGTGAAGGCCGTTGCACGTGCTCAAACATTGGGCGGGATGTCGTTCCTGCTCGCCGATGTGTCACAGTATTTTGGGACCCCCTTGCTAGAGGCGGGCATGTCGATTCAACAATTGTCCAAGGAGACGGGCTGGAAATGGGAGTCCATCTCACACTGGATGGACGAGGGACTGCTGGCCTTTGAGTCGATTCAACTCCGAGGTCAGCCTTGCCGCGTTGTCTTGCCGCACCAGTTGCTGGCGTTCCGTCAGCAGTACATTCCGCTGGCAGACCTGGCTCGAGCCATGGACAAAAAGGCTTCTGCCTTGTCCCATACACTGCCTGGAATCGAGCTTGTCGGCGCAAAAAGGTTACCTGACGGTGCCCTGCGCGGCGGGTTACTACGGATTGCCGACTTGGGCCGGCTGGCGGTGATTGGGGCGCGGGCGGGGTATGACCTGTTTGTGCCGGCCGAATAATTACAAAGGTAGATAAACTGGTTGCTTCGCTGTACTACCATAAGGCATCTAGAAGGGAGCGCAGATTCCATTGAATATGGCTGCGATTGTGGCGCTCGGATTGGCCTGTACCAATTTAGAAAAAGAATCATGAATCTCATAAAGTCGAAGCAGCGTGTCTCAGACCACGGAGAAGTGTTCACACCACCGTGGCTGGTGGAAGCCATGCTTGACCAGGTTAAAGATGAAACCACGCGTATTGACTCGCGCTTCCTTGAGACGGCATGTGGCAGTGGAAATTTCCTGATTCAGGTCTTGAAGCGCAAGCTTGCTGCAGTTGAAAACAGGTACGGTAAGAATGATTTTGAGCGCCAGCACTACGCACTATTGGCGTTGATGTGCATTTACGGGATTGAGCTTTTACCTGACAACATACTGGAATGCCGCTCAAACTTGCTCGAGATATTCGCTGAATATCTCAACCTGGACGACGACTCCGACCTTGTCCGCGCGGCAAACTCCGTACTTCTGCAAAACCTTGTTCATGGTGATGCACTCACAATGAATGCCAGTGATGGTCGGCCAATCACGTTTTCTGAATGGGGTTACGTTGGCAAGGGAAAGTTCCAGCGTCGTGATTTCCGCTTCGACATCCTCACTCATTCGTCTGCATTCAGCGCTGAGGATTCACTTTTCGCTCATCTCGGAAAGCACGAAATCTTCTCTCCAACGAAGACCTGGCCGTTGATGACAGTCACGGAACTGGCCGGTTTGGAGCGGGCAGGACGATGAGTGGAGGGCAGCATGACACAAGTGAGTTTTTCTCTTCGTGGTCGGAACCCAGATGTACTGACCTGCATAGCTAATCTAAGCAACGACGAGGTGTTCACCCCACCTGAATTTGCAAATCAGATTCTGGATGGGTTGGCCCGTGCTTGGGCGGATGGTAACGGTGGAGCCGATATTTGGTCTGACCCAAGTGTGAGGTTCCTTGACCCGTTTACCAAAAGCGGAGTGTTCTTGCGGGAAATTACCTCCCGACTCACAGCTGGATTGGCGAACAAGATTCCCGACCTGCAAAAGCGGGTGAACCACATCCTCACTAAGCAGGTTTACGGAATAGCCATTACCCAGCTCACAAGCTATTTAGCGCGACGCAGTGTGTACTGCAGTAAAAATGCAATGGGTCAGCACTCAGTTGCCAAGCAGTTCACCAGCCAAGCTGGGAATATTTGGTTTGAGCGCATCGAGCATAGCTGGGACGGCGGCAAGTGCACTTTTTGCGGTGCTAATCAAACAACCTATAACCGCGGCGAGAGTCTTGAGACTCACGCGTATGCTTTTATTCACACGGACGACGTTAAGAAACGCGTTGCAGAGTTGTTCGGAGACGATATGCAGTTTGATGTCATTGTAGGGAACCCACCGTTTCAGTTGGATGATGGTGGATTTGGTAAAAGCGCGGCGCCGATTTATCAGCTTTTTGTTGAGCAGGCTAAGAAGCTAGAACCGCGATATCTCGTAATGGTCACACCTTCTCGCTGGATGTCGGGTGGGAAAGGGTTAGACAAATATCGCGAGGACATGCTTTCTGACAAGAGGATGAAATGCATAGTGGACTTCCCCAAACTGTATGAGGGATTTCCCGGTGTGAAGATTCGCGGAGGCGTTTCATATTTCTTGTGGAGCCGGGAGCACAACGGACCCTGCGAAGTTCAGACTATTTGGGAGGGTAAGCCCACAGGGCCAGCAGTAACCCGCCACCTAGATGCATATGACGTTCTAGTTCGCCGCAATGAAGCTGTGCCTATTCTTGAAAAAGTCAAAGCGAGAGGGGAAGCAACCCTTGATAAACGCGTTTCGAGTGGAAAGCCATTCGGTTTTCGTACGTTCTTCCATGGGAAGCCAGACAAGAGTGGCATCAAAAATCCAGTAAAGCTGTTTGGCTCGCAAAAAATTAGTTGGGTGCCTCGCTCAGAAATCACCGTGAATCCGGATTGGATAGATGATTGGAAGGTGCTCATGACCGCTGTCCAAGGCACGAGTGCGGCTGTGGAAACCAAATTCCTTAGCAAGCCCATCCTTGCAGAGCCTGGTACTGCTTGCACTGAAACTTATCTCGTCGCAGGACGATTTGACAGTGAGGAGGAAGCTGCGAATTTCGCAAAATACCTAAGAACTCGATTTGTACGTTTCCTCGTTTCACTACGCAAAGCCACACAACACGCAACACGAGATGTGTATTCCTTTGTGCCCGACCTGCCGACAAAAGAAGAATGGTCAGATTCGAAGCTCTATAAGCGTTACGGTTTGACTGACGGTGAAATTGCTTTCATTGAATCACAGGTCGCTGAGCACGACAACGAACTGTTTGATACAGCTCCAACCGAAGACGAAGATGACTAAACCCATCGACGAAATATTTGCGTCCAAGCCCTCTGTTCAGCCGAGAATTTATGCGTATTCGATTGCGGATGAAGCACACAGGGGCCTGCTGAAAGTCGGCCAAACTACGCGTGATGTGCGCCAACGAATAGCACAGCAACTGGGTACCGCGGGCATCAGCAACTATCGCATCGAGCTGGATGAGCCTGCTTTTCGCGACGATGGGTCGGTCTTCACTGACCATGAAGTACGTACTGCCCTAGAAACTCGCGGGATAAAAAAAGTTTTGCTTGGCAGCGCAAGGGAATGGATGCGTTGCACATCGGCCGATGTCAAAACGGCACTTACTGAGCTGCGTACAGGTCAAACATTTGTTGGCACACATAGCGACAACTTCCCGATGCGAGCAGAACAGGCAGAGGCCGTCCGAGTTACGCATGAATACTTCATGTCGCGCTGGGCCGAAGATATGCATGCCGTTCCACGGTTCCTGTGGAACGCCAAGATGAGGTTTGGCAAAACCTTCACGACCTATCAGCTTGCAAAAAAGCTTGGTGCGAAGCGCATCCTGGTTGTCACTTTTAAGCCTGCCGTAGAAGACGCCTGGCAATCTGACCTTGAAAGTCACGCTGATTTCGATGGTTGGCAGTACATGAACCGCAATTCTGGCGCCGACCCGAGTCAGGTTAAGAAATCCCAGCCGTTGGTTTATTTCGGTTCATTTCAGGATTTGTTGGGTCGGGATGCAAACGGCAACATTAAGCCGCGCAACGAGTGGCTTCATGCCGTCAACTGGGACATTGTGGTGTTTGATGAATACCATTTTGGAGCCTGGCGAGATACAGCCAAAGAACTGTTCGAGGGTGAAGAAACGGCTGAAGAAGTTGCAAAAACCGAGTACGCACCCGGTTTGGCTCAAGTGAATGACAACTTGAGGGGCCTGTCAGGAGAATTTTTGCCCATCACCACTCGGGCATATCTCTATTTATCCGGCACACCATTCAGGGCGCTTACGACCGGCGAGTTTATTGAAGAGCAAATTTTCAATTGGACTTACACCGACGAGCAGCGAGCAAAAGAACAGTTTGCTCTAAACCATCCGAACGCCCGAAATCCTTATGGTGCCTTGCCACAGCTGCGATTACTGACTTACCAGATGCCCGAAGAGCTGTTGGCAATTGCCAGCGGTGGCGAGTTTGATGAGTTTGACCTCAATGCATTTTTCGACGCATCTGGAACTGGCAGCAAAGCAAAGTTCAAGCACAAAGACCATGTTCAGAAGTGGTTGGACATCATTCGTGGCCAGTACGCACCAAAATCGCATGAGCACTTGAAGACAGGAACCAGGGCGCCGTTTCCGTATTCAGATTCACGCCTCTTGCCATACCTGCAGCATTCTTTCTGGTTCATGCCGAATGTTGCCGCATGTCAGGCCATGAAAAACCTACTGACTGAGCGTCAGAATGTTTTCTGGCACGACTACACAGTCATCATGGCGGCTGGGGTGGATGCGGGTGTAGGACTTGACGCACTACCGCCAGTACGCGAAGCAATTGGTAGCGGCTTTGATTCCAAGAGCATCACGCTATCTTGCGGCAAACTCACCACCGGTGTAACTGTCCCTCAGTGGTCAAGCATTTTGATGCTGCGAAACCTGAAAAGCCCGGAGACCTATTTTCAGGCGGCTTTCCGGGTTCAGTCACCTTGGAGTATCAAGAACCCCAACGGTGATAACCCGAACGAAGAAGAAATACTAAAGCCAGTTTGCTTTGTCTTCGACTTTGCACCCACACGAGCGTTGCGGCAGCTGTCGGACTACGGTATCGGCTTATCGCCCAACGAAGCTAATCCAGAAAACGCTGTTCGGGATTTGGTGAGCTTCTTGCCAGTACTGGCATACGACGGTGCGAACATGACTCAGATTGATGCCGGTGGCATCCTCGACATTGCCATGGCGGGCACTACCGGGACATTGTTGGCTCGGAAGTGGGAGAGCGCGTTGCTGGTTAATGTGGATAACGAGACACTGCGTCGCATCATGGACAACCCGGAAGCCATGGCAGCTGTGGGAAGGATTGAAGGATGGCGCGCTCTGGGTGATAACGTCATAGAGACAATCATTAACAAGAGCGAGAAAATCAAGGCACTGAAGACCAAGGCCACTGAGAAAGAGCTAAGCCCCAAGGAAAAGAAGGAGCTCACTGCAGAGGAAAAGGAATACAAGAGCAAACGCAAACTGGTCCAGGAAAAGCTCATCAAGTTTGCTACTCGTATTCCAGCGTTCATGTACCTCACTGACTTCCGAGAGAACACCCTTCAGGACGTCATCACTAAGCTGGAGCCAGACCTATTTCTTGCTGTGACCGGCTTGACGGTGGCTGACTTCAATCTCCTTGTGAAACTCCGTGTTTTCAATACCGAGCAGATGAATCAGGCCGTCTTTGCATTCAGACGTTATGAAGATGCAAGCTTGCGATACACAGGAATCCCAAGTCACGCCGGGCTTACAACCATTGGTCTCTACGACACAGTTGTTGCTCGCGAGTAAACTTTTCCTCGGGGCCTGCTGTAATTAGGCGCGCTCGGCCTGTTGTCCTCCTACCTAGATAGGTATTTGAGGTCAACTCAATCCAGAGACGTTGTTCCAAGGTCAGGCCATCGACAGTAGCGAGACCTGTCCTTCCACCGTAACCAGTTCCAGGTGCAGCGCTCTTGTTCCTACTACCAAGGCCACAAAGGGTCTATCAGGTCGTAAGACCGCTAGCTTGTGCCACTCTTCTCTGTCGATTGAGGACGGTACCGGCTCTCTTTGCGGGTGCGTGTGCCACTCACCGACGTAGTCGGTTGTACCTCCAGTTTGAGTCCAGGCATGGGCCGCGGCTTGGGCATGGCCGCACGTCTCACGTTGAAATTGGAATGGTGAACGCCTATCGTGCTTCGTAGGCTCAGTGGCCTGTACTACCTCAATATGGCTGCCTCTGCGCCGCCCCAGGAGGATGCCGCCGGCCTCCATCTGCCAGAAAAACCTTTGGCGGTAGCGCGTCAGCGTCGCGATGACTTCCGGACCCAGTACGACGAGCCGCCGACGGTCAGAGGTTACCCATTCGGTCAGGAACTGCATGCAGGGCAATTGTCTCGCCGAGGCACGTCTGTGTCCTCGATAGCCTTGTTGAAGCCCTTGCGCACAATATCTGTCTGTAGCCTGGGTGCCACGACGCCATTGAGCCAGTCAGAGACCATATCCGCCGCTAGGCAAGCGGCCCGGACCGAGACCGTCGCCGGGAACGGGACATACAAGCTTTCGCAGCCATGTCCAGCAAGCTCGTTCGGCATGGCGCCGTCGATAACGGGGAACAACTGCTCCCCGTGCCTCGCGCTCATGCACCTAGTGCAACCCTGTTCCACAGCGTCCCGAAGGAGCGCGCGCACAGCCACGCCGGGACCTTCTACCCAAACCGTCAGGGTGGGGATGAACTTCCCAGCATCAGCAAGGCTACGAGTAAGTTGGTTGCTCAGCGCTTCTTCACCTGTCGCGTCGATGAGCAGGTCAACTCCGTCCAGTTGGACTTCCTGGACTTTCACGGGGAATGCCTTGATGTTGGCCGTGGGCGCCCCTCGTGTCAGCTCCGCCTTCAAAGCTACCGCCTTGTTTTCCAGCGCCTGGTTGAGGCCGAGACGGTGGCGGCCGACGTTCTGAGGAAAGAGACTGTCTGGGTCGATGAGCTGCAACTCCCCATTGTCCAGCCCCGCACCTGCCTTCACCAGCAGTTCGCCGAGGAACCCACCAATGGTGCCGCAGCCGACCAGGGCAACCCGCTTGCCGGCGAGGGTCTTCCGGTTGGGAGTATTTCTGCTGGTTACGTAGTTGTCGTCGATGCGGCAGTCGCTCATGGGGTGTACCTTCGCTGCGTAGAGCCTGCGCCTAGCGTTCTTCAGTGCCTGGGCTGGCGATTCATCTCGGGACGGGCGCAAAGGCACCCAGAACGCGTACTGCGCCAGGGGAGACTTAATCACGCAAACTGCGATGTGCTTCCGACGCGCGCTGGCGCTAAGAAGCCGCCGCTCAATTTCTCGTCGAGCCTTCGGGTCGAGGATGTTTTGCCAGCGGAGGAGGTCTGCCACGTTAGGCGGTGGCCAGACCCCTTGGATGGGCCTGGGCTTGGCGGTCGTAGTGACCTGGATTCCTTCGACGAACTCCATCTTGGTCGCTCCGGACAAGCCCATAGCACCTAGCTTTTTTTGGGTCCGCTCAGAGTTGTTCGTGATGAAGGCAAAACCCTTGTGTTCAAAGTGGAGCACCGATAGCGGCTCCTTTCCCTTCGAGTCCACATCCAACAGGCATAGGTCACCGTACCAGCAGGCAAAGAATTCGTCCTCGAGGTCTTGCTGCATCTTGCCTTGCAGGGCCAGGTCCAGCACATTGGCGGCGCGGTCCAGGCATGCCAGTGTCTGGCCAGCTATGTCGAAGATATCAAGCACCAGCGTGCCCTTCGTGGCATAGCAGACGGAGCCACTGGAACTGATGTGGGGCATGACAGCGGGCGCATTGGCAGGTATGTTCACATAGACCCTCGGCAGCTGTTGGCCGGTGAGGTCGACGTAAACCCGTGCCTCGTGTGTGGCGCCAGCAGCCATGAGCGTGCCCGTAAATCGTGGCCACCCTTCGGAGTTCCGCCCGGCGTAGGTGAATCCGCGCGTGCGCAGAGCTCGCTCGAGCTCAGGGAGGCCGGTAGTGCTGCTGCTCATCCAGCCTTCGTGCGGCCGACCAGGGGCGTCGCAACAGCGGCAGCGGGCGTGGCCAGCACCGTTTCGGTAGCGGTCGTGGACTTTACGCGGTCTGGCAGGTTGGGGAAGCGCGGTCCGAATTGCCTGCGCAGCCACTCGCAGGCTTGTGCCGGGCTGCTGGCGTGGATTGCGCCGCGCAGGAAGTCTTCCAGTTGTTTCAACTTGGTGATGGTGTCCTCGACTCCGGCTTTTCCCAAGCGGTCAGTAAGGGATTCGGTGGAGTCGGTCGGGCACAAGACGCCGTCTCGCAGAACCTGGGGCATCCGCTCCAACAAGTCGAGCAATGCCACGTCGTCACGACGGTCGCGGGCTTCGAACACAGGGGCAGCGGTAGCCATCAGCAGGATGGACGAGGGACCACCGGTCACCCATTGCCAGTCCCGGAATCCTTTGAGGTAGCGCACGTTGCGACGGAACTGTTCTCCATGACGTTCCACCTCGCCCAGGAACCATGTCTTGACGGGGCGCGGGTCAGACTTCATCCAGTCCTTTTCGCGGTGGGCAAGCAGCACCTGGTCGCGAGGCAGGGCGGTCCAGGCGTCGCGTTCGGCCTTGCGCACGGCCTCGTCCAGCGCCATGTAGCCACGTACCTCCATTGCCGCCTTGCGCAGCTGCTGGAACTCGCTATCCGGGATGGCGTAGAGCGGGACGTCGATGTGGGCGAACTTCGAAATCTCGATGCGGATACAGGTGGGCTTGTCTGTGATGAGGGTCCAGCCACGCTGGTCGACCAGCGGCTTCAATGCCATTTCTGCCGCCGCAAAGAACACCTGGCTCGCAATGCTCGGCTTTGTGGTTGCCGTCATCGAGCTCAGGGGCAGATAGGCACCATCGTCGATATCAGCTTGCTGGGACGGGTGGGCCGGCGAGTTCAGCGTCTTGTAGGCCCAGGACCCCTGAGTGAAGAAGCGCGGCTGCACGGACTCACCGGCATGGCCTAGGGTCTGCAGCGCCGTGGCCAGGCCGTCTCGCAGCTGCTGGCGTACGGCCTCTTTGGCTTCCTCGATAACGTCACGCTGCGCCTTCGTCAGCGTGACGTTATCCAAGAAAGTGAGCGGGTCCACGCCGGAGTAGAAAAGGGGGCTGAGATTGAGCATTTGATTTCCTCTCAAGTCTTGTTGGGGCCATGGAAGAAGACCGGCGCGGCGGCCACATGGTGCCGGAATGGGTCGAAACCCGGGTCACCCAAAGCACGGCGGGCGGCTTGCGCACCCCGTGTCGTGAGAACTTCAATCGCCTGCGGCGTGACTATGTCCAGCTTGGCAATGTCACGGCTCTGGTCGGGTGTCGCGAGGTCGTCGATGCGCATGTAGTCACCTGCCAGCAGGTGCCTGAGCATCGAGTCGACAGACTGCTCTTGGGCCGAGATGACGAGGTCAAACAGGGAGGCCCCCCAGTTCAGGATGCCCCAGTCCAGGCCGGAGGCGCCGCGCTTGGTGGCGCCTAGGGTCATGGTGCCGATGGCCAGGACACGAGCGCAGCCCGTGCCGCGAGGTACCTGCAAAACATGATGCGCCTCGTGCAGGCCAAAAAGGCCCGGCGAGTTACCGACCAGGCCTCCGTCAGCGAAAACGCCTTCTTCGCCAATCTGGTGCAGGGGAAAGTAGGTGGGCGCGGCGGCCGTCGCCATACCTACGTCGACTAGCTTGTGTACGTGGTCCTGGGAAAACTGGAGCGCATGGGGCGTTTTGAAGAACTGCCCGCTGCCCTTGGAATAGTTCACCGTCGGGATGAGCACCCGGTGCTTCAAGTCGCCAATGGTGAGCTGACCGAATTTTTCCTCGAGCACACCACGCAGTCCGTCGGCCGAATGCTTCGCCGACATTTTTAATCCACCTAGCATCCTCCGCAGACCGCTGCGGGAGTTGAAAATGCGGTCGCCATGCACCTGGAACATGGCCTGCAGGTCCGCCGCGGGTATTTCCGCTGCCAAACCCAGAGCCAGCAGCCCTCCAGCGGACGTGCCGCAAATGAGGTCGAACCGGCTCGCCAGGGGGGCGCCGAGCTGGGCCTCGAGGTATTTGAGAACCGTGGCCGAGTAGAGGGCGCGGAACCCTCCACCGGAGAGGGCGAGGATGTGGAACGGCTTTCCAGCCGGCCACACCGGCACGTTGCCGGGAAGTTCCGTTGTATCTTTTGCATTCATTTTTTGACCTTTTCTTGTTTTGAGGGCAGCTTCAGGCTGCTCTTGCCTTAAGAGGCTCCCGGCAAAGCCCCGGTGGACGCGCGAACGAGAAAAATTTATGCTGGTACCTCCGGGGCACGTTTCCGGTCGCCGCAAGGACCCCTACCCATGAAGACTCCCCTAACGGGTCCCGTGGACGTAGACTTAAAAAATACTTACCGGCGTCCACCTGACGCGCATGCGGAGTCAATAAAGGGGAGAAAGCAAACGATGTCTGTCACATCAACCAACCCTGATAGCCAGGTCCTCACCCAGGACCAGGTGGGCGAAGTCCTCGCCAGCCTGAACGCCGCCGATTGGAAGCGCGCCCAGGCCATCGCCGGCTCCCTTTGTGGGGGCGTGACAGGCTGGACAGCGGATGACCTGCTGCAGGAAGCAATGACCAAGTTGCTTGCGGGCGACCGCGTCTGGCCTGCCGGTGTGCACACCATGGTGGTGCTCAAAAATGCGATGCACAGCATCGCCAGCAACGCTAGGAAGCACAACGAAGCGGGCCCAATCGACCAGTATGTAGAGGTCGACCCCTTCGAGACTGATGACGAAAAGCTCGGTCCAACTGCTCGGAGCACGACCGGCATCACGCCAGAAGGTGTAGTCTCCGGCAAAGAGCAGATTGCTGCGGTCTACGCCGCCTTAGCCGGCGATGACGACCTACTCATGCTGGCGATTGCCTGGGCTGAAGGCCTCCGAGGTGAGGAGGCGCGCAAGGAATTAGGTTGGGACGCGAAAAAGTACGACGCGGAACGAAAACGGCTGACTCGGCGCTTGGAAAAGCTTGACCCCGATAGGAGCCCGAAATGACAACTAAGCCCATGAAATCCACCGACGAGTTTGAAACCTTCCTGGCCACATTTGTGGAGGAACTGATTGCCATGCCCGACGAGGATGTGCTCGAGGGGAGCAATCCCGATGACGTCCGCACACACGGGTTGAGGCTGTTTGAGCAAGCAAAGAAGGCGGTGGGTCGCCAGCGGATGGCCACCGCAAAGGCTCAACTTCAGGCTCGTCGGGCTCAACCTGCCGCAGAAGCCGTAGAGAAGGTCGATATTGCGCTTGCTCGACAGACTTTGGCGCAAGCCCAGAACGACCCTCGTTTTACTCTTGCGGCACGAAAGCTTGGAGAACTCTCCGACGACGAGGTATTAAGCCTATATCGTCAAATCAAGTCCTTGCAAGAAGGCGACAACAAGTGACTACCGCTGGTCTCAAGGCAGAGGCTCTCATCTCCGAACTTGGTATCTCGGAAGCGAATGAGTTGGACGTCGACGCAATCGCCATGGCAATTGGGGTCGAAGTTCGGTACGAGCCGCTGAGCGGGTGTGAGGCTAGCCTCGTCGGATTTAAAGACCGAGCGATTGCCACTATCAATCCGTCTGGCGTCAGGGGACGCGAACGCTTTTCAATTGCACACGAAGTGGGACATTGGCAACTTCACCGGGGGCGCTCGTTTCAGTGCCGCGTCGATGCGCCTGAAGCCAATCTCTCCTCGAACACAGCGCTTGAGAAGGAGGCAGATACATTTGCCGCGCACCTGTTGATGCCTGCGCCAATTTTTTTACCCATGGTGAAGGCATACGGCGAGCCCAACTTCCAGAACCTTGTAAAGATTGCCGACGAGCTTGAGACTAGCCTAATGGCAACGGCGCTTCGCCTAGCCAACGTCAATACGCTTCCCGTGATAGTGGCCTGCTACAACAACGCAGGATTGCGATGGAGTCTTCCAGCTGGCGACGTACCCAGAAGGTGGGTTCTGAGGCGAGACCTGGACGAGGACTCGTTCACGTACGACCTGATTAAGTTGGGAAAGGACTGCAAGCACCTGGGAAAGCAGTCGGCGGATACCTTTTTTGAGAATGACGACGCCGGGAGGTACGAAGTTCGCGAGCAATGCGTCGGCACTCATGGTGGCGACGCTCTCACTCTGCTTTACCTCGAGCCGAAAATGATGGAAGCCGGGTTCGACTTCAATGTCCGGCGCAAATACACCGACAAAGGCACGTACTTTTCGAGGCCAGGACGCTGACGTTGGCCCGCTGAGGTAGTAGAGCAGGTAGATAGCCTCCACGATAGAGGCATCACTGCCGTCGACGCGATGCTACTAATGAATTTTCGAGCCGACCTGGACTTTCTGCTTGTGCCTGCACTTTGGAAACGCGCTGCACCCCATGAATAGCCCGTACGGCCCCCTGCGCTGCACCATGAATCCTTTGCCGCACTTAGGGCACAGCTCCTCGGACCCCACCGACCCGTCCAGTTTCCGTAGCGCAATCTGGTGCTCCTTCACCAGCTCTGTGATGAAGGGGGACTCTTTGTGCGCCACGGTGACCAGGGTCACGGTCTTGCGAGCCCTGGTCAGCGCCACATAGAACAACCGTCGCTCCTCGGCGTGTTCATACGCATCGCCGCCTGGCATTGCCAACTGCAACACCGGGTCGTCAGCCACGCCGCTCGGGAAGCCCAGAGTCTCCGAGGTCACTCTCGGCAGAATGACATGGTCGGCCTCAAGCCCCTTTGAGGAGTGCACCGTGATGAACTCCACCTCGAGGTGGTTCTGGTCATAGTCCATCGGCAGATAGCTTCTGTCTTTCTGGTATCGCCCAAGTAGCAAGACCTTTTGCTTGTGCCCCGGGCCGACCGCTTCCCCAATTTGCGCAACCCTCTTGGCGACCGCCGCCCGAATCTGAGCCTCATCGTCGACCCGGACAATGCTCACGGGGTCTTCCACATCTGGCTGTGACGAGCGGACCACCTTTCGCAGCTGGGCCGGATTTTTCTGAACGAATGCACTGCTGATGTCACACAGCGCCTGGGGACAGCGGAAGGTCGTCTCGAGCTTCAGAGTGACTGCACGTCCGAACTTGCTCTCGAAGTCCGTCATCACGCCCAGGTCCGCACCCGCAAACCGATTGATGCTCTGCCAGTCATCGCCAACCGCAAACAGGTACTTGTCCGGAGCATTCACCAGTGCTGCCACAAACCTGGCTCGGGCCTGGCTGGCGTCTTGAAACTCATCCACCATGACCAGCTCATACGGGCTGGTCCACCGGCCTTGCTCGACGCAATCGGTGGCCAGGTTCAGCATGTCTTCGAAGTCGATGCAGTTGGCTTGCTTCAGGCGGGCTTCCCATTCTTCGGAAATCCTCTCCGCCAGCCTGAGGAACAGCGTGTGCCGGAACTTGAAGCTCCCCGCAACGCCGGAGTCCAACCGAGAGCGCAGGTCACTGCCCGACAGGCGATTGCTCTTGCAGTGCGTAATGAATGAGCGGATGGTCCGGGCGAGCCGTGGGTTCTCAATGGGCGCCCGCCCCTGCACCGGTCGTTCGGGGTCTGGGTCCAGTGTGATGCCAAGCTTCGGGAGTTCCGTCTCGAGGTACTGGAAGGCTTTACCGGACCAGAGGTCTGCCATCGTCGTCTCAAGAAGCTTGGTCCCATATCGAGCATGCACCTCCCGCTTCCACGCCATGCCTTCCTTGTAGCCGACGAATGAGGGAGGAGGCTCCCCCTTTTCGTTCACCGCCCAATGTTCCAGGTAGGCATCTGCGTCGGGGAAGTAGAAGTCCGGCTTGTACTGCCGATGCTGGGCGTCAGCGGTGTCAACCTTGTAATCTGATTCGTAGACGTACTTGACGCCGTTGTAGAAAAACCAGTTGGCAAGCACCTGCTCGCCGCGGCTTTTGACCACCTCATTGTTCAGCGTCCTGAAGCCTTCTTGCTTGCTGTCCCCGTCCCATGAATCTGGCGATTCCTCCTCCTTGCCAAATTTAGGCAAGTCTTGACCCAGAACGATTCTGAAGATGTCCCAGCTGGCACGAAAGACAAGGTCTCGGTCCTTGAGGTCATCGACAATCGTGAGCAGATGCTCCAAGTCCTTACCGTTCTCGACCCAAGGCGCAAGAGACGGACGTTTACCTGTTGCCTGTCCGATTACGTCTAGGCCAAAGGCATGAAAAGTCTTCGCTTCGACCCTTTCAGCAGGAAGTCCTAGAGGCCCCAGCCGCTCCTTGATGCGCTGGCCGAGCTCTTTCGCAGCGTCATTGTTGAACGCCAGCAGAAGCATGCGCTCAGGTTCAAAATATCCATTCTTCAGCGCATAGCCCGCCTTGGCGACCATCGTGGATGTCTTCCCCGACCCGGCGGAAGCAACCAGGAGCACGCGGTTATCGAGGCAGACCACGGCCTTGGCCTGCTCTTGGGTCAGGGGAGATTTTTCTACCGTCTCGAAGAACTGCTTGGAGGCGCTGAGCTGTTTGGCAAGCTGGCGTTCGTTGATGCCATCGGCGAATTCTTGGGGGTCTTGCTTCCAATACTTGACCGCCTTCTGAACCTGTTGAGGCTCGCTATCAATATGCTGCAACACCTCAGGGGTGGAAAGCAGCTCGTCTAAGCCGCCAGGCTTGGACTGTTGCAGTCGCTTTACAAATTCCCCAGTGAGCCAGCCCTTCGCTTGCAGCTGCTCTTTTGCCGACTGAACCAGTTGGGCCGCCCAGTTCACCAGGGGAGTGATGGAAGTATTGAATGTTCGCAGCAGCTCGGCGACACGTGCCCGATACCTGAGACGCTCAGCTGCCGCCTGTATTTCTTGCAGCAACTCTTTGGCGTCAGCATTTGGGATGCCGTCTAGACTCAGGCGCAGCCCATTCTGCCTCGTCAAGTTCAGCGTTGCCCATATAAATCCGCGCCTGAGAGTGACGTCGCCGAACTCCAAGACAGGGCCACTCAGAGACGACTCATTCACCGTCAAGGTGAACTGCTCTCCCGTCAAGGCGAGTCGCCACGTCTGCGCTCTGGTGAAAAACCTCCCTGCGCTGGTGGCCCCCCAAATCTTGGTGATTTCAGCCGTCATTCCGGCTAATCTAACTGAACCGTCGTTCCGCGCAAGTAGTCCCTGCTAACAAGCAGCCAGCATCAGAACACTGTCATTCGGACGGTGCTTCCACATCAGTAGTAGATGTCATAGGTTGCGGACAGCAGGCCGTCTGCAATCAGTTGCTCTACAAAGTCGACCTGCTGCCTGTCCTGTTCAATCTGCCGCTTCGACCGCTGGGGCTGCGTGGCCATCCACTTTTTGAAAGTGATAAACGACAGTGGATTGAGAACATGCATCAGCCCCATCTTCCCCGTCCTCGAAAAAACGACCTGGCCTGAGACGTTGGGCCTCAACACGCCGGAATCGATGGCATGGCGCAGTAGACGCTCCATCTCCCGGTGTTCATGCCGGTTGAAATTGGCGCTCGGCGACTTCTTGGCACGGGCTCCAGCCATAACGGCATAGGCGTGCTGAGCTTCGAACCCAAGAACGAGGCGATTTTCACCTGCATGTTCCCAATCGTTGAGCAGCGCAATCATCTTCTCGCTGACGCAGCCGAGACGAAGTGCCTTGTTGAGTCGCTGATATTCTTCTTGTACGGCGGTCAAAGACTTCAGCCGTTGCTGCATTTCGGAGTCGTCCTTCTCGATGAGTTCCTTCTTGACTCGCAGTACTTCCCGAAAGAGCGAGGTGGAGTCGATGGCCTGCCTGGAGCTCATGTCGCTCCAGACCTCATATGGCTTCACTCTGACGCCTTTTGTTCTTCGACCAGTTTCTGAATCCGGTCTCGCATCCACCGAGCTTCAGCCGATGTCACGCTCCATCCTTCCCATACCTGCGCTTCCAGCCACACTTGCAGCTTGTTGACGTAGTCGTTCAGGTCGTTGATGCGACCCTCCCTCATCCGTTTGCCCGTCTTCGCGACGATTTGCTGGACCAGGTCCTCACACACGAGCCAACGTCGGTAGATTTCGTCTTCGGTAAATCCGGCGACAAATCGGTCACCCACCTTGGTGAGCAGAAGCTTAGGCTGCGCCCCGCTCACGGCTCCGGGTGTTTCACTTCTCGGGAAGTCGGCGGGGGCTTTCTCTGTTTCATCCACGTGGCGTCTCCTGGTGATTGGTCGCGACTGAACAGCCAAAGTCATCCTGAAATACTAGTCTCAACCTCTGCTTGAGGAGCTCCAGGACCTCCGGCTCACTGATACCAAGCACGCTATCGGTGACGACCAAGCAATCCTTCAGAGCCGGCGGCCATCCGTCGTCAGAGTCATCAAGCGCAATGACATGTGTCGGAGTCCGAATGAGGACATCCTGGCTCACCTGCTGGCCCCTCGGCATCTGCCAAAAGTCATCCTCATTCAAACAGCGGTCGCTGGTTGAGCCGATGACCCTGGTGCGTAGTTCGAGTGGCAACTTGCTAGCAGCGCCTTCAGCTCCGAGTTGGCGGACCCACGCGGTGCTGAGAACAATCTTCACGTTAGGGTAGGGCCGTAGCAGGTCGGACAGCAGCTCGGCGTGCTGAAACAGGCTGAACTGCGGACCTGCATGGATGAAGAAGCCACGCTCAGGTTCAAAGTAGACGCGCTCATGGTGGAGCACGCCATCAAAATCCAAATACAGAATCCGCATATGACTCAAGGGGCAGCGTTGTCACGGTCGTGTGGAGCAGTGATTGAACGGTAGCAGCCCCTTCTGCCAGTGCGGTTTGCATAAATCGCTTTCTACTTTCAACTTCGAGGTAAATCCCTAGTCAAAAATCTGCATTACTGACGCGTCCACGCCACAGGCAAAGGGGGGAGCCATGGAAAAACGATGGTGCAACGCATGCGGCCAGGCCTTTGAACCACGACCGCAGTCCCCACGGCAGGCCTATTGCCCCAAGCCGGAATGCCAGAGGTCGCGAAAGCGCCTGTGGCAACAAACCAGGCGCAAGACCGACCCCGGCTACTACGAGACCCAAGCCAAATCCCAGGAGCACTGGCGACAGCAGCACTCGGACTATTGGCGGCAGTATCGCGAGGAACATCCAGACTACGCCGCCGCCAATCGAGAGCGGCAAAAAGAGCGCAATGACCGGCAACGGCATGGCGCACGGCTGATTGCAAATAGTGACACGTCAGCCGTCGAGCTGCCGCCTTCCGGGGTCTTCAAACTGATGGATTTGCAGGCCGGTCAGAGTGGAATCCATCGGGAATGGCTCGTACGACTGACGGTGATTCAAGCGCCCCAAGGCCGTTGAGGTGATTGCAAAGAGAGGACTTCATTGCTGCTGCGGAGAAGAACTGATACCTTGATGGAGGCCTCTCAACGCGGATTGCCCCGTCGAGAGGTTGCTGGAGGGCAGCGTCATGGGGACAGGAACAGCTCAACTATCGGAACTGACACCGTTGTCAGTGCGCGCCGCGGAGTACGTGCGCATGTCGACCGAGCATCAGCAGTACTCCACACAGAACCAGGTCGACCGCATTCGGGAATACGCACGACAGCGTGGCATCGGGGTCGTCAAGACCTACGCTGACGAGGGCAAGAGCGGTCTGCGCATCGCGGGACGCCTGGGCCTGCAGCAGCTCATCCAAGACGTCGAGTCCGGCGCGGCCGGCTTTTCCGCGGTTCTGGTCTATGACGTGAGTCGATGGGGGCGTTTCCAAGATGCCGATGAAAGTGCTTACTACGAGTACATCTGCAAGCGAGCCGGCATCCAGGTCATCTACTGCGCGGAGCAGTTCGAGAACGATGGCTCTCCCGTCTCCACCATCGTCAAGGGTGTCAAGCGCGCCATGGCCGGGGAGTACAGCCGAGAGCTGTCGGCCAAGGTCTTCGCCGGCCAGTGCCGATTGATTGAGATGGGGTATCGGCAGGGCGGACCTGCTGGATTTGGACTGCGACGGCTGCTGGTCGACCAGTCCGGCGAAGCCAAGGCCATTCTGTCTCGCGGTGAGCACAAGAGCCTGCAGACAGACCGCGTGGTGCTGGTTCCTGGCCCTGATAACGAGGTCGAGGTCGTCAAGCAAATCTATCGCTGGTTCGTTCGTGACGGGCTCACCGAGTTGGAAATCGCGGTCCGCCTGAACGCCGACGGCATCAAGAGCGACCTGGGGCGGGATTGGACCCGGGCCACCGTGCACGAGGTGCTCATCAACGAGAAGTACATTGGCACCAACGTCTACAACCGGATTTCTTTCAAGTTGCGCAAGCTTCGGGTGGTGAATCCCTCGGACATGTGGATACGCAAGGAGGACGCGTTCGTCCCGTTGATTGCGAAAGAGGACTTCTACACAGCCCAGGGCATCATCCGAGCACGTTCACGACGTTTTACCGACGACGAGCTCATTGAGCGTCTGCGGACCCTGTACCGGGATAGGCAGGCTTTGTCCGGCTTCATCATCAACTCCGCTGACGGCATGCCGTCCTCATCGGTCTACGCTCACCGATTCGGGAGTCTGATTCGAGCCTACCAGCTGGTGGGCTACACGCCGGCCAAGGACTATCAGTACATCGAAATCAACCGGGTCTTGAGGCGCCTCCACCCTGAAATCGTGGTCCAGACGGAGGAGCAGATGACGGCTCTGGGCGGGACGGTCCGTCGACAACCAACGACCGACTTGCTGGATGTCAATGACGAGTTCAGCGTCTCCCTGGTCCTGGCCCGCTGCCACCAGCGTGAATCCGGCCAGCTGTTCTGGAAGGTGCGCTTCGATTTGGGGCTGTCGCCAGATTTGACGGTGGCGGTCCGGCTTGCACCGGACAACCAGCGTGCGCTCGACTACTACCTGCTGCCGCACCTGGACTTCTCCGTCCCCAGAATCCACCTGGGGGAGCGCAACCCCGTGGAGCTGGAGAACTACCGGTTCGAGAACTTGGACTACCTGTATGGGATGGCGGCCCGGACCCGCCTGAGGAGGGCAGCATGAGCCGAGCCGTCGAACTCCCCGAGCTGCGCATGATTCCGATGGACCGCATCGAGGTCCTGAATCCCAGGGAGCGCAACCAGCGCAAGTTCAGCGTCATTGTCGACAACATCGGCACCTTGGGCCTGAAGAAGCCGGTGACGGTAACCCCGCGACCCAGTGCGGACGGCGCGGAGCGTTATGTGCTCATCTGCGGGGAGGGGCGCTTCAAGGCCTTCCAGCGGCTGGGGGAGGTCCGAATTCCAGCCCTGGTCGTTACGGTCTCGGACGAGGACGCCTTTGTCATGAGCCTGGCCGAGAACATCGCCCGTCGACGTCATAGTGCGCTGGAGCTGCTGCGAGGTGTCGGCCTCCTGAAGGACCGTGGCTGCACACCCAAGGAAATTTCTGCAAAGACCAACCTGCATGAGACCTACGTGCGCCAGCTCCTCGAGCTGATTGAAAAGGGTGAGGAACGACTGTTAGTCGCCGTCGAGCGCGGCAAGATTCCGATTACGGTGGCTACGCTCATCGTGGGCGCGGGCGATGATGACAAGGCCATCCAGTTGGCCATGCAAGACGCCTACGAATCGGGTGAGCTGCGCGGGCCGCAGCTGATGTATGCCAAGAAGCTGGTAGAGCGTCGGCAGTTTCTGGGGCGCTCGCTCGCCAAGTCCACGCCGCGTAAGAGGGCCGACGTCACCACTTCGAGCCTGGTCCGGGCCTACAAAAAGGAGGTGGAGCGCCAGCGCATCATGGTGCGCAAGTCCTCCCTGGTGCAGCAGCGGCTGTTTTTCATCTTCGGGGCCCTGCACAAGATGTTCAACGACGAGAATCTCGTCAACATCTTGCGGCTGGAGCGGCTCGACACGCTGCCCAAGTACCTGGCAGAGCGGGTGTCCAACGGCGCAGGTGCTCTATGAGTACGGTCGCTTTGGGTTTCTTGCCCAAACCCCTGATGATTTCCGTGGACAACATCCTGCCCTCGGTCAAGCTGGATGCGGGAGTAGCCGGGACACACAAGTACCGACAGATTCGGGACTCCATCGCCGAGATTGGACTCATCGAGCCACTGGTCGTCACTGCCGTCGACCGCAAGACGGCCAAACACTTCATGCTGGACGGACATCTTCGTCTGCAGGCCATGAAAGAGCTGGGCTTTACCGAGATTCCTTGCCTGGTCTCCACGGATGACGAGTCATACACCTACAACAACCGCATCAACCGTCTGTCCACGATTCAGGAGCACGTGATGATTCGGCGGGCGATAGACCGTGGAATCCCGGCCGCCAAGCTGGCCAAAGGACTGAGCATCAACCTCACCCTGCTTATGAAGAAGAGCAACCTGCTGGAGGGCATCTGCGCCGAGGTGGTGGAGATTCTCAAGGACAGAAACTTTTCGACTGCGGTGGCACCAGTGCTGCGGCGCATGAAGCCAACCCGGCAAGTGGAGTGCGCGGAGCTGATGGTTGCGGCGAACAACGTGACGGAAAGTTATGCCAAAGCACTGCTCGCGGCGACGGCCCCGGAGATGCTGGTCGACGGCCAGAAGAAGCCCCGGTCGCCTGCTTTGACCCAGGAGCAGGTGGCACGTATGGAAAACGAGATGTCCAACCTGCTTGGGCAGTACAAGATTGCCGAGCAGTCCCACGGCGAAGACATGCTCAACCTCATGCTGGCGCGGGGCTACCTCGTCAAACTCATGGACAACCCTCGGGTCATGAAGTACCTCCAGGCCAACTTCCCAGAAATCCTGGAGGAGTTCGGAAAAATCGTGGAGCAGACCTCCATCGAGGCGTGACCAACCTTGGTTGCTGAGCTCAAGTGGCGATGAGAAACGCACTGAATTGACTGTCTCAACGACGCGATTTACATTGCCAAACGAACCATCATGGGGAGCAATCCATGTCCGTCGGAACTGTTTTCGTGCACAACGGTGCCCAGGCCGTGAGCCTTCCATCAGATGTTTGCCTGCCCGAGGGTGTCCGCGAGGTTGAAGTGCGCGCCTGCGGCAATGAGCTCATCATCACCCCTCTTAGAAAATCATGGGATAGTTTTTTCATGACGGGCGCTGCCGTGAGCGACGATTTTCTGCCACTGCGCGCCAAGCAGCATCCGTAGGATTGGTCTCCCCGCTATCAATGGCTGGTCAAGTGCCAGCCCTCGCCATAAGGACATTCATACGGACGCAATCGTGCATAGGTCGTCATGCCCAACTTCTCGGCACGCATTTCCGCAAATTCCTCATCAGGGTAGGACACTTTGAAATTGCCGTCGCGCCCCTGACAGTAGGAGCATGTTTCGAGCTGGATACGTGAACTCTTTGGGGCTAAATGCCAAAGATTACATACCCGGCATCGGTAGGGAGCCAGGTCATTTTGGTATTTGACCCGGGTGTAGTGTGCTTGTTGCAGTGCCTCAGCTTCAGACCCATAAGCCATGAGCGATTTACCGGTCTTTTTGCTGAAGCAACTCGCGCTGCGGTGCCCCATTCGACTCGCCGAGCTATCGAATCAGTCGTAGCTGTTGTGGTCGAACTCGGTGTGTTCGTCGTCATCGTAAAACTCGGGCTCCCCACTCTGTGAAAAGTGAGAAATGGAGCCGGTTCCCAGAAGCTGGGTACCCAGCCTTGGAACTATGACGTCCGCAGTGATGGGAACTTGGTAATGGCTGTCTGAACATGCGACGTAGAGCGTACCTGTGCTCTTCCATCTCCAGGCAAATGGTGCCGCGTCTATGGCCTCATAGGGAGAGGCATGAAAGACTTTGAAATCGTAGGCCTGCCCCTGCATGTTTTTGGCAATCTCATCCACTCCTGGATGTTGGCTGTCGCTGACCATGGTTCGAACGAGATACCCAAAGCCATTCACAGGTTGAACATATGGCCCATCTTGTTCGCTGGTTTCGCGGATTTTGAGCAGTACCTCCGTGCAATCCTTCTCGGTGAGAGGCTGATGAAGCTCATGTGCACGCTGGTGCATTCTGTCCAAATCCAGAAGCGCGTACCTGGATTTGGATAGTGCGTCCTTGTCGTGAATGGCGAAGGATGCCAAGGAGGCATGGCCAAGACCCGCGGACAGAATTTGATGGACCTGGCCAAGAGGCAAGCGAAAGCCAGCCGCTGTCAAAGAGACATGCGCAGTGTGGGACCAGTTTGAAAAAACAGACATGGAAACTCCAAACGACGGCGAACGATGAGCGTTTAACGTTCGCCGCATGGAGAACCATGGTAGACGGGATGGTTACCTACTGAATCTATCCCGATTGAAGCCGCTCAAAACTTAGGCAGGGGGCCCAGGCAATTTCTGCCACGAATGAATTCTGCCATGAACCTTAAAAGTCCGTCAATGTAGAAGACCGCGAGAGCATGCTCTACCTTGCTCGCCCAGCTTGGTCAGCCGGCTTGTCATGCCTCGCCAGGCCGGCGGGATAACCGTGTTGATACTTTTCTAACAAGTAGGGTGTTATCCACAGCGAGGTGGCCCTCTCCCAAGTTGTTAAGTTTTGAGGTGCAACCCAAAAGCATGGGTGTTAACAGTATTCAGACCGCTGTAAGTGTTTGATATAGCGAGAAAAAAGCCAATTGTCCACAGGAGACCCTGCCCCTTACCTACTACTACTATTTATAAATAGAGATATCAGAGTAAGAGAAGAACAACCAAGATGCCCCGCTCAGTTCGCGCAAAAGAGCACGCTTGCCAACTTCTGGGATGCATCGAGGAAACAGAAAAAGACTGCTAGAAAACTGGGAGTCCTTCTTGGCTGGGACAACCTCTTCCAAGTCACTGGAGGTTGTCGAAGAGCTCGTGGGCAGACCGCTCTTGAATCATGTACAGGCTATCCAAGGTTCAGCCACAAGATATCCACAGACTTATTATTTTTGGCAGTCTGGAGGCCTGAGTCGAGCAGGGAAGATGGGCTTGGCTACGCCGCAGTTTTACTCCCAGAGCAGCGATTGGGGTTAGCAGACCCGATAGAATGGGTCGCTGGAGTTCTTGTCAATGCTCACGCCTTGAAATGACTCTGCTCGTTTTTTGATGGGACACGCCATCGTCCAGTTGGCGCATGAGTGCTTAAGCTGGTGGCCTCGGAAGGAAATTCTCGTTTTATGAAGCAACGCTTCTTAGGTTATGCGTACCCTGTTCCTGTAACCCGTTGATTCGTACAGGCGAGAAATTTCAACTTACGGGTTTGTCTACACCGCGCGACGCCGCAGGACCGTCCACGCATGCAGCCTGTCGCCGTCATCGATTTCGAGACCACCGGCATTTCGCCCGAACAGGGCGCACGTGCCACCGAAGTGGCCATCGTCCTGGTGCAAGAGGGCCGCATCGTCGACCGCTTCCAGAGCCTGATGAATGCGGGGGTGCCGGTCCCGTCTTTCATCACCCAGCTCACGGGCATCAGCAACGCCATGGTGCGGGCGGCACCCGAGGCCGGTGCGGTGATCCGCGAGGCCGCCCGGTTTGTGGGGCAAGCTCCCATGGTGGCGCACAACGCCGCTTTTGATCGCAAGTTCTGGCGCGCCGAGCTGGCCCGAGAGGGCCTGCCAGCCGACCAGCCCTTCGCCTGCACCCTGCTCTTGTCGCGTCGGCTGTATCCCCAGGCCCCCAACCACAAGCTGGGCACCCTGGTCGATCACCATGGCCTGCCTCGCACCGGCGCGGCCCACCGAGCGCTGGCCGACGCCGAGATGGCCGCGCAGCTGCTGATCCGCATCCAGCACGACTTGCAGGCGCATCCCCGTGGGTCGGAGATCGACCACGGTCTGCTGATGGCGGTGCAACAGTGTGCGCGCCAGGCGGTGCCGGCGCTGCTGTCCCGGCGGGTGCCGGCGGCAGGGAAGCCGTATCATCAAAACATGCCGGCCCAACGGGTGACCCCATGAGCGACAAGAAACCCTTCGAGATTGCGCGCGAGACGCTTAAGCAGATCACGGCACGCCAGCTCGCACCCATCCCGGCCAATTACCAGACCATCTACAACGAGATTGCCGGCCTGCCCAATGTGCAGCCCTTCCCGGACGAAGCCTTGCGGCGGATCGCCCAGGCCTTGCCAGCGCGCAACCCTGGCCAGGAAAAGCAGCGCAGCCTGCTCGAATACGCCATCGGCCAGCGCAACTGGCAAGGGGTGCAAAACGCCTTGGTCGCCTATGCGGGTTTTGTCGTGCCCGTCAATGGCGATTCGGCCCCGGCCCCGCTGTCGGCGGCGCCCGGTATCAGCGCACCGGCGCTGACACCCGAGTTTTTCGAACAGATCGCCCGCCTGATCGAATACGCCCAGCCGGCCCTGGGGTCGGACGATGCTCGGTTCCAGGAACAGCTGCAACAGCTGCTGCAGCTGCTGCGCGATCCGGCAGCCGAGGCCTTCCGGGTCAAGGCCCTGTTGGCGGACTTCAGCCACCGCCTGTCCTTCGCCGCCGAAGACCAGGCCGAGATCAAGCTGGCTCTGCTCAAGCTGGTGCAACTCATCATCGAGAACATCGGCGAACTCAGCCTGGACGAGGGCTGGCTCAAGGGCCAGACCGACGCGCTCAAGGAGGCGGCCCAGCCACCGCTGACGCTGCGCCGGCTGGACGACGTGGAGCGCCGGCTCAAGGACGTGATCTTCAAGCAGACCCAGGCCAAGGGCCAGGCCTTGCAGGCCCAGGAAGAGCTGCGCCAGATGCTGGCGACCTTCATCGCACGTCTGTCGCAGATGACCGAGGTCAGCAGCAGCTACCAGGGCCAGATGGAAGAGAGCGTGCGCCAGCTCGAGCAGGCCAAGAAGATCGAAGACATCGCGCCCGTGCTCAAGGAGGTCATCAGCGCCACCAAGCTCATGACCAGCGAGTCGGCCAGTGCCCGCGACGAGCTGCGCAGCATGCGCGAGAAGGCGCAGAGCCACGAGGCGGAACTCGTCAAGCTGCACCGCGAGCTCGACCGGGTGAGCGCCCAGGCCCGCCACGA
>JACCDS010847225.1_pt1 | contig 30570 bp, 28 predicted proteins | sample 7446441 | NCBI WGS metagenome assembly JACCDS01 (sample SAMN15323445, study PRJNA562643) | freshwater metagenome | isolation source: river surface water | place: USA:Blue River Watershed | collected 2017-08-17
CGGTCTGGAGACCTTGTCGGTGTCCTTGCCTGCAGTGATCACCACCGACTTGCGCCTGAATGAGCCGCGCTATGTGACGCTGCCCAACATCATGAAGGCCAAGAAGAAGCCGCTGGAGACGGTGACGCCGGCCGACCTGGGCGTGGACGTGAGCCCGCGCATCAGGACGCTCAAGGTCAGCGAGCCGCCCAAGCGCGGCGCCGGCGTGAAGGTGCCCGACGTGGCCACCCTCGTGGACAAACTCAAGAACGAAGCCAAGGTGATCTGAGATGGGCGCTTCCGCCAACAAGGTGCTGGTCGTCGCCGAACACGACCACCTGTCGATCAAGGGCGCGACCCTGAATACCGTCACCGCCGCTGCCCAGATCACCCTGAGCACGGACGGCGAGGTACATGTGCTGGTGGCCGGCCACGACGCGGGCGCTGCGGCGGCCGCTGCCGCGCGGATCGCCGGCGTGGCCCACGTGATCCATGCCGACGGCGCGGCCCTCGCGCACGGCCTGGCCGAGAACGTGGCCGCCCAAGTGCTGGCCGTTGCGGGTAGCTACAGCCACATCCTGTTCCCCGCCACTGCCTCGGGCAAGAACGTCGCCCCGCGCGTGGCCGCCAGGCTGGACGTGGCGCAGATCAGCGACATCACCCAGGTGGTCAGTCCCGACACCTTCGAGCGCCCGATTTACGCAGGCAACGCCATGGCCACCGTGCAAGGCCTGGACGCCATCCAGGTCCTCACCGTGCGCACCACGGGCTTTGACGCCGCGCCGTCCACCGGCGGCTCGGCGGCGGTGGAGTCCGTAGCCGGCGTGGCCGACTCGGGCGAGAGCGCCTTCGTCGGCCAGGAGATTGCCAAGAGCGACCGCCCCGAGCTGACGGCCGCCAAGATCATCGTCTCGGGCGGCCGTGCGCTGGGCAGCGCCGAGAAGTTCGACGAGGTCATGACCCCGCTGGCCGACAAGCTGGGCGCGGCCGTCGGCGCCTCGCGCGCCGCGGTGGACGCGGGCTACGCGCCCAACGACCTGCAGGTGGGCCAGACCGGCAAGATCGTGGCGCCGCAGCTGTACATCGCGGCCGGCATCTCCGGCGCGATCCAGCACCTGGCGGGCATGAAGGACTCCAAGGTGATCGTGGCGATCAACAAGGACCCTGAGGCCCCGATCTTTTCTGTGGCCGACTACGGCCTGGAGGCAGACCTCTTCGCTGCCCTGCCCGAACTGGCGGGCAGCCTCTGAGCGTGCGAGCCTCCCGGCGTCTGGGCGTTTGACGCCGGGGCGCTTCAGTCCTTCTTCCAGCGCGAGGGCGGTACGCCGAACTGCTGGCTGAACCAGCGCGAGAACGCGCTGGTTTCCGTGAAGCCGACCATCTGCGCCACGTCCGTGATGCTGTGTGTGCCCCCCTCGATCAGCCGCAGCGCCTGCTCACGCCGCACATCGTTCACCAGCGCCTGGAAGTTGGCGCCTTCCTGCCCCAGCTGGCGCTGCAAGGTGCGGGCGCTCAGGCCCAGTTGCTGGCCGACCTGCTCGATGGTGTGTCGCCCCCGCGGCATCAGCATGTGCACGGCGCGGTGCACCGCATGACTGAGCACCTGGCGTGATTCGCCACGGGGCTGCAGCTCCATGAAGTCCCGCGCATAGCGGGCCATGTCCGGGTCGCTCAGGGGGTTGACCTGGTCGAGCTCGCCCTTGGCCAGGACGATGCCGTCGAAGTCCGAGCCGAACTCCAGGTGGGGCCCGAACACCCGCCGGTGGACGGCGGTATGGGGCGGGGCGGCGTGCACGAAGTGCACCTGGCGCGGCATCCAGTACAGGCCCAGCTGGTGGCGGCACAGAGAGAGCAGGGCGGCCACGGCCAGTTCCATGGGCTGGCGGCCGGGGTAGCTGCGGCCCGTGACCAGCGCGCATTGCACCACGGTGAGCTGCGGGTATTCCGTGATGTCGATGGCCACGGAGTCACTCAGAAGGTGGCGGTACCGTTTGAGTTCCGCCAGGGTCTCGCGCAGGGTCGGCTGGTGCTGCAGCAGCAGGCTCAGGACCCCGAAATCCGAGAGGCGCCAGGTTTCCCCCATGAGCAGGCCCAGGGAGCTGCTGTGGGTGGATTTCGAGGAAGCATCCAGCAGGGTGGCCAGGGACGCTTCGGGCACGCGCAGGTCGGGTGTCGACAGGCAGCTGGGGTCCAGGCCGACATGGCGAAGCATGTCGACCGGGTCCATGCCCAGTCCACGGGCAATGCCCGAGTACTTGGCCAGCGAAACGCTGCGTACCTGGATCGTCATGTGGTTGCATCGCGCGCGGGCCGCGCGCCGGTGTCTCCTGTACTGAGGGTAATCCCTGGCCTGTTGCCGGGCCCCCGTGGCATGAATGGTCAATTCATGGCGCCGCAGGTCAAGTTCGATCGGCCGTGCGAAAGAAGAATCACCCCTGCTTGCGCAAGGAGCTTGATCCCCGCGCACTTTTCTGATGATACAAGCAGGAGGCCAGATTGGCGAAGGTGATTCGATTTGACCGTGTGGGCGGCCCCGAGGTGCTTTACAGCGCGCAGGCGGAAGTCGGGCGCCCCGGGCCCGGGCAGGTTCGCCTGCGCCATGTGGCGGTGGGGCTGAACTATGCCGACACCTATTTCCGCGACGGCACCTACCCCATCCCGTTGCCCAGCGGCATCGGCGTGGAGGCCGCCGGCATCGTCGAGGAGCTGGGCGAGGGCGTGACCCAGGTGGCCGTGGGCGACCGCGTGAGCTACACGGGCTTCACCAACACCCTGGGCGCCTACAGCACCGAGCGGCTGATCGAGGCGGCGCCCCTGATCCGGCTGCCCGAGGCGATCCCCCTGGAGACGGCGGCCGCCATGACCATGCGCGGCCTGACCAGCGCGTACCTGATGCGCCGCATCTACGACTTCAAGCCCGGCGACACCGTCCTGCTGCATGCCGCCGCCGGCGGCGTGGGGCTGATCGTCTCGCAGTGGGCGAAGCTGCAGGGGATCACCGTGATCGGCACCGTTTCCACCGAGGAGAAGGCCGCCGTTGCCCTGGCCCACGGCTGCACCCACACCATCAACTACAGCCACGAGAACGTGGCCCAGCGGGTGCGCGAACTCACCGGTGGCGTGGGCGTGAACGTGGTGTTCGACAGCGTGGGCCGGTCGACGTTCGAAGCCTCCCTTGATTCGCTCAAGCGGCGCGGCCTGATGGTGTGCGTGGGCACGGCCAGCGGCCCGATCCCGCCCTTCAATCCCCACATCCTGGCGCGCAAGGGCTCGCTGTTCCTGACCCGTCCGGCCCTGGCCGATTACATCGCCGATCCCGCGGAGAAGGCCGAACTGGCGGGCGAGATCTTCGGCCACATCGCGGCCGGCCGCATCCGCATCGAGATCAACCAGCGCTATGCGCTGGACGACGCCCAGCAGGCGCACCGCGACCTGGAAGCCCGCAAGACCACGGGCTCGTCCATCTTCGTCATCTGACGCCGCCCCCATCCACAGGAGACCGACATGCACATTCGTCCATTGACCCCCACCATCGGCGCAGAGATCAGCGGCGTCCACCTGGGCGACGCCAGCCGCGACGCCGGCCTGTTCGCCGAGCTCAAGGCGGCCTTGCTCCGGCACCGGGTGATCTTCCTGCGCGACCAGGAGATCACGCGCGCCGAACACGTGGCGTTCGCGCGCCGCTTCGGCGATCTCGAAGACCACCCCGTGGCCGGCAGCGATCCAGATCATCCGGGCCTGGTGCAGATCTACCGCAACGACAAGCGCGAGAACTACGAGAACAACTACCACTCGGACGGCCTGTGGCGCGAGACCCCGGCCATGGGCTGCGTGCTGCGCTGCATCGAATGCCCGCCGGTCGGCGGCGACACGATCTGGGTCAACATGGTGGAGGCCTACAGGAACCTGCCCGACGACATCAAGAAGAAGATCGACGGCCTGCGGGCGCGCAGCAGCATCGAGCATTCCTTCGGCGCGGTGATGAGCCCCGAGGCCCGGCGCAAGCTCGCGGCCGATAACCCGCCGGCCGAACACCCGGTGGTGAGCACCCACCCCGAAACCGGCGAGAAGGTGCTCAACGTGTGCAGCTTCACCACCAACTTCGTCAATTTCCACACGCCAGAGAACGTGCGCTTCGGGATCGACAAGACGCCGGGCGCCAGCCACCTGCTCAACTACCTGCAGAGCCAGGCGAGCATCCCGGAGTACCAGGTGCGTTTCAGCTGGAGGCCCAACAGCGTGGCGATCTGGGACAACCGCAGCACCCAGCACTACGCGGTCATGGATTACTGGCCCGCCCCCCGCAAGATGGAGCGTGCGGCCATCGTCGGCCACCGCCCCTATTGACCTGCTTCCAGAATTCGACAAAGCGACATGAACTTCCTCGACGGACACCTGTTCCCTGAAAACCAGCAGCCGCTGATCATCACCGCCGCGCCCTATGCCCCGGGCTGGCTGCCTTCGGATTTCCCGGAAGACATTCCGGTCACGATGGAGGCCCAGATCCAGAAGGCGGTGGACTGCTACAACGCCGGGGCCACCGTGCTGCACCTGCATGTGCGCGAGCTCGATGGCAAGGGCTCCAAGCGCCTGTCCAAGTTCAACGAGCTGGTCGCCGGCGTGCGCAAGGCCGTGCCCGAGATGATCATCCAGGTCGGCGGCTCGATCTCGTTCGCCCCGGAGAGCGAGGGGGAGGCGGCCAAGTGGCTGTCGGACGACACGCGCCACATGCTGGCGGAACTCGACCCGGTGCCCGACCAGGTGACGGTGACCGTCAACACCTCGCAGATGAACGTGACCGACCACATGGAAGATGGCGACGTGATCGGCACCTCGCGCGAGAACCCCAGGCTTTTCGACACCTACAAGGACATGGTGGTGCCCGCCAACCCCCTGTGGGTGGAAGAACACGTGCGCCGCCTGAGTGCGGCGGGCATCCAGAGCGCCTTCCAGTGCTACAACACCAACAGCTTCGAATCGGTGGAGCGCCTGATCCGCCGCGGCTTCTACAAGGGCCCGCTGGTGATGAACTGGGTGGCCATCGGCGGCGGCATGGACACGCCCAACGTCTACAGCCTGGGCAACTTCCTGCGCGGCGTGCCCGATGGCGCCGTGGTGACGGTCGAGAGCAACGTGCGCAACGTGCTGCCGGTCAACATGATGGGCATCGCTATGGGCCTGCATGTGCGCTGCGGCACCGAGGACGTCCTGTGGAACCAGCGCCGCACCGCCAAGCAAAGCACGGTCAAGCAGATCGAGCAGCTGGTGCGCATCTCCGAGGAGTTCGGCCGCGACATCGCCACCGCCCGGCAGGCGCGCGAGATCTGCAGGATCGGCGTGTTCTACGAGACGGCCGATGAAGCGCTGGCTGCCAACGGCTTCGCCCCCAATCGCAACGGCGGTAACCAGGGCTACCTGCACAAGTCGCGATGAGCCTGCCCGGGCCCGGCGACGCCTCGCCGGCCCGTGGCCCGGCCCCGAACCCTTTGCGCTCCACCTCGGGAGAATCCCCATGGCCCCATCCCTCGTCCGCGCCGCCTGCCTGACCCACTACGCCGAGGTGGCGCGTGCATCGGGGCTCAACCCCGTGCGCATGCTGCTTGACGTGGAGATCAGCCCCCGGGTGCTGGAGGAGCCTGACCTCATGATCCCGGTCCACAAGGTCGCGCGCCTGCTCCAGGAGTCGGCCAGCCGGTCGGGCAACGAGAGCTTCGGCCTGTGCATGGCCAATGGCCGGCTGCTGTCGAACCTGGGGCCGGTGGGCCTGGTGATCCGGGACCAGCAGACCTTGCGCGATTCATTGAACCTGCTCCTGCGTTACCTGGCGACGCTCAACAGCGCGCTGTCCCTGGTGATCGAGGAGAGCGGCGACACCGTGGTCCTGCGCGAGAACCTGCTGTCCTTCGGCGCGGGTGAGCCCGTGCGGCAGCGGGTGGAACTGGCGGTCGGGGTGATGGTGCGCATCATCCGCCAGCTGATCGGCAGGGACTGGCAGCCGCGGTGCGTGTGCTTCGAGCATGCACCGCCGCGCGACGCGCGCATGCACCGGCAGGTCTTGGGCGCGAGGGTGGCCTTCCACCAGGAATTCAATGGCATCGTCTGCACCCGGGCCGACCTGGACACCCGCAATGAATTCGCCGATCCGGCCATGATCCGCTACGCGCAGAAGCTGCTGGACCTGGCACCGCCCGCCGAAGAGGCGTACGTGCTGGACGAGGTGCGCCGCGCCATCCTGCAGCTGCTGCCCGGCGGGCGCTGCACCATCGAGCAGGTCGGCGACCACCTGGGGGTGATGCCCCGCACCATCCAGCGCCGGCTGACGCAGGCGGGGCAGACCTTCTCCTGCGTCATGAACGACGTACGCCGGCAGCTGGCCAGCCGCTACGTGCTGCAAAGCCGGCGCTCCCTGTACGAGATCGCCGACCTGCTGGGGTTCACGGCCGCCAGCAGCTTCTCGCGCTGGTACCAGCAGCAGTTTGGCTGTACGGCGAAGGCCGCCCGCGCGAGGACGGCCAGCACCTGCGCGAACGAGCCTTCCGGCGGCGCCCTGGCCCTCGTGGCGTGAGGGCCGCGCGGGTCAATCCTCCGAGATGTTCGCCTCCTTGGCGATGGTGGTCCAGGTCCGCACGTCGCGCGCGATGATGGCCTTGAACTCGTCGGCGGTCTTGACCGGCGGGGGCTCGAAGTTGAAGGTCTCCATGCGCTTGGCCATCTCGCTGGATTTCTGGATCTTGTTGATCTCGGCGTTCAGGCGTTCGGTGATCGCCCTGGGCAGGTTGGCCGGGCCGAACACGCCGAACCAGCCCACAGCGTCGAAGGAATAGCCCTGTTCGCCCATGGTCGCGATGCCGGCCGTGCGCGGCACCCGGACGTTACCGCTGATGGCAATGCCCTTGATCTGCCGGCTTTCGATCAGCGGCACGGGCGTTCCCGGGTCGGTCCAGCCCACCTGCACGACGCCCGACACCAGGTCGCTGACGATCTGGGGCGTGGTCTTGTAGGGGATGTGGGTGATCTTCAGACCCGCCTGCTTCTTGAGCCACTCCATGGTCAGCTGCCCGGACGAGCCGTTCCCCCAGGTGGCGTAGTTGTACTTGTCCGGGTTGGCCTTGATCAGGGCCACCAGCTCCTTGAGGTTATTGGCTGGCAGGTCCTTGTTCACCAGCAGCACGATGCCACCGGCGGCGGTCTGCGCGATCGGCGTCAGGTCCTTGACCGGGTCGTAGCTCATGCTCTTGAGGACGGCCGGCGCCACCGCCACGAACGAGGCGTTCGAGTACAGCAGCGTGTGTCCATCGGCCTTGGCCCGAGCCACCGTCGCGCCTGCCAGCGCTCCGCTGCCACCGGGCTTGTTGTCCACCACCACCGGCTGCTTGAAGACAGCGCTGAGTTTCTGGGCCATCTCGCGTGCCGCCAGGTCCACCCCGGAGCCCGGGCCCGAGGCCACTACCAGCGTGATGGGCCGGCTTGGCCAGGCGTCGGCCGCTTGGGCCCAGGCGGGCAGGGGGCTGGCGCAGGCCAGCAGGGCGGCCAGTGTCCAGCGGCGTTTGAAGTGCTTCAGGTTCATGGTGCTTGTCTCCTGGTAATTAGGGTCGGAAAAACCGGTTCACATCGGGGCTTATATCGGCTTGCGCAGGAAGCCCTGGTTGCCGCCATTGCGGTTGGGGGCGAAGCCGTTCTCGCGCAGCGTCTCTTCCACCGTGTCGTAGAACACGCCGATCTTGCAGATCTCGCGCGCCTGCTTGGCGGTGGCAATCGGGCGGCCAAACTCTCCGGCGATGCGCACCAGCTGCCGGATCTGCTCCACGGAACTCATCTTGCCCGAGCGGTCCTGCTTCCACAGCACGTCCTCGATACCGCAGCGCACGTGCAGGCCCAGGGCCATGCCGATCATGTTGATGGGAAGCACGTTGAGCACCGAGCTTTCCACGGTGACCACGGCGCCATCGGGCACGGCGCGCAGCATGTTGGCCAGGTTGTAGATGTTGGCCTGGTCCATGCCGCCGCTGATGGCCACCCAGTTCATCACCAGCGGGCCCTTGTAGACGCCGCGGCGCATCATGCGCTCGATGGTCTCGAAGCTGTTGATGTTGTAGACCTGGAACTCGCTCTGGATGCCCGCGGCGGTCAGGCGGCGGATGTGTTCCTCGACGAAGCTCGGATTCGAGGGGACGATCATGTCCTTGTAGGTCTTGTGCAGGTGCGGGAAGCCGCGCGAGACGCCGCGGAAGTCGTCCTCGCCGGCGTGCTCCGTCACGTTCATCTGCGTGGTGTTGACGGTCACTGTCACCTGGTCGGGCTTGGGGTCGAGTTCGGCCAGCATGTGGCGGGTATCGTCGGACAGCCACTTGGCCTCGCCGTCCGGGCCCTCGGGGGCAAAGCTGATGGAGCCGCCAACTTGGATGATCATCTCGGGCACCGCCTTGCGCACGCCGGCGATCAGCTCGTTGAACATCGACAGCCGCTTGCTGCCCTTGCCGTCGGCCTCGCGCACGTGCAGGTGCAGCACGGTGGCGCCGGCCTCGTAGCAATCGACCGCCTTCTGGATCTGCTCCTCCATCGTGACCGGGATGTCCTCCGGGAAGTCCGAAGGGATCCAGCCTGGCGCATAGGGCGCGGCGGTGATGATCAGCGGTTGCTGGTTCTCGGGATAGAGGTGGCCGTCGAGGAAGTTCATGGAAAAGGTCTCCTGGCTGTCGTGGATGTCGAGGCGCCTGCGGCCAGGCACCATGGCCAGGATGGTGGCCCGGTGCCTGTCGGGGCGCTTGACCGTTCGTGCCGCCGACTTTGCTATTCGTGACGGCGCGTCCCGGGGACGGGGCGCATGGCTGCGGGAATACCCTTGGTTTCCTGCCGCGCCCGGGCGGCCTACCGGGCGGACTAGTTCCCCAGCAGCACCAGCCCGCCGCAGGCCAGCGCGGCCAGGAAGACGGTCTCCACCGTCATCAGCGCGATCGGCTTCCAGCCGACCGACACGATCTCCTTCAGGTGCGACTTCATGCCGATGGCCGCCATCGCGGCCACCAGGCAGGCCTGCGAGAGGTCCATCCCCGCGCGCACCACCGGCGCCGGCAGCCAGCCGGTGCTGTTCACACCGACCAGCACCGCGAAGGCCACCGCAAACCATGGCAGCAGGGGCGGGTGCCGGCCGGCGGCCCGCGCTTCGGGCTGGGAGGCCAGGTGGCGGCGGGCCAGCCACGCCGCCAGCAGCACGGCGGGCACCAGCATCGCCACCCGCACGAGCTTGACCAGTGTGGCCGTGTCGCCAGCCTCGTGGGAGATGCTGTAGCCCGCGCCCACCACCTGCGCCACGTCATGGATGGTCGCGCCGATGAACAGGCCGGCCTGTGCGCCCTCCAGGTGCAGCCACTGCGCCACCATCGGGTACAGCACCATCGCGAGCGTGGACAGCGCGCTCACGCCGACCACCGTGAACAGCGTGGCCCGCTCCTTCAGCGGGTGGGAGGGCAGGGCGGCCGAGAGCGCCAGGGCCGCCGAAGCGCCGCAGATGGCCACCGCCCCGCCCGTGAGCAGGCCGAAGAACACCTGGAAGCCGAAGGCCCGCGCCATCACGATGCCGAAGGCGATGGTGGCGGCCACCAGCGCCAGCACCAGGCCCAGCGTCTCCCAGCCCATGGCCTGTACCTGCGCCAGGGTGATGCGCAGGCCCAGCAGGGCCACGCCCAGGCGCAGCACCTGGCGCGCCACGAAGTCGATGCCTTCGCTGCACCGGGTCTGCTGCGACAGGAAGTTCAGCGCCATCCCGAGCAGCAGCGCGAACAGCATCACCGGCGCGCCGTAGTGCTGCGCGAGGAACAGGGCGGCCAGTGCCACGATGGCGCTCACCGCCATGCCCGGCCAGCGCAATTCCCACTGCGCCTGGCAGCTTGTGATCAGGGCTTGCATGGCATCAACCCTGTGCCGCGAGCAGGTGGCCGGCGTACTGCTCGCGCAGCCGGTTCTTCAGCATCTTGCCGGTGGCGCCCAGCGGGATCGCGTCGACGAAGACCACGTCGTCCGGCGTCCACCACTTGGCGATGCGGCCCTCGTAGAAGGCCAGGAGTTCCTCCTTCGAGACCTCCATGCCCGGCTTGCGCACGACCACCAGCAGCGGGCGCTCGTCCCACTTCGGGTGGCGCGCGGCGATGCAGGCGGCCATGGCCACGGCAGGATGCGCCATGGCGATGTTCTCAAGGTCGATCGAGCCGATCCACTCGCCGCCGGACTTGATCACGTCCTTGCTGCGGTCGGTGATCTGCATGAAGCCGTCGGCGTCGATGGTGGCCACGTCGCCGGTGGGGAACCAGCCGCGGCCTTCGGCGTCGGGCACCAGGGGGGTGTCCTCGCCCTTGAGGTAGCGGTCCACTACCCAGGGGCCGCGCACCAGCAGCTCGCCGGCGGCCTGGCCATCCCAGGGTAGCTCGCGGCCGGCGTCGTCGACGATCTTCATGTCGATGCCGAACACCGCGCGGCCCTGCTTGGCCTGCAGCGCGCGGCGCTGCGCCGCGGGCAGCGCCCGTTGCGCGCCCTTGGGCACGCACACCGTGCCCACCGGGCTCAGCTCGGTCATGCCCCAGGCGTGGATCACCTGCACGCCGTAGCGCTCCTCGAAGGCCTCCATCATCGCGGGCGGGCAGGCCGAGCCGCCGATGATGGTGCGCTTCATGGTGGAGAACCCCAGGCCGCCGGCCTGCACGTGGGCCAGCAGGCCCTGCCACACGGTGGGCACCCCGGCCGACAGGGTCACGCCCTCGGCCTCGAACAGCTCGTGCAGCGATTTGCCGTCCAGCCCGGGGCCGGGGAACACCAGCTTGGCGCCGACCATGCACGCGGAGTAGGGCAGGCCCCAGGCGTTGACATGGAACATTGGCACTACTGGCAGGATGGTGTCGCGCGCCGAGAGGTTCAGGGCGTCGGGAAGGGCCGACGCGAAGGTGTGCAGCACGGTGGACCGGTGGCTGTAAAGCACGCCCTTGGGGTGGCCGGTGGTGCCGCTGGTGTAGCACAGGCTGGAGGCGGATTCCTCGTCCAGGTCGGGCCAATCGAACGCGTCGTCCTGCGCCTCGGCCAGGTCCTCGTAGCACAGGAGGTTGGGAATGGCGGATTGCGCCGGCATGTGGCTGCGGTCCACCATCAGCACGAAGTGCCTCACCGTGGCCAGGCGGGCCGCCACCGCCTCCACCAGCGGCAGGAAGGTCTTGTCGAAGCACAGGACGCGGTCCTCGGCATGGTCCGCGATCCAGGCGAGCTGGTCGGCATGCAGGCGCGGGTTGAGCGTGTGCAGCACGGCGCCCGAACCGGAGACCGCGTAGTACAGCTCCAGGTGGCGGTAGCCGTTCCAAGCCAAGGTGCCCACGCGGTCGCCGCGGCCCACGCCCAGGGCGGCGATGGCCTTGGCCATGCGGCGCGAGCGGGCGGCGAGGTCCCGGTAGGTGTAGCGGTGGATGTCGCCCTCGACGCGGCGAGACACCACTTCCTGGCCACCGTGGTGCCGCTCGGCGTGTCTGAGCAGCGAGGAGATCAGCAGCGGCTGCTGCATCATCAGTCCGTTCATGGTGGAAGCTCCTGGAAAACGTGTCACTGCAGCTTGATGCCGAAGGCCTTGACGATGGCGGCGTTGCGTTCGAACTCGGCCTTCGTCGCGGCGGCCAGCTGGGCGGGCGGGGCGTCGGGCGCCATTTCGAAGCCGGCGGCGATCAGGCGCTCACGCACCCTGGGCGAGGCGGCGGCCTTCATCACCGCGGCGTGGATGCGGTCCGCCGTCGCGGCCGGCACGCCGCTGGCGGTGACCACGCCGACCCAGTTGCTGAAGTCCAGCTCGGGGTAGCCCAGTTCGGCCAGGGTGGGTACGTTGGGCATTTGCGGCGAGCGGGTGCGCGCGGCCACGCCAAGCACCTGCAGCTTGCCGCCGGCCGCCAGGGCCTTGGTGGTGGCCATCCCGTCGAACATCAGCGGGATCTGGCCGGCCATCACCTGGGCCAGCGCCGGCGGCGAGCCGGGGAAGGGCACGTGCTGCATGTCCAGGCCGGCCCTCTGGTTCAGGATCATGCCCGCGTAGTGCGAGGAGGTGCCGGCGCTGAACGAGGCGAAGTTCACCTTGCCCGGGTTGGCCTTGACCCAGGCCACCACCGACTTCAGGTCCTTGGCCTCCAGCCCGGGCGCCGCCACCAGCACCAGGGTGCTGCGGGCGATGGCGCTGACCGGCTTCACATCCTTGAGCGGGTCGAAGGCCGTCTTCATCACGTGCGGGATCTCGGTGAGCACGTTGCTGGCCGTCATCATGATCGTCTGGCCGTCGGCGGGTGCGGCGGTCATGGCCTGCACCGCGATCGCCCCGCCGGCGCCGGGTTTGTTGTCCACCACCACCGGATGGCCGATGTCGGCGGCGAGCTGGTCGGCCACGATGCGGGCCACCACGTCCATGGTGCCGCCGGCGGGGGCAGGCACCAGCAGCCTGACCGGCTTGTCGGTCCATGCCTGGGCGGCCGGAAGGGCCAGCGCCAGGGCGGCCGCGCACAACGCGCGTCGCGAGGGAAGGAAGGGGATGGTGCGCATGCGTGTCTCCTTTGTTTTCGGGCAAGGCCGGCGGCGCGCGCGGGGCCGCTCGCAGGTGCCTCGAATCCTAGGTGCCGGCACCGATGGCGGCTTGACAATCGATGACAACCGCTTATGAATTGGCGACACGATCCCCGCCGGCGGCCGGCCGGTGGGGGGCGTTTGCCCGCATCACCGAGGGCGCGCACTCGAACTGCGCCGAAAACCAGCGGGTGAACGAGCTCAGGTTGGCAAAACCCAGCAGCTGCGTCACCCGGCTCAGGGGGTGGGCGGTGCCGACGATGTAGCGCTGCGCCAATTCGCAGCGCACCTCGTTCAGGAGGGCGGAAAAATGCAGGCCGCTCTCGTCCAGCCGGCGCTGCAGGGTGCGCACGTTCATTCCTAGGCCCGAGGCCACCTGCTCCACGCTGGCGCGCCCCATGGGCAGCAGCAGGTACACCGAGCGGCGCACGTCGTGCACGATCGAGCTTTGCCCCGGGCGGGTTATGGCGTCGATGAAGGACTGCGCGTAGCTGGCCATGGCCGCGTCGGCGCGGACATTGGGGCGGTCCAGGTCGGCGCTGAGGCACATCAGCCCGTTGAAGTCGCTGTCAAAGCGCACCGGGCAACCGAAGATCCGCCGGAAGATGCGCAGGTCACCGGGCTCGGCGTGGGTGAAGTGCGCCGATTGCGGCCGCCACTGTGGCCCGAGTATGGCGCGGAAGATCAGGGTCAGCACGCCCACGGCCAGGTCGGTGGACTGCGGGCCGCCGCCAGGCTGGTCGTTCATCAGCTCCTCGCGGATCAGGGTGAACTTGCCGGCGTCCTCGATGTACAGGCCCAGCGATTCATTGAGCAGGTGGCGGTACTGCGAAATGGTGTCCAGCGTGCTGCGCATCGACGGCTGCTGCGTGAGCAGGAGGCTGATGGGGCCGAAGTCGGAAAGCTGGCGGGCCTCCGCCATCATCAGGCCCAGCGTGTCGCAGCCGCTGGCCTGCGCCGACAGCTCCAGCAGGGCCACCGCGCTGTTCACCGGGATCATCTGCGCCGGATCGGCCAGCATGTGGCGCGACAGGCCCACCCTGCGCAGCAGGGGCAGGGGATTGAGGCCCAGCTTCAGGGCGACTTCCTCATAGCGTGACAACACCACCGCACGCACTTGCATGGCGGGCGGGGGGACGGCGGGCTTGTGCATGTCGACCTTTTCCGGGTGACGTCAACTGATAAATCGGTGTCATGCAATGTAAAGCAGCCGGCCACATCGCGCACCTAAATTCACGCCATCCGGGACACCCCGCGTTCACCAAGGCTGGCACCATGACTTTCATCGACGGCTCCCTCTTTGCAAGGAACATCCCGGCCGCCAACGGCCTCGCCCCCGGCCGCAGGGCGGGCCGGCGCGGCCTGGGGCAGGCGGCCTGAGGTGACAGCGTTCATGGACAACCGCCTGCGCATCGACGCCTGGTTCGACCTGGTCTGCCCCTGGTGCTGGATCGGTAGCCGGCACCTGGCCACCGCCCTGGACCGCTTCGCCGCCGAGGCGCCGCACGTGCAGGTCGAAGTCGCCTGGCACCCGGTGCGCCTGATCCCGGGCGTGCCGCCCGAGGGCTGGCCCTACGCCGCTTTCTACGAGCGCCGCCTCGGCGGCCCCGAGGCGGTGAAGGCACGCCAGGCCCAGGTGCAGGCTGCCGCTGCGCGCGCCGGGCTGGCGATCCGCTTCGACCGGATGAAGGTCTTCCCCGACACCGCGGCGGCCCACCGCCTGCTCGCCGTGGCCGCGGGCCAGTTGGAGTCCCGTGCCCTCGACGTCCTGCGCGAGGCGCTGTTCGAGACCTATTTCGTGCACGGCGGTAACCTCGGCGACGCCGACACCCTGGTCGCGTTGGCCCGCGCGCAGGGCGTCGACCTCGGGCAACCGCCGTTGCCCGAGGCCCTTCCGGACGCGCCCGGCGAGGCCACGGTCTCCGGCGTCCCGTACTTCACCTTCGGCCACCGCTTTGCGCTGTCCGGCGCGCAGCCCCCGGAGCACCTGCTGGCCGCCATGCAGGCCTGCCTGCGCCAGCCGGAAACCGCCTCGCCCTGACCACCCTGACCACCCTGACCGTCCTGATCGCCCTGGATCCCATGACCTCCCCCGACATCCCCACTGTCCTCATCGTCCCCGGCCTGCGTGACCATGTCGAGGCGCATTGGCAGACCCTGCTCGCCAAGCGGCTGCCCCGCGTTCGCAGCGTGCCGCCCATGGGCCGCGAGGACCTCGACTGCGCGGCCCGCGTCGCCGCCATCGAGCGCGCCATGGATGCCATCGAAGGTCCGGTGGTGCTGGTGGCGCACAGCGGCGGCTGCGTGATGGTGGCGCACTGGGCCCGCGTGACCCGCCATGCGGCTCGGGTGCGCGGCTGCCTGCTGGCCACGCCACCCGATTTCGACCGTCCCATGCCCGAGGGCTACCCCACGCTGGCGATGCTGGACGCCGGCGGCTGGCTGCCGGTGCCGCGCGAGCGCCTGCCGTTCCGCACTCTCGTGGCCACCAGCCGCAATGACCCGCTCGGCGACCAGGACCGTGTGGTGGCCCTGGCCCGCAACTGGGGCAGCGAGACCGAGGACCTCGGCGAGGTCGGCCACCTCAATCCCGCCTCCGGCTTCGGCGAGTGGCCGGCAGCCGAAGCCCTGGTCGCGCGCCTGTGCGCGCCTGCCAGCTGATCCCCCGATCCCTCCGACCCGCCTGAATGACACCATGAGCTACGTCGCCCCCCTCAAGGACATCCTGTTCAACCTGCGCCACCTCGCCGGCCTGGACGACCTGGCCGCCGGCATTCCGGAGTTCGCCGACGCCGGCCTGGACACCGCTCAGGCGGTGCTGGAGGAGTGCGCCCGCTTCGCCCAGGACGTGCTCGCCCCCCTGAACACCGTGGGCGACCGCAACCCGCCGCGGCTGGAAGGCGGCCGCGTCACCACCGCGCCGGGCTTCGTGCCCGCCTACCGCCAGCTCGCCGGAGGCGGCTGGCAGGGCCTGGAGCATCCGGCCGAGTTCGGCGGGCAGGCCCTGCCCAAGTCCATCGGTGGCGCCTGCCTGGAGATCTTCAACAGTGCCAACGTCGGCTTCGCCCAGTGCGCCTCGCTCACCGATGGCGCGATCGAGGCGCTGCTGGTGGCCGGATCGCCCGAGCTGAAGGCCCGCTTCCTGGCGCGCATGGTGCGCGGCGAGTGGGTGGGCACCATGAACCTGACCGAACCTCAGGCCGGCTCCGACCTGGCGCTGGTGCGCACCCGCGCCGAGCCGACGGGCGACGGCACCTACCGGATCTTCGGCACCAAGATCTTCATCACCTATGGCGACCACGACATGGCGGACAACATCGTCCACCTGGTGCTGGCCCGCGTGAAGGGCGCGCCCGAGGGCGTGAAGGGCATCAGCCTGTTCGTGGTGCCCAAGGTCTTGATCAATGAGGACGGCAGCCTGGGCGCGCGCAACGACGTGCGCTGCGTGGGCCTGGAGCACAAGCTGGGCATGCACGGCAGCCCCACCGCGGTGCTGCAGTACGGCGACGAGGGCGGCGCGGTGGGCTGGCTCGTGGGCGAGGAGAACCGCGGCCTGGAGTACATGTTCGTGATGATGAATGCTGCGCGCTACCAGTGCGGCATGCAGGGCATCGCCCTGGGCGAGCGCGCCTACCAGAAGGCCGTGCAGCATGCGCGCGAGCGCGTGCAGTCCCGTCCGGTCGACGGCTCCTCGGCGAACGCCGTGGCCATCATCCACCACCCCGACGTGCGCCGCATGCTCATGACCATGCGCGCCCTGGTCGAAGGCTGCCGCGCCATGGCCAGCGTGGCCGCCGCCGCCTGCGACGGCGCACGCCACCACCCCGATCCCGAGGTGCGCCGGGAGCAGCAAGCCTTCTACGAATTCCTGGTGCCGCTGGTGAAGGGCTACAGCTCCGAAGTCAGCCTGGAGGTCACCTCACTGGGCGTGCAGGTGCATGGCGGCATGGGCTTCATCGAGGAGACCGGGGCCGCGCAGTATTACCGCGATGCCCGCATCGTGCCGATCTACGAGGGCACGACCGCGATCCAGGCCAACGATCTCGTCGGCCGAAAGACGGTTCGCGATGGCGGTGCCTTCGCCCGTTGCGTGGCCCGGCGCATCGCGCAGACCGAGCAGGCGCTGCGCGCCACCGGCGACGCCCAGGCCTTGGCCGTGGCAGCCCGGCTGGCCAACGCCCGCGGGCTGTTCGAAAGCGCGGTGGACCATGTCGCCGAGCACGCCAAGGCGCGGCCCAACGAGGTCTACGCCGGCAGCGTGCCCTACCTGATGCTGGCGGGCAACCTGGTGGCCGGCTGGCAGCTGGGTCGCGCCCTGCTGGCAGCGCTGGATGCGACCGCCCGGGGCGAGGACACCGACTTCATGCTGGCGAAGGTCCACACCGCCCGCGCCTATGCCGACCAGGTCCTGCCCCGAACCCACGCCCTGCACGCCGCCCTGGTCGGCGGGCACGAGGGCGTGCTGGGCATGCCGTTGGACGCCTATTGACGGACGGCGCGCGCCGTTCCCCGCTTTTCATTCTTTGTATGGAGCTTTTCCCATGACCCGTGAAGTCGTCGTCGTCAGCGGTGTGCGCACCGCCATCGGAACCTTTGGCGGCAGCCTGAAGGACACCCCGCCCGCCGAGCTCGCCGCCCTGGTGGTGCGCGAGTCGCTGGCCCGCGCCAACCTGGCCGGCGCCGAGGTCGGCCATGTGGTGTTCGGCCACGTGATCAACACCGTGCCGCAGGACGCCTACCTCTCCCGCGTGGCCGCCCTCAACGCCGGCTGCCCCGAGGCCACGCCGGCCTACAACGTGAACCGCCTGTGCGGCTCGGGGCTGCAGGCCATCGTCTCGGCCAGCCAGTCCATCCTCCTGGGCGACTGCGAGGTCGCCGTCGGCGGCGGTGCCGAGAACATGAGCCGCGCACCCTACCTGAGCGTGAACACCCGCTGGGGCGCCCGCATGGGCGACACCTCGATGGTGGACATGATGATCGGCGCGCTTCAGGACCCCTTCCACCACATTCACATGGGCGTGACCGCGGAGAACGTGGCGCGCGAGTACGGCATCAGCCGCGAGGACCAGGACGCCCTGGCCCTGGAGAGCCACCGCCGCGCCGAGCGCGCCTGGGCCGAGGACCGCTTCCAGGGCCAGATCGCGCCTGTCATGCTCAAGACCCGCAAGGGCGAGGTCGCCTTCGACAAGGACGAACACTTCCGCCCCGGCGCGAAGCTGGAGGACTTCCAGAAGATGAAGCCGGTGTTCGTGAAGGAGAACGGCACCGTCACCGCTGCCAACGCCTCCGGCATCAACGACGCGGCCGCCGCCGTGGTGCTGATGGAGGCAGGCGTGGCCCGCGCGCGCGGCGCGAAGCCGCTGGCCCGCCTGGTCGGCTACGCCCACACCGGGCTGGACCCCAAGCTCATGGGCGTGGGCCCGATCTCCGCCACCCGCGCGGTGCTGAAGAAAACCGGCCTCACGGTGAACGACCTCGACGTGATCGAGGCCAACGAGGCCTTCGCTGCCCAGGCTTGCGCGGTCACGCGCGGCCTGGAGCTGGACCCGGCCAAGGTCAACCCCAACGGCTCGGGCATCTCGCTGGGCCACCCGGTGGGCGCCACCGGCGCGCTGATCACGGTGAAGGCGCTGCATGAGCTGCAGCGCATCCAGGGCCGCTACGCGTTGGTCACCATGTGCATCGGCGGCGGGCAGGGCATCGCCGCGATCTTCGAGCGGTGCTGAACGCCGTGGCCGCGACCGTCGAAGCGGGCGGGCCCGCGCGGGCGGGGAACACCGCCGTCATCACCGGCGCGGGCTCGGGCCTGGGGCTCGAGCTGGCGCGCCAGGCCGCGCGACTCGGCCTGCGGCTGGTGCTGGCCGATGTCCAGCAGGACGCGCTGGACCGCTGCAGCGAGGAGATGTGTGCGGCGGGCTGCGAGGTGCTGGCGCGGCGGGTCGACGTGTCAAGCGGCGTCGAGATGCAGGGCCTGGCCGATGCCGCCTTCGCCCGCTTCGGCGCGCCGCACCTGGTGTTCAACAACGCCGGCGTGGCCTTCAGCGGCCTGGTGTGGGAGGCCTCACCAGCCGACTGGGATTGGGTGCTGGGCGTCAACCTCTGGGGCGTGATCCACGGCGTGCGCCTGTTCACGCCGATGATGCTGGAGGCCGCGCGGCGCGATCCGGTGTGGCGCGGGCGCATCGTCAACACGGCCAGCATGGCCGGCCTGGTGACCCCGCCCAACCTGGGCCTGTACAACGTGAGCAAGCACGCGGTCGTGGCCCTGAGCGAGACGCTGCACCACGACCTGTCCCTGCTCACAGGCCAGGTGCGCGCCAGCGTGCTGTGCCCGTACTTCTTTCCCACCGGCATTCACCACAGCCAGCGCAATCGCGCCGACGCGCCCACCGCGCCGCGCACGGCCAGCCAGCGCGTGGGCCAGGCCATGTTCGACAGCGCGGTCCAGGGCGGCCAGGTTTCCGCCGCCCAGGTGGCGCAGCTGGCCTTCGAGGCCGTGGCGCAGGACCGCTTCCACGTCTTCAGCCACCCCGGGCTGCTGCAGCCGGTGGCCGATCGCGCCGAGGCCCTGGTGGCCGGGCGCAACCCGCCCGACCCCTTCGCCGCGCGCCCCGAGGTCGGTGCGCGCCTGCGCGCCGCGCTGCGCGGCGCCGAGTAACCCCTTCAGAGAGTTTCCATGGATTTCCAGCATTCCCCCCGCGTGCAGGCGCTGCAGGCCAAGCTGTCGGCCTTCATGCAGGACCATGTCTACCCGAACGAGCACCTCTTCTCCGAGCAGCTCCAGCAGGAACGCTGGAAGACCCCGTCGATCGTTGAGCGCCTCAAGGCCCTGGCCCGCGAGCAGGGGCTGTGGAACCTGTTCATGCCGGGACGCGAGCACGGCGGCGCGGGCCTGAGCAACCTGGAGTACGCGCCGCTGGCCGAGATCATGGGCCGCGTTTTCTGGGCGCCCGAGGTGTTCAACTGCAATGCCCCCGACACCGGGAACATGGAGGTTTTCGCGCGCTACGGCACCCCGGCGCAACAGGAGCGTTGGCTCAAGCCGCTGCTGGCCGGCCGCATCCGCTCGGCCTACGTCATGACCGAGCCGGCCGTGGCCTCCAGCGATGCGACCAACGTCGAACTGTCCATCCGCGCCGAGGGCGACGAGTACGTCATCAACGGCCGCAAGTGGTTTGCCACCGGCTCCATGCGCGAGACCTGCGAAGTCTTCATCGTCATGGGCAAGACCGACCCGGACAACCCCAATCGCCACCTGCAGCAGTCGCAGGTGCTGGTGCCGCGCGGCGCCCCGGGCCTGTCCATCGTGCGGCCCCTGAGCACCTTCGGCTACTGGGAGGAACCGGGCGGCCACGCCGAGCTGGTGTTCGACCAGGTGCGGGTGCCCAAGGCCAACATCCTCCTGGGCGAGGGCAGGGGCTTCGAGATCGCACAGGGCCGCCTCGGGCCGGGCCGCATCCACCACTGCATGCGCGTGGTCGGCGCGGCGCAGCGGGCACTGGAGCTGGCCTGCAAGCGGGTGGAGGGCCGCGTGGCCTTCGGCCGCAAGCTCAGCGAGCAGGGCTCGGTGCGCGAGAGCATCGCCGTGATGGCCTCGAAGGTGGAGATGTGCCGCCTGCTCACGCTGCGAGCGGCGGACAAGATGGACCGTGTGGGCAACAAGGCAGCGATGGACCTGATCGGCATGGCCAAGATCATGGTGCCGCAACTGGGCTGCGAGGTGATCGACATGGCGATCCAGATGCACGGCGCGGGGGGCCTCACCGGCGACTACTTCATGGCCGAGGCCTTCAACTACGCCCGCTGGTGCCGCCTGGCCGACGGCCCGGACCAAGTCCACATGATGGCCCTGGGCAAGCAGGTGATCCGCGAGCTGGCGGCCGCGTGAGCCCGGCGCAGGAGCGCCGCCTGGCCGACGACGCTTCCTTTCCCGAAGCCCGATGGCATGAGTCCGAACGTATTTCCTGCGCCGCCCCTGGCGGACACCCGTGCAGTTCCCACTGAAACCCACCCACCTACCTGAAGATTGACATGACAGCACGCTATGACCTCCGGCAAGACGTGGCCGTGATCCACCTGGACAACCCGCCCATGAACGGCCTGGGCCTGTCCACCCGCCAGGGCGTCATCGAGGGCCTGCGCCAGGCCCAGGAGGACCCGGCGGTGCGCGCCATCGTCCTGGCCGGGGACCACGGCGTCTTCTCCAGCGGCGCCGACATCAAGGAGTTCGGCTCGCCCAAGGCGTTCCAGGAGCCATTCCTGGGCAGCGTGATCGCCGCGCTCGATGCCTCGCCCAAGCTGGTGGTCGCAGCCCTGCAGGGCGTGGCCATGGGGGGCGGCCTGGAACTGGCCCTGGGCTGCCACTACCGCCTGGCCGCCCCCGGCCTGCGCGTGGCCCTGCCCGAGGTGAAGCTGGGCCTGATCCCCGGCGCCGGTGGCACCCAGGCCCTGCCGCGGGTGATCGGCGTCGAGCGCGCGCTGGACATGATCATGAGCGGCGAACCGGTCACCGCCGAGGCCCTGTCCGGCATCCCCGGTCAGGGGCTGATCGAGCGCATCGCCTCCGCGCCGCAGTTCCTGCTGGAGGAGGCCGTCGCCTTCGCCCGCGAGCGCGCCGCCCGCCACGCCGCCGACGGCGGCGCCTTTCCCCGGGTGCGCGAACTGCCGTGCCCTTCGCCTGGCGACGCCTTCTTCCTGCAGGCCCGCGAGCGCGCCGCAGCCACCGGCCGTGGCCGGCCGCTGCCCGCGCCGCAGCAGTGCGTGGAGGCCGTCGAACGCGCCACCACCCTGGGCTACGACGAGGGCGTGGCGCGCGAGCGCGCGGCGTTCATCGCCCTCATGGACACCTCCGAGTGCCGGGCGCTGCGCCATGCGTTCATGGCCGAACGCGCGGCCTCGCGCATCCCCGACGTGCCGCCGGGCACGCCCCGACGCGAGGTGCGCTGCGTGGCCGTGGTCGGCGCGGGCACCATGGGCGGCGGCATCGCGATGAACTTCCTCAACGCTGGAATCCCGGTCACGCTGCTGGAGCTCAAGGCCGAGGCGCTGGAGCGCGGCGTCGCCACCGTACGGCGCAATTACGAGGCCCAGGTGAAGAAGGGCAAGCTCGCGCAGGAGGCGTACGAGCGCCGCATGGCCCTGCTGTCCACCACGCTGGACTACTGGGACCTGCGCGAGGCCGACCTGGTGATCGAGGCAGTGTTCGAGGACCTGGGCGTCAAGCAGCAGGTGTTCGAGGCGCTGGACGCGGTGATGAAGCCTGGCGCCATCCTCGCCACCAATACCTCCACGCTGGACGTGGACCGCATCGCCGCCTTCACCCGGCGCCCGCGGGACGTGGTGGGCCTGCACTTCTTCAGTCCCGCCAACGTGATGAAGCTGCTGGAGGTGGTGCGCGGCGCGCATACCGCCAAGGACGTGCTGGCCACGGTGATGGCCCTGGCCCGCGCGATCCGCAAGACGGCGGTGGTCTCCGGCGTGTGCGACGGCTTCATCGGCAACCGCATGGTCGAGCAGTACCTACGCCAGGCCTTCTTCCTGCTCGACGAGGGATGTACCCCGGCCCAGGTGGACCAGGCGATCGAGGCGTTCGGCTTCGCCATGGGCCCGTTCCGAATGAGCGACCTGGCGGGCAACGACATCGGATGGGCGATCCGCAAGCGCCGTTATGTCGAGGTCCCGGACATGAAGTACAGCCGCATCGGCGACCGACTGTGCGAGCAGGGCCGCTTCGGCCAGAAGACCGGCGCCGGCTGGTACGACTACCACCCGGGCCAGCGCGAGGCCGTCCCGAGCGAGGCGGTGGCGGGCCTGCTGGCGCAGCACCGGCGCGAACTGGGTATCGCGCCCCGCACGGTGGGGGACGAGGAAATCGTGCAGCGCCTGCTGTATTCCCTGGTCAACGAGGCCGCGCGGATCCTGGAGGAGGGCATCGCCAGCAAGGCGGGCGACATCGACGTGGTCTACCTCACCGGCTACGGCTTTCCCGCCTGGCGCGGCGGTCCCATGCACCACGCCGACAGCGTGGGCCTGGCCCGCGTGGTGCAGGCCATGCAGACTTTCGCACGCAACCCGCTGGATGACGCGACCTTCTGGCAGCCCGCGGCGCTGCTGGCCCGCCTCGCGGCCGGCAACGGGACCTTCAACGGCTGATGCCGCCCATCGGGCGCGGCACATAAAGGCAAGCGACTGTCATGAACAGATAAGTGGCATCCGGAGCATTTGAGAACAATCGCGCTGGCCGGAATGTACGCGGGCGCGTGTCAGCGCAGGCGCGGCCGGATCAAGAATCAACAGGAGACAACGCATGAAGTTCAAACAGAAGGCATGGGCACTATCCGCGATCGCCGTGGCGTGCCTGCAGGCGCACGCGTACGAGGTGAAGCTGGAAAACGGCGTCGAGGTCAAGGTCAATAGCACGGTCACCCTGGGCACCCAGATCCGCGCCAGCGATCCCAGCCCGGATGCCTACTCCGCGGCCGTTTCCCCCTACGTTCCCGGCGTGCCGCCCGGCAAGCTGGCGGGACAGAATGGTGGCCCCAACCTGAACTTCGCCAAAGGCGACCAGATCTCCACCGTCCTCAAGGGCGTGGTCGATGTCGACGTCAAGCGGGGCAACATCGGCCTGTTCGTGCGCGCCGCGGCCTGGAAGGACTTCGTGCTGGGCGAGAAGAGCATGCGCTATGGCAACTATGCCAATGGCTTCACGCCCAACACGCCCCTGGCCGATACCGGCTTCGCATCGAGCAGCGAGTTCAACAACACCGAACTGCGCGATGCCTACGTCTATGGCTCCACCACCCTCGACGGCGGAAAGACCCTGTCCGGCCGCTTGGGCCGTCAGGTCCTGAACTGGGGCGGCTCGCAGCTGTTCGCGGGCGGCGTCGGCTCGGCCACCAACCCGGCGGACTTCTCGTCCCAGCTGCGCCCTGGCGCCCAGCCCGTCGATGCCAGGCTGCCCCTGGGGATGCTCAGCGCCCGACTGGCGGCAGGCGCTGCGTGGAGCCTGGAGGGCTTCGCTGCCTACGAGCACCGAGGCAACGTGTACCCGGGCTGCGGCACCTACTTCGACGTGGCCTCCTTCCTCCCCCAGGGTTGCGACATGATCTCGTTCGCCGGCGCCTCGGAAAGGACGCGCCTGAGCACGGGCACCTACGTGCACCGCTCGCCGGACGTGTCGCCCTCTCCCAAGCACTTTGGCCTGGCAGCGGGCTTCAAGTCCGACGCCCTGAGCGCCGACGTGAAGCTGTACGCGATGAACACCACCGTCTTCGCGCCGGTCTACCGGATGACGGTCAAGACGACCACGGTGGGGGATCCCAACAACACCGACTACGGCCTGATCTATCCGGACAGCATCCAGGTCTTCGGCGCCTCCTTCAGCAAGAAGCTGAACGAGCAGGTCACCACGTTCGGTGAACTGGCCTACCGCCACGGCCAGCCGCTGTCCTTCAACGCTTCCGACCTCCTGGGCGCGTTCGTCAACCGCAGCCCCACCTCGCTGCTGGCCCTGCGCAAGGGACTCACCACCTTCAACGTCGGCGACACCTACGATGCCTACGACCGCTTCGGCATCGTCACCGGCAGCGTGGGCGCCACCCGGGTGTTTGCCAAGGCCCTGGGAGCCGACCGCGTGTCCGTGACAGGCGAACTGGGCTTCAGCCACATCAACAGCCTGCCCAGCCCAGACATGATCCGCTTCGGCCGGGGCACCGCTTACGGCGCCGCCACCTATGTGGGCGCCACGTCTGCCTGCACGGAACAAACCGGGGGCAAGACCTGCACGACCGACGGCTACATCACCAGCAATGCCTGGGGCCTGCGCATCGTGGCATCGGCCACCTACCCGAACCTGGTCGCCGGGGCGACGGTGACGCCTTCGCTGGCCGTGTTCAAGGACGTGCGCGGCTACTCCTACGACGGCACCTTCTCGCAGGGACGAACCGTGATCCGTCCTGGCGTGCGCGCCGACTGGAACCAGAAGTACTTCGCCGACCTGCAGTACAGCCGCTTCTCCGGCGGCCGCTACAACCTGCTGGTCGACCGCAGCTACTGGTCCCTGGTGGGCGGCCTGCGCTTCTGACGCACCGCGTCACACCCGAGGAGACGACATGAAACCGTTAATGGACCAGCGCACCCTTCGCCGCGTCCTGTGCGGGGCTTTCCTGGGCCTCGCGCTGCCGGCCGCCTTCGCATGGACCGCCAAGCCCGTCAAGCTCGAGGTGCCGGCGCCCGCCGGCGGCACCATGGACGTGATCGTACGCATGGTGGGCGAGCAGCTCGCCGCCGACATCGGCCAGCCGGTGATCGTCGAGAACCGCCCTGGCGCAGGTGGCGGTATCGGCGTGCAGGCCCTGCGTGCCGCGCCCGCCAATGGCCAGACCCTGATGGTCACCGCCAGCAACGTGCTGACCGAGATTCCCCATGTGCTCAAGTCCGGGTTCGATCCGCTGAAGGACCTGAAGCCGCTGGCGGTGATCGGCCGGTCCAACCTGGTGCTGGTCGCAGCGCCCAACGTCCCGGCGAAGGACTTCAAGGCCTTCGTGGCCTATGCCCGGTCCAACCCGGGCAAGCTCAGTTTCGCCTCCTACAGCGCGGGCACCGCCTCGCACTACGCGGGGATGATCCTGAACCAGAAGGCTGGCCTGGACTTGCAGCATGTGCCTTTCCCAGGCTCGCCGCCGGCGCTGGCCCAGGTGCTCGGGGGACAGGTCCCGCTGATGTTCGACGGCTACGTCACCTCCCGCGCCATGATCGGCGCGGGCAAGCTGCAGGTCTACCTGCCGCTGGACCAGTTCGCCCAGTCGGTGCGCGCCGAATTCGAGCGCAATGCCGGGATCGTCAGGCAGTTCAACATCTAGCTCAATCAGTAGCACGACGATGGGCTCGACGGGTACCGGCGAGCCCGCCACTGCTGCGGCGGCTCGCCGAAGTGGCTGGAAAACCAGCGCGTGAAGGCGCTGGGCGAGCTGTACCCGAGCATCTGCGAGATCCGCACCAGCGAATGGCGCGGATTTTCCATGTGGCGCTGGACCAGCTCCCGCCGCACTTCATTGAGAAGGTCGGTGAAGCTGACACCGGCCTCGTCCAGGCGCCGCTGCAGGGTGCGCACGCTCAGGCCCAGCCCCTGGGCGACGTAGGCGCTGCTGGCGTTGCCACTGCCTAGCAGCAGGTGGATCGCCTTGCGCACCTCCTGCTCCAGCGAGGCCGAGCCCTCCTGCGGCAGGGATTCCAGGAAGCGCTGCGCATGGCGGGCCAGGTCCGGGGCGGCTGCGCGGTTGGGCGCGTCGAGGTCGGCGCCACGGCATACCAGCCCGTTGAACTCGCTGCCGAACTCCAGGCGGCAGTCAAACAGGCGCTGGTGAAGCGCCACGTCCTTCGGCGCGCGGTGGGTGAAATTCACGCTGTAGGGCCTCCATCCGGCCCCCAGCACGGCGGTGCACAGGCGCATCACCACCCCGAGCGCCAGCTCGGTCGACTGGCGCGAGGCCAGGCCGGCCACCAGTTCCGCGCGCACGGTGACGAAGTCGCCGTCCTCCTCCAGGTCCAGGGCCAGCGAGTCGTTGATCAGGTGGCGGTAGGCAATGGTGACGCGCAGCGCGTCGCGCAGCGTGGTCTGGTGGGCGATCAGCAGGCTCACCGCACCGAAGTCGGAGACCTGGCGTGACTGCGCCAGCCGCAGGCCGAAGTTCGGGTCACCGCTCGCCTGCGCCGCCAGCTCCAGCAACTCGATCACCGCCCCGGCCGGGATGCGCTGGTCCGGATCGTCCAGCAGCGCCCGGCTCAGGCCGACCTGGCGCAGCAGCGGTAGCGGGTTGAGCCCGCGCGCGCGCGCCACCTCGAAGAAATTGGTCAGCGAAGCCGCGCGTACCGAGTGAGTCATGGCATGAAATGGTAAGGGCTTGGCGGCATCGGGAAAGCGGGGAAAACCCGTCCTGCCTACATTGCCCCATGGGCTGCACACCCCTGCGCGGCCCCTTCCAGGACGAAGAGGCAGACATGGCTACAGTGATTCGCATGCACCGCACGGGCGGACCGGAGGTGCTCCAGGTCGAGACGATGGAGCCCGGCCGGCCCGGCCCCGGGCAGGTGCTGCTGCAGCACGCGGCGGTGGGCCTGAACTACGCCGACACCTACTTCCGTAACGGCACCTACCCTGTGCCACTGCCCGCCGGCATGGGCGTGGAGGGCGCCGGTACGGTGCTGGCAGTGGGCGAGGGCGTGGACAACGTGGCGCCGGGCGACCGCGTCACCTACACCGGCTTCCTCAACACCCTGGGTGCCTACGCCACCTCCCGCCTGGTGCCGGCCGCGCCCCTGATCAAGCTGCCCGACGGCATTGGCTTCGAGACCGCCGCCGCCATGACCATGCGCGGCCTGACCTCGGCCTACCTGATGCGCCGCATCCACCCGTTCAAGGCGGGCGACACGCTGCTCCTGCACGCGGCGGCCGGCGGCGTGGGCCTGATCGTCGCGCAGTGGGCCCGGTTGCTGGGGATCACCGTGATCGGCACCGTCTCCACCGAGGAGAAGGCCGCCGTGGCGCTGGCGCACGGATGCACCCACACGGTCAACTACAGCCATGAGGACGTGGCCGCGCGGGTGCGCGAGCTGACCGGCGGCTGCGGCGTCGACGTGGTCTTCGACAGTGTGGGAAAGAGCACCTTCATGGCCTCGCTGGATTCGCTGCGCCGGCGCGGCCTGATGGTCAGCGTGGGCACGGCGAGCGGGACCATCGACGGCTTCAACCCCAACCTGCTGGCCCAGAAAGGCTCGCTGTTCCTCACCCGGCCGGCGCTGGCCGACTACATCGCCGACCCGGCGGAGAAGGCCGAACTCGCCGGCGAGGTGTTCGGTCATGTCGCCGCCGGCCGCATCCGCATCGAGATCAACCAGCGTTACGCGCTGGAAGACGCGGTCCAGGCGCACCGCGACCTGGAATCGCGCAAAACCACCGGCTCGTCGATCTTCGTGATCTGACGCACCTCCCCCGACGAAGAATGAGGAGACACACCATGAGAGTCGAGCAACTGACCTGCGCCATCGGCGCCGAACTGGTGGGCGTGAGCATGGCCGATGCGGCGCGCGACGAGGGCCTGTTCAACGAGATCAAGGCAGCCCTGTTGAAGCACAAGGTGCTGTTCCTGCGGGACCAGGACATCAGCCGCGCGGACCATGTGGCCTTCGCTCGCCGCTTCGGTGAACTGGAGGACCACCCCGTGGCCGGCAGCGACCCGGACCACCCCGGCCTGGTGCGTATCTACAAGAGCCCCGACCAGCCCAACGACCGCTACGAGAACTCCTGGCACACCGACGCCACCTGGCGCGAGGCGCCGCCCCTGGGCTGCGTGCTGCGCTGCGTGGAGTGCCCGCCTGTAGGGGGCGACACCATGTGGGCCAACATGGCCCTGGCCTACGAGAGGCTGTCGGCCCAGGTGAAGGCGCAGATCGACGGCCTGCGTGCGCGCCACAGCATCGAGGCCACCTTCGGCGCGGCGATGCCGATCGACAAGCGCCTGGCGCTGAAGGCGCAGTACCCGGATGCCGAGCACCCGGTGGTGCGCACCCACCCCGAGACCGGGGAGAAGGTGCTGTTCGTCAACGGCTTCACCACCCACTTTACCAACTTCCACACGCCCGCCAACGTGCGCTATGGCCAGGACTTCACGCAGGGAAGCGCCGCATTGCTGCAGTACCTGATCAACCAGGCGATGGTGCCGGAGTACCAGGTGCGCTGGCGCTGGAAGCCCAACTCCGTGGCGATCTGGGACAACCGCGCTACGCAGCACTACGCCGTGATGGACTACCCGCCGTGCCACCGCAAGATGGAGCGCGCGGGGATCATCGGCGACAAGACCTTCTGACACGAATCCACCAAACCCATACAAGCAAGCCATGAATTTCCTTGACGGCCACCTGTTTCCCGAGAACCAGCAACCCCTGATCATCACTGCCGCGCCCTATGCGCCTTCGTGGATGCCCTCCGACTTCCCGCAGGACATCCCGGTGACGATGGAGCAGCAGATCCAGAAGGCGGTGGACTGCTACAACGCGGGTGCCACCGTCCTGCACCTGCATGTGCGTGAGCTCGATGGCAGGGGCTCCAAGCGCCTGTCCAAGTTCAACGAACTGATCGCCGGCGTGCGCCAGGCCGTGCCGGAGATGATCATCCAGGTCGGCGGCTCGATCTCCTTCGCGCCCGAGACCGACGGCGCCAAGGCCAAGTGGCTATCCGACGACACCCGCCACATGCTCGCCGAGTTGGACCCCAAGCCGGACCAGGTGACGGTGACCATCAATACCTCGCAGATGAACATCCTCGAGCACATGGAGGACGCCGACCTCAAGGGCACCTCCATGGAAGACCCGGCGGTATTCCAGGCCTACAAGGAGATGACGGTGCCGGCCCAGCCCGGGTGGGCCGAGGAGCATATCCGCCGCCTCAGCGAGGCCGGCATCCAGAGCGCGTTCCAGTGCTACAACATCAACAGCTTCGAGTCCGTGGAGCGCCTGATGCGCCGCGGCATCTACAAGGGCCCGCTGGTGATGAACTGGGTTGCCATCAGCGGGGGCATGGATGCCCCCAACCTCTACAGCCTCTCCAACTTCGTCCGCGCCACGCCCGATGGTGCGGTGCTGACGGTGGAGAGCTCCATGCGCAACGTGCTGCCGATCAACATGATGGGCCTGGCCATGGGCCTGCACGTGCGCTGCGGCATTGAGGACAACCTGTGGAACCAGGCCCGCGATGCGAAGATGTCCACCGTGGCCCAGATCGAGCAACTGGTGCGCGTGTCGCGCGAATTCGGCCGTCCCATTGCCACCGCGAAGCAGGCGCGCGAGATCTGCCGCATTGGCGTGTTCTATGACACCGTCGAGGAGACGCTCGCGGCCAACGGCTTCGCCCCCAACCGGCCCGGCGCCAACCAGGGCTTCCTGCGCAAGGCGGCCTGAGCAGTCCGGGGGGCAGGCTGCGGGGATATCGCCTAACCAGCATGTCCTCGTCAATCGCGACCACGCGGCAGCCCCATGAAAATGGCACCTGGTCTCGGGAAGCAGCAGTTACAGCACCACCCAGCCCACCGCCAGCAGGAACGCTGCATGAACGAGGCCCTGCAGGATCAGCCGCGGGAACGTCACCTTAGGCACGAGCAGGGCGATGATCGCCAGGCACCCTGCATCGGCCGGCTCTTGCCCGAAATCGAGGGCCTGGACGGGCAAGGCTGGTAGCAGCCCTGTACCTAGACCCTGGAAACCGGTCGCCTCTGAGGGGATGCTGAAAGGTAACACCCCTCAGTCCATTTACCGCTCCCGCTGCGCAGTGGACGTTCACCTGAATCAGCCACAGGTCCACGCGGTATCACTGACAGCTGTTCGATCGCAGAAAACCGATTGCCATTTCCCTTCGTTCGCCGTCATTCGCCGTCGCACTCCTAGGGCGCCAGATGGGGACTGCCTGACTGACTTTCTTGCCAGGACTCGCTCCGGATAAGCCTCAGAAAGTCACACCCCGGTACTGGGCCATCATGGGGGTGTGGCCCTGGGCGAGGAGGTCGCTGGGGGTGATCGGGGTGTCTTGGGGCATCGAGGGTTTCGGTAGCCGGGGTGCGGCTTCAACCCTCAATGCTAACGGGCCGGACAGGGCCGCTGCCGAGGCTCCATGGCCGGATAACAGGTGGCGTCAGGCCGCAGCCTGCGCCTGGAACACCCGGATGCGCGGGGCGATCTTCGCCTGCAAGGTTCTTGAGGCCACGCGCATGTCGTACTCCGTCTGCAGGTTCAGCCAGAAGCGCGGGTCCATGTTGAAGAACAGGCCCAGGCGCAAGGCCGTGTCGGCCGTGATGGGACGGTTGCCGTGGACCAGGTCGCTGATCCGGCTGGGAGAGACATCGATGTCGGCCGCGAGCTGGCGCGCCGTGATGCCCATGGGCTTCATGAAATCCTCCAGCAGGATCTCACCGGGGTGGATTTCGTCGAGCAGTACTGCCATGTTCAACTCCTAGTGGTAGTCCACGA